>Ga0315307_1001673_pt1 | contig 9965 bp, 10 predicted proteins | sample TDP2_MG_FD_203079 | JGI IMG/M metagenome (GOLD analysis project Ga0315307, IMG submission 203079) | Freshwater sediment microbial communities from Lake Towuti, South Sulawesi, Indonesia - TDP2 | ecosystem: Environmental > Aquatic > Freshwater > Lake > Sediment | place: Indonesia: South Sulawesi... | reverse complement strand
CTTCCCGCTCTAAAACTATACAGGAGATTCGGTTTTTCAGTTTACAAAACCCATTTTTACATCTTTTTGCCTTTTGACCCGTGAATCATAGTACACAAGATGACTGAAAGCTGTATGTTCAGCACTTTTGTGGCTCTTTCTCGAGTTTGTCAAATGATTGGCATTCGTTCGTTGTCAGACTATTGAAGTAGCTTTCACTTAGGCCAACCAAAATCTCAACTTCACAAAAGGAAAAAATAGGATTTGCGTGGGATATCCACTACTCAGTGCAGAGTGGCAATCGCACCCTCCGGCATAACGTCCACACGACTTCTGTCCCTTCCTTTCTAGAATACAGCATGATTTAATCAGGCTTTGAGCCGGGTGTGGTTTTTTGTTTTGGTCAGTCGCGTGGGAAGCAACTGTCATAAACTTCGCTTCCCAACATAATGTTAAAATAATAACAGTATACCTTAAACACGTAAAAACAAAAAACAGAACCGTGGTGTTTGCATGTCGTTCTTCAGGAAGATTAAGGATAAATTGACGCCGCCTAAGGCAAATGTTTCGCTGAAGTTTGGTAAAGATGGGTTCGTTTTGGGAGAAAATGTTGAAGGCGAATTAGTCGTGTCTTCTGATGAAGAGTTTGAAGCTACGGAGATGCGATGTGAAATTCAGTGCGTCGAAGAAGCGAAAGGAATAAAGCGAACATACGATGAAGGACTTCGGCGCGAGGTTGAAAGAGAAGTTTGGGAGGCTGCAACGCTTTATTCCGCTAAACCAACAGTCAGCGATCCAATGCACATAACGAGAGGTTTCACCAAGACCTTCCCATTCAGCCTAAACATGCCAGTTGGAGGAAGACCAACCTACAAAAGCATCGACAGAAAAGTCACATGGTCCATTAAAGGCGTAATCGCCATTGACGGAAGACCGGACGTGACGAGCAAAACAATGGAGATCCAAGTGGCCCAGCCGAGCGCCGCTCCAGTCGTTAGGGAAAAAGAAGTTATCCGCGAAGTCGTTATGATACCATGCAAATACTGCGGAGCTCTAATGCCTCAAACGGACACGGCCTGCCCAAATTGCGGTGCGAGAAGAACCGCGTAAGATTCCCCTATGACCTCCGATGCGCACGCGCAATAGCATACTCCAATAGTAATAGAAGATTTCTCCGTAAGTGTTAATATTTAGAGCAGTGACTTAGTTGATTAGAGGAAGGAGGAGAAAGTTGGAGGAGTCAAAAAGACTCGTCGTTTTGATAATCTGCTTTTTTGTAGCTACTTTCTCCTGGTTTTCGATATCTTCTTCAGTAATGGCAAATGACTTGGATACAGAAAAGTCGCCACCAGATGATTCCACCTTCGAACATCTAGCAGTGGAACCAACATCCTACACCTACACCATGATAGATTCGAATACTGAAAAACTTGAAATCGTAATCATGGGTGAAGGCTGTACCAATTGGCGAGATCTCGATCAAACAGGCACGGAGTGGCAAGGTCCCTGTAACTACAACTGGTATGATCAGGACATCAGTTCGCCATTCCAATTTCCTCACGATCCTAATGAAGTGACTATCATGTCTCTAACAGTAGAACTTAGAACCTACGACATTGATGCGCCATATGCGCCTCCATATCAGACTGCAGAGGTTGACATAGTTTACTTGAACAATGTGACTTTGGGAACTCTGAATGGGACAAATGATCTGTGGAGTTTAAACACTTTCACTCCGTCCTTTGAAATGATTGTTCAGGGAGAAAATCGTATAGATATTGACGTCGACTCGACACATGTTTCAAGATACTGGGCAATGTCTGTCGATTGGATCAAAGTGACTATAACCTGCAAGTTGCCCTCTCCTCCCCCATCGCCTACAGCTGTCGGAGGAGTCTGGATTCCAATAGACAAGCTTGAGCTTCTAGCTCCATGGATAAGCATAGCTTCATTGATAACACTGGCTACAATGTGTATTGCGTGTGTTAAATATCGAAAGAAACAACAGAACTAGATCGATCGATAAGGAAGGATTTGGACACTGAGTATTACTACTTCAATTCATCAACAAAAGAAAGCAAATCAATGACCATTCTGGTCAAGTCTCCTTTTGATCGATCGATCAGGTTTTCTAGACTTCTAAGCTTACTGGTTGAGTCTAAATCTTGATTCAGTTTTCATAAACCATATTTGTAGTTATGATCAGTCTGATTAGAGGTGTTTCATATGAGTTTGGAGAAAAGTAAGCAGGTTGCGCCGTTCCATTTCTACGTTGACATAGGCAAATATGCTGGGTTAAGCGCTGCTTCATACGAAGACTTTCTGAGAACGATCAAGCAGGTCAAGGTGGAGTCGTTGAACTTCCATCTTGAGCGAGGAGACTTTGAAAAGTGGGCAACAGATGTTCTTAAAGACAAGAAGCTGACAGAAGAAATAGCGAAAATACGGAATAGAAAACTTCGCGGACTGACCTTACGCAATCATCTTCATCGAACAGTGTCAAACAGACTCAAAGAATTGACGAATACACACTAGACACAGCTTGCCGGCAGTCGATCGCTCAAAGAGCAGACCACGCTTCTATCAATGTCTTCACGGCTCTTGCTCTAATTGCATCTTGAACTTGTGGTAGCGGATTCTCTTTCCAAACATGACGTGAGAGAGAACGTCTTCACTTTCTAGGTTTCTAGATGGATGCTTGCTGAAGCCTAGTTCACGCCCACTTTGTGATCGATCGATCGGTGTGTCCGTCTGGATTTGAGCCGTCGTTGTTTCGTTAAAAGTGTGCGTGTGTGAGCAACCGCTGGTGCGGCCGCCGGGATTTGAACCCGGGTCGTCGGCGTGGGAGGCCGATGTCCTAGCCAAGCTAGACTACGGCCGCAACGAATGTGAGAATTTTAGCAAAAGGGAGATAACTAACTTAAACTTTTATCCATTGCTCTTTCCTATAGAAAAAAGGGGAGGCAAAGCGAAAAATGAAACTGGTTAAGGCAGGCACCTATTTTTGGCAAGGAAATGAAGCATGCGCAGAAGCCGCCATCATGGCTGGATGTCGCTTCTTCGCTGGATACCCCATAACACCGGCAAGTGAAATAGCGGAACACTTGTCGAAAAGGCTTCCGGAAGTCGGAGGAATAGCCATTCAAATGGAAGATGAGTTGGCATCCATAGGCGCGGTCGTAGGCGCAAGCTGGACTGGGAACAAGGCAATGACCGCGACATCTGGACCGGGATTTAGCCTGATGCAAGAGACTATAGGCTACGCTTTTATCACCGAGACCCCATGCTTCATAGTTGACGTTCAGAGACTTGGGCCGAGCACTGGACAGGCGACCAAATGTGGACAAGGAGATGTGATGCAGGCTCGCTGGGGCACACATGGCGACTACTCAGCCATTGTCCTCTCGCCCAACTCCGTGCAGGAGATGTTCGAGCTAACAATCAAAGCATTTAACCTATCAGAAAAATATCGCACACCAGTCATACTTCTAGCAGACGAAATCATCGCACACATGAGAGAACAAGCAACCGTACCGCCAATTGAGAACATAGAAATGATTACCCGAAAACAACCCAAACCAGATGAAAAAGCATTTTTCGGCTCAGAGGAAATCCCCCCGATGCCAGCCGTTGGCGAGGGCTTCAGCGTGGTTGTCACTGGTTCAACACATAACGAGTATGGAATACGCTTCACAGCCGACCCTATAGCGCATAGGCAACTTATTGAGAGGATCAACGGCAAAGTACAGAGACACGCAGACGAGATAGCCGAAGTGGAAACCTATAACATTGACAACTGCAAAATAGGCATAGTTTCCTTCGGCTGCACTTCACGCGCAGTTTACGAAGCCGTTGAAACAGCAGAAACAAAAGGACTGAAAGTGGGATACGTCCGTCTAAAAACTATGTGGCCTTTCCCAGAAAAGGCAGTCAAGCAGCTGGCCGAAACAGCCAGAAAAATCATTGTTCCAGAAATGAATTTGAAGCAAATATTCTTTGAAGTTCAACGCGTCGCAAAATGTTCGACGGAAGTTATGCCGCTAAACAAGATTGGTGGTGGAGAGTTGATTTCGCCAGAAGAAATATTTGAGAAAATCTCGGAGAGTGCCAGATTATGAGCGAGCAGTTTTCGGTTCGGAAATATTTGAGAGATGTGCCGTTGCCCTTCTGCACAGGCTGCGGTTCGTTAACGGTTATGAATCAGTTTTTAAGAGCCGTACATGAGCTAGGTCATGAGGATTTAAGCAGATTTGTTTTCTGCAGCGGGATTGGCTGCGCCGCCTGGATTCCATCCCCACATTTCATGGCGGATTCTGTGCATACCTTGCATGGGAGAAGCATTCCGGTCGCAACTGGCATAAAACTACTTCGCCCAGACCTTAGAGTCGTTGTTTTCGGCGGGGATGGAGATATTGTAGGCATAGGTTTAAGTCACTTTATACACGCTGCGAGAAGAAATTTGGACGTTTTAGTGATAATGGTTAACAACATGGTTTACGGAATGACTGGTGGACAAGTAGCCCCAACAACCCCGTTTAAATCAAAAACAACTACAACACCCTACGGAAGCTTCGAGTACCCATTAGACGCAGCTAAACTGGCTGTCACAGCAGGCGCGGTCTACGTTGCACGTTGGACAACCGCCAACCCGAAAGAGCTTAAAGAATCAATAAAAAAGGCGTTAAAAACTCAAGGCTTCAGGTTCGTTGAAGCTGTAAGCCAATGTCCAACGGCCTTTGGAAGAAGAGTCGGATTTAGGAACGCTGGGGAAATGTTAAAATGGTTCAAAGAAACCGCCGTTCCACTTGAACGAGCAGAAAAAATGAGCGAAGACGATTTAGCTGACAAAATTGTCGTGGGTGAATTTATCCGGAAGCAGCGTCCCACCCTTATCGAGACCTTACACAAAACAATAGAGGAGGCACAGGAGAAACATGACGAAGATTGAGGTAAGAATAAGCGGACTCGGCGGCCAAGGCGTAGTCTTAGCAGGACAAGTATTGGGCAGAGCGGTGGTCTATGACGGGAAAAATGCTGTGCAAACGCAGAGTTATGGAGCAGAAGCGAGGGGAAGTATGGCCAAAAGCGATGTAATAATCTCAGACGGCAGAATCGGTTATCCAGCCGTTAGAAAGCTTGATGTATTGATAGCTATGAATCAAGGAGCCGTTGACAAGTACATCAGAGATCTAAAAGATGACGGTACACTGATAGTTGATAGCACTAATGTCGGCAGAATTCCTGAAACAGAAGCAAACATAGTCAGAATTCCAGCTACGGAAGACGCTGAAAAGACGTTTGGGGAAAAAATCTACGCAAACATGCTTATTCTCGGGGTCCTGGCAACCATGACCTGTATAGTGGGTGAAAGCGCCATAGAAAAGGCTATAGAAGATACTGTGACTGAAAAAGTGGCCAGCGTAAACAAGCACGCTTTTAGAAGAGGAAAAGAGCTTGCCAAGAGTGAAAATTCCGCTGCATCTTGAACCAGGAAGAACGCGCAGATTTTAGGTTCGAATGCGACCATCCTGGGAACATGTTCGATTTTCGTCAATTTGTACGGGCCAACAAATGGCGTCATAGGCCAAGTGAAAAGTTTAACGTTTATTTTTCTTCTTCAGACGCTTTAGTCTTTGTTTTTGCACTTGCATGCGCATATTTTGACAGATAGATAGTGGTTATCAGAAAAATTGCTGTTGTGGCTGCAAAGATTTGCGTTAGTTTCTGAACGTTCTGCGTGTTTTCAGAGAAGGCCAATAGATGTTCATAGTGGGAGGAGTTCAATGCCAGGTAGCCCTGTTGAAGCAGACCGTGATTGCTTAAGATGGCGGTATAGTTGCTTAAGAGTCCATAATATGTAGCGTTGACATCATAAAGATCCTTTTGCAGCTTGAGATATCTGTCAATTATTTCACTGTAAAGCTGCAGCATTTTTGAAGAAATTATGGTGATTGTTTTGCTACTTTGGTTATAGGTGAAATACAAATAAGCGTTTGTTGCATTTGAGACGCTTAGGAGAGTTGGAATGATCTCTCCGTCGTTGTCTAAGACGGTAAAAGGAGAGTTCATCAAGTTCGTAGGAATCATAATCCTACAGAAACCAACAGTGCCGTCTTCGCCAGTAACGTTGAAGCGTATTATTTCGTTCCCTGTTTCCTCTCCGATTTCAAATTTGAAATCAGAGATTGTTGAGTTGCAGATAACATTAATATAGTGTTTTGCACTTTTCGAAACAACGTTGAAATCGGAAAACATGCCCATTAGAGGATGTTGGTCTTGGTTGTTCGCATCTATTAGATAGGGTTCTTCTCCTATTCCATCAAAATTAAGGTCTCGTCCCGTGTGGTTGATCCAGTAATTGCCTTCGCCACTATAGGTCCAAACGTTCACTGATTCGCTCGACACTTGAACCGCGTCATAGAAGTCGTTATGGTAAAAGATGTTGTTGCTGGAAAGGGTGATGCCAACTCCGTTGGAGTTGTTTGATATAACATTGCTTGAAAACACGTTGTTGCTTGAAAAGTAGACGTCGACCCCCTCGTAGTTGTTTGATATAACATTGCTTGAAAACACGTTGTTACCTGAAAAAATGCTGATTCCATAGGAAGTGTTTGAGATAACGTTGTCTGAGATTACGTTGTTAGACGATGAAATTACGAGCCCATAGTAAATGTTTGTTATTTTGTTGTGATCTATGATGGTGCCCCTCGAAACTAAAAGTATTCCAGTTGAGTATGGAATTACACTGCTTTTATTTACAGTGAAATCTCTGACGGTCACACTATCTGCCTTAATGGAAATGACGTGCTCAGCCCTATGACCGCCAATAATTGTCAAGTCTCTGTCTTCGCCGATGATGAGCAGACTTTTGTTGACGACAATGTCTTCTTTGTATGTTCCCTTATGCACAAAGATCGTGTCGCCTGAGGTTGCATTGTTAATGGCTTCTTGTATTGCATGGAAGTCTGCTGGGCCATCATCATCCACGGTCCAAGTCATTGAATTTGCCTTTACAGATATTTTGCATACCTTTAGAAACGTCAGAGATAACAAACATAAGACCGTAAATAATGCCAAAATAGCTTTCTTCAATTTCTATTCACTCACTGTCTCATCTGTTAGCACATAGAATTATTAAACGTTAAGGTGAGTGATAAAATGACTCTATCTAGGAAAGCATTTTTCCCAACATGATGGAGCTTGCGACGGCAACGGAGAAGGAGAAAACGAAAAGAATTGGATTGATAGTAGACTGCAAGAGATCCCATAAAATCGTCGTATATGACGCAACTACTATGAAAGCAAGCACGCAAATCTTGAGCATGACATTGCTTAGTTTGGCTCTAGGTGCTTGTTCTCGGCTTAATGCAGAGTGTAAAAGATTCTGTGCTTGTTTCACTTCTTCGTCTGTCGCAAGAATTACAAGGTTTTTGTCACTATCCTGAAACTTGAGACTTGAAAGCGCATACCGTTGTAGCTCCCAAGGCTTCTTCTTCGGCAAAATCCTAACGACTTCGCTTTTTTCCATTTTTTTTAAGATTGTCTGAATTTTGCGAATGAACTGAGTGTCATTCGCTTTTTCTTCTCCGTACAATCTTTTTACTATATCTTTGACGTCTGGAAGATATAGTTCCAGTTGAAAGGATGCGATTGCTTTGGCTAAAATAAATTGATGTTCACCTTCTCGCAAACGTATATTACCAACTTTGTAGCCCGATTTCAAGGCGTCTTGCAGAGATCGTATTTCACTCGGTGTCAGCTTACGCTGAGACAAGGCTTTTGTCTCCAATTCAATACTTTCAGTTGAAGCAACATAAAAAAGCTTTTCGCATCCGAACGTTGTTTTTCAATAGTTTCAACAGTTTGCCCCCTACGGGCTTTCGTTTTCAACGAAGTCTACAGAAAAAATCCGTAAGTTTTTCAACGGCCATAAATAACTCACGGTGTAGCGATGGCGAATTGTACGACACAACTTCAATTACGTTGCTTACCCCTGCATAAGAAATATAGAAGCCACTTCGAAATCATGGCTTTGATGCTGGAGGCTGTAAACGGCAATGGTGCATCGCGATTTTCCATCATGAAACACGCGAAGATCAATTGCATGCAGCTTAAGAGGTACTTGGGATCTCTAACTGAAATGGGCTTCATTGAGATTTATGTAAAAGGAGGCAGAGGTTTTTACAGGGCTAGTGAGAAAGGGCTCGGCTTTCTGAGGCAATATTATGTTTTGCTGGGCATGCTTCTGAGTAGCGCGCGGAACAAGCCGGCCAACATTATTTATGAAGCTGAATATGATCCGTTCAACAGGCAACGGCAGTCTGCAACACGATTTGTAGGAAGGCTGTGACACATTTGTGGCGTGATCTTGACTAATAAACAAGGCGGAAAGGTGGGCAGAATCTAGCTTTCTCTTGCTCTTATTCTCCTTCTCCTTTCGGCTCTCAACCGAACTCTGCCCACCCCGCAAATGAACGAGATAAAGGTCAATTCAATCAGCAAGATGCAGATTATGACACCGCTTCACTTTCTCTAGCACTTCAAATCTTGTTTCTTACACAGCGGACGAGTCATGTTTTCCATCGGTTAGTATTGAAAGCTTACTGTTCAGTCATTTACGTCGTCGCGGGTTGAAACGTAATGCAGAGAACAATATTGTTATTTCGATTGAACCTGAAAGAGATCGATCGACCTGCCCATTTATAAATGAAATTCGTCACATTTGAGTTTGGGGAGAAATGCGTTGGCTCGAAAATTCACTTACGCTGAGGCTGGCGTTGATAGGAGGTTAAGGGCTGAATCCAAAAGGAGTTTACGGATTTTGAGGGTAACTTATAGATTTAGCCGTTATGGCGAAGTTGTTCAACTTCCTTATGGAAACATATTCCCAACTGGAGAAAATCGTTACTTGGACCTAGTTATTGAGGGCGTAGGCACGAAGGTGCTTGTGGCGCAGTTAGCCAAAAGATATGACACGGTAGGGATTGACGGAGTGGCGCTGGCCGTGAATGATGTTATAAGGTCTGGGGCCAAGCCTTTAGCGGTTGCAGATAACATTCATGCACAGTTTTCAGATCCAGACCTAGTTAAAGAATGGATGAAGGGCATAGTGAAAGGGGCGGCCGAGGCCGAATGTGTTGTACCGAGCGGAGAAATCGGCGATGTTGCTGAAGTGGTAAAGGGTTTAGTGGAAGGCAAAGGCTTTGACATGGTTGTTGCGACAATAGGTGAAGTCACTCGTGAAAGAATAATCTATGGAAGAGACATAAAACCTAGCGATGTTGTAATAGGCTTGCGAAGCTCTGGAATCCACAGCAACGGCGTGTCTCTAGCGAGAAAAATACTCTTGAAGCAGTGGGGTGGAAGATACGAGCCTTATGACGTTCCAAACGGTTTAGACAGAGAAATTGTTCATGAAGTCTTGGAACCAATGAAAATATATGTTAAGCCGTTGCTGACAGCTGCAGAGGAGTTTAAAGTCAAAGCTGCAGTGCACATTACTGGTGATGCGTACTTGAAGTTTGACAATTTGGCGAGGTTTTCGAAAGGTATAGGTTTTGAATTCGACAATTTCCGTCCCCAGCTAATCTTTGAGTTGATTCAGAGAACTGCTTCCGAAGCTGGCGGCATTATATCCGATGAGGAGATGTTTAAGACTTTTAATATGGGATGGGGCTTCGCGATAATAGTGGACAAGGCGAATAGAGACAGGGCGGTGGATGTTTTAGAAAAAACAGGGGTACACGCTGAACAAATAGGTCACGTGACAGATTCTGAAGGAATCAGAGTTCTATATAAAAATAGAAAGATCATACTGAAATAGCGGTTTGCTTTTTTGATGATAAAAGCGTTTAAATTCCCCTAGAATTCAAACTTAGCCTATGAGATACCGCCTAAGAATTGAAGTCAATCTAAAGCCAGGCCACAGCGACCCTGAGGGCGAAACCACAACGCGTCTGCTAAGCGAACTCGGCTACAAGGTTGAA
>Ga0315307_1001672_pt1 | contig 9965 bp, 11 predicted proteins | sample TDP2_MG_FD_203079 | JGI IMG/M metagenome (GOLD analysis project Ga0315307, IMG submission 203079) | Freshwater sediment microbial communities from Lake Towuti, South Sulawesi, Indonesia - TDP2 | ecosystem: Environmental > Aquatic > Freshwater > Lake > Sediment | place: Indonesia: South Sulawesi... | reverse complement strand
GATTCCAGATTGAATTCTTGCTTTTCGTAGCCTCCATACAATTCCTTGATTGTCAATCCAGCTTCAGTGAGCAACTGTTTTATTCGAGTCAGCGTGTATAAGCGCACTTCGTGCTGAATCTCTTTAACTTCTCCATTGCCCTTTTGAATGAGAATCCACTGGCTTGTCAGCTTTGAGTTTTTCATGTCAAGTGAGCGTCTTTCAAGCAGGTAAAAGGATTCAAATTCTGCCCAGTCTCTTTCCCGAAAATTCTTAACCATATGGTCACGGTTGGATAGGTCAAGAAGGAATCTTCCATTCTTTTTGAGCGTTCTGTGTACCTCTGACAAACCTTTCACGTCTTCGTTTTCAGAGGGCAAGTACCCGAAACTCGTAAACATGTTTATGATTGCTCTAAAGACTTCGTTCCTGAAGGGAAAGTGACGCATGTCCGCCCTCACCAGAGGAAGCCTGACATCTGCATCCTTCATTCTCAGTTTGGCGATTGCGAGAAGATTCTTTGATAGGTCCATTCCAATGATGTCCCAGCCTCTTTTGCGCAGAACAATTGAGTGGCGTCCGGTGCCGCAGCAGAGGTCTAACGTAACTCCATTTTTGGACACTGAACCCTCAATGAAACCTGCTTCTTTCAGGGTATCCCGCACGTTAACTATGGCTTCCCAGTCTGCGCCCATATCGTTGAAGATGTTTGCATACCACTGATGTTTCTCGGATTTCCTAGAATTGTTCAATTGAACCACACATTTTTCAGAAGCAGTGCAGGTATTTGTTGTTTTCACCGTGAGAAGCAGTTTAATGTTGAGTTTCTAGTTGGAAACTGCTTTGTTCTTCCCTATGGACAACGAAGTCATCAGGTTTCTCGACCAGTTTAAAAACCCATTTTCGCCTGAATTTTGCACCTAAAACAGCCTTTTTTTGTGCGTAAGGTTCGAAGAAATTAAGGAAAAAGAAAAGCTTCTCCACCTGGTCTTTTGGGTAGTAGGCTCTCTCGGCTTTTGGCGCCTTCACCTCAAACGCCACGAGGCAGTCTCCTTTGGTTGCAAAAACGTCGGGCAACGGTTCACCGCTTGGAGCGCTAACCGGCACTCTGACGGCCTTAAAGCCGTTGATTCGCAGTTTGTGCACCAGTTCCCGTTCAGCTTCGTAACCCCTTTTCTTGATTCTCCGGATTTCTTTAAAGGTTAGTAGGCGTCCGTGTCGACCCTTACCCACTTTTCGTTTAGCCTGAGACGCTAGTTCTCTCAGCGACATAAGGTTTTCAGCTTCCCCTTTCCAAGGGACGGATTGCAAGTTTGATGAGGTCGGTCAGCCAGTCCGAGAACGTCTGGGCATTAGCATATTTTTGATATTTTTTCCTGTGTGGAACTTGAGAAATCATGCGGAGGCTTACCATGCGGTTAACGTAATACTTTGCTGTTGAGCGTGGAATCTTGGCTTCCTTGCTCAAGTCTCCACTGGTGAAAACAGTTTCCAACCGCGAGTAGGCGGAAATGACTTCAGCAGGGAAAGGCATGGATGAGTTGACTACTCTCTTGAACTCTTCTGTGGCAGTTGACATAGCCAAACCCTTCTTTTTAGTTAGGTAGAAGCTACTCTTATATGATTGATGTAAGTCGATAGCCTTCGTGTATCTTTCCGAAGCGCAAGTAACCGTCTTTCCAACGCATTCAAACCATTTCGCGGCCAGCTGCAAAAAATCCTAGGGGAATGGGAAGTAGTTTCTTGCCTGAAGACCTATGCTAATGCGCCTCAATATGAATTCTGGATTCATAAAAACTATTTAGAACATTGTTGTGCCCAATGAGTGATGGATATGACTCAGGCATCGATGCTTAAAATGGATAATCGAGAAGACGCAACCTTCGTGAACTTGAGCGGCGACCGTATCCAAAGAATCTTGGGAAATGTTGTCTATGACCGGGCCTTCTTTTTCTACGAGGACATCGGCAAACCCATAGGGGCACTCGCCATCAGCCTCTCAGACTTCTGCAACAAAATCAGCACAATTGCCCCTAAGAGCTTGGTTTTTCACCTGAAGCGCGGAGACTTTGAAAATTGGGTTCGAGAAATCATAGGCGACGCTGAACTATCTCAGCGAATAGGGAAACTCAACAGAAGCAAGGCGGTATTGAGGAGCGAGAAAACACTCAGAAACAAGCTACACGCAACAGTCAAAGAGCGCATCGCTGAACTTCAAGACCTATGGCATCACTCTCTAAAATGGCCAGCAAACGCGGTCAGTTAAATCAGCGGAAAAACGGTTCCGATCAACTTCTTCCACGGCTTTGCGATCATCTGTTTTCTATCTGTTTCGCTGCTTTTCACATTGTTCATTGCAAGAGCGGCAACTTTTTCACTCTTTAGCTAGGCTAAATACTTCAAATATGCCTATCGTGTCCATTAAGCTGTGAAAGGAGACAGAATTCGTCGTTAAGAAAGAGGGTTTACTTAAGAAATTGTAGTCTGGGCAATACGGCGTCTTCAAATTTCTTAAAAAAGGCAGACTTCGGCTTGTTTCTGTTTGATGTTCCTGATGACATTTCAGCTTCGATAGAAGAAATTAATCCGTTTGCAAATTTGATTAGAGCTTTTGCCTGCTTCTCTGTTAACTCTTTACCTTTTTGTTCTTCAAGTTCTTTGATGATTTCATTAAGAGCCTCTATCGCGTCTTGACCACGCAGGGTTGGAAACTGCGGAATTTCAATAAGCTGCATTTCAATCACCAAAACAAACTATTAGTCTATTTTCTATAAATATAGTCCTCTAAGCGTCGACATATTCTGAAACGTGATACATCTTATGGATGGTACAAACTAGCGAGCGAGCTAAACGCGTTGGCGCGTGTTTTCACTTTTCAAGAGCACAGCCTAGCGATGATAGAAACGCACGGTTTGTCTGGCTATTCTTTTTCCTTCTGCTCTTCTCCCTTTACTCCTTCTTTGATTCCCTTTACTATGCCTTTAGTTATTCCCCAGCCTTTCCTGATTCCTTTGCCAACAGCTTCCCCGGTTACCTCTGCAACCTCTTCAGCTTTACCTTTTTCTTCTTTTTTCTTCGGCATTATCTTGCCTCTAATCACCACTCGACTTTGCGTTTAATTAATTTTTCTTTTGTACACGGGAGGGAGAAACGGGATAGAGCGCGCGCACACGGAGGCTACTCCATAAACAATTAATAATCATTTCTTATGTTTTCTTCTGGACGAAACCAAATGAATACAAGCGCGCTCATTTCAGGAATTCTCTTACTGCTCATAGGAATCCTTTTCGAAGTTTTAACGCGCATTAGCAGATCGAGGAGTTGGTTGCGCGCACGCGTTTTTATCGTTGTAGGAATAATGGTAATAATTCTTGGTATTCTGTACCCCTAATGTTGAGCATTTTTTGCGCGCGTGAAATCCATATTTCGTGTATTTGAAATTCATAAAGCATAGAAATCCTTGTCCTCTAATCGAAAGCATTCAAAGGAGATGTTGAGTGTTGGACAAGGAAACGGAACAAATGGTCAAGAAAGTAAGGAAAGAGTTGCAAGCGTTGAAAGCCAAGGTTGATCAGCTGGAAAACCGTGCCCTTTTGATGGCATATGAAGAATTGTCGTCAACATTGGATTAGCGAGTACACTATTTTTTATGTAGCTTTTGTATCCACTTTTCACGGTTCGGTTCAATGGACACGATAGGGTATTTTGTAGTGGTTTAGCCTCCCCAACCGCTGTAAAAGCTACCTTGTTTCTGCTTTCTTGTTCTTATAGAGAAAGAGCGCGGTACTACAGCTTTTTTGAAGAGGACCTTAATCGTTTCTTTGCCACAGACAACGCATTTGCCCATTTCTACAACCATAGGCTGCGAGGGAACCCTTACGGAAACATTTGGGAACTGTTAAAGGTTAGAGCCTACTCACAGCCAAACAAACCCTTAAGCAAACGGTTACAAACACTTGGGCCGTTTCCCTATTTTTTGTCCACACGTTTCTTCTTAAATTATTAACGCAACTTAAAACGATGCGCGCGCTCATCCCTCTTAGTCTTCTCATAGATTTGCTTGAGGTTCTCGTGTGTGCTCATTACCTTGGCGACTCGTAAAACCTAACTCGTATCAGCTTCAAAATGTATATGGCGACACCAATCCACAGCAAGATTGTTGCTCCCAATAATAGCCAAGACTTGATTAGGTATGTGTAAATGAACACGTCAGTTTCATTCATTCTTGAAAGAATTAGAAGCATACCTGGTCCACTTGGCCATGGAGAGAACGAACCGCTTGGGGCAGAGCGCCAAACCACTGCGCTGTCATTTTCATAAACATAGCGAGCAACATTATGAGCGGCAGTGGTGTATAGTGTAAGATAGACAAAAACGAAGAATGAAACAATTAACAATATGGTTGATTTCCTACCAAATCTCAAACCTACCACCTCAAGAAAAAGAACCTAACAGAGAGAGATAAAATTCTATAGTTAGAACAGAGAGACCAAGAGATTCTCGATTTCCGTGCGTCTAAGTTTCAGTAAATCTAAAACACTTTGCGGGGCGTGGCTAACAATTCTGTCCCATCATCGTTTTGTAGCCCTACACAAACCCTCAATATAGCCAAAAATGCGGTCTATTACCATACCCAAGCCGAATGATTATTTAGACTTCGAAAAACGTAGCCAAAAACCGACCTCAGACAACGCCAAAAGTGAATAAAATGCATTGAAAAAAAGGATAGAAAATTTAGCCATAAGCTCGACACTAACAATATTATGAGGCATCCTGTAAAGTTGACCTGTGTGGGGGCTCTTGCATCATAACATTTGAGATTTCGGATAGTGTTTATGTCCAAAAATAGCGCATAGACGGTTCTTTTCTTCTCAGAAGGACAGCTTTCATGTCCAGACGAAAACCATGTTAGGCTATGTAGTAGTCGACGACTTTTTGCATTCTTTTGGGCGCCTGATTCACCGCATGAGCTTTCTTGAGTATCTTTATGATCTGAGGCTGAAATCGGGCTAAGTCAGTCAAGGTAATTAACCCGATCAATTGGCCATTGGTAACCACTGGAAGTTTCTTCACTTTCATCTTAAACATGAGTCTAGCCGCCTCTTCCAACTCCATATCTGGGTCAGCGACGATTAGGGGAGCACTCATCACCTCTGAAACCCTGGTTCGCTCAGGATCACGAGACTGAGCTAAGACACGGGCCAGCATGTCGCGTTCAGTCACTATACCAATAGCCTTTCCTTGCTTGACCACGATTAGGCAGCCAATTTCGTTTTGGTTCATGAGGCTGACGGCTTTCCTGACAGTGGCGCCAGCTTCCACTGTTATCACGTCTTCAACCATAACGTCTTCAACCTTCAAAGACATCATCGAACCCTCGACATACCGAATAACTGCGTTTATGGTTAAAAAATTAATCTGTCAAACGGTAGCTGTTTATGCTTTTGTATCCACGCGAGCTCACTAGAGTATGAATCCGATGCCTCAGAAAGGAGCCCAAATCAAGCGTATTTGTCACGAAACCTTATTTCTCAAGCATTTCGTATAGGCAAAACTAATAAGTTTCAGCTATCTCTAACATGGAATAAACAATCTCCGGTGACTGTGGTAAAACTGTAATATATGCACCTAGATACATCACCGTAGTTCACCAAACATTTCCCTTGGAGACAAAAGCATAAACAAACCCCGATTCTCACGCGTTCTTTAGCCATTCAGTAATTGAATCTGTTGCCTCCTTGGGTTTAGGTTTAGGCAGAGTTTTCGCAGGATAGCCACCCACTGATCGATAGGCTTTCTCAGCTATTGCGTCGGCTTCACCCACTTCGAACCGATCCCAACCCTTCCAGTGACAAAAGTCTTCAACCTTTGTCCAGTCAGGCGTAAAATCATCTATTAAACCTGGAGCGATGCAGACGGCGACGCTGCTTAGGCTGCGGTGCAAGCTGAGAGGAGACGTGAAAACTCTTTGAGGGTCAATCTCGTTCTCCACGCTCAGCTCTTGCGCCCCATGCGCTTTAGCGATTTTAGAGAACTTGGCCTTTAGTGTTCGATTAGCGTATTCCACGACCGCATAGGCTGCGTTCAAGGGAGCAATTTTCCGGAGCAGTTTTGGCGAAAACGCTCGGTGGTGTACGTGTACGTGGGCGCCTTTGCCAGACCACTTTAGGAACGTCGACTTAGAGACTCCTTGCTCGCTTAGAAAAGCTAAGATTTCTTTCGCCACATCAATGGTAGCTTTCCATTTTTCAGGCGTGTTGTCGATGTCCCATGTGGGTGCGCAAGACACTATGTTGTCAAGAGCCTTCACGTGCTCTTGCGTACTCAATTCCTCGTAGACATTTACTGAAGCATAGAAGGCTCTCGGCCTTAGACGTTCAAACCGTTTCAGAAAAATCGGGATGTCCTCGGGCTTGGTTATTGTTAACGGCACCTTGCTCTTTCCAGCCCCCTTTCCATACCGGAGCAACACGTGGTAGCCTTGGGGATTGAGCTGTTCGCAATGAACGGCTATCCATCGGTCTTGACTGAATTTTGAGATTTCTTCTTGGACCTCTCGGCTGTTATAATGAGCTGAAACGACCCTTTCATAATCAGACTCGCTCATGACCAACGCCCAACTTAAGTCTACATGACCATGTTCAAATATCTTTTATTTATATCCGTGAAAACAAGATAGAGGCGAGAATGAAATGAAGGTTTTCAATGAAAGTTTGACGTTTTCTACCAAGGGCGAAATAGACTTTGTAGACTTGTCAGACAGGGTCCAAGATGCCGTGGAGAAGGCAGGCGTCAAGAACGGCTTAGCACACGTTTTCGCTCCCCACGCAACAGGGATATTAATCCTAACCGAATATGAGCCCAGCTTGCTCCGTGACATTAAAGCTGTGCTACAGAATCTAATCCCAAGAAAGGCCGGATATGAGCATCCCTCTAACGCCCATTCACATTTACGGTCAGTTTTTCTGAGCCCTGACAAGACATTGCCCGTTGTTGACGGTCGAGTGGTTCTGGGAACTTGGCAGTCACTGGTTTTTGTGGAGACAGATGTGCATCCGAGACAAAGAACAGTAATTGTTCAAGTCATAGGAGAATAGCTTGGCACCTAGAGAACCTGCATGAGTCGCCACTCGCGATAGTCAATTGCAACCCTAATGTATCCTTGGAGCATTTGGTCAACTTGGGAGTCGCCAGTGTCAACCCTTAAAACGCCTCCTTCAATCCCCTGAATCTTACTCCGCGTTGCAACAACAATCAGGCGTTCTTTTCCAACTCGCCGCAGGATTTCTGGGCTTATCTCTTGGTTTCCACGACCTAGCAACATGCCTTGGCGCCCGATAGGTGAGAGGACTATCCAGGTGTTGTTCCAGTCTTTGATTCCCTGTAGAATTTTTTTCTCGTTAACGTCTTTGATAACCCTCTTTTCGCGATAAATGTCCACACCCAGCAATGTTTTTTCTACGCCAAGTAAATCAGCTATGCACCTTATTGTTGTGCCCGGTCCAAGAATATACGCTGCTTTCGGGTTCATTTCTTCAACAACAAACCTTGCAACCGCCATCTGGTTGTCATGCTCATCCAGTGTTTCGGGACTAATCTGTTTGCTGGCTAAGAGGCGCATAGACACAAAGGGTCCCTTCAAAAAACCGTAGAGTTTGGTTGAGAACCGGTCGCTCCTGATGGCCTCTTCATCCGCGTCGACTATCTCGAAATCGGTGATTTGCGCTTCGCCCTCCACAAAAGCTTGAACCACATCGGCTGCGTCATTAACACTCGCAGCAAATGTGCCGCTGTACATTTTGACGCCTGAAGGAACGCCTAAAACCGCTGTTGTGGTCTTGCTACTCAATGCGTCGAATATGTCTCTGGCTGTGCCGTCGCCGCCGACAAAAGCTATCAAATCAACCTCGCTCTCAATCATAAGTTTGACCGCTAGTTTTGTGTCTTCAGCCGAAGTCTCTGTTCCAATTAGCATCGGTAAGATTTGAACATTCAAGCCTGCAGATTTGACTTCGTCCTCGCCCATTACCCCTGGGCATGTGAGCAAATTGATTTTTTTTGCCATTTCGAGTTCTCTTAGTCTGTTGAGAAACTCCACAGCCCTTATTGGCGAGACTGGTTTCGCGCCCATGGCAAAGGCTTTGTTTGAAACATTGTCTGTTCCTTTTAAGCCCACCTTGCCGCCCATGCCCGCAATGGGATTGACCAGAAAGCCCATCTTCAACGCGCCTTTATCGCCTCACCGCAATGACCAAATAGGGAAGCCTGAGATAGAAAAACCTAATTACATTTACTGCTATGTAATGCATTCCCTCGAATTCGCTCAACGAGGGCCACTAGAACAACTGGGCTGGTGAAAGACCCGAAATGAACGCGATAGTCAAAAGAGGAAGGCGGCCAGGTGCTGAAATCACCACAGTAAAGACACCGAAAATCAAGAGCAACGAGATTCTGGTTAAAGTCGAGGCGGCTTCAATCTGCGGCACCGACGTGCACATTTGGGAATGGAATAAGTGGGCTCAGAACCGCATCAAAAGACTTCCAATTATATTTGGACACGAAGTAGCCGGCAAAGTGATTGAGATTGGCGGAGACGTGTCCAAAGTGCAAGTTGGCGACAAGGTTTCAGCGGAAACCCACATAGTGGACGGCACATGCTATCAATGCCGAACAAACAGGATGCATGTTTGCCGAAATATGGAAATTTTAGGCGTGGACCGGGATGGCGTCTTCGCTGAACAATTTGCTTTGCCTGAGCGAAACGCTTGGAAAAACGACCCAAGACTAGATCCAGCCGTCGCTTCAGTTCAAGAGCCGCTTGGAAACGCCGTTCAAGCCGTTCTTCCGAAGGACTATGCTGACGACATTGTTGGCAGAAACGCGGCTGTCCTAGGCGCGGGTCCGATAGGATTGATGTCTATAGCAGTGCTCAAACAGCTTGGCGCTGCCAAAGTGTTCGCCACAGCTGGTGGTTTCAATAAGATTCGCATGGAACTCGCAAAGAAATTGGGCGCCGATATGGTTTTGAGCGCTCGAGAAGAGGGAGAAAACCTGGTGAAGATCATTCGTGACGCCACCGATGGCAACGGTGTCGATGTTGCTTTGGAAATGTCAGGCGACCCAAACGCGGTGAGGCAGGCTTTTGAGATGCTTACTCCTGGCGGACGAGTCTCTCTTTTGGGAATCTTGGGAAAGCCCATGGAACTCAATTTGAACGACGCTGTGATTTTCAAGTCAGCCATTGTTTATGGTGTAACGGGTCGCAGAATGTTTGAGACTTGGATTCAGGTCAGAGACTTGCTTTCTCACGCTGAGTTTAGAGAGAAAATCTCGTCTATTATTACGCACAGGATTCCGATGCGTGATATAGCTCGAGGAATTAACCTGATTGAATCAAAGCAGGCTGCCAAGGTTTCTTTGGAGCCTAAATGGTAAATAAATAAAGATTAAGAGAAACATTATGAGAACTTTAAAATGAGGTGCAAAATCGTGAGAAGCCCAACAGCATTTTTGGCTGAAGAGTATCAGACATTGGTTAAGAGTGAACTCGACTGGAAACTGCGCGTCTTACAAGGTCCAAGCACACCGCGCTGCATCGTCGACGGCAAACAAGTGCTAATGTTGTGCTCTAACAATTACTTGGGACTGAGCAACCACCCGAAGGTCAAGGAAGCAGCCATAAGGGCAGTCCAAACACACGGTGCGGGGTCAGGTTCGGTGCGACCAATAGCTGGCACAATGGATCTTCACATCGAACTTGAGAGGCGATTGGCGAGATTTAAGCACGCTGAGGCTTCATTGGTGTATCAAACTGGCTTTGCGGCTAACGCCGGACTGATTCCTCAACTCGTGGGCAAGGAAGACCTCATCATAAGCGATGAACTCAACCACGGCAGCATCATAGACGGCGTTAGACTGGCACACGCTGAGAGAGCAATCTACAAACACACAGACATGGAAGACTTGAAACGAGTCTTAAACGAGGC
>Ga0315307_1001666_pt1 | contig 9977 bp, 11 predicted proteins | sample TDP2_MG_FD_203079 | JGI IMG/M metagenome (GOLD analysis project Ga0315307, IMG submission 203079) | Freshwater sediment microbial communities from Lake Towuti, South Sulawesi, Indonesia - TDP2 | ecosystem: Environmental > Aquatic > Freshwater > Lake > Sediment | place: Indonesia: South Sulawesi... | reverse complement strand
GGGTCACTTACCCGTTTCCCAACTACAACCGTGTCGTTTTCCGGATTTGAAGGGATATCTCCACTTTCGGCTACAAAGGTGCTACCGTAAATGCTTGCGTATTCAGCGAAATCCACACCCACTATGGTAACAGTCCGATCTATTCCACCAAATTGGACATAGCCTACTTTTTGAATTATCGCTATCGACATGCTAACATTTTCTATTTCATTGATTGTCTGCGTATCATTAACAAACAATTTGAAGCCAGAACCAGCCGTGCCCATTGCGCCCTCTGCGCCAAGACCGAAACCTCCTCCCGTAGAAACAATTAATGTGTCGGTTGCAAATCCTGTTTGAAGCTGCCGAGTTATAGTATCTTGCAGACCCTGAGTGATTGAGAGCAAGGCAATGATGGCTGCGATGCCGATGACCACTCCTAAAGTCGTTAAACCCGCACGGAGTTTCCTCAATTTTATTGCACTGAAAGAATAAGAGAAAACATCTCTTGATTTCATATCAGTTCACAATCTCCCTAGTTATTACACCATCAAACATCTGGACCATTTTCTTTGCTTGTGTGGCTAAGCGCTGGTCATGCGTAACCATAATTATAGTCACGCCTTTCTCCTCGTTGAGCCTTTTAATCAGCCCCATTATTTCGCTGGCAGTCTTGGAATCTATATTGCCTGTTGGCTCGTCCATTAAAAGAAATTTGGGATTGTTTGCCAAGGCTCTGGCAATGGCTACACGTTGCTGTTCACCGCCGCTCAGTTCAGCTGGTTTGTGATTCATTCGCTCCTTCAAGCCTACAGTCTCAAGAACCTCTTCTGCCTGCTTTCTCCTTTCAGCTCTACTCACGTCAGCTATGGACATTGACAGCTCAACATTTTCTCTCGCCGTGAACCGCGGAATCAAGTTAAAGAACTGGAATACGAAGCCTACTCGGCGCCTAAGATCTGCCAGTTGATTATCATTAAGTATGGAAATGTCAACACCTTCAATCAGCATCTTCCCTTCTGTTGGCTTGTCCAGAGCTCCAATCAGGTTCAGCAGGGTCGATTTGCCGCTTCCAGAGGGCCCAAGAACAGCGAGGAAATCGCCGCTCTCAACCTTCAGGTTCACGCCACGCAGGGCTTCAACTGGAACTTTGCCTAGCATGTAAGTTTTCTTGAGGTTAATTGTCTGGACAATCGTTGACACGTTAGAGCCTCCATTTTCTTGTCTTGAATTGTTACTTGGTGAGGTATCTCCACGAGAGCGCCATGCCAATGACAGAAAACGCAGCTGCGAAGATGCAGAGATAAGTGAAGTCGATCATCAATACCGAAGCTTGCATTGGTAATATTGTGAGTTGTCTAATGGTCTCTGTCAAATAGCTAATTGGATTTACTCGCGCTATTGCTTGTATCCAGTCCGGCATCTGAGATATTGGGAAGAAAGTGTTACTTGCAAACATCAATGGCAAGTTAATCAGGTTCACAATTGCCATTTGCGTCTCCATCTTAGTCGACCTCAAAGCAAGCGCGAGAAACACTGACGACAGCCCTATGCAGAGAAGGAATATTGCAGCGTATATTCCTAGTATGTTGACTACGTTGAAAGTTGAGCTAACTTGCAAGCCGAATATTACCGCGAGTATGAGGATTATTGTAGCTTGAAACATTGCCCTCAGAGAAGCGTTGAGAACCTTTGAGAATATTATTGCTCCCCTTGATACTGGAGTGCTAAGCACCTTGTTCAAGAACCCTAATCGTCTATCCCAAACGATGGACATGCCGCTGAACATTGTTGTAAACATCACGATGAAGGATATCATGCCAACGGCCATGTAACTGAAGTAATCCGTGACGCCAAAGATATTCTGCATTATATTTGGACCAAGGTCGCCAAACATCTGTGAAAGTGCAGCACCAGAAATAGTTATGCTTCCAGATTGAGGAGGAATTATAGCTTGCCCTGGAATAGGAATGATGGAGGGTATATTTATGTTGCTGCTTGAGAACATGTTGCCTATGTTCATCGCTTTTCCGAATAGCCCCATCCATAATACTGGCTGGAGTATGGCCATGAGAAGAATTATGGGTTCCTTTAACCATTTTTTAAGCTCTCGTTTAGTCAAAGCCCAAATGCCATGAAACCTGCTCGGACGATGCTCATTCAACCTGCTCATGCCCTCGCCCTCCTCATCGTCATCCTTTGCGCTCTAAAAGCCTCCCTAGACTCTTCCGTATCACGCATGGACTTACCTGTGTATTCTAAGTAGACCTCGTTCAATGTAGGTTCTGTAAGCATAAGTTTCGTCACAGTGTAACCTTTTCTCCGCAAAGCTTCAATTATGAAGGGCGCTGTTACCTCTCCATACTCTGCCTTGATCCGATATGAACCATCCTCATTCTTGACCTCCTTCACATGCTCAACAGCGCGAATAAGTTCGCTCACATCAGGATCCTCCTTAATACTTAAGGTTATGATGTCGCCGCCTAAGCTATGCTTCAGTTCTTCAGGCGTGCCAACCACGACTATTTTTCCATGATCAATTATTGCCACTCGATCGCAAAGCGCATCAGCCTCTTCAAGATAGTGCGTAGTCATGAATAGTGTCATGCCAAATTCTTTCTTCAACTTTCTGATGTAATCCCAACTTGCAACCCTAGTTTGAACATCTAAACCTAGCGTAGGCTCATCTAAGAAAAGTACTTTCGGCCTGTTGATTAGCCCGCATGCAAGCTCAAGTCTACGACGCATTCCACCAGAATAGGTTTCAACCTTCTTATCCTTAAAATCGGTCAACTCAACAAGTTTCAGTAGCTCTATCGCACGCTCTTTCGCGATCTTCCGCGGAATCCCATACAGATCAGAACACAAAAGCACGTTTTCCAATCCAGTCAAATCCTCGTCAGCGGTATATTCTTGTGGCACCACACCAATCACGTTTCTAACGTTGTTGTCTTGCTTTGCAATATCGACGCCCAAGACAGAGGCTTTGCCTTCAGTAGGCTTCAAGATAGTTATCAACATATTAATTGTAGTTGTTTTTCCAGCACCGTTTGGTCCAAGGAAGCCGAAGATCTCACCTTGTTTCACATTAAAGTTCACATGATCAACTGCCGTCAGGTGCTTGCTGAAAACTTTCGTCAGTCCCTCAGTCCTAATTACTTCTTCACTCATCTTGCTTCACCTTCAGTTTTTTGTTTAGCTCCTCAAGTCTTTCCGCCGTCTCATTTAAAATTTTCCGAACGTCTTCTATTGCTTGTTCTGAAAACTTTTCTTCTAGGGCGCTTCCAAGCTCGAAAAAGGCTGCCATAAGCCTTCTCATAGATTCTCCCAATTCAACGACCTTTTCTGGCGGTATGTGGAACCATAATCCTCCCAAGAAGGGAGGCGGTATGAATCTTGCCTCTTTCCTGAATTTCATCTTTATTTTTCTCTGCTCTTCTAGGAGAGCTTGACCCTTATCTGTAAGCGTGTAACGTTTCATACCATTTTGTTCGGCGGGCAACTCTGTTATGTAATTGTTATCTTGTAGCCATGATAAAAGCGGGTAAATTGAGCCAGGGCTTGGCTTCCAACGTCCATCGGTTTTCTTTCCAATTTCATTCATAATTTCTGAACCAGACATGGGTTTCTCGCTTAGGGATTCAAGAACATGATAGCGTATGAACCCTTTAGGAACAATTGCAGTATGCCTCATCCAATCTCTTTTGTGTGGATGCATATTCTATCACCATTGATATCGGCATCGATATCGACAGTGATATTTAAACTTGTCGCTTCAAAAAGCAAAAAATCAACCTAATCTATTAACGTTCCGACGTGCTTGCCCTTAACAACAGCTAAAATATTTTCAGGCTTAAACCCATTCACAACAACAACCCTAACCCTTTTACGTTCCAGAATCTTCACCGCTTCTGGATCGAGGATCTGGTGAATCCCCGCTTTGTGTTTATCTTCAGCGAACACGTTTGACAACTCTTCGAAGTTTAAATGTTCAAGCATGACTGCATCCGCATGTTTTCTAGGGTCTTTATTGTAAATGCCTTCTTGGTCGGTGGCTTTAATTAACAAATCAGCATTCACCTTCTCAGCAATTAACGCGGCAACAGTGTCTGTTGTCATGCCAGGTTCTAAGCCTCCCATAACCGCAACCTTTCCATCCTGTAAACATTTAACAGCATCCTCAACAGTTAATGGAACAGTTTCGCACCCCAATACGCCTAATTTTTCAAGGAAAAGCTGGGCAAAAATTCTTGAAACAGAAATTGCAACCTCATCCTGAGCCCTTTCGTCCAGATCCAAATTTTTCGCAATTTTAATGAATTCTCTTGCCAAGGCTCCGCCGCCAACAACAACCGCCACTTTATGTCCCTTTGTTTTTAAGTCCCTCAATACGTCGAAATACTTAGTAATTAAGTCTGTATTAATTGGTGAAGCAACAACTGAACCACCTATTCGCAGTACGAGACGCATGAAGTTTACATCCTTTCAAATAATATTCAACTTAACAAGAAATAACCCTTGCGAAAGTTAATATCAATTGCCTTGCACAAACCATAAGTTTGATAAAACTTTTCTTACACCTTCAATCAATGAAGGTGATTTAATGAATTTAGTTATTCGCAAATACAAAGTCGATGGTGAGAAAGAATGGCTAAAATGTCATGCTCTAGTATATTTAGACTCTAACGAAAGGAGACTGGAACGGAACAAGCCAAAATACGCTGGCAAATCAATCGAGCTAATCGCCTTAGTTGATGAGAAAATTGTGGGTTTTTTGGATATTGAATTGGAAGAAACTCCCGGAAGCACTTGCTACAAGAAGTTGGATGGAAATGGGATGCTTTGGGATATAGGAGTTTTACCCGAATTTAGGCGGAAAGGCATTGCAACTAGACTTTTAAATGAAGGATTAAGCCTAGGAAAGGGGTTAGGCATGAAACGATTAGAAGCTTGGAGCATCGAACCAGACGCTTGGAAATTCTATGAAAAACACGGATTCAAAAAATTCTTTGAATATCATCACATACTTATAAACAATCGTGAAAAACTGAGAATTTTCGATAAAGACGGCATGCATATAGTCGAAATGTACGCGCATGTTATGCCGGAGACGGATTTAAAGGCTATAATCGAAAAACATCAACCAAAAGAAATTCTACCCTGCTGCGGGTTCGAATTAGCGTTATAGAAAATTAGACTTCATACAGTTAAATAAATTTGTTCAAGCCTTGTTGATTCCGTTTAAGCTTAGTTTCTATCTGAATTTTTTCACGGAAAATTATCTGCATTCCATCTACAGCTGCAATTGTTGGAATTCTTGTTTTTTCTTCAATCAGTTTCGCCTCATTTGCTGGTCCTTTGAAGATCATTTGCATTCCGAGATGTGTCAAAACAGCCTGTTTGGGACGAGTTTCTTCAATTATCCTTATGGCGTCGTTTGTTGTCATATGCCCCTTCCAAGGTTTTCCAGCGGGCCTCATTACACACAGCACAAGAAGCCTCACGCCTTCATAGTATTTGCCTATTCCTTCGAAGTATTCTGTGTCGCTTGTGTAGGCGAAATCTCCAAAGTCTGCAGTTTCGAATCTGAAGCCCACGGTGTCGGGGTCTGTATGTCTTGCTTCTGTCGCTAAAACGTTGACATCGTCAACTTGAAATTTCATGTTTGGCATGGCTTCAATTTTCTGTTGTGGCATCTGTTGATGATACTTTGAGATTGAAGCTTCGCAGAAATCGGTTCCGCTTAAGACACTTTTTGAAGCGACTAATACCCCGCGTTTTCGAGTCATACCTCGCGTCATCGCCTCAATCAAAACTTCAGCATCCGTATAATGGTCTGGATGACAGTGCGAAACAAAAATAGCGTCAAGTTTCTGCGGGTCTAACCCCTCGTTAATTGAATGCACAAGGGCTCCGGGTCCGGGGTCTAAGTGTAGGTTTAAGCCTTCACTGATTATGCGTATTCCTGCAGTGCGTCTTTTTTGCGTGATTGTTGCGAATCTTCCGCCACCAGTTCCGAGAAATATTATGTCAAATTGAGACATAGATAGACTTATTACAGAAACATGATTTTTGCTTTATGCCCAATTTTCACAATAAGCATGGGAAACATTTTTAACACTGCGTCTAGCGATAAGTTTCGGTAGTTATAAGACTTAAAATGGGGAAATGCTTTGCTCAAAATTGAAAACGTTAATGAAAACAATTTTGGAGACATTTTCAATCCGTGCAGACAGTGCCTTTATTGGCAAACAAGCGATTCCTTTGACGAAAAATGCTTAAGCCGGAGATGACGCAGAAAAAGCGGGAATGGTTTAACAAAGTGGCTAAAGAGTTTGGAAGTTGCATAAAAATCGCATATTTCAACGACGTTCCAATGGGGTTCATAAAGTATGCGCCGGCAAAATTCTTTCCACGCGTAAAGGAATATGCGGCTGGACCGCCAAGCGAAGATGCGGTCTTCATTGCATGTCTCTACATAACCAACAATGAAGTGCGGAGAAAAGGACTGGGAACAAGCATGCTTGAAAATTTAACACTTGAGCTTAAAGAGAGAGGGTTTAAAGCCGTTGAAACCTTCGCAAGAAAAAGCTCCGAAAACAACCCTTCAGGCCCGTTAAGATTTTACTTGAAGCACAATTTCAAAATAAAAAATGACAAAAACGATTTTCCGCTTGTACGCCTAGAATTTTAAATAATTGGTTTCATTTTTGTTGCGCTTTCCTAACTGTAGGTGAAGGGCAGTATTTTTTGAACCAGTTAAATCCAAATTCTTCCATGAGTCTGAGATAGTCATCATTCCCGTCAGGCATAAGATCAGCTCGGTAATGAAGCCCGAAGTAATGTTGTACTCTGTTTATATATCCATTACCTTCGATTCGTTCCGCACACTTCTTCGCAAATTCCTCTCCATGGACTTGTTGGCAGACCTTCAGAATCGTTTCTAACCTTTCTTCGGTAATTTCAAGCTTATAGTCAGGATACTTCTCTTTGTATGCAGCTATGAGTTCTTGATCTTCGATTTCGTGGTAGCGTTCTGAATGAACCACCACCTCAACAGCAAGTTTCTTTCTGGGCATTGGTCTAGTTGTTGGGTATCCTATGCAGAGTAGGACAACTGGAAACACTCCTTTTGGCAACTTGAACAGTGCTTGAATGTCGGCAGGCATGTCAATTACTGTGCCAATGTATACCGAGCCCAGTCCCATTGAGTCTGCGGCAGTGCAAACACTTTGGGTGCATATGGCGACATCCAGAAAAGACACCCAGAAATGGCGGAAGGAGCTTGTTGCAGTGAACGGGGCAACTTCGAGGCTTGCCCATCTTTCAATGCGATGCAGGTCAATGCAAAACAGCAGCAGAACGGGTGCCTTACCTATAAAACTCTGTCCACACATTTCTGCCAGTTTCTGCTTCATTTCGCTGTTTTCTATCTTTATGATGGAATATGGCTGGAGGTTCCCTGCAGTAGGCGCATGAACTCCTGCCTCGAAAACAAAGCGTAGAACATCCGCAGGTATTTTCTTGTCCGAGAAATCTCGACAACTTGACCTCTCAAAAAGCAACTTTATCGTTTCATTAGGATATCTAACAACATCATTACCTAGGCGCTCATGCGACATACAATCACCCGCTTAACACATCGTCGAATAATATTTTCCAACAACATATAAACATGCCGAATGGGCTTGAACATAATCGTTAAATCCTTTTGCATTCTTCCTTTTTGTCAAGCTTATTTGGGGTGGGTTAAATCACGGAATTTGATTCCGTAATTGTTCGTCTCGGCGGAGAAATAGGCATAAAAAGCGAAGGGACAAGAGTTACTTACGAACGACTGTTATTAAAAAACATAAAAAACATTTTAAAACATTACGAAATTCCTTACGAGAAAACCCTAAGAGAACGAGGCAGAATCTACATAAAAACAAAAAATCCCCAAGAAACAGCCGCCAAACTAACACAAGTTTTCGGCGTCTCTTCAGCTTCCCCAGCCATACAAACCACTTCACACATGGAGAATATTGTAGAAACCGCTGTTAAGCTGGCATCTGCCACGATCAAAAGTGAAAGTAGCTTTGCAGTACGTTGCCACAGGGTTGGAAAGCATCCATATTCAAGCTTGGATGTTTGTAAAGAAGTTGGAAAACAAGTTTTGAAACGTCTAGAAGATAGGAATTTGCGGGTGAATCTAAAAAACCCACAGTTTACGCTTAACATTGAAGTTAGAGACGAGAACGCCTACATTTTTTCAGAAAATTTGAAGGGTGCTGGCGGATTTCCGCTTGGTTCACAGTCGAAAGTTGTCTGTCTCTTAAGTGGAGGCATAGATTCTGCTGTAGCATGTTGGCTAGTAATGAAGCGTGGATGTCCGATCATCCCTATTTACCTTGATAATGCACCATTAACAGATGAAACGACAACAGCCAAAGCCCTAGAAGTTGCCAAGAAACTCTTCGAATGGTCAATTGGCTTTCCAAGAAAAGTCTACATTGTGCCACATGGCAAAAACCTAGAAACCTTCGTTAAAGATGCACCAAGAAAGCTAACATGCATTTTATGTAAGCGCATGATGTACCGCATTGCCGAACGAATAGCAGAAAAAGAAAAGGCAGAAGGCATAGTAACTGGCGAAGCCATTGGCGAACAAGCAAGCCAAACACTAACAAACCTAAAAGTCTTAGATGAAGCCTCACTAAAAATCCCGGTACATCGCCCACTCTTAGGCTTCGATAAAACAGAGACCACAGAGTTAGCCAGAAAAATCGGCACCTTCGAAATTTCAACCCAGAAAGCCAAGAGCTGCAGTGCCGCACCCACTAAGCCGTCCACCAAAGCAAAATTGGAAATTATAAAAAAAGCTGAGGAAAACTTTGACATGGAACGAATGGTTGAGGAATCTGTTAAAGCAGCTAAAATTGTGACAGTTTAGACTTGATATGACTTATTAACAAAATGAACTATTTTTATGTGTTATGTCGTCAGCTGAAGTTGCGGTTCAAGTGCTTCGCACACTGGAAAATGAAGACTTTAGAGTACTGCAAGTCATCGAGACTGCCATGAGCAAACATGAATTCGTTCCAAAAGAACAGATTGCAAAATTCACCAAGTTCAACCTCGCACGAGACACGGACTTCAGGATAAGCCGCCTCCACAAATTAGGTCTAATCTACCAAAAGAGCGGAGCCTACATAGGTTACACTTTAAACTATGCTGGATACGATTGCCTAGCAATAAACGCCCTCGTTAAAGCCGGAGTGCTAGAAGCCTTTGGAAAACCCTTAGGTGTGGGCAAAGAAGCAGACGTTTACGACGCATTAAACCCGAAAGGAGAAAGAATAGCCGTAAAATTTCACAGACTGGGCAGAATCAGTTTCCGTCAAACCATGCGAAAAAGAGGCTACACAACTGAGCATGCCAGCTGGCTTTTCCAGTCTAGACTTGCAGCAGAAAAAGAATTTCAAGCCCTAGGGCTTCTCTTTCCATATAAAGTGGCCGTTCCAATGCCAATAAGCCAAAACCGCCACGTAATAGCCATGGGCATGATTGAAGGAGCAGAACTTTCAGATTGGAAAGAAATTTCCAAACCAGAAAAGGTTCTAAAGGAGATATTACGTAATGTTCGAAAAGCCTATTTAAAGGCTGGTGTTATCCACGCTGATTTAAGTGAATACAACGTTATTTTAAAGCCTAATATGCACATTCTAATAATCGATTGGCCCCAATACGTCACCGTGACTCATCCAAATGCCAAACAGCTTCTAACCCGAGACATCAAAAACATTTTGCAGTATTTCAAACGCAAATATATGTTAAAGGTCAAACTTAAAGAAGCTTTGGCATATGTGACTGGAACGGGCAAAATAGCTACTTTTTAGTGGACATCCAACAGTATATAAAGTATGTTGTTTCCACGCAACAAAACATTTCCGTAATTGGTGATTAACTGGTCGTCTCTGCTTTCAGTTGCTCCTTCAAGAAGTATATTCATATGCCCG
>Ga0315307_1001665_pt1 | contig 9978 bp, 8 predicted proteins | sample TDP2_MG_FD_203079 | JGI IMG/M metagenome (GOLD analysis project Ga0315307, IMG submission 203079) | Freshwater sediment microbial communities from Lake Towuti, South Sulawesi, Indonesia - TDP2 | ecosystem: Environmental > Aquatic > Freshwater > Lake > Sediment | place: Indonesia: South Sulawesi... | reverse complement strand
TTCTGTAACTCTTATAATCGGCGTAATATCTACTAACTCCGCTGCCCTTATCAGATTCTGCGCTGTCTCCACCGACACTGGCCCGTGCTCCATATCAATTATTACAAAGTCGAACCCCGCCTTTCCCGCAATCTCCACGGAAGCTGGGTCGGTAAACTTCATAAAGGGACCCAATGCCACCTTGCCTTTCTTTATAATCTCCTTTACTCTATTTTTCTTCATCTTTACTCCTTGCACACCGATTTTCAATCGGGAAAATCGTGCCTACAAATAGATTCGTGGAACTCTCTTGCTGATTGCGCAGACTACCTCGTAGCTAATAGTGCCGATTAGTTTGGCAATCTCATCCGCAGTTATCCTCTCTTTCCCTTGAGAACCGATCAATACTACTTCCTCGCCCACTTTAACTTCTGGTAGAGAGGTAATGTCAACCATACACATATCCATGCACACCCTTCCCACAATGGGAATTCTCTTCCCGCGAATCAAAACTTCACCCTTATTCGAGAGTAAACGATTGTATCCATCAGCATATCCTATAGGAAGCGTTCCAATTATAGAGTCCCTCTCTGCTTTCCAGGTTCGACCGTAACTTACGCTCGTTCCTTTCTTTACCCTTTTTATAAATACAATTCTCGTCTTAAGTTGCATTACCGGTTTCAAATCTATCTCTTTTTCTGCGCCCTCGAAAGGAAAAAGACCGTAAAGTGATATACCGGGCCTGGCTAAGTTGAAATGGGCATCTGAATACCTGAGAATAGCTGTAGAGTTAGCCGCATGTTTATACTTTATATTTATATTGTCTCGCTTGAGTTCATCGATGACTGATTGGAATTTTCTAATCTGCTCCATAGTGAACTCGTGATCACTATCTGCTGCTGCAAGATGAGTGAAGATTCCTTCAACAATTATCCCTGGCAACTGAATGACTCTTTTGACAAGACTTGCGGCGTTTTCGGCCGAAATGCCAATCCGCCCCATTCCAGTATCCACTTTTATGTGAACTCTTACTTTCTTTTTTCTTCGCTTAGCAATTTTAGAAAGTTCCTCGGCGGCTTGAAGGCTAGAAATTGTAGGCGAGAGATTATATCTCAAAATATAAGTAAAATTCGATAAAGGGTAAACACTCCCCAGAATAAGGACGGGAGCCTTAATCCCTCTCTTTCTCAAGAATATTCCTTCTTCAATATTGGCTACACCCAAAAGCTTCGCTCCACAGGATAGACTGGTGCGAGCGATCTCTTCCATGCCGTGACCATAAGCATCTGCTTTAACTACTGGAAGCAAGGACACCCTTTTTGTGAGTTTTCTACTTATCTGTTTGAAATTATGTCTGAAGGCACCCAGGTCGATTTCAGCCCAGGTAGGTCGAAGAAGGGGGATAGCATAACTGGGAGGATAGTGCGATTTTTGCATATTCTATTCGGATTGCTTTGCTAAATCTTGAAAGCAAACGTATTCACTCAAAAAAGTCAGCTTCACTGAACCGGTGGGCCCACTCCGTTGCTTTCCAATGATTACCTCTGTAACCCCTTTCTCAGCTTTTTCGGGCTCCTGCTCATAATAATCTTGTCGATAGAGAAAGGCAACCAGGTCGGCATCCTGCTCGATTGCCCCTGACTCTCTCAAATCGGAAAGTTGTGGCCTTTTCGATTGTCTCTTTTCGGTCTCCCTCGACAACTGAGAGATAGCAACAACAGGAACCTTCAATTCCTTAGCCATATTCTTTAAAGAACGCGTGATTTCCGAGATATCCTGTTGTCGGTACTCGGCTCTTCCAGTGCGGCCAGGCATAAGTTGCAAGTAATCAATGATAATTAGAGAGAGTCCCCTCTCCGCTTGCAGCCGCCGCGCCCTGGCTTTCATCTCTAAAACGGAAATCGCAGGAGAATCGTCAATGAAAATTGGAGCGTTGGAAAGAACAGAAGCTGCATTGGTGAGAGGAGTCCAGTCCTTCTTATCTATGAAACCCGTTCGCACTCTATGGAGACTCACTCTGGCTTGTGAACAGAGGAGACGCAAAACTAATTCTTCTCGAGACATCTCCAGGCTGAAGATTGCTACCGGGCGAGACTCATTTATTCCTACATTACGGGCAATGCTCAAACAGAATGAGGTCTTTCCCATCGAAGGGCGTCCGGCAACAACTATCAGGTTTGAGGGGTAGAAACCCCCTGTCTTTCTATCCAAGTCCACAAAACCGGAAGGTACTCCAGGAACTTTCTCCTTTTTCTTGTATAAATTTTCAATAGTGTCAATGCTTCCCTGCACCATTTCAGAAATGGGTATGAATCCCGGTTGAACTTTGCTCTGGGTGATATTGAAGATTGACTGCTCCGCCTGGTCCAGAATTTCACCGACCTCCTTGGTATCAGTATAGCTATCGGTTACAATCTGGGTGGCTGCTCTAATTAGATTTCTGAGGACTGCTTTCTCCTGCACAATCTTAGCATAGTACTCAACATTGGCTGCTGTGGCAACACTGTTTATCAGATTACTCAGATAGGTAGCACCTCCTACTTCTTTGAGTAGCTTTCCCTTTCTTAGTTCTTCAGCAACAGTGACAAAATCAACTGCCTTATTCTTATCGTACATATCGATAATCGCCTGGAAAATCGTCTGGTGTGCTTCACTATAGAAACTTTCCTTTCTCAAAAAATCTATCGCCTTGGCTATCGCTTCTTTTTCGATAAGCATCGCCCCCAATACCGAGCGTTCGGCTTCGAGACTCTGTGGTGGAATTTTATCTATTAATTCGACCATCTTCTTCCCCTCCGAAATATAGCAGCAAAGGGAAAACTTTGCCTTACTGTAGGGCACGGACTCCGTGCCGTCCCTTCCTTTAGGCGACCATCCCGATACATTGGGATCGCCCCTACATCGTTTCCTGGAGGAGACGGACTCTGTGCCGTCCCTTACTCCTTTACTACCCAGACCTTTACTCTTCCCGTAACCTTCGGATGAACTCTAACTTCTACTGTATAAACTCCCAATTCCTTAATTGGCTCTTCCAGAAGTATATCCTTTTTATCTACATCTACTCCCTTGGAAAGTAGAGCTTCTCGAATATCGGAGGAAGTAACCGCACCAAAAATCTTCTCGCCCTCTCCTACTTTTACAGGAATGGTACAAGAAACTTTATCTAACTTGCCGGCAAATGCTAGCCCTGATCTCAAAATCTTCTCATCCTTCTCTTCTTCTCTTCGCTTCTCTTCTTTCAGCCTGCGGATATTCTTTTCGCTAGCTTCCCAAGCCAGGCGTCGAGGGATAAGATAGTTCCGGCCATAGCCGTCCCTGACCAAGATTACATCTCCTCTCTCACCAAGGCCCTTAACTGGCTGACGAAGGATGACTTTCATTTCTCTCTCCATAATTTCTTTGGAATATTTGAAGTACATTGCCGCACAGCTATCCAGGCTGTGTCGCAACCCTGATTTTGGCAATTTTATCCAGAACGGTAGTCGCAACTTTTAAGTTGCGCTTTGTTGAACGCAGCCTGAAGCCTGCGGCTACCAGCGTTATCATCTTTTATTATCTTTTCGCCGGCTAAAGCCGTCGGTTACCATTACGACACAGCCTCTATCGCTCTGTCATCAAAATTCACACAATTTGAAATTGTACCTACAAATTATAGGCACAAATTCAATTTGTGCATAGACAGGAAAAATTAAAGGTATGAATTTCTACTCCAGAACAGACGCGATATTTCGGAGAGAATAACATCTTCTATCTCGTGGTGAATGGCAACAACCCGATATACCTTGCTCTCTTTATGGCTCTGCTCAACGTCCGCTGGTGCTTAGCACAGTTTCCAGTAATCTTATTGGATAGAATCTTTCCTCTGTCAGTAATGTAACTCTTGAGGAGTGATGTGTCTTTATAATCGATATACTCTATCTTCTTTACGCAGAAGCGACATATCCTCTTTCGAAAAGGGCGATATCGCCTCTTTCTAGAATCCACCGTTACCTTTCTTCCTCTGCTTCTCTGTTCTCCATTAGGAACCATTTTCTTCCACCAATCGTAGAATGGGCACTGTTCACAGTGCCATCTGGTCGGGCACTCTTCAGAGTGCCATTTTCGCCACCCTAAAGGGCGACCGACCTGAATTTAAAACGGAATTTCGTCTCCCGATTCAGTTTCCTTTATTTCTCTGACCCCCTCCTCTTCCTTCTCTTCAAAAACCTCTTCTGGTGGAGGAGCTTCTTCAGTAGCTCTAACTTCGCCTTTGGCCTCGAGCATCTGCATCTGGTTAGCTATAATTTCTGTAACAAATCTTTTATTTCCGTTCTTGTCTTCCCAGTTCCGCGTTTCCAATCTCCCCTCAATATACACATGGCTCCCCTTCTTAAGGTACTCTCCACACCTTTCCGCCAATTTTCTCCAAGCTACTATCCTGTGCCATTCGGTCCTTTCCTGTTGATTGCCTTCCCGGTCTCTCCATACCCTGTTGGTAGCCATTCTAAAATTTGCCACAGCATCGCCATTTGGTGTATAACGAAGTTCTGGGTCAGCCCCTAAACGACCAATCAGAATAACCTTGTTAACAGTACCTCTAGCCACTGTGGTTCACCCCTTTCCGTCTAGATATCACTGGTTGTGCTCTCTTTTTCCTCGTCCAGTTTTGACTCTTGAGTCGGTGCTTTTTCTTCCTTCAATTTCTTATTATCTATCCTCACGATTAGGTGCCTCAGTACTTTTTCATTAACACGATAATTTTTTTCCAATTCGGGAATCACATTTGGGGGAGAATTGAAATTAAGGCAATAGACAAAACCTTCTCTATAACCTTTCATTTCATGCCCCAGCTTCCTGCGTCCCAATTTATCACAGGAAATTACCTCACCCTGCCCCTGGATTATGATTTTCTCAAACTTTTTGGAAAGTTCCTCGAGTTCTTCGGGTGGTAGATCTGGAAGGCAAACAAAGATACTTTCGTAAGTGGGCATTAGATTTATCTCCTTCTATCCATTTTAAAGACGAAAAATTTAGTAAAATTATATAAAATTCGCTACCACGTTGCAAGAAAAAAAATTTCTTGGCCTTTTGTCTAAAGTCTACAGTCCATGGTCTAGACGTGGAATCTAAAATGCACTATATCACCGTCGTGGATTTCGTAATCCTTTCCCTCTATCCTGACCAGTCCTCTCTCGTGTAGCGTCTTCTCGTCTCCCTCGTCCAGGTCTTTAAAAGAGAAGACCTCTGCCTTGATAAATCCTTTCTCCATATCAGAATGTATTTTCCCTGCCGCTAACACTGCAGGAGTGCCCCGTCTTATTGTCCATGCTTTTACTTCCGTGCCTACAACAGTGAAAAAAGTGACCAAATCGAGCAACCTATAAGAAGACCAGATCAAACGCTCTAATGTGCCCTTCTCCATGCCCAGCTCCTTTCTAAATTTCTCTCTTTCTTCCTTCTCCAATTGAGCAATTTGAGCTTCCAGTTCTGCCGACACACTCAAAGCTTCGGTTCCTTCTCCTTTGGCATACTCTTCCACCTTCTTTCCCAAAGTGGGGTCCTTCTCATCTACGTTAGCGACATATAAAACTGGCTTCACCGTAAGTAAGTTGTAAGAAGCTGACAGATCTTCAGGGACTCCTATTCTCCTCGCAGGAATCCCCCTCTCTAAGCCTTCTCTTATCTCTTCTAGAAATTTCAGTTTTTCCCTGGCTTCCCTATCGCCACTTTTGGCTGAACCGCTAAACTTTTCAATATTTCGTCCCACCACTTCCAGGTCTGCCAACATAAGCTCAGTGTTGACAACCTCAATATCCCTAACCGGGTTTATATCTCCCATAACATTGACTACCTTCTCATCTCGAAAACAGCGAACAAGGTGCACCAGAGCATCCGCCCCTCGAACATGGGATAGAAATTTGTTCCCCAGACCTTCCCCCTTGGACGCCCCCTTTGCCAGGCCGGCAACATCCAAAAATCTTATCGTAGTATGGGTCAACTTTTGGGGTTTATAAATCTGCCCCAGTTTCTCAAGCCTCTCATCAGGAACTTCCACAATTCCAATATTAGGCTCGATAGTGCAGAAGGGATAGTTAGAAGCTGGAGCATGGCCAGCGGTTAGAGCATTAAATAGTGTGGACTTACCTACATTTGGAAGGCCAATAATTCCTAATTCCATATCTCTTTTCCCGAAAAAAGGGGACAGGCTACTTTTTCTACCTATTACCTGGCTTCCGTTTTCCTGGCCAAAAAGTCAAAAAAGTACCTGTCACTTTTTTCTTGTCGATAAAAAGTACCTGTCACCTTTTTTATTTTTTAGAGGAAGAGGGTGACCAGCCAGTTGTGGAATGCCAGAATCGCATTAGCAAATACCAAAGATACAACAGCCATCAACTTCAATAAGATATTTAAGGAGGGACCCGCTGTATCCTTGAAAGGATCGCCAACAGTATCACCGATGATAGAGGCTTTATGTACTTCAGAGCCTTTTCCACCTAAATTGCCTTCCTCAACATATTTCTTAGCATTGTCCCATGCTCCTCCTGCATTAGCGAGAAATATTGCCAGGGGAACCCCTGTAACAAGGGAGCCGGCCAAAAACCCACCCAGCGCTTCCGCTCCTAAAATGGTTCCCACGATGAGAGGCAGGAGAATAGCTGCAATTCCTGGAACCACCATCTCTCGCAAAGCTCCCCGAGTGGTAATATCGACACAGCGAGCCGAATCCGGCCTTGCCGTACCAGCCATAAGTCCAGGAATCTCCCTGAACTGCCTCCTCACTTCTTCCACAATCTTGAAAGCAGACCTACCCACCGCCTGCATTGTGGCGGCAGAAAAGAGAAAAGGAACCACACCGCCAATAAACAGTCCAGCAACAACCTGTGGTTTCATTATATTTAGAATAAGTTCTGAAGTCTTAGTAACCTCATCAAATACGCTCAATCCAACAGTCTGAGCAAAAGCAGTGAAAAGCGCTAACGCAGTTAAAGCAGCAGAGCCAATAGCAAATCCTTTACTGATGGCTGCAGTTGTGTTACCCACTGCATCGAGTCTTTCAGCACGCGACCTTACTTCAGGAGCCATTCCCGCCATTTGGGCAATACCACAAGCATTATCAGCAATTGGTCCATAGGCATCTATGGCCACAGTCGTCCCTGTGATTGATAACATGCCCACAGCCGAAAGAGCCACACCAAAAATATTTGCAAACTTATAAGCAACAATCGTAGCCACTCCTATGGCTATTAGAGGAATTGCTACACTGAACATTCCAGAAGATATGCCTTGCAGGATATTAGTAGCCGGGCCAGTGCGCGATGATTTTGCTATATTCTGCACAACTTTGCCTGATGTATAATACTCCGCAGTAAATCCAACAACCATTCCCGCAGCTAATCCCGAAAGAATGGCGAAGAAGCTATTGACTTTCCCATACCAGAAAGTCGCCAGGAAGAATGCACCAACTATGAAAAGAGAAGCGCTGGCAACCATCCCTTTACGCAAAGCTGTCTGAGGGTCCTCTCCCTCAGCGGTGCGGACGAAGAAGATGCCAACAATGGAGGAGATAATTCCCCAGCCAGGCAGAAGCAGGGCTAGCATTATTCCTTTAATATCTTGAAAAGATACTGCAATAACCATTGCCGAAACTATTGCGCCCACATAGGATTCAAAGAGGTCCGCACCCATACCCGCAACATCGCCAACATTGTCGCCAACATTATCGGCAATCACCGCTGGATTGCGGGGATCGTCCTCGGGGATACCCGCTTCCACTTTGCCCACTAAATCCGCGCCCATATCGGCAGCTTTGGTGTAGATCCCACCACCTACACGAGCGAAAAGGGCCACGGATGAAGCCCCCATACTGAAACCAACGATAAGTTGAGTTGCCTCAATCACCCTATCCAGAAAGTTTTCGTAATGGAGACCCGCGTGGTGAAGAAAAATCAAGAATACAAGAGATAAACCAAACAAGCCGATTCCCGCAACACTAATCCCCATTACTGAGCCGCCGGGAAAAGCAATCGCCAATCCTTCGTTAAAGCTCTTGGTAGCTCCCTGGGCGGTGCGCGCATTTGAACGAGTGGCAATCTGCATTCCGAAATAGCCTGCCAGAAGGGAACAGAATGCTCCTGTCACAAATGCTATTGCTGTCTTTTTAGCCACAAAAAAGTAGAGAACCGCTCCCAATATGGCCACAAAAAGAGTAATCGCCGAAAACTCGCGGAAAAGAAAAGCCATGGCTCCTTCATGAATCATTTCCGAAATCTCTCTCATTTTCTCTGTTCCTTGACTTTTCCTGAGAATCTTTATGGAGAGATAGACGGCAAACAATAATCCAAGAAATCCCAGCCCTAAGGCCCACCCTATACTAGGTAAATCTCTAAGCGATTCAACCATTCCTTCCTCCAATAATCTCGAGTATTATTTTTCAGGAATCTCAATAGAATAGCCTTCAGGACTAATAATTCCGGCTGAAACTATCAATTTCATACCATCTTCCACTGTCATCTTTAAGGGAATCACCTCTTCCTCAGGAACGATCGCAAAGAAACCCGTGGTAGGATTGGGAGTTGTAGGAATAAGAAGAGAGAATTTCCTCTTCCCCTCCTTCTCATAAATGTTGGTCACGAAAGCAATTGCATAGACTCCTTTGCGAGGATATTCCACCAGCACTACCTGGCGCAGTGCTGTTTTGGAGACAATTATCGTCTGAATAATCTGTTTTACGGTTTGGTAGATGCGGTTAACTAACGGAGCTTTGAGTAGCAGAGCTTCCGTTAATTTAAGAATTTTCCTACCAACAATATTTGTGGCTACTATACCAATTATCCAAATAATAAGGAAGGTTATTATAACAGCCACGATCCTTATCACTACAATAGGCACCTGTTCTAAGAGAGCAATCTTTATCAGTAAAGGCGAAACAGAATTACTTACCAGATTAAACAGAATCCAGACGATATATAGGGTCAGTCCTATGGGTAGAAGGATAGCTAATCCAGCTAAAAATTGTCTTTGAATCATTTTTCTGAAATTGATAGCCATTTAGACCTGCCTTTCCAATCCATCGTGCGAAGGGATTCGGCGTAGGGACCATTAGAATTTTTGGACAAATCACATTCAAAAGATAGTTCGCGAAGAAGTATTGAAATTTTAGCCAAAGAACAAGGATGACACATTTGGTTCCCAGCCCCGATAAATCGGGGTTTGACGACTCCGATTCATCGGAGGAGGAGTTTTGATTTGCGCTTTGCAGAGTCGTTGCGAGGAAGCCCCGCACAACAAATGTGCGGGACGACCGAAGCCCCGATTCATCGGGGCCACGCTCCTTTTCCCGATTTTCAATCGGGACTCGCAATGACATCTCAGCGAGCAAACCAAATCCCGAGTATATCCTTATTTCCACATTAACCAGACAAAAGTGGAACTGGCTAATACGGCAAAGAACGTAAATGGCAAACCGATGCGCATAAATTCAATGAAATCTACGTTGTAGTTATGCTTCTTCAAAATTCCACAGGTAACAACATTAGCCGAAGCGCCAATGGGAGTAATGTTCCCCCCCACAGAAGTCCCAATCAACAAGCCAAAATAGAGAAGGTAAGGATCCGTTCCCATTCCCAACGCTAAACTGCGCACCACGGGAAGCATGGCAAGAATGTAGGGAACGTTATCCACGAACGCAGAAAGGAGGACCGAGCCCCAAACGACTGCAAGATAAGCGAGCAATCGGTTGTTTCCTACAAATCGAATGAAGAGACTGGTTAAGTCTTCAATAATTCCTACTTTAGTTAAGGAGCCGACCATAACAAATATGCCGGCAAGAAAAAAGAATGTCTCCCAGTCGAAAATACTGATGTCACGGTAGAGGATAGTCCCCAATTCCGCCCCGTCAGATTTTCTCACTCCCAATCCAGTAAACTGGTGCCATCCTAGACCAATAAAACCAAAGACTACGCAGATGATACCCAACAAATTAACTGAAAGACGGTGGTCAATGGAATTGGACAGAAAGGA
>Ga0315307_1001664_pt1 | contig 9979 bp, 10 predicted proteins | sample TDP2_MG_FD_203079 | JGI IMG/M metagenome (GOLD analysis project Ga0315307, IMG submission 203079) | Freshwater sediment microbial communities from Lake Towuti, South Sulawesi, Indonesia - TDP2 | ecosystem: Environmental > Aquatic > Freshwater > Lake > Sediment | place: Indonesia: South Sulawesi... | reverse complement strand
CGATGGCCCCAGTGGGCAGGAGGCACGCTCCTGCCCTGCGAAGGGCAACGGTTGTAGGGCGGGCGTGCCCACGCCCGCCGTGGCAGGTCGCGATGCCCCCAGTGGGCAGGAGGCACGCTCCTGCCCTACGAAGGGCAACGGGCGGCGGGCCTAGCCACGGTCGGCGCAGCCGACCTAGCCACCTACGCCCGCCCTAGAGATACCCTCCCACGCGGTGCATCTGGGGGATGATGCGCACATTGGGCAGGTGGCCTTTGGCCACTGCTTGCAGGTGAAGCATCTGCCAGGGAGAGGGCGGTCGCACCTGCGCGCGGGCGGGAGTGACCGGCTGAAGGACCAGCGGCAGCTCTGCATCCACGCTGGCGATCAGGCTGGCGACGCGCTCCACCTCGGCCGGGTCGCACTCCCCGGTCACCACGCATTTCCAGAAGTCGCGCCGGCTCCGATCCTCGGCGCTGGCCAGAGCCAGGAGGAAGCGCTCGTGCAGTCCCCAGAGAGGCGCTTGCTTGGTAGCGGAGGGGAGCTTCATGTCCGCGCAGACCACGTCGAGGTGCTCGATCACCTCGGTCAGCTCCTCCGCCAGGGTGCCGTTGGTCTCCAGGTAGGCCTGGAGGCCGAGGTCACCCAGGGCCGGGAGCAGCTCGGCCAGCAGGGGCGCGTGCAGCAGCGGCTCCCCGCCGGTGAGCGCGACCGAGTGATGCAGGCCCGGCTGAGGCCGAACCAGCCGCCGGATGGCGGCCGTGATCGCCTCCGCAGAGAGCGGGTTGGCGACCTCTTCGAACTCCGGCCCACCCGGAGAGCGGGCCACGCGACACACCGGCGGGGGGACCTGCGCGCCCGGCGTGTCGCAGTAGGCGCACCGCAGGTTGCAGCCCCCGAAGCGCAGGAACACCTGCCGCTCCCCCACCAGCAGCCCCTCGCCCTGGATGGAGGAGAAGATCTCGACCACTGGCGCGCTCATGGAATCGCGATTCGTTCAGCCGGCCCCAGCCCCTGCCATTGTAGGGCGGGCACGTGGCTGGGGCTTGGGCCGCCGTGGTCCCTAGGCGAAGCTCCAGCAGGGGCTTGCCCTACCACCGCTAACATGATATCAGTTGTGGCGCCTGAGCAGACAGCCCATGGGTAGCTGGCCTCGCTATCGGCTGGTGCTCCTCGCCCTCCTGGTGGCCGGGGTGGTCTTCTCCCTCCACTCCTGGGTGATGGGCTACCTCGCCTGGAGGCGGGCGCTGCGCGCCGCGGGCTTCGTGGACGAGATGTCGCCGCCCGGGCGGCGGGACACCGTGCTGATCGTGGCCCCCCATCCCGATGACGAGGTGCTCGGCTGCGGCGGGCTGATCCAGCAGGCTCTCGCCAATGGCGCCCGCGTCCACGTGGCCCTGATGACCAACGGCGACGCCTCCGAGCTGGCCGTCCTGCTTGGGGAGAAAGAGCTCCCCTGGAGGCCGAGCAGCATGATTGACCTCGGCCTCGCTCGCCAGCAGGAGAGCCTGAAGGCGCTCTCCGCCCTTGGGCTCGACCCCGGGCACGTGCATTTCCTGGGCTTCCCAAACAACGGCCTGGTCGCTCTCTGGCGGCCCGAGCACTGGCGCTACTCCGATCTCTACCGCTCTCCCTACACCCATGCCACCTTCTCCCCCTACCGCCACAGCGTCACCCCACAGGCACCCTACTGCGGCCAGCAGGTGCTCTCTGACCTGGTGGCCCTGTTGCAGCAGGTGCGGCCCACCCATATCTTCGTCACCCACCCGCGAGACATCCATCCCGATCACTGGGCGACCAACTGCTTCCTGCGCTACGCGCTGGCGACCGCCGCGGTGCGGAATGCCCAGTGGGCGCGCGCCACCCAGGTGTGGGGCTATCTCGTCCACTGGTCCCGCTTCCCCGCGCCCATGCGCGCCGGGACCAATCTGGCGCTGCTGCCGCCCCCCGAGCTCAACGGCGGCCAGGCCCAGTGGTACCGCCTACCGCTTGCCTCCGAGGAGGCCAAGCGCAAGCTCGCCACCATCAGGAAGTACCACTCCCAGGAGCCGCGCTTCGACCGGCTGCTGCTCCGCTTCGGCCGGGAGAATGAGATCTTCGAGCCCCTCAGCCCGATTGAGGTAGCTAGCGGCAGCTTGCTAAGCTGGCAAGAGAAGGGCTACTCGAGACGCAGCCTCGGGGGCGCACAGGTGCGGTCGCTCCAGCTTCAAGTGAGAGATGACCTGAGCGCCGGGGCGGAGCTGACCACCGCACCCCGGCGCATCCCCGAGCGGGGCTACATCGCGCTGGACCTGCGCACCTGGGACGAGCATCGCCTGCCGGTGATCACCACCCTCTACCTTGGGCCCCGGGGCCAGGCGCGGGCGGTGCAACTGCGCCCGGCATCAGGCCCGCAGCCCCTGCTGGTGAGAGCCGAGATGATCAGCTCCGACGCGGTCCGGATCAGCCGCCTCCCCCTGCCGCCACACAGCCTGGTGGAGCGGGAGTTGTTCGTGAGCTGCTGGGGGAGCATCAGGGACCGGGTCACCGACCCCGTCGTGGTGAGCTGGGTGCGATTCCCGGATTGAGGAGGCCCTGTGGGAGCCCGGTCCTCCGGGCGACGCGTGCTCAGGTCTTCCGCTCAGGAGAGAACCGGGGTCACACCCGAAGGCCCCGCGCCCTTCGTTGACACCCCGCGCGCGGCCCTGATATACTGCCCCGCGGGCCGCCTCCGCTTCACTCTCGTGTCGCGGCCCACGCTCTCTCGGAGGAGGCTCCAGTGAAGCTCAGCGCGACGTTGTTCGGCCTTTATATGCTCATGGGGGCGGCAGTGGGGAGCTTCAGCGGCCTCTTCGGGGTGGGCGGCGGCATTCTCATGGTCCCCTTCCTGGTGCTCTTCGCCGGCCAGGGCCAGCAGATGGCCCAGGGCATCTCTCTGGCGGTGATGGTGCCGACCGCGCTGAGCAATGTGCTGCGCTATGCCAAGGGCGGGAACGTCAACCTCTGGATCGCGCTCCCCCTGGCCATCGGCTCCATCCCCGCGGGCTACTTCTTCGGAGCCGACCTCGCCCAGCGGCTGCCTCAGGCCACCCTGAAGACCCTCTTCGCGCTCTTCATGGTGGCGGTGGCCGCGGGCATCATGCCCTCCGCCAGCTTCCGTTCCATGAGCTTGCTCCCGGGCACGGCCCTGGTGGCGATCGGGCTGCGGATGATCCTCTTCCGATGAGCTCGGCGGAACCGATTTCTAATCGCCCCGGAGGCAGCCGTCCCGCAAGGGCCGGCCCGAGCCTGTGGCAACCCATTGCCCAGACCACCCTGTAGGTCGCCGGCGCTCCGCCGCCACGCGCAGATCGCCCTTTTCGGCCATTTCCGCGCACCATAAAGTTTCAGCAATTTCCTGGCTCTTTTGCCAAAGGCCTTGACACGGCCTGGTATAATGTAGCAGGAAGCGTAGGGTGAGTGCTCGCCCCCGAGGTGAGCGCCCTCCCGAGCTTTCCTGCAATCGGCTCTGCGAATATCGCGAGGCAGCGCTCGTCTCACCGGCGCTGCCTCGTTCCTTTGGCTGGCCGTATTGGGTGGCACAGGCGTCCCGCCTGTGGCCATGTCGGGAGACGCTCATGAGCACTGAGGAGAAGCCGGCCCCGCGGCGCCCGCGCACTCAGCGCCGGAAGCAGCAGGACATTGCGGCCCTGCTCCGCGCCAAGTTCCCGGCCATCCTGCGGGTGCTGCTGAAGATGGCCAAAGACGGAGATGTGCGCGCGGCCACCCTGGTGGTCAAGCTGGTCGGCAACACCCTCAGCGGGAGTGAAAGCGATGAGTTCGATGGCGATGCCCTCCTCTCTGACCTCGAGCGAGACCTGGAGTCTCTCCCAGCCGCCATCGCTTCCGAGATTGTGGGCCTGCTGGCGCAGGCTGCGGTCCGATCACCACAAGGAGGCGCTGGCCCGAGCGCGCCGGCGGGTGGCCGTGGAGAGCAGCACTCCGGCCGACTACCTTGGCAGGCGGATGATAGTCCATCCGACGAAGGGGCTGATCCCGTTTGACCTCTACCCCTATCAGCTCCGGCTGCTGGAGTCGCGCGCCCCGCAGCGGATCATCGTGAAGGCCCGCCAGGTCGGCGTCTCCCAGCTCATCGCCGGCGAGGCGCTCTTCCTGGCGAAGCACCTCGATGGGGTGACGGTGCTCTTCGTGAGCCGCAACCTGCCCGCCGCGCAGCACCTCCAGCGCATGGTCCAGCGCCTGATGCAATCCGACCCGAATCTGCCGGAGGTGGTGCGCAGGAACGACGCCGAGCTCCAGTTCGCCAACGACTCGGTGATCCGCAGCCTGCCCGCGACCGATGACACCGGCCGCACTTTCGCGGCCACCGCGGTCTATCTGGACGAGTTCGCCCACATGCCCTGGGCCGACCGGATCTACCAGGCGGTTGCTCCCTGCGCGGCGCGGGGCGGCCGACTCACCGTCATCTCCACTCCTTCCGGCAAGGCGAACCCGTTCTACCGGCTGTGGCAAGAGAGCACCCTGGGGCAGAAGCCCTTCCAGCGGGTGCGCATTCACTGGTCGGACTGCCCGGAGTACAACCCCCGGGGCTTCCAGCTCGCCGATCCCGAGGAGCGCCGCGAGGTGGGTGAGCGAGGCCAGTGGTATCGGCGGGAGCGGCCCCGGTTCACCGATGAGCAGTGGGCCCAGGAGTACGAGTGCGACTTCGTCGGCTCGGCGGCCCTGGTCTACCGGGAGTTCGATCCCGACCTGCACGTCGGCAAGTTCGACTACCACCCGGACTGGCCCACCTACGCGGGCCAGGACTTCGGCTACGTGAACCCTTCGGTGGCCCTGCTCATCCAGGTGAGCCCATCGGAGGAGCTGTTCGTGATCCGCGAGTACTACCACACCAACCGCTCGGTTGCAGAGCTGGCGAGGGATGTCTACCGGCCGGCGTGTGACCGCCACGCGGTGCAGGCCTGGTATTGCGATCCCTCAGGCCGCTCCGAGATCGCGGAGCTGCGGGCCGCGGGCCTCCCCGCGCTGGGTCGGCGCACCACCCTGGAGGAAGGGGTGCTGGCGATCCGCAAGCTGCTCCGGCCGCCAGGTGGGGGCCGGCCGCGGCTGCACATTGACCGGAGCTGCATGCGCCTGATCGCGGAGCTGAGCATGTACTCCTATCGCCAGGACTCCGACCAAGTGGAAAGGGACCAGCAGGACCACGGCCCCGACGCCCTGCGGTACTTCGTCGCAAACCACTGGGCCGGCGCCGCGGACACTGCTCCGCTGAGGTTGCGATAGGCCGCTGTTCTGTAGGGCGGGCATGTGGCTAGGCCTACGGCGGCTAGGCCCGAGGGCCGCCGTGGCGGGCAAGGCCCTAGCCACCGCCGTGGCGGTCGCCGCCGACCTAGCCATCTCTGCATGCCCGCCGAGGCCGTAACACGGGGCAGGAGACACGCTCCTGCCCTACGCCTTCCTACCGAAGGGGCGAGGGCAGGGAGCTCATCGCCCGGAGGACCGGGGTCGCGCAGACCGTCTGCGGCGCAGGGGCCTCTGTGGGAGCCTCGTCCGCGAGGCGATCACTGCCGGGTGCTGTCTGCCCGGCGCATCTGTGTCCATCTGCGTTCATCTGCGGTTCCCTTCACTATCTTGCGAGGGTATCATGCTGCCACCCACACCTGTCGAGCAAGCCATTCTCTCCCTGCGGGAGACGGACTACTCGCGGAATCTGCGCTATCGCCGCAACTGGCGCTACTACCAGAACTTCCCCTATGCGGAGCCGCGCCCGGGGCTCTACGCGAAGATGCGGGCGATCTTCAACCAGGTCACCAAGATCGTGGACACCGACGCCCGCTTCACCATGGGAGAACGGCTCCAGGTGCGGGCCGAGCCGGAGGTGGAGCAGGCGATCAACCAGCTCTGGGAATGGAGCGAGTTCCAGCAGGAGAAGTACCTGCTCGCGCGCTATGGCGCCTGCTGCGGCGACGCCTTCATCAAGGTGGTGGACAACCGCCCCTGGGAGCTGAACCCCGATCCTGACCCGGAGGTGCCGGTGCGGCTGAACGTGCTCCCGCCCGACGCGGTTGCGCCCCGCTATCACCCCCACGACCGCAAGCGCATGCTCGCCTGCAAGATCGAGTATGTCCACGGCCGCGACATCCACAAAGAGGTGATCACTCCTGACCAGATCCTGATCTACGATGAGCGCGATCCCGACCGGGTGGTCGAGACCTATCCCAACCCGCTCGGGTTCATCCCCATCGTGCACATCCGCAACCTCGACATCGGTGAGGAGTTCGGGCTCTGCTCGTTCCACAACCTGCTGCCCACCGTGGACGCGCTCAACGAGATCGCCTCCTTCATGATCGAGATCATCAGGCTCTACGCCGACCCGGTGATCATCGGCCGGGGTATGGACCGCGGCTCGCTGCGCAAGCAGACGGTGGATGAAGCAGGCCGTCCCGTGGCGACGGTGTGGTGGGTGCCGACCCCGGAGGGATCGTTCGAGTTCCTGGAGTGGCGGGGGAATCTGCCGGAGGTGCTCGCCTTCCTGGATCGCATCCAGCAATCCATCGAGCGCAACACCCCCGAGCTGACGCTGTCGGCCCTGCGGGATCGGCAGGATCTGAGCGGCTACTCCACTTCCCTCCATCTCATCGAGTTGGTGCGCAAGGTGAACGAGATGCGGGGCAGCTACTTCACCGCCCTCGAGCGGGCCAACCGCATGGCGCTGCGCATTCTCGAGCTTCAGGGCAATGGCCTGTTCCGCGATCCTCGGCACCGCATCATTGGCGACCCGGTGCTGCCGGTGGATGATGAGCGGCAGTTGCGGGTGCTCCAGATGGAGAACCAGATGCTGCGCATCAAGTCCCGCGCCACCGTCGCCGCGGAGCGCGGGATAGAGGAGGTGCAGGAGGAGCTGAGGAAGGCGGACGAAGATGCGGCCCAAGTCTCGCGCGGCGGGCCGCGCGACGACGAACAGAGATCTGGTCCGTGAGTGAGAAGCTAGCAAGCGCTCGGAAGGCGTCGGCTGTTAGCCTGATACCCCGCCTCGCCAAGCTGCTCTATCGGCTCGCCCGCGATCGGCGGGTGCCGTGGAGGGCGAAGGCGGCGCTGGTGGGGATGGCCGCTTATCTCGCCTGCCCGCTCGATCTGATCCCGGACTGGATCCCGGGCGCGGGCTACCTCGATGACGTGGTCGTCGTCGGACTCGCCCTCGCCTATGTGTTCGCCAGAGTGCCGGAGGAGCTGATCGCCGAGCACTGGGGGGAGGACCTCCACGTCCCCGAATCCCTGCGGAGGATGCGGGGAGGTAGGGACAAGAGGTGATCCGGTAGCGCCAGTAGAACGACCCGTAATGGGAGACGCGTGGTATAATGCCCGTGGAGGGAGACGCACCATGGGCGACTGCGCTGAGACAAGAGGTGTTGAGGCTCTGCGCGAGGAGCTGGCCTTCTGTGACGCGATGAAGCCCGAGTGGCTCTTGGCCCACGAAGGGAAGTTCGTCCTCATCAAAGGGAAGGAACTGCTAGGATTCTTCGACACGTTGGAACAAGCGTACTCAGAGGGCCTGAAGAGGCTGGGTAACACACCGTTCCTCATCAAGCAAGTGCTCAAGGAAGAACCCGTCCAGACGATCCCAGCACTCCAGTACGGGCTCATCCGTGCGCACACTTAGCGTCCAGTACGAAGCTCGATTGCCAGGCGGTCCGCTTCTGGCCCGGGAAGGGCCAAAACTCTTCGCCGAGCTGCGTGTGCCCGCGGAGCTGGAGAAGCTGCTCAGAGACCAGAACAGGCCGATACCCGCGCCAGTGCAGGGATACGCGCTGATTGACACTGGCGCGAGCCTGACGATGGTAGACCGGCAGCCCATCGAGTCCCTGGGACTGGCCCCCATCGGTACTGTCACACTGGGAACAGCGGCCGGCCCCAGCGAGTCAGCACTCTACCCTGTCAGACTCCTTCTGGGTATGCCGCCGGAGGCTCCACTGGTTGTTGCCGAGCTCGCGCAAGTGGCCTCAGGGCCTCTGAGCCAGCAGAACCTCGTCTGCCTGGTTGGCAGAGACGTACTTCAACGCGCTCTTCTCGTCTATGATGGACCAGGCGGGCGTTTCACTATCGCCTTCTAGCCGGCCGTTGACGCTACTGCCCTAGCGCACTAGCTTGTCTGCTACCCAGTACCACAAGCGCGGACGCCAATGGCGTCCGCGCTCGGCTTTGAATCCAGACACAAGGAGCCAACCATGTCTCAGACCCCCGCCGCCCCGGAAGGGGCGAAGCAGGAGACCGAGGTGCCCGAGGCGTCCGCAGAGCAGGGGACGCCTCAGAGTTCCCGGCAGTCGCCGCAGGAGAAGCAGGAGTTCTACTGGCGGCGGCGCGCCGAGAAGCTGGAGAAGGAGCTGGCCGCCTTGCGCGCGGAGCGCGAGGCCCAGGTCAGCAAGGTATCCCGCGATCGGGATGAGGCCGCGGCCCGCGCCCAGGAGGCGGAGTGGCGCGCCGAGCGCTTGGACATGTTCGCGCGCTCCGGGCTGCCCACCGGGCTGCTCGACCTGGTGCCCGAGGCCGATCCAGAGACAGTCGCCCAGTACATCGAGAAGCTGCGGCCGATTGCGGAGAAGCTGTCGCGGCCCGCGCCCCGCGGCTTGACCAACACCAATCCCCCCAACCAGGCGGGATCGGAAGAGGCGCGCCTGGGGCAGCTCGCCGCCGAGGCCTCCCGGGGAGACCGCCGCGCCTTGCGCGAGTACGCTCACCTGCGGGAGAGGGTGAGACCGAAGCGGTAGACGTGACCCCCAGATGACGCAGTTGGCGCGGCTCTCTGCGGTGGGCGAATGCCCGCCGCATCTGTCTCCATCTGCGTTCATCTGCGGATCCGGCTGCTACCCAACTTACGAAGGAGTGACCCATGCCTTTCAACGGACTCGCGACGTACGATAACTTCGAGGGGATCGGAGAGGACGTCTCCGATCTCGTCGCGTTCCTCGCGCCCTTCGAGACTCCCCTGCTGGACGTGGTCGGAACCAGCGACCACCCGGCCACCAGTGTGAAGCACGAGTGGCTCGAGGACACGCTCAATCCCACCACCGATGCCGCCAGCACCGCGGTCGCCTCGGCCACCGGCGAGGGGGTGCTGACCGTCGCCCACCCGGGCTACTTCCGCATCGGCGACCTGATCCAGCTCGACAAGGAAGTGATGCTGGTCAACTCCCTCTCCGAGGTCAGCACCATCGGGGCCACCCGCGGCTATGGAGGGACCGCGGCCGCGGCCCACGCCGCGGGCTGCGCCATCACCATCATCGGCAACGCGGCCCTCGAGGGCGAGGAGACCGATGAGGACCGCACCACTCGCCAGGTGCGGAAGGCCAACTACTGCCAGATCATCAAAGTCGGGGTGAAGCTCTCCGGCACCGCGCAGGCGGTGGGCTGGATCACCACCGGCGACAAGCTCGCCGACGTGAAGGTGATGCGGCTGCGCGAGGTGCTGCGGGATCTGGAGAAGACCATCCTGCTGGGCCGCACCGATGTCGCCACCATCGGCTCGGAGACGGCGCGGCGGAGCATGGCCGGGATCGTGTGCTCGTTGGCGACCAATGTGACGAGCTGCGCCTCGCTCACCGAGACCGCGCTGAACGACCTGCTCCAGGCCTGCCACAGCCAGGGGAGCCGAGACGTTGACCTGATCGTGGCCCCCCCGAAGCAGAAGCGGGTGATCTCGAGCTGGAACAGCGCTCGCATCCACGTGACCAATGAAGCGAATGCCTACCGCAACGTGGTCGAGGTGTACGAGAGCGACTTCGGCACCCAGCGGGTCATCATGAACCGCTGGCTGCCGGAGGACACACTGCTGGTGCTGGATTCGAGCCGCATCAAGGCGGTGCCGCTCGCCGGCCGCTCATTCCGCTACGAGGAGCTGGCCAAGGGCGGGGATTACCTCCGCGGACAGATCGTGGGCGAGTACACCCTCGAGCTGCGCAATGAGAACGCCCACGGAATGCTCCAGGGCCTCGGCTAGCAGCTCACCTGGAGGGCGGGAGAGCAT
>Ga0315307_1001659_pt1 | contig 9989 bp, 10 predicted proteins | sample TDP2_MG_FD_203079 | JGI IMG/M metagenome (GOLD analysis project Ga0315307, IMG submission 203079) | Freshwater sediment microbial communities from Lake Towuti, South Sulawesi, Indonesia - TDP2 | ecosystem: Environmental > Aquatic > Freshwater > Lake > Sediment | place: Indonesia: South Sulawesi... | reverse complement strand
TGACAATTTCAGGTTAGGTCCGAACATGGATCGCTCATAGACCTCACCGTTAACCCCTAGCTCCATAGGTTTTCCAGCCTTGACGAAGGCGCTTACAAAGCTCGCTGGTATGTTCGCAACCTTCCCGTGTAGAGGGAGTATAACCCGCTTTTGGTTACCCCTATTGTCAACTACAACGTCCTCGCCGGGTGCCCCATTGTTTTCAAGACCACACCGGACAACCCATTCATTGAAACCTGCAAGCCATCCTAGGCCGTTCCTGGCTTCAAGATTCACGTAGTGCGGGTGAACAAGCTCTTTAACAGGGGAGTCCCAGCCGAGGGAATCTTCGCCACATCGTCCCCTCCATATTCCCATCCCGCGGGTTGGCACCATGGTAAATGATAGGCGTCCATTATCCACTTCTACGATGTCAACCCCGTCTCCGAGCCCACCCTTTAACCGACGCTTTTCAATGCGCCACTTAGACATGGAATTATCTTTAAACTCCTCACTTGAAACCACCCAATTTTCCACGTAGATGTCTTTTTCAACATCCAGTAGAATTTTCTCGAAAACTGTTCCACTAGGGTTCATCCTAGTAATCCTCCTAACTCCTCATCTCAGCCATGAGATTGTAGACCCTAATTAGCTTTATCACCGAGTAATAGAGTTCTCGCCAAGGTTCCAGGAAATGTTTTATGCGTTTTAACACCTTCGTGTGATAAAAGGAAACAGTTCAAGCCTTTCTATCAACCTTCAAAGCAATGCCTACCTAGAGTGTTAACCTTGAAAGTGCTACTGAGTATTACTGGGATATGCCTATTAGTCTTAATCATCCTTTTGACTAGGTTAGGCTTCCAAGAGTGTAGGAGTGTTAGCCGTTGGTTAAATACGTACGCTTCAGCATCACGGTGAGGGATGACCAGTATGAGCACATGAGGGATGTGGAAAACAGGTCTGGATTAATACGGTTGCTCCTCGATCAATATTTCAAAGTCCATGATACTCCCTTAGAATCGCTGCAAGCCGATGTAACATTAGTCAATAAGAAACTAGACCTTATCTTAAACTCCTTAGGGACAAAGCCTTCGGCTAACCCTCCATTACGCGTGTAGGTGAAAACGATGAAGAAACTTGTCCGTAAAATTGGGTTAATCGTATTCATAGGGGCGTTGTTTGGACTATCGTCTGTATTAGCCGCAAACCGAGGTTTATGGGAAACAGCCCAGTTCGGAATGAATAAGGAAACCTGGTCTATTTTGCTAAGCATCATCACGGTCGCAGGGATATTCTTCTTCTATAAACTGACATCGAGGGCTATAGACGCCGTTATCATCAAGCATGGTGGAAAGGAGGGGGATATACAGATGGTTACAGGCGTCTGGCGCTTCATCATAGTCTTCATAGCAGCCCTCACCCTCATGACTATCTACTTCGAACTGGGAACCATCGCGGCGATCATCGGCGCCTTCGGCGGCATGTTCCTGGGCTGGTCGCTGCAGGCGCCTGTAAGCGGGTTCGCAGCGTGGCTTCTCGTCTCCGCGAAGAGACCTTTCAGGGTTGGGGACCGTGTTCAGCTTCCTTCCTACGGCTTGGTCGGGGACGTCATCGACGTCAGCCCCATGTACACGGTGCTGAATCAGGTAGGCGGGGCTGTGGGCAGCGAGGAAGCCGTTGGTAGGCATATCCTCATCCCCAACGCCATGCTCTTCGGAAACCTCGTCATCAACTACACGCCACCGCCACATCATACACCGCAGCTCCACTTCCGGTCGGAGATCAAGTCAAGTCCAACCTTTATCCTAGACGAGGTGGTTGCACGGATCACCTTTACCTCTGATTGGAAGGAGGCTGAAAGAATCCTCCTCGATGCTGCAAGAGAGGTTACAAAGGACATCATTGAGATAACAGGACATGAACCCTACATCAGGTCAGACATGTACGATTATGGGGTCTATATGAGGCTTAGGTACATGACATTAGCAACGGATAGACCGAGAATCACGCATGAGATCACGCAGAAGGTCTTTGAGGAGTTTTCGAAGAACGAGAAGGTGGACTTCGCCATCCCTTACGTCTACTCAAACAAGAGCGGGTCGAAGTTCACGCATGCAATACCGGGTTCCTTAGGCAACTATAACTTGGCAACCTGCCCGTTGCTCTACACGGATACAGCTAACATAGCCAACGGTCAAGGACTGAATGAGGAGCTGCAATCAGTGCTCAGGAAGTATGAAGAACAGCAAAAAAATGTGCTTAGAAACCTAGCGGCACAGCACATAAGACCTTCAAACACCGAGAACGGGTAAGCACCCGTATAGACCCCCATTTTCACAAGGCAGCTTTAAAGTTTGCTTGTAACAGATACGGTGCTACAACCTTTCCCACGGGTGCTGAGTAACTTGTTTAAAGCATCTAAAAGCCTTTACTCTACGAAAAATATATAGCTCTTGATCGCGTTAAGCGTCATCAAGGTTGGTGGCTGCGGGTTGAAGAATCCTGTTAAGGAGAAGTTGAAGACGGGTAAGCCCTCTGTTGGCACTTGGGTCACTATCGGGCATCCCGATGTGCCTGAACGATTAGCGGCGCTCGGTTTCGATTGGATCATATTTGATACAGAGCACAGCCCCATGGACGTCCCGTCTATTCAAACCCTTATGCAGGCTATGAGTTATACGCGGGAATGTGTCCCCTTCATCCGCGTAGCTTGGAATGACATGGTTCTGGTTAAACGCGCCCTCGACATCGGCGCCTACGGCTTAGTCATTCCATGGGTGAACACACGGGAGGAGGCTTTAAACGCTGTGCGGTATTGCAGGTATCCACCCGAGGGGGTTAGGGGCTTCGGTCCACGAAGGGCGGCGATGTTCGACCCAGACTACGTTAAGACGGCGAACGATGAGATACTCCTCGTGGTTCAGATTGAAACAGAGAAAGCCCTCTCTAACCTCGACGAGATCCTATCTGTAGAAGGCATAGACGCCTGCTTCATAGGACCCTACGACCTATCCATGTCACTTGGGGCTTTCACACAGTGGAATAACCCCAAGTTTATGGATGCGGTTGATAAGGTACTGAAGACTTCTTTGAAATGGGGGGTTGCGCCCGGGATGCACTGCGACAACGAGGATATCGTCAACGAAGCCATCACTAGAGGTTTCCGCTTCTGCGCCCTAAGTGGAGATGAGGGTTTTCTAAGGAGGGGGGCATTAGAAGCCATTAAGAAAGTAGAAGGCTGGACCCATTAATTCATTCACGGTAAACCATGTTTACATACCATGATTCAAGTCGGTTTCCATTGGGTAAGCGGGATAAACTAAAATTCAACCGTTTAGGGATGAGGTTTTCCTTTTTAATCAGAAGGTACTTAAAGCCTATGAGCGTTGTAAGTCGAGGGTTTGAGTAAGGGCTCTGAGCTGGGATCATCTTTGAAGGTAGTAAGGGTTGAGGTTTACCCTGTGAGCACACGTAGGGTTATTAAAGAGAACGTATACGCCCGTTCGCTTTTCTACATAACACGGATTTACACGGATGAAGGTGTAACAGGGATAGGTGAAGCCTCCGATATCTTACATCATGAACCCCCCGACGTGGATTATGTAACGCAGAAGGTTAATGAAGACCTTGTTGGGATGGACCCTACGAACCTCCATGAGATGGAGAGGTTAATACAAGGTTACGCTTTCGGGGAACTCAGCGAGGGTTTCGACATCGCTTTACATGACATCCTCGGGAAGCTTTACAAGGTGCCGATCTATAAGCTCCTCGGCGGCAAGGTCAGGGACAGGATAACCATCGCTTTCCCCGTATGGGCGATCTCAAAGGAGGACGAGGTTGAGAAAAAGGTTGACGAGGTTGTCTACATGGTCGTGAACAAAGGAGTTAAGGCTATACGGATCTACGTTGGCGTTAACCCCGAAGCAGACAAGAGGCTTTTGAAAAACATAAGAGACACCCTCGGGTTTGACCTCATCATCCGCTCCTTAGATGGAAGCAACCGCTTCACAGTTAAGAAATCAATTCAGTTCATCAAGGAAGTTGAAAGATACGAGTTTATGTACTTTGAAAGCCCATGCCAAGACCTTAAAGGAATGGCTGAGGTTAGGATGTCTGTGGACACACCGATAAGCCAGCACGTAGACTCGCTTCAACACGCTCTACAGTTGATCGAGAACCGCGCGGTTGATATCTTCAACATCGCCATTTCAGGACGGGGCTTCTACCATGCGAAGAAACTATTCACGGTAGCTGAAGCAGGTGGAGTTGAATGCGTTGTGGGTACAACACAGGAGCTTAATATAGGCACGGCGGCTCAAGCCCACCTTATCGCTTCAACGGTGAACATTCATTACCCCTGCGACCCCGCTGGACCTCTATTCTACGAAAAGGACGTGACCAAGACAGGGGTTAAGTTTGAAAGCGGGGACTTAATTGTTCCCGAAGGGGTGGGTTTAGGATTAGAGATCGATGAGGAAAAACTTGAGGAGCTACGGGTCACTCCACGAGAGCTAAGAAACCTCATTGGTAGATAGGAAACCCTATGATCTGAAAATTGATTAAAAGGCTGTGATGAAATTTAATGCTTCACAGGGTACAGAAGGCTTTTAAATGCGCTCTGAACACTTTACATGTTCCCTCTCAACGATGAAGGTAACACGCATATAGTGAAGGATCATTTGATACCAGTTACAGCAACACGGGCTGGTGAGGAACGGTGATGCGTCGAATCCCAATCAAGGCGATGAACCTGATGTACGATGATTCCAACTTTAAAATGTACCAAGACGACCATGAACTTACACAGACTTTGAGAAGGCTTGAAGACTTAAGAGAGGTTATTTACGACCATGAATTTTACATGGCTTCCTTGGATAGACGATCATCTCTCTACTATATGTATCATGATATCTGCCGTGAAGGAGACAGGTACCTCCTGAGAAAATTTGGATTGAGGTTTGACGTTACCATAATACCCTCCAAGTTACTTGGCAGAGAATACGTAAAGACTATGGGACACTACCACCCAGTTGCCGAGGAGGACCTTACGTATCCCGAGGTCTATGAGGTTCTCGAAGGCGAAGCCCATTACCTGTTACAACGTGAGAAGGACCAAAGAATCGTTGAGGTTACATTAGTTAAAGCGCGTCGGGGGAGCAAGTTTATTATCCCGCCGAATTACGGGCATGTGACCATCAATCCTTCGAACGAAACGTTGGTTACGATAAACCTTGTGTCCAGCAGGTTTGAACCACGCTATGAACCCTTTAGAAACAGAGGGGGAGGAGCTTATTTTGAAACAGTAAACAAAGGTTTCGTAAAGAATGAAAGGTACAGGGATGTGCCCCCGCTGAAGATCATGGAGGCGAAAGAGATTGGATGGCTTCCATATTTGAGGGACCTCTACACCCTCTTCCTAAAAAATCCAAACGTCTTTCTTTTCCTCAATGAACCTAAGAAAAGCCCCGTGACAGTAGAAGAGATATCTTGGGAAACAGACACGTTATAACCCTATGCTTCATACATATCATGCCCCGACTTTATGATGCAACTTACACATTAGTCAGTACCGTGAATGGCTGGACTATCATCAAACTTTTCGTAAAGCATAAGTAAATAAACTCCAGCGACGTTTAAGAGTCCACTAGTTGACACGTGGTTACTTCCATCAAATGGTGGGAGAAAAGATGGGAAGGCTTGGTTTAGTCACGTATAACCTGGCGAAAGACTGGGATATCCCAACGATCATTAACAGGTGTAGCACCGCAGGTTTCGAAGCCGTAGAACTGCGGACTACGCATGCACATGGGGTTGAGCCTATGTTGGGCAGGGTTGAACGTGAGCGTGTAAAGCAGCAGTTTAGTGAATCCTCTGTACGGCTCTTGAGTCTAGGAACGGTATGTGAGTATCACGCCGTTGACGCAGGTGAGGTTAGGCGGAACATTGAGTTGACCAGGGATTTTGTGCGGTTGGCTGCTGACGTAGGCGCGGTAGGGGTTAAGGTTAGGCCTAATGGGTTACAGGAGGATCGAGGAGTCCCCAGAAGCAAAACATTGACGCAGATTGGACTTGCCCTAAGGGAATGTGGTGAGTTCGCTGTAGGCTATGGTGTCGAAGTTTGGCTTGAGGTTCATGGAAGAGGGACAAACGATCTACGCTGTATTAAAACGATTATGGAAGCTGTTGCTCATGATAATGTGGGAGTATGCTGGAACTCAAATGCCACGGATGTTGAAAACGGCTCGGTAAAGGCCAACTTCAACCTCGTTAAGAATTGGATACGCTCAGTCCACATCAACGAGCTTTACCTAGAATCCTACCCTTGGCTTGAACTCTTCAACCTCCTTAAGGAACACGGCTATCAAGGTTACTGCCTCGCTGAAATCCCTGAAAGCCCAGAGCCTGAACGGTTAATGAAGTACTATAGAGCATTATGGCTTGAACTTACCAAGTGATAAGACTGGTGTTTAGTAACCTTTGGTCGAAGCTCATCACGGAGGATTGGGAGAAGAGTGTTAAGTGACCGTTAGAAAATCATGTCGCAACAACACGCTTCGAATGTATAGTAATAGTCAACTTTCATGGTCAAAGCGGGTACGCGGAGAAACTGTGGAACTCCAAAAGGTTAATTAAGGTTCAAGGTTTATCTATGCGACAGTTATTTCGGTGAGACCTTGCCCACTTGGCGTTACTCCATCAAGGGATTGGACCCTGATAAAACCGCTATGGCTTCAGGTAGGGACCTTAGGATCTCACCTAAAGCAGCTCGGGAGGTATGCCTCTCCATTAAGGGATTGAAGCTAGACGATGCGAAAACTTTGCTTCAGGATGTTATCGAGGGAAAAAAGCCGATACCATACAGGAGGCATAAGAAGAAGGTTGGGCATAGACATGAGCTTGAGAAATGGCCTAGCGGGAGGTATCCCAGAAAGGCTTCGAAGGAGATCCTTAGAATACTGGAATGCGCGGAAGCCAATGCTGGGTTCAAGGGCTTAGACCCTGAGCGTTTAACCATCATCCACAGCAGTTCCCAGAAGGCGCGGAAGATTAAGAAGTATATTCCACGCGCATTCGGTAGGTCTTCACCGTACTTCCATGAACTAACGCATATTGAGATCGCGGTTGAAGAAAGGTAGACGCTGCGCTTAGAGTTTTAACTTAGACTGAGAGTTGCCCTGTTTAACTCCGCAAAGATATAAGTCTTATACATAAGATTGGACAGCTTGGAAGCTGATGTCAGGTTTTTCACGGTTTCAGGTCATATGAACAGTTAATTTATGGTAGCGGCTAAGCCCATCGCTTTAAACCCGTGTCTCTGAGGTTCGCGTAGAACTCCCGCATCCTTTGCACAACGGTTCTCACTTTCATCTCTGAGAACGACCTCTCGTCGCAGAGGAAATGGTGTAAGCCTTCCTCATTAAGTGTTCCAAAGTTTAAGTTATAATGATCGTTAACCTTCGGTTGTAGGAATATTCGTCGAACATCCTCATAGTTCTCAGGTGTCTCCGACCTGACGCCTTTTGGTAGGCGTTCAAGGTCTCCGTGTTGCTTCACTAGGTTCAACGCCTTCTTAGGACCTATACCTCTTACTCCTGTGTTGAAGTCTGTGCCGATGAGTATTGCTATGTCAACAAGCTGTTCCCGTGTAATCCCATGGGTTGCCAGTAACTGTTCAAGTTCAATAAGCTCCGGTTTTAGAGGTCTTGACCTCCCCTTACTCGGAAGCCATTCCTTACCAGAGATAGTGACGTACCTTATAAGACGGGGAGCACCGAAGAGGATCGAATCGTAATCCCTACTGCTGGCGGCCCAAACGTCGCTTCTCGAAGCCATATACGCCGCTTGGGCTTCGGCTTCACTTGGAGCCAGCACATAAGGGATTCCGAGGAGGCTTAACGCTTTTTTCGCATCCTCAATCATAGTTGGCGTAAGTCTCCCAGTCCTCACGGCTTTTGAGAAGGCTTTGGCATAGTCTCCACGTTTTTGGGCTTCCATCATTTGTAGGAGAAGTTTCTCCCTCTGCTCCCTTCTCTTCATTATTTCTACTCGTTTAAGTGGAGGGGGCTCCCCGTCGAAGATGAAAACCTGTTTAACCCCGTACGTATGCATGAGGTGGGATGTCCTCATCGATAGCCCTATGAGGTGGGATGTAACATGTCCTTCACGGTCCATTAAAGGTGTGCCGTCAGGTAGACGTATCAAGGAGAGAAACTGGTGTAATTCGTTGTTAGCATCCACGGCGAGGTATTTTCCCCTTAAGCTTTCGAGGTTAACCATCCTCTTCACGAGGAGCGGCGCTAAGTTAACGCCCAAGACTAATCCGCCTCTTTAAGTCCTTCGATATACCCCTTTACAGCCGCCTCTAGGAAAGCCTTTTCTCGGAGATGTCTACCCTTGATGAAGATGTTTCCAAGCTTCAACACGGGTAGTTCAATTTTTCCAAACGCGAAGAGTGCAAGCTTGGCCTCTAAGTCTTTGAAAACGTCTATTTCAACAATGGTTTCCACGTAGCTTAACCCCATGCTCTCAAGTATTTCTTTAAGCATCAGCTTTAACTCCTCATATTCTCTGAATGTCGACTCTATGTAAAACTCGATCCGCACTCTTTTCAATGCTATTCCTCAACGTTATTAGGTTTAGCAGGGTTTTTACCGAGGCCTCCAACACTTGAAACTAAATCCTTAAGCTTTTTTCTCAACTTTTAGCGTGGTTATCGGGGTGTTTCCAATTCTCTCCAAGACAGGTCCATTCCATTTATAGCATAACCTTCCACGTTTTTCAATCTGTTCCCCGCACAATTCGAAAACAGCGCCCATGATCATCGGTAAACCTATCGTTGCGTCTACGTAGACCACGGCCTTCTTAACACCCTTGCTGTATTTCCCCCAGGAGATGGCTTCCTCAACCGTAGCCCCGGAGAGACCGCCCCATTTGGGGTCATCCATGGTTATTTGAACAGCGTAGTCGTGTCCGAGGTCTTCGCATCCGAGGTCTGCGACCTTGATTAAAACCCCGATCTGCTGAATGTAGTTTTTCGGGACTCCACCTCCGATGAAGACAACTCCTGTCTTCCGAGAACGTAACCTAATCTGGGCGATTTCGTAGTTATCCCGTATAGGGTTAAGCGATACCATGGGTCTGCCTCTTCGCTGAAGGTAATACTTGGTTAAAGCTAAACCAATCGAGCTGTCGTTTAAAGCGGGGCAGAAAACAGGTATTCCACATTCAGATGCCGAGTGGAGGATTGAGTTCTCATCCTCTATTATCCCACCTAGTTCAGCCAAGTACGTCCTTGAAGAGTATTCTCCAACCGTCATAGACTCTGTGAACTCAACGATTTTCTCATCGACCATTCGAAATCCCTCCTCGTCTGCGAAGGTGTCGTAGACCCTGTCTATTGCTAATGTGTGGAGTCTCGAGTCGTCTATATTGGGAGTTCCGATGTAGTGGTGGACATGTAGGGCTTCGCAGATGTCGTGGTAGAGGTTGGCGCCTGTGGATACGATAACGTCGACCACAGACTTTCTTAACATATCGACGAGGATCTTCCGCATCCCAGCGGGCACCATCGCACCAGCTAACCCTAGGAAAACCGTTACCCTGGCATCATCTTCCAACATGGTTTTATAAACCTCGAAACATCGAGCCATATTCCTGCTCTGATAAGAACTCAGGTCCATAGCCTTAACAAGGTCACCTATTGTCTTAACCCTGAAAAGGTCGATGTGACCGATCTTCCTTCTTAGAAGCTCTTTTTTACTCATCCAGCATTCCCTCGTCTAAGCGCGTGTTTGGTTACGAATATTATGGGTTGGGAAGGCTAATAAGTTTCATCTTACGATGCCTTTAACAAAAGTTTACCATGGATTTTCACGTTAAGGCTTCACCCCTACATCCGACGACGCCCTTAACGCGGTGGATAAAATTCTTGCAGGCAAAGCATTCTATGAAAGAGATTGTCTTTTCCCTTACAGGGCAGTCAACGGCTTCCTTACGCATACGCTTCAGCG
>Ga0315307_1001657_pt1 | contig 9999 bp, 9 predicted proteins | sample TDP2_MG_FD_203079 | JGI IMG/M metagenome (GOLD analysis project Ga0315307, IMG submission 203079) | Freshwater sediment microbial communities from Lake Towuti, South Sulawesi, Indonesia - TDP2 | ecosystem: Environmental > Aquatic > Freshwater > Lake > Sediment | place: Indonesia: South Sulawesi... | reverse complement strand
CAGCAAGCTTCAGATACTCTCCGCTGCTTTCATGGCCTTCAGCCACGGTAGCAACGATGGGCAGAAGTTTATGGGGGTCTTTGCCTTAGCGCTGGTGCTGGGAGGGGCGATGACCCAGTTCCACGTTCCCTTATGGGTTATCCTGGTTTGCGGGGTGGTGATGGGTCTGGGTACAGCCTTCGGCGGCTGGCGCATCATGCGCACCATGGGCTTCAAGCTGACCAAGCTGGAGCCGGTGAATGGCTTTGCCGCCGAGAGTTCGGCCGGTCTGGCCATTACGCTGGCTTCCTTCTTTGGCATCCCCCTGAGCACCACCCACACCATAAATACTGCCATCATGGGCGTGGGTGCTACGCGCAGCATATCGGCGGTGCGCTGGGGGGTAGGGGGGCGCATTGTGGCTGCTTGGATTTTGACCTTCCCGGTGTGCTGTGGTCTGGGCTGGCTTCTAGGTTGGCTATTCCAGGTTAGCTCTTAATAGCTAGCTCTAACCCCAGCCCTTTGCCAATCTCCACTAGCTGGGCCAGGGTTACCTCCCGGCCCCAAAGTTCATGGCATAGCTCCCTGGCCTGAGCTTGAGGCTCCTTGACCTGGCCAAGTCCCTCCAAGACCCTGGTGGCTTCTTCCAATCGTTCGGCTCTAGAGTAGTGGGGCTTTCCCCAGTTCTGTAACCTGCCATCAATGGAGAAGTGCCACAGGACATCTAGCCATTCACCAGCTTCCACCAGCGGATGAGTGGAAGGGAATCTATGCTCCCATCTATCCTTAGCGTGCATGGCTTGATGCCAAAGCACCAGCTCATAGCCGAACTTGTAAATAAAGGGGGTCTTGGTGAGGATAATGAGCACCGTATCCCTCTCCTTATTCACTGGCGCTCTTCCTTCCACTGAGTATAGCCTGGTAGTGGGACTGTACTCCCAGAGTTGCAGGATGATTCTTGGCGGGTTTATCCCTAAGTCTTGGAGAATCCGCTTGGTCATCTGCGCCAATAAATCAATGCCGCTGGAGGGGAATAGGTTATCCAGGTTCTGCTCCGTGGGTTCTAATAGGGCATAACTGATGTCCACCCCCTGTCTTTGCTCATTAATCTGGACAGTGATGTTATCGATTATTTGACCTCTATCGGTAAGATAAGGCACCTCGTAGCTGAGCTTTAGCTCTTGGACGACCTCAAGTCTGGGAGCCATCATAGTATTATACTCAATTCTGAAGGCTGTTTAGAAATGTACCGTGGGTGTCAGGTGCCCCACCTGACCCATCCCTCTGAGGAGGCCCCTGTCAGGTCAGGGACCTGACAGGCACCTAATGTACCGTGGGTGTCAGGTACCCCACCTGACCCATTCCTCTGACGAGACCCCTGTCAGGTCAGGGACCTGACAGGCACATCCCCTACCATAGCTGGAAAGTTGCCAATTTTGGGGTAGCTCTTGATGTTTAATTGTTAGGCTGTTTAGAACAAAGGTTCGATGAATGAGACGCAAAATAAGGACGATTTCCTTATCCCCCTTAGGGGAAATCCTTGTCGCCTTTATACATAGGCTGGCTAGCATCATTAGTGGGCCATTTTAACAGGGGGGATTCACCCTCACCCTAACCCAGGGTATCCAAGAACTTCATATCGGGTAGGTTGCCCGACGTCGGGCAACCTACCCCAATTTGTTTTCGGGCAGCCTCGGTGAAAGCGGGAGGGGGACCTTCTAGAAATTGGGCGAAAGACGCTAGTTATGTTATCCTAAAGGGGATGTCTTTGAAGAGCCAAAAAGAGCCGCTTGTTGAGCGTGTCTTTGCTTTCATCCGTCAGCACAGTCTCGTCTCAGCGCCTGAGACCCTGGTAGTAGGGGTTTCTGGGGGGCCTGATTCAGTCTGTCTGCTGCACCTGCTGGTGAGGTTGAAAGGCAGACTGGGTGTCAGGCTCCATGTGGCCCATCTGAATCATATGCTCCGGGGTGTTGAAGCGGAGGCTGATGCTGAGTATGTCTCCGAGCTGGCACACCGTCTGGGGGTGGCTGCCACCCTGGAGCAAAGAGAGGTAAAGAGCTATCAAGCGAGACATCGCTTATCGCTGGAAGAGGCAGCCCGCCAGGTACGGTATCAATTTTTCGCTGCTGTAGCGGAGAAGGTGGGAGCCAATCGAGTAGCGGTAGGGCATACGGCCGATGACCAGGCAGAAACCATCCTGATGCATCTGGTGCGCGGGGCTGGAGCTTACGGACTACAGGGGATGCAACCTTTGACTCAGTGGGAATCGCTGGGCGATAGGCGGCTGATGGTAATCCGACCGCTGCTGAAGGTGAGCAGAAGGGAGGTCGAGGCCTATTGTGAGCAACATGCCCTTGCCCCCAGGGAAGATTCTTCCAACCTCTCCGCTTCTTACTTGAGGAACCGCCTTCGCTATGAGCTAATGCCTCTGCTCCGAGGCTACAACCCGAAGGTCAACGAGGCTCTACTTCGTACTGCGGATACCTTAGCTGGTGAATTGGCTTTCTTTGAGCAGCAGGTCTCTCAGATATGGGGTAAAGTGGTCAGTGAAGAGGAGGGAGCGCTGGTTCTAAAGGCAAAAGAGGTCAACTCTCTTCATCCTGCTCTGCAGCGCTATTTGCTCCGAGAGATATTAAGAAGAGCCCTAGGCAGTCTGGAGGATATTGAGTGGAAGCACATTGAGAAGATGAGGGCCGCTTTGACCTTACCTCGGGGCAAGCGGGTCATCCTACCTCGTAGGTTGACTCTTTATGTCGAAAAGGGAAGGTATAAGCTAGCCAAGAATTGAAATATCCTCTGTTTATTCCTCTCCGAGGGTGTTTAACAATCCTAATTGTCACCCTTCCCCCGATAAATCGGGGTCAGGGTGACAGTTAAACAGTCTCCTCTCCCCAGGCTTGCATCAGCTTCTTCAGCTGCTCTGCCAGCTTAGGACTCGACCTTAGCCTTCTGATAAAGATAGGGCAACCTTCCAAGAGCACGTTTTGGGCTACTGAAGCCATGTTCACCAGTAGATTACGGAATTCTTGCTCTTTTGTTTGGTCAAGGCTCGTCCCGGTCACCTGGCGCATTTCGCGCATCAACTCCTCAGCCCCAAACCTCAGGGGCATGACACAAGCCTTATACCAGGGGCACTCTTTGCACTCTATGAGGGAAGAAGCCTCGTCTAAGATATCACCCATCTCTATCCTCTGTCGGTCAGCTCGCCAAGAAAACCCTGCCGGTGCTGGTCTACCAGCTTTACTGGCAGCAAGCGATTAGTCAGCTCCTGTTCACTTCTGACGAATACTCGAAGATAATTGGCGGTAAGGCCACTCCAGACTTCTTGTTCTGATTTCCCCTCCCACAGTACAATCATAGTTCGGCCTAGAAATCGTTCCCTGAAGTGATGGGCGCTTTGCTGGGCTAAGGCAAGCATCCTCTGGCTGCGCTCTTTCTTCACCCTTTCCTCGACCTGATGGGGCATCCTGGCTGCCGCTGTACCCAGTCGTGGCGAATAGGGGAAAACGTGAATATTAGCCAAGCCCATCTTTTCACAGAAGCGGTAGCTCTCCTCGAATTCCCTCTCCCCTTCCCCAGGGAAGCCAACCAGGATGTCGGTAGTAATAGCTAAGTCAGGGATTGCCTCCCGAGCCAGGGATACTGCCCTTTCGTAATCGGCGATAGAGTATTGTCGGCTCATTCGCCGCAGTACAGCCTGGCTGCCGCTTTGTAAGGGGAGATGCAAATGGGGGCAGAGACGCTCATCAGCCCATAATCTTAGCAGCTCCGGGGTTAAATCCTGAGGTTGGAGGGAGGAAAGACGCAAGCGCTTTACTCCTGTCTGGCGAAGAATATATTCAATTAAGCGGGGTAAACTACTATGGTTCTCTCCCTTCCACTGGTATGCTCCTATTTTCGTCCCGGTGAGGGTCACCTCTTTGTGGCCTGCGGCTACCCTTTCCTTGACTTGCTGTATCACTTTTTCTAGAGGTAGACTACGCTCCTGGCCTCGAAGGTAAGGCACGATACAAAAAGAGCAGAAGCTATGGCAGCCTTCCTGAACCTTGATTAAGGAACGGGTACGGCTGTGGTATTCCTTGCCGGGGCTTCTGTCTCCTTTGTTCCTCAGGTTCCTATTTTCCAGGATATCTACCAGGCGGTCCTTTTGCCCATTACCTAGGATAAGGTTGACTATACCCAGTTGTCTCAGTTCTTCAGGTGCCCGCTGGGCATAGCAGCCGATAGCCACAATTAGTGCCCTTGGATTAGTGCGGTGTGCCAACCTTAGCAGATGACGCGCCTTGCGGTCAGCAACGTGGGTGACAGTGCAGGTATTGAGCACATAAATGTCGGCTTCCCTGGCCGATTCTGCCAACTGGTATCCTCTATTGAGGAGCTCCCGGGCAAGGGAATCGGTCTCTGCCTGGTTTAACTTGCAGCCCAAGGTCTCCAGAGCGACTTTATCCATTTCTATACATATTTTATAGCTTAATCCCCTTGGGCTGCAATGATAGTATTTGAGACTGCTTGGTTGTCGTTGCGACCCCGATGAAATCGGGGGAAGTAATCTCTGAAAGCAATAGTGAGATTGCTTCGCTTCGCTCGCAATGACAGCCCCCTCCCGCTTTCACCCTGCCAAATCCTTAGATTTGGTAGGGAACCCGGGATCCCCACAAAATCAAAGATTTTGTGGGGTATAAACTCCCTCCTGCCAGGGGAGGGAGAACCTTATAGAATCCCCTATCCCTCGACGGGAGAGAGCTAGGGTGAGGGTGACATGTAGGAACTCCAATTGTATCGGAGTCTGCTTTGTTATCAAGCCTGAAGAGGCTTTCCCACAGCCAAGCGGGGCGGGTGCCTGTGTCTTGTGGTATAATAGTATACTAGATAGACCGCGAAGGTCTAAAAACAAGGGGGAGAGGATATATGTGGCTTCAGACAAGGATGTTCCTTTTAGTAGCTTTGCTCTTTGGCATTTTATACGGTGTGATTACGGCAATTGGAACCTGGGTGGGTGGCTTCAACCCCATACTCTTCCTCATCCTGGCCTTTGTCTTCCTGGGCATCCAGTACTTGATTGGTCCCTCGATAGTGAGCTGGACGATGAGGGTAAAGTGGGTTTCTGAGAAAGAAGCGCCAGAGTTGCACCAAATAGTGGCTGAAGAGGCTGAGAGAGCCCACCTTCCCAAGCCCAAGGTCGGCATTTCTCAGTTGTCGGCTGCCCCGCCTAATGCCTTTGCCTTTGGAAGAACGCATGGGGATGGGCGGGTCTGTGTCACCCCGGCAATTTTGAGGCTTTTAAGTAAGGATGAACTCAAGGCGGTCATAGGGCATGAAATGTCACACATCAAACATAGGGATATGGCAGTCATCACCCTACTGTCAGCTATACCCCTCATCCTTTACTGGATTGCCTTCAGCCTGATGTGGGGAGGGGTTTCCGGTGGCAGAAGGCAGGGTGGCAGCTACGCTGCCCTCATTGGTCTGGGTTCCTTTGTCCTCTATTTCATTACCAACCTGCTTGTTCTTTATGGCTCTCGCATCCGTGAATACTATGCTGACCGGGGGAGTGTTGAGCTGGGTAACCAGCCCAACCATCTGGCTACCGCTCTCTACAAGCTAGTTTACGGCAATGCTCGCTTTAAGGGGACGGAGCAGCTAAAAGAGATAGAGGGGGTAAAAGCCTTCTTTATCAATGACCCCTCTACAGCATGGAACGAGGTGAGAGAATTGTCTCAGATTGACGCTGACATGAGCGGAACCATTAACGCTGATGAGCTGGCGGCATTAAGGTCTAAGACCATCCGCCTTGGTTCTGCCGACAAGATGATGGAAATTATGAGCACCCACCCCAATATGCTGAAAAGGATTCAGCACCTTTCCTCGTTGATGTAATAAGGTTTAACCCGATATGGCAGCCGGTCAAGTTTAGAAAATAGTTGCCTGATTTATCAGGCAAGATAGCCCAATAAATTGGGCAACTACATTCTAAACAGCCTCCGTGTTTTATGTAAAAGGGGAGGCTATCCTCTTCGGCTACGGCGGGGGGCAGACTTCGCTTTTTCAGCCACTTGGCGGTCAGCCCGGTAGTCCGGGGCGGTAATTTCCCAAACCAGGCTGAGGCGCGGGTCTACCATTCGGGAACTAATACGGGTCTCGATTTTCTCTTCCAGATCCTCCTGAGAACCAGACATCGTGATTATTGTAGGTAGACGAGCATTATATCGGTAGTTAATGAGCTGGTAGAGCTTCTCCTGAGCCCAAAGGGTGCTGCTATGCTCTCCAAAGTCATCCAGGATAAGAAGGGGGGCGCTCTTTACCCTTTCAAAGAGCTCATCATAGGTGATCTTGCTTTCAGGGCTGAAGGTAGACCTAAGGTGATCCAGAAAGTCAGGGACGATAATAAAGGAGACTGGCTTGCCCCTTCGCACTTGGTAGTTGGCAATGGCGGCAGCCAGATGGGTCTTACCACAGCCATACTCCCCAAGAAATACCAGCCAGCCCTCCGGTGATTCGGCAAAGCTAAGGGCTTTGTGGAAGGCCTCCTCTAGGTTCTGGCGTTGCTCCAGGGGAAGGTTTGCTCTTTTGGAATCGAAGTTATCAAAGGTCATACTACTGAGTAATTTGAGCCCTAGGACGCCTGAGTAATCAAGGATAGGGGGTTTCTTCTCCTCCAAGAGGAATATCTGGGAAAGGCTGGGGTCAGTTAAGCGGGTGCGCCATCGCTCCTCCAGTTCCTCCAAGGAAGTGCCAGCACTTATATTTACCACCGTAGGCAATTGGGCGTTAAAGCGATGGTTAATGAGCTGAAACAATTTCTCCCCCGCCCAAGGGGTGCTAGTTTGGGTGCCCAGGTCGTCCAGGATGAGAAGAGGGGCGTCCTGCACCTGCTCAAAGAGGTCGTCATAGGAAATGTCGCTGCTGGGGCTGAAAGTGGAGCGCAAGTGGTCCAGGAGGTCAGGGACACCAATGAAGAAAGCCGGATAGCCTTGCTGGAGACGGTAATTGGCAATAGCAGCAGCTAGATGGGTCTTGCCGCAGCCACTGGGTCCCATGAATACTAGCCATCCTTGAGGGTTTTGGGCAAAGGAAGTGGCTGCTCGGTAAGCCAGAATAAATTTCTCTTGATTTTGGGGCTCACTGCTCCTGCCCTGCAATATCAAGTTATCGAAGGTGAGACGGGTTAAGGTGCCTAAGTTACTATAGCGCTGCAGCCGGGCCAGACGGTTCTCCTCCAATTCCTTTCGAGTGCACTGACAAGGTACTATCTGGGTATAATCCACCTGACCTGAAGGCAGCCGGGGGTGGACAAACCCCGCTCCCTTACAGCGAGGACAAGGCGGAGGCTCCTCTGGTGGCTCAGCGCCTGACCAGGTGTCCGTACCTTCCCTTGAGGCCAGGAGCTTTCTCCTTTTTAAAATCTCTCCTAAACTCTCCACTTTCCTTACCCTCTGAGGACCAACGCTCCAGAATGCGGGCGATATATCTCCAACTGCGTTTGTTTAGGCTGACAGCTTCCTTAAAGGCCTCCTCTATCCAAGAAACAGGATAGAGCTTTTCTGCCTCCTTTAGCTCCTCAGCGATCATTGGGGTGAGCAGACCAATATTCTGCTCATATAGGGCAAAGATGTTGGCTTCTTCTTCTTTTATATAGGGCGGGGGCTGAGGCAAGGCACCCAAAGAGAGTTCGCCACTTTGCAGCTTAGCGATAGCCCTTCTACTAGCCTCGTTATTGATAAAGTAAAGCTTTGGTGACTCCCCTTCCTTTTCCGGCACCAGGTGTAAAAGGACACCCCGCTTTACAGCCGACTCCAGGGCACTGCCCAACACCTCAGCCGGGCTGCCGTTCCCCCCTATCCCCTCCACCAGGGTCTTATCACCTATAAGCTCCTTATAGGTAACGAACTTGAGAGCACCTCGCTTTTGATACAGTCGCCAGAAGATGTGGAGGATTAACTTCAGCTCTGCCAGGCTATCTATTTGGGGGAGTAGCCCAGTAAAGAAGAGGTTAGGGAGAGGGGTGAAACTTGATTTAGCCGGGAAACCGAGGAAGGGTTGGTTGTTCAATCTCCTGCTCCGGAATGTAATTTTCAAACTTAGCAAAATCCTGTAGAAAGCGCAAATTCCTTTGCCCTATGGGTCCATTGCGATGCTTGGCTACTATGATATTGGCAATCCCCTTGGGATAGGGCCTATCAGGGTTACTTCTCTCCCAGGCCTCTGGAGTATAATATACCTCGTCTCGATGGATGAACAGAACTACATCGGCGTCTTGCTCAATGCTGCCGCTCTCCCTCAGGTCGGAGAGCAAGGGGATATGAGAGGGGCGTAACTCTGCTGCTCTGCTTAATTGGGATACCGCAAGGACAGGAGTATATAGCTCACGAGCCATGGCTTTGAGAGAGCGGGAGATTTCGCTGATCTCCTGGACTTTGCTCTCTATCCGGCCATCTCCTCGGATTAACTGTAAGTAATCTACGATGATAAGGTCAATGCCCCGCTCATAGTTCAGGCGGCGTGCCTTACTCCGCATCTCTACTACTTTGAGGGCTGGTGAATCGTCTACATAGATTGGCGCCTCAGCGAGAACCCCAGCGGCCTCCATGATTCTCTTTTCCTCTACTGCATTGTAGCGTCCCAACCTAACTCGCTTGGAATCTACCCCTGCCTCACTGGAGAGGAGGCGCTGCACCAGTTGCTCCTTGGCCATCTCCAGGCTAAAGATGGCTACATTAGCCTTCTGCTCTATGGCAGCATTCCTGGCAATGCTCAGTGCCAAGCTTGATTTCCCTAGACTTGGCCTGGCTCCCAAAACAATCATATCGGAGCGCTGCAAGCCGCCCAGGAGTTCGTCCAGGGCAAAAAAGCCACTGAGCACATGGGAGGGGTGACCTTCCACAGGCGGCGGAGCGGCAAAACCACTCTCCTCAAAGTATTGCTCCAGAACGCGGCGAATGTGAACAAAGTCACGAGGGCTTTCACCACGGCGTATTCTGAACAGGATATCCTCTGCTTTATCTAGGGCAGCATCCACATCAGGCCCTGCTTCATAGCCTATGGCAGCAATTTGTCCCGCAGCACTGATAATTCGGCGCATCACCGCTAAGCGGTGCACAATCTGCGCATAATACTCAACATGAACGGAAGTAGGCAGCACTGAGATAAGGTGGCTCAAATAAGCTGCGCCGCCTATTTCCTCTAGCTTTCCTTGCCTGGTCAGCTCCTGAGCCACTGTAATTTGATTGATGGCCTCATTTCGCTCATAAAGGGAAAGGCAGGCCTCGTAGAGCCACTGATTTTTCTCGCGGTAGAAAGCCTCCGGCTTAAGGAAGATAGTAGTTTTGAGGATTGCCTCAGGATCAACAAGCAAGGAGCCGATTACCGCCTCTTCAGCCTCAATATTATGAGGTGGCAACCTTTCAATATCGGCCACTATTCCTCCCTAGTGACAATAACCTTTATCTTAGGTGCTAGGTCTTGGCTTAACCTCACGGTCACCTCATACTCTCCTAACTGGCGGATAGGTTCCTCTAGCTCTATTTTTTCCCTGGCAATATCCAGCCCAGTTAATTGGCTTAGCTCCCGAGCAACATCACTGTCTCTAACGGAGCCATAAAGGCGGTCTTCGCTACTCGCCTTTTCCTTAAAGGTGATGAGGAGCCCCTCAAGTTGCTGAGCTAGCTTGGTGATTTCGGCAGCAAAGCGCTGCTCCTTTTCCTTCTCTTTCTGAAGCTGCGCCTCTGCTGCCTTGAGGGCTGAGGGGGTAGCCAGCAAGGCGAGCTTCTTAGGGAGAAGGAAGTTTCTTCCATAGCCATCAGCTACCTCTTTTACTTCCCCCGCCCGGCCTACATTGGCTACATCTTTGAGGAGAACTATCTTCATTTAGAAATATTATACCCTGCAGCACCAAAAAGCAAAAGCTTTTTCAGAATGTCAGAATTTTTGTTTCTCAGCGGTTAAATTCAAGTCTGGTGATAGGCTAGAAATCTCTTCTTCCTTTCGCTATAATGGCATTGCTTTGAAGAAAACGGAGCTAAA
>Ga0315307_1001656_pt1 | contig 10000 bp, 6 predicted proteins | sample TDP2_MG_FD_203079 | JGI IMG/M metagenome (GOLD analysis project Ga0315307, IMG submission 203079) | Freshwater sediment microbial communities from Lake Towuti, South Sulawesi, Indonesia - TDP2 | ecosystem: Environmental > Aquatic > Freshwater > Lake > Sediment | place: Indonesia: South Sulawesi... | reverse complement strand
GATAGTGCTGGAAGGCTGGCTCCCACTTGGCCAGTTCCGAGGAGAACTTGTCAAATCCGTAGGCACCTATGACCTTCCTCAGGTTTTCGACTGCCTGCTTTATCCTTCCTTGACGTATTCCACAGGCACCACAGTACAGACCACAGTAGCCTACCAAGGCTTTCGGATCCTCTCTCAATAATGAACACCTTCGACCCACTGCCAACCGTCTAGATTGCACTTAAGCCTTGTTTATGCAGCGATCTGCTTTGGTTTCTCTAGTTCTCTTCATTTGTTGCTTCGAAGTCTAAGCCCGGCGCATTACTCTACGTAGCGTCCCACTATCGGAATGACTTCGGTACACTTGGGACATTTGCCATTATCCGATATTGCGTATCTTGCCACGGCGAACCCGTATCTCTGTATGAGCAATGTCCCGCAATTGTGGCAGTAAGTGTTCTCCAGCTTATGCCCCGGAACATTTCCAATATAGACATAAAGTGCACCTTCCTTCTTCGCTATCGCGTGAGCTCTTTCAAGAGTACTTATTGGAGTACTGGGCCTATTGGTCATCTTGTAGTTTGGATGAAAACGGGTAAAATGCAGAGGCGTTTCAGGTCCAGCAGCCTTCAAATGTCGCAAAGAGATCTCTTGAATCTGATTGTCACCATCATTCACTCCGGGAATCAGAAGTGCCACGACTTCGACATGCATTCCAAGCCTCTTTGACTCTGCGATATTCCTCCAAACAATGTTGACATCAGCGTTGCAGTATTCTCGATATGTCTCCGCACCGCCCTTCATATCGAACTTAATTGCATCCATGCCGGCGTTGCAAAGTGCCTTCAAAGCCTCCAAAGTCATGTAGCCATTCGAGACATAGGTATTGTAAAGCCCATTGCGGCGGGCAAGCGGAAAGAGGTCGAGGCTATACTCAAAGAGAAGAGTCGGCTCGTTGAAGGAGACTGAGACTCCCTGACACTTCTCCTTAAGCACCATCCTGACGAGTTGTTCAGTGTCGATGTATTCGGTTCTGTGAGGGTTCGGCGGATGTTTGCTGATCTCCCAGTTCTGGCACCAAGGACAAGGAAAATTGCAGCTCCAAGTCCCAATCGTTAGCGCGTAGCTTCCTGGCCAGAAGTGAAAGAACGGTTTCTTTTCGATTGGATTTGCGGAGATCGAAGATATGTCCCCGTATACCAGAGTGTACAAGTCGCCGTCCATGTTTCTGCGCGTCTTACAGAATCCGTCCTGGCCTATCTGAAGACGGCATCGCCTCTCACAGATTCCGCATCGCACATTGTGACCTGTCAGCTGATCATAGAGCATTGACCTTCGAATGGTGAGAGGTTCTTGAGCTCTCTTCAAGATGCTCTTCTCTGTGGGAGTAGATCGACGCACCGTATAATCTATGTAGCGGATATCTTCATGCATTCATCCTCACGGAGGTTCTTGGCTTTCTGAACAAAACGATTATCAGTGCCCCAATCACAACCGCGGCAACAAGTGTCACAGTGAAAGGGACTTTCGGCGAGACATTGTCATAGAGCCATCCGGCAATTGCAGGAGAAGGAATGGCGAAGATCCCTGTCAGCAGGGAAAGACTTCCGGTTGCACGCGCGAACTTCTCAGGCCCAACCGTGTCTAGCATGTAAGAATTCATCGCAGGTGCCCATAGGCTATAGACTAGCCCCCAGAAGATGGAGGCGAAATATGCCACCTCGGGCCTCGTAGCCACAAGGATTGGAAGTATGGCTCCCAGCGCCATGAACTCGCTGACTGCTAGGAATCGTGTTGTTCTCCATTTATCAAGCATCGGGCCCAGAGTAAGAGCTGAGATTGCTGGTGACGCGCTCATGATCGCTACAGCGATTCCGAGTTGCTCAGTGGTTGCTCCGAGTTCCTTGTAGATGAACAGGTTGTAGAACGGGAACGAGAGACTCCAGAATACTGAGTCTAGGACAGAGACAAAGGCGATGGCTCGTAGACGACGATCGATCGAGAATGCTTGTCTGAAGTATCCCCTGATTGAGATTGACGAGGAGGCGCTAGACATCTTTGATGACGAGTATTTTGTCGCCATCAAGGTGAGACTGAACACGGTCAGTCCGGTTGAGATCCAGAAGATCCATCGAAAGGGTAATTGGAAGCTTCCTGCAACGTAGCCTCCGACTAGCGGCGCGACCGCAGAGGCCATCTCTGCGAGGCCTAGGTCAAGACTGAAGGCTTTCCCTCTTGTCTCAGGGTCGGAGCAACTGCCTATTGCAGCAGTACGAGCCAATCCTCTTACATAGAAGTCCAGTTCGCTGAGTAGAAGACCAGCCCCTAACAAGCTCCAGGATTCAGTCAACGCGTATGATGCATAGCCAGCGACGGTGAGTGCCCCGCCTACGAGATAGAAGGGTTTCGCTCCAAATCGGTCAATCAAAGGACCCAGCAGAGGGCGAAAAACAGTTCCGAGTCCTCTTGCCGCAGCACGCGTATTTCCGACAAAGGTCATTGTGACCTTTATGAGAACGATCAACGGTGCAACAGAAGGCGCCGCGAAACCGTAGGCGAATCCGAAGATCGAATTGACTACAATCAAGAGGAAGACCTCTCTCCTTAGCGCGGAATAGTCACCGAAGCGAAGGAAGCCAAGTGACATTAGCTATCAGGCCTGTGACGCAGCGAGTCTCGGTAAATGGAAGCTTTCTCCTCGATAAGCTTTGATGAGCATGACGTGATCGATTGCGCGGAATCCCAGAACCGCCACGTGATTAGAAAACTCCATCCCATTGAGCGGGCGACAGTTGCTCAATCTGGACTGAGCCGTCTTCCCATATCCATGGAAAAATACATAGCGGGCCATTCCGTAGCCCTATCAGCTGGGTTTGACGTCAATGTTCGCCCTAACGTGATAACTCTGACCAACCGGGAATCGCTCAATGCAGGTAGATTCATTTCCCTGCGACTGCAGTAGCATTGAAGGTTCCTTATGTCAGCTAGAGGCCAATGGAAACTTCTCGCCGTGTTGGTCCTAGCATCAGTCATGCTGAGTAGATGTATTGAAGTTCCTGTGGAAACGCTTGCTGCTGCTACTCAGGACGCGGACTTAGTTTTGTTAGATGGCAAGATGATAACAGTGGATCCCAAGGACACGATTGCGGAAGCAGTTGCCGTTAAGGATGGAAAGATTGTAAAGGTTGGAAGGAATGAGGATGTCAGAGCGTTTATCGGTCCACAAACCCGATTTTTAGATCTGAGAGGAAAAGCTGTTACGCCAGGCTTAATCGACTCACATATTCATGTGATGTATTACGGCCGCCAATTTTGGGAGGGATACTTGAATATCCGGTTTCCAGCGGTCCGTTCAAAAGCAGATCTTCTCAGATTGGTGACTGAGAGGGCAAAGGTAACGCGAGAGGGCGACTGGATCTCAGGAAACCAAGGCTTCCATCTTTCAATGGAGGAAACCCCAAACCGTTGGGAGCTGGACTCTGTCGCACCCAATAACCCAGTCTATCTCCGACACTCGAGTGGACAATATGCAGTCGTTAACAGCTACGCTCTTCGCCTAGCAGGCATAGACAGAAACACTCCGAATCCTTATGGAGGGCTAATCGCAAGAGATGCCGCTACCAAGGAACCGACCGGTCTTCTATTCCACTACCCTGCTGAGAACTTGGTCGGGAAGATAGCTACAGGATACGGGCAGCGAACAGACAAGGAACTCCTAGACGATGTCACGAGAGGACAGGATCTATGCTTGGCTGCAGGCTACACAAGTGGTCATGACGTAATTGTAAGTTCGCCAAAACATGTTTGGACTTACAGGAAGGTAGCTGAGGACAATAACCTCAAGATGAGGCTGTATCTGATGGAGTATGTTGAGTCTGAAGAAGCTGCCAGAGACCTCTTGGGAATTGTAGGACCATTCAAGATGGGAATGCCAACCTTTGGGGGCTGGAAACTGGCGGTAGACGGTGGCCCCGCTGCAGGAACAAGCCTAATGTACGATACGAGTCTTGCAGCAGCAGGTCGATCATATCTCTATCATGATCAGGAAACTCTGAACCGAATTGTAGCTCTGCTGCACAAAGCTGGTTTTCAGATTGCGTTCCATGTAGGAGGAGACAGAGCAATCGACATGGCTCTGAATGCCATAGAAGCGGCCCTGAAGGAAACCCCTAAAGAAAATCACCGGCACCGGTTAGAACATGTTATCTTCCCTACCATCGAGGCATTGGAACGCATCAAGAAGCTTGGAGTGATCGTCTCTACAAGCCCACAGTGGATTTCCTTCTACGGAAACGGCTATAGAGATTCAACTGACGAGAAGACGATGCAGAGATTCATGCCAATACGCACCATGTTGGATATGGGCATTCATCTTGCTTTCGGCTGCGATGTTCCTGCAACAATCATGCTTGAGCCTAGGTGGGCCTTTGTGGGGGCAGTGACAAGAACAACGACGTCAGGCTACACGCCCGCTCCTGCAGAGTGCATCTCCATAAGAGATGCGTTGAGGATACATACTATGGGTTCAGCCTACGCCTCCTTTGAAGAGAACGTTAAAGGCTCCATTGAAGCAGGAAAAGTGGCAGACATGGTTGTCTGGTCACATGATCTTTATTCAATCCCAACCAGCCAGTTGAGCGATCTGAGTGTAGAAACCACAATAGTAGGTGGCAGAATAGTCTACCAGACAAAGCAGGAAGTAACGATAAGAGAAACGACGCGTACTGCGGCCACATACACCACAAGCCCGGTTACGTTAATCTATAGGCCTATTGAAGGCGTGCGGCTGGCAATACCTGTTATCGCATTAGTGATAGTGGCAATCGGAGCCGCCATACTTCTAATGCGAAGGAAGGGAAGACTCTGCAAGCGGCTTCTCTAGCTATCGAAGGTCTTTTGCAGCGGGGTCAGCTGACTGAGGGACGCTTCGTATTCGTTCAGCGATCTGGGCTCCTCCATCTCCCTTGGATTCTTCGCAAGAGCTTCAACGATCGCCTCAGAGAGTTCAAGCGTCGTAACTATCGGTATGTTAAACTCCACGGCAAGGCGTCTGATCAGATACTCGTCTCTCCTCGAGCCACCATCTCCCTCCCATTTCTCCTTTCTTGAAGGCACATTCAAGACAAGGTCAATCCTTCTTTCAAGTAAGTAGGTTAGAACATTCGGCTCTTTCCGATCTCTTATCTTGTGTAAGACCGTGACTCGGTCAAGCCCAGCACTCCTTAAAGCCTCGGCAGTATGCTCTGTCGCAAATATGCTGAAACCCAACTCCTCAAGAACCCTCGCAACTCCAACTATCCTCAACTTGGCCTCCTCACTGCCTACAGTGATCAACACAGAGCCCGGACTAACCGGAATCGCAAACTCCGAGGCCTCTAAAGCCTTCAACAAGGCTCCTGATAGATCGTTGCCGATGCAAGCAACCTCGCCTGTACTCAGCATCTCAACCCCTAAGACCGGGTCGGCTCCGCCAAGTCGCATGAAGCTGAACTGGGGAGCCTTCACGCCGACGTGAGGAAGCTGCTCAGGCAGGGCGACATTCAATTCCCTAAGCTTCTTTCCCATCGTGATCGATGTCGCAACATCTATCAGGTTGATGCCGATTGTCTTACTTGTGTAAGGCAAGGACCTGGATGCCCGAAGGTTGCATTCTATGACGTAGACCGTTCCGTTCTTGACCAAGTATTGGATGTTGAATGGGCTTTTGGCCGATAGCGCTCGCATGATTGAGCGAGTGTACCTTTCGATGTTCCTTAAAGCCTCGTCCGAAAGGGTTTGGGGAGGAATAGACATCGTGGCGTCCCCGCTGTGAACGCCTGCATTCTCAACATGCTCTATTACTGCTCCGATCAGTACGTCTTCTCCGTCAGATACTCCGTCAACTTCAACCTCCTTGGCTCCTTCCATGAACTCCGAAACAACAACTGGATGTTCTGCTGAGAAGTGGGTTGCGAGCCGCAAGTAACTCTCCAACTCCTCTTCGTCATATGCGACTCTCATAGCTGAACCTGAGAGAACGTAGCTAGGCCTTACGAGAACAGGGTAGCCGATCCTTCTAGCGAAGAGCTTAACGTCTTTGATGTTGGTAAGCTTGTTCCACCTCGGTTGAGGAACGTTGAGCTGATCAAGGAGGGCACTGAACTTCGACCTATCTTCTGCTCGGTCTATGCTCTCGGCGCTCGCCCCAAGTAACGTGACTCCTTGATGAGCCAGTTTCATAGCAAGGTTGTTTGGCGTCTGACCACCTACGCCTACGACCACGCCGATGGGCTTCTCGATCTCGCAAATGTCCAAGATTCTTTCGAGGCTTAGCTCCTCGAAATATAGTTTGTCTGAGGTATCGTAGTCGGTTGACACGGTTTCAGGGTTGTAGTTGATCATTATGGCTTCATCGATGCCGTGCTTCCTCAACGCCCAAACTGTATTCACAGCACACCAGTCGAACTCGACGCTCGATCCTATCCTGAACACGCCGGAGCCTAGCACAATCGCCTTCTTGCCCGGTCTGGTCTCTATGTCATTCTCGGCTCCGTCATAGGTCAAGTACAAGTAGTTTGTCTTGGCAGGCCATTCTGCGGCCAAAGTATCGATCTGCTTCACGACAGGACGAATTGCGAATTTCTCTCGAAACTTTCGTATCTCAAGCTCATCGGTCCCTAGACAGATGGCGATCTGTCTATCTGAGTACCCACGCCTCTTCGCTTCGCGTATCAGCTGAGCCCTCTCCTCGTCGTCAAGCGTCGCCAACTTCAATCGATGTTCCAGATCGACTACGTTCTTGATGCAATACAGAAACCATCGATCAATTCCTGTAAGCCTGTACACCTCATCGATGGTTACTCCCTTCTTCAAAGCTTCAACAATGTTGAAGAGCCTCTCGTCAGTTGGGTTGGCGAGGCTTTCTTTCAACTCGTCCAGAGTCTTGGGCGACGTGTCTCCTCCGCCATTGCAGACGAGGCCAAGCCTATTGATCTCCAGCATGCGAACCGCCTTCTGCAGAGCCTCCTCGAAACATTTTCCTATCGCCATGACTTCGCCCACAGATTTCATCTGAGGGCCGAGACGACGGTCAATGTTTCTGAACTTCTGGAAATCCCATCTTGGTATCTTGACAACAATATAATCGAGAGCTGGTTCAAAGCAGGAAGTCGTGACTCCTGTGACCCGGTTCTGCAACTCTGGAAGCAGGTAGCCTACCGCAAGTTTGGCTGCAACGTAGGCCAACGGATATCCTGTGGCCTTGCTTGCGAGGGCCGAACTTCTCGACATTCGAGCGTTGACTTCTATTGCTCTGAAGTCTTCGCTTGTAGGCTTGAGAGCCCATTGAATGTTGCATTCGCCAACGATCCCGAGGCTCTGAATCGCCTTGATCGACGCTGAGCGAAGCAGTTGATACTCCCTGTTGTTCAGGGTCTGAGAGGGGGCAACAACAATGGAGTCGCCCGTATGGACTCCCATTGGATCAAAGTTCTCCATGTTACAGACGGTGAGACAATTGTTGGCTGAGTCGCGCATGACCTCATACTCTATTTCCTTCCAGTGTTCGAGATATTCCTCAACGAGAACCTGTTCTATCATGCTGTGCGTCAGAGCCCTCTCCACAATCTCCTTCAACTCGCTTGAGTGTCTAGCCAGTCCAGAGCCTTTTCCACCAAGAGTGTACGCGACTCGTACGATTACCGGGTACCCGATCTCGTCTGCTGTTCGAGTCGCGTCTTTAACAGAGTTGGCTGAGGCACTCTTCGGCACGGGCACGTTCGCCCGGATCATCGCTTGCTTGAAGAGCTCTCTGTCCTCAGTATCTTCTATCGCTCTTACCGGTGTCCCGAGGACCTCGACACCGTATCGCTTCAAAATTCCAGCCTTGGCAAGCTTGACTCCGCAGTTCAGTGCGGTTTGGCCTCCGAACCCAAGCAGAATCGAGTCAGGCTTCTCCTTCCGTATGACCTGCTCGACATACTCAGGAGTCACAGGGAGCAAGTAGACTTTCCCAGCTAGTTTCGGGTCTGTCTGAATCGTCGCAATGTTTGGATTAATCAGGACAGTCTCGATCTGTTCTTCTCTTAGAGCTTTGAGGGCTTGACTTCCGGAATAGTCGAACTCAGCAGCCTCTCCGATCTTGATGGCCCCACTTCCCAAGATCAGTACTTTCTTTATCCATTCTAACTTGGGCAACTTCATCGCCCTCCGAGGCTGAGAAACTTGTCGAAGAGAAACTCTGTATCCTGAGGCCCTGGACTAGCTTCAGGATGGAACTGTACCCCGAGACACGGCAGTTTCGGATGCGCAACTCCTTCCACAGTCTTGTCGTTGGCGTTCAAAAACGAGACTTCCAATCCTGTCCGCTCAAGCGACGACGCTTCAATCGCGTAGCCATGATTTTGTGTCGTTATGTAGCATCTTCCAGTCTTCAAGTCTAATGCGGGCTGATTCTGCGATCTGTGCCCATACTTCAGCTTGTAACTGGTGGCCCCCAGAGAAAGTGCAACTATCTGGTTCCCTAGGCAGATACCTAGGACCGGAATTCGCATCTCAATGAGACTTCGAACCAATTCGATGGTTGGAGCACAGAGACGAGGATCTCCAGGACCATTGCTGACTATCACCAAGTCAGGCTTCAGCGCGGTTAGTTCGCTGGACTCAAAGTCGTATGGAACGCGAGTCACTGCGAAACCTCTCTTCAAGAGACACCGGAGGATTCCAGCCTTGACGCCGCAATCAATCACAACAGCGCTTCGAGCTCGACCTGCGCTCGGATACGAGACTTGTTGCCTTACCGTCACCATCCTGACCAAATCAGTTTGGTTAGGGTCGAGAACATTGGCTGCTTCCTTTCGAAGACTCTCAGTGTCTGGCGATTCACCTTCATCGCTTACTTCAAGAACGCCAAGCATTACGCCCTTTTCTCTCAGCTTCTTCGTAAGTTGACGTGTGTCGATTCCGTAAATTCCCGGGATTCCTTCGTCAACAAGCCAATCGTGCAGAGTTCGAGACGAAGCCCAGTGACTTGGTAACTGACATAGGTTCTGAAGGACAAGCCCCTTGACCTTGATTCCATCAGACTCGAAGTACACTGGAGGCGTCTCGGTTTCCGAGTTCGCCTTGGGTACTCCGTAGTTTCCAATCAAGGGGTATGTCAGAGTGAGAATCTGTCCGTAGTAGGAAGGGTCGGTTAAGGCTTCGGTATACCCTACCATTCCAGTCGAAAAGACAACTTCCCCTGCTACTTTCTTTATCGCTCCAAAACCGTAGCCAGAAAATGAAGAGCCGTCTTCGAGAACCAGAATCGCCTTTCTTCTTTTTCTGCCGCGCAGGGGTGCCTCCAATGAACCCTACCTCACATCGGCAACACAGCTTTTAAGTCTTAGCGCCACCTACCCGCCTAACGAGCGGTATGACTCCTCGATTGATCGCAATGTTTCCCAAATCCCATGCAGGTGATCTGCATCTTCTGAGATTCTTTCTCTCCATACCCCTAACTCCTGACTCCTAGACCTCAGCATTCTGCTGACCTCCGTTCGACATGGTCCTCCTTTCACGTTGTGAGCTTCAACGAATTTTCTGGGGTCCAGAGAGGAACGAATGTCTTCTTCGGTCATCGTCACCGAGGAGCCAGTGACGCTAGACGAAGCAAACTTGATCATATCTGGCGTCACGTCGGAGAGACTGAGGCCCTTCTCGATCAGGTTTCTCACAAGGGTTCCCACAATTCTGTGGGCACTTCTGAATGGGACATCGTACTTTCTAACGAGCATATTAGCCAGCTCAGTTGACGTAGTGAAGCCCAATAGTTCTCCTGGAATCGCTTCAGAGACTCTCAGGGCTGGAATCAGGTTGTTGAGCACGAATAACGAACTTGACACAGAATCGATCGATTCCCAGAGCTTAGGCGTGATCTCCTGAAGATCCATGTTGTATCCAGAAGGCAACGACTTCAGAGTCATTACAGTAGCCAGAAGGTTTCCAGCTATGTCACTGACTCTGGCTCGAATCACCTCCGGAACCTCTGGATTCTTCTTTT
>Ga0315307_1001655_pt1 | contig 10001 bp, 10 predicted proteins | sample TDP2_MG_FD_203079 | JGI IMG/M metagenome (GOLD analysis project Ga0315307, IMG submission 203079) | Freshwater sediment microbial communities from Lake Towuti, South Sulawesi, Indonesia - TDP2 | ecosystem: Environmental > Aquatic > Freshwater > Lake > Sediment | place: Indonesia: South Sulawesi... | reverse complement strand
AAGGCGGTGCCGACGCGCTCGCCAAAGGATTGTAAAGCCTTTTCAAAAGACGTCCCCCAAGACATCTGAGCCACCATTTTCTTCAACTCTTCAGTTAGGGGTCCATACTTTCTTTTTGAAGCCTCTTCCAAGGCTTGGGGAAGGGGCATCCCCGTCTGTTGAGCTTGAACAAGGGTTCGGAAAAGGTCGGGTAGGTGTTCATCCACAGACCTTTTCCAGCGATAATCCACATAATCCAGCACCGCAGAGGGGAAAACGGTGATCAAAACCGCGAGCAACAGGTATTCGTCAAAAAGAGGAGTGTTCCAAAGCGTTAGGCAAGCGGTTACAAGTATGGCAGCGCCTATGATGAGGGACACAATCCAAGCGACTTTCTTTTCCCATTTATCAATCTTGGGCATGTCTACCTCCTCGGGGAAATCATATCTAAAATTATTAGAAATATCACCGATCCAATGGGTATACCAAGGTAGGTCAGAAGATACAACAACATGCGAGGATCAAACAGTCCTGTCCCTCCTCCCAGCATCGCCATCACCGCAAGCATGACTACTAGAATCAGGGGTCCAGCAACCAGCATTGTAACATAAAACTCTGCCAAGATTGCAAGGGTGTCTGAAAAGCGGCTCAGAGCGATGCGCTTCAGTTTCATGTAATGGCGAGAGCGATCTCTCAAATAGTTTGTCAAGCCTCCCCCGGAGTGAACCGTGGCGATGAAGCCCTCAAGCAACTCCTTAAACCTCTCAGAAGGAGTCCGACCAGAAGCTGACTCCAAAGCCGAAAGAATGTCAAACCCAAAGAGCTCCACATCCCGCACTACATTCTTAGCTTCTTCAGAAACCGATGGTGGAGTCTCAAGTTCAGCAAGAGAGCGAAAGATTCTATCTGGCGGGACACCAGCACCAGCCAGTATCGCCATATAACCCGTTATAAAAGGAAGACTGTCTTCCAAGTTTCTCTTCAAATTGTCTCCTCGATAAATTGGATACGCGTAGAAAAGGGTCAATGTCACGCCTCCCGCGAGCAAGCTTCCACCCAGCCCGAAGAGGAGAGAGGAAAGAAGGGGTAAGCCAGTTGCAACAATAAGGATTGTGGGAATCAAAACCATAACTGAGGCAAAAACGAGCATGGACATAAAAACGGCAAAGCTAACGTACGCCTTAAAGCTGATCTTTATTCCGGACCTCCGGAGATTCAGATTTAGGTCTTTGAAAAAGGGCAAAAACCTAGTGATTCTTTTTCCAATGATCTGGTATGCAAACACGTGAGGTTTTTTCCTCCCAGACCGGAGTCCTTCAGCCCAGCGGTGAAACCGTTTGAGAATTTGAGAGAGGAATGGGTGAGACGCTTTCTCAGGACGTGTGGACGTGCTTTTATCGTTCTTACGCTTCTTCTTGTCCAAGCCTATAGCGCTCCCACTTTAGCCCTTCGGTAAACACGGTCTGGATCAGCGTAGTATTCTCGGATAACAGGGACCACGTCAGTATACCTTCGAATGTTATTTTTCGCCATCCACTCCAACACAGCTTTTCTTCGATGAAGTTCCGCTCTAACGTCCTTGTCATTGAGGCTCATCTTTTTCATGTTCCTCTCCAAAACGTAGCTGCGACCAGAATACAAGAAAGTGTCACTTTTGGAGTCCCACTGGTATACGCTGTTGGTCAAGAGCTCTTTTGTTCTGGGGTCCATGGCTACAACCTCGGTCACGTTGAGAGCTCTTCTGCCCGGTTTTCCATTGATCTCGGTTCGTAGCTGAACCATAATAATGTCGATCATGGTGAGGAGAGGCCTTGGGATGTTTAGGGGTTCAGACTCTAGGCGGTGAACAACGGCGTCCACGGACTCCGCGTGCACTGTGCTCATACCTAGGTGTCCAGTGGCCATTGCTTGAAATAGGGTGTAGGCCTCTTCGCCACGCACCTCACCGACAATAATGTAGTCGGGTCTCTGTCTAACAGCTGCTTTCAAGAGGTCAAAAAGCGTGATGGCACCGGCTTTTCCGTCTTCGGATCCGAAGCCAGGTCGCACAATGGAGGGAATCCAGTTCTCGTGGGGCAGGTTAAGTTCAGCTGTGTCCTCTACACTCACAATTTTTAACTCGGGCTTTATGAACATCGATAGACAGTTGAGCGTTGTTGTCTTTCCTGATGCTACTCCTCCGGCTACGAGGATGGATGCCCGGTTTTCGATGGCATACCAGAAATATGCAGCCATGTCTGGGGAGAGTGTGTTGAAGGAGATCAAATCCGTGATGGTAAGTGGATCGAGGCGAAAACGACGAATCGTGAACGTTGAACCCCTTCTGGTGATTTCGCTTCCGTAAGTAAGTTGAACACGGCTTCCGTCGGGGAGACCAGCATCAAGAATTGGCTTGGCAATGGAGATGTGTTTTCTGGCGAAGTAAGCCAGTCTTACAATGAAGGAGTTTAGCTCCTCAGCATCCTCAAAAATGATGTTGGTGGGTAGGGACTCGTATTCTCGGTGCCAAACGTAGATGGGAATGTTCACTCCATCCGCAGAAACATCTTCAATCATGTGGTCCTTCATGAGGGGGTCGATTTTGCCATAGCCTATGAAATCTCGTATGATGTAGTACATGAGCTTGTCAACAGCTTCTTCAGCGATTTTCATGCGGTAGTCTCGGATGATCTCTAAAACCTTGTTTTTCAGGTACTCCTTTGCCTTCTCCTTTGTTTCAAGTTCTTTGAGACTGACGTTTATTTCCTCAACCAAAATGTTCTTGATCTCTTGGAGTTGTTTCCTCTCCATTTCTAGCAAGGTGGGTTCGATGACTTCGTACCGCATCTTTTGTGTGGCTGGGTCCCTCACAACTGCGGCATAAACGTGGGGCTCTTCTATGGGGTAGACTTCTCGAAACATGGAAAGCTTTTTCTTGTCTACCGCCATGGGCTCTGTTTTCATTTGTTTTCACTCAATTCCTCACGATTATGACCTCTAACCGAACTTACATAGTCGCAGCGACCAAAAATATATTGTGTAGCGAGACTTAATAAACAGTATGAATGCGAAATACTTGGAACCGATGAGTTCTTGGCGCTTGGTTTCCTTAGTGTTGTTTGCGTTCTTAGAAGAGTTTTGGAAGGAACGTATAGCCTTCAAAATATCTAAATTTTTCGTATTAGCGTTCTGAATGGTCTTTGTTTCACAGCATCTTTTGGAGCCTTTTCCGATAACGACGATGATCGTTTGGTGATGCTGGATTCGTAGGCGTTTCAAATGTGAACGGTTTCCCCCAGCGTGTGTAGAAAATGGCATACTTCAAGTGTCCCATAAATTTATAACGGCAACCCTTTTTATCTTGAAATACTGGTCGATTTCCCCGTGGATACAGGTGGAGAGTTGTTGGAGAAAGGGAACGGAAAATGAGTTGATTGCTGATGGCGGATGCAATAGAGGTCGATGCACCAGTTAGCAGAGTCTACCATACACTGCTGGAACATTTAAAGCTTGAAAGGGACGTGAAGGTAGAGCGCTTCTCAGAGCCCTCACTGATTGAGGTTAAGGTGGGGTCATGGAAGAGCCTACGACGGGGTAATCCGCTAGGTGCTGTGAAGCTGGAGATGTACCAAGAGAGCGAAAAAACTTGTGTGTATTTTACGTTTGACTTTTCTACATGGCTTATCACTTTGTTCATAATAGCAGTTATCGTAAACATTTTATGTTTCGCCATTAGCACCGACCTAGGTGCGTCCGAATTTTTGGTAAATGTGTTAGTTTTTGTTTGGATAATACCTGGGGACATGCGCACACAGAAGAAGAAGTTTATTGACAGGGTCACGGGATTCTTAAATGTGCAAAAGAGTGGAACGGAAGTTTGAGTGAGAATCCCCACAGTCAAACTAAACCATTTCGGCTGTAAGATTGCTTCTAGGGAGGATAAAAGTAAGAAAAGACGACAATGGAAAGACAGTTTCAGGTGGTCCCTATTTGAAAGTTGAAGAACGCCTGACTCACAATAATTTAGGCTGCCCAGAAGGGAAGCCGACGTCTCATAATCTCGACGAATTCGTTCAAAGCATCCATCTCCTCAGATGACAGATGATCTTGAAACTTCGTTAGCAAGGCTTTTGCGTGTGTTTCAGGCACCTGGACAAGGAGTACGTCGCCTTCGTTGATGTGTCTTCCCACAACTGGCTCATCTAACGAGATGGCCACCTGAGCTCCAGTCTTTGCCTCTGGTATAGCCTGCCCACGGTCTTGGATTTGCTTGATTTCGCCAATTTCCCTTCCATCCTCTCCAACAAGCGCATATTTTGGTTTGATTTGTCCCGCCAATACTTCGACTCCCACGATGGCGGGCTTTGCCCTCCTAAAAACGTATCCGCGAAGAATCCTTATCTTACCCGGCATTACCAGCCTGTCGAGTTCTCTTTGGAGGCGCTCTTCCCGTGTGCTCTTCATCCATTTCAAGTAATCGTCGATGAGGTGGTAGATAATGTTGCGTTCGAAGATGAGAATGCCTCGATCCATGGCTTCCTTCTCTGCCTCTGGCAGCGTTTTCACGTTGAAGGCTAGGATGACTCCGTAGAGCGGTTCGTGTTCTTTAACAACAACAGCCTCTGTAACGTCTCGTTTTGAAACGTCTCCCACATCCGCCAGTCTTATTGGAACATTATTCTGCTTCAAAATCTGAGCGATGGCCTCAAGGGAGCCCAAAGCATCGGTTTTAAGGACAACTCCATCGATGTCGGTGGCAACTCTGATTTTCTCCACCTCTTCAGAGACCAACTTGACAAACGCTTCAGGTTGATCGCCAACTGGAACTGCGTATAGAGGTGCACCAGCCAGAGCATTGTCAAGATTAGGTGCTGCGATCTTTATTCCGGCGGCGGCTGAAACAGCGTCTACAGAGGAGAACCTGTCTCTTGGGTCCCTTATTTCGTCGAGGGGCTTGGGCAAGAGGACTGCACGAACATTAGTTCTGATGGGCTGCTCTTTTCCACCAACAATGATCAGGTCGCCTTTTTGGAGTATTCCGTCGTAAATGATTGCGTTTATAGTGGTTCCGAGCCCAGGTTCCTCTTTGACCTCCAACACCGTTCCCTTCGCTGGTCCTTTAGTTACTTTCAAGCGGGCTCGCAGGTATTGTTGAGTTAGACCAACTAGAACCGACAGAAGCTCGGATACGCCCTCACCCGTCTTAGCGCTCACAGGAACAATAGCCACGGTGCGAGTGAAATCAGATACTTTGTCGAAACGTTCAGCTTGAAAACCGAGTCTAGAAAACTCGCCCATAATGGTGTACAAGCGCTCGTCGATGTCTTGGCGGACGTAGGGGTCTTGACTCTGATATGAGGTTAAAAAGAACTCGTCTGGTTTAGATGCCCAGCCGGGCACTCGGTCAATCTTGTTTGCCGCTACGAGAAAAGGAGTTTTCTTTGCCTTCAAGATGTCGAGTGACTCGTAAGTTTGCTCCTCAAACCCCTTTAAGACGTCGATTACGAGAATTGCGATGTCTGCGACTGCACCACCCCTTTTTCTGAGATTGGCAAAAGCCTCATGCCCCGGTGTGTCAATAACGAGCAGTCCGGGAACACGTAGCCTGCGCTTGAGCTTCCTGAGGAGGGGACCACAAATTTCCATGAGAGTTTCAACTGGGAAGAAGCTGGCTCCGATGTGCTGGGTCATGCCTCCGGCTTCCCTTGCCTGAACACTGCTCTTCCTAATTTTGTCTAACAAAAGGGTTTTTCCTGTATCGATGTGACCGAGCACGCAGACTATCGGTTGGCGAACAGGCAATTCAAAACCTCTCTTTGGCTAAAAATGTCAGAGAGCATCCTTTTAACTTTGCTCTCAACTTCCAATTCTCTACCCTACACTCTTGGGGGCAAGCAACAATGTGGAAGGGATGAAAACTTGGTGCCCGCGTCATTTTTATGACATTACAATGTCGAACCACAATTTTTAAGGGTAAAATATTCACCTAACTAACTTAGGAGGGGAACTCATGCGGAGAGAATCCGTCCAAAGTGCTGTGCTTTTAACCATTAACCCCGTCCTAAAAGAAATTGTGAAAAAGTTTGATGTAGATTGTGAACAGGACGGGAGCCTCCTCATGAACTCCCTAAAAATTTTTCTCGGCGCAGACACTTACCTTTGCAAAACTTGTGTCCATCTAAATCGCATAGCGGCAAACCCCTTTTACCAAGTAGGTACCAGAATCGTGCGTGTCGACAAAGGTTTTATGAAAAACATGTTTTTTAGTCGAAGTTGTAGCGAGAATCCTTGGTTAAAAGGATTCGCCCTCATGATGAAAGGAATTCGAAAATACGGCATACGTATTCCATTCACCCCAGCTGGGCCATTCCACGTCGTTTGGAACTTCACCTACTCCTGCAACCTCAAATGTAAACACTGCTATGAAGACGCTGGTTCTCAAAGGCCAGAACTAACCACAGATCAGGCCTACACTGCAATAGACAAACTATCAAAGGTCGCAAACGTTGGCCTTCCCTCTCTGTCTTTTTCCGGAGGAGAACCCCTCATGAGGAAAGACTTCTTTGAAGTTGTGGAATACGCGAAAAAGAAGATACCTTACATAAGCGTAGCTACGAACGGAACCTTGCTGACAAAAGAAAATGTGAAAAGACTCAAGAAAGTGGGCGTGGACTACGTTGAAGTAAGCCTAGACGGGGCAAGTAATGAAGTGCACGAAGGCTTTAGAGGGGTCGCAGGATGCTTCGAAAAAACCATGTACGGAATCCACAACTGCCTTGAAGAGAATCTTGATACATGCCTAGCGACAACAGCCCATAGGGAAAACTTAGACGAAATGTCAAAAATAATGGAACTCGCAGAGGAATTGGGAACAAGATTCATGCACTTCAACTACGTCCCAACTGGGAGAGCAAAAGAACACGTAGAACTTGACCTAAGCCCACGAGAAAGGTTCTCCCTTCTAGAAACGATGGGAAAGAAAGTCGTTCACTTATACATAAAAGCAAAGGAAGAGAAACAGAAAACAGGGAAAACCGAGACAAGAGTGGACAGATTTTTCAGCACCTGCCCACAGTTCGCAAGCGTAGTGAAGAAGCTTTCACAAGAAAGAGGACACCGTTTCACAGTGTCCGCTCACTACGCCGCCAGAAAAGGTGTTGAAAACATTGCACACTTCTTAGGAGGATGCGGGGCTGGAAGACTCTACATAGGTTTAGAACCAAACGGAGACATAAAGCCGTGTGTTTTCTTTCCAACAAACGAAAACACAGTGCTCGGAAACATTCTGAAGGACGATCTCGAGGGCATCTGGGATAACAGCGAAATGCTGTGGGAAATGAGAACAAGGGAAAAGCTGGAAAATTATGAAATAAACGGCAAGACAGTTGGGTGCGGAAACTGCAAAGACAAGTACATATGTGGAGGCTGCAGAGCCAGATCCTATGGCTACTTTAACGGGAATCTAAACAAACCGGATATCGGTTGCATTGACAACGAGGAAATCTGGAGAAAGGTTACAGAACAGCTCATCTAGCACTTTCGATAATCAAGGATTTCGTCAGCTTTGAAGAAAATGGCAATTTCTTTTCCGGCGTTTTCAAGACTGTCTGAGGCGTGAATGATGTTCTTTTGAACGTTGACCGCGAAGTCTCCGCGAATGGTTCCAGGCTGCGCTTCTAGTGGGTCCGTCTTTCCAATCATGTTACGGATAATAGAGACGGCGTTAGGTCCCTCAACGACCATGGCGAGGATAGGTCCAGAGGTGACGTGCTCAATTAGGGGCGCATAGAAGGTTTTGCCCTCATGTACCTCGTAGATTCTCTCGGCTTGTTTTTGGGTTAGTTGAAGAAGTCTCATGGCGACTATGGTGAGTCCTCTCTTCTCGATTCTACCGATGATTTCGCCCATCAACCTCATCAAAATGGCTTCGGGCTTTAGGAAGACGAGGGTTCGTTCGGTCAAGCCCTCCCCTTCTCTTCCTTTCCATAGTACCTTGTCCATGGAAGTTTGCGCGCGTCCCTCTTTAGCTTGACAGAGCTCTTCCTGCACTTGCTGGAGCAAAACCACAGAATGGACCCGTCGTTTCTGACGTACATGATGCCGGTGCCTGATGGAAACTCGTTTCCGCAAAATGAACAATGTCGAGGCCTTGGCACAGGGCGAAAAACCTCCGTGGTTCACCTGATTCTCTTGGCTTCGCGTTCCGTTTCTCTCAGCATTAGTATGTCATTGGTCCGCACTGGTCCCTTCACGTTTCTGGTGATGATGCGTCCCTTGTCTCTTCCTTCGAGCACTCGAACCCTAACCTGTATGATTTCGCCAGTGGTTCCTGTTCGGCCGATCACTTGAATGACCTCGGCTGGGGTTAGTTCTGCGGCTTCTTCCTTGCTAGTCATTCGCTACGTCCTCTCTTCTTTAGCTCTTCTATTCGACTGGAAATTTCTTTGAGTAGTGGTGAGGCGTCACCAGCCTCTGTTATGCACGCTGCAGCCGCTGGGACATCTATTCCCGCCGAGGTTCCGAGTGTTGCCTTTTTTGGCACGAACACGTAGGGGATTTTGCGTTCTTCACAGATGAGTGGAAGGTGGGCTACTACTTCCGGTGGGTCTACGTCTTCGGCTATGACTACAAGTTTTGCTTGTCCTCTTTCCAGGGCTTTTGTTGTTTCGTTTGTGCCTTTGCGGACGTTTCCTGTTTGGGTGGCTATTTGTAGGGCTTCATAGGCTGCGTCCGCAATTTCTTTTGGCGTGTCAAATTTCACGTAGAATGGTTTTGACATGAGCCTCATCCCTTTTTTGTGTGCTGAGTTTTATCAACGTCACACTCTTAAGAATGTTTCGACTTTTGGCCATATGCGTATGGGCTATTTTTAATATGACTCTTCTTTAACCTTCCATTTTTAGTGCAAACAGTTTTTCCGAGAAAATACTATTTTCAACATTCCACCTTTATTTGGTTCCAAATATGACCTCGTATAGCCCCCCTTCCCTCATTTTAGAGAACAGGACCTGCTGTTCTTCAGAAAACTAAATAATGCCAAAAACTCTTTTCAAAAGTAGTCGAGGTTGGGAAAAGTGGCCGGGGTGAGGTAGTTCATCATCGTCACCTCAATCTCCTGCAAATCCCCTCTTTTTTACTTTTAGCAGAGCCAGATTATCGCTCTCTACGTTCATTCAATCCTACTCCAACATTACATGTGATACCCAAGTTTTTGACAATGGTGCTCGGCATGCCTTGTGATTTTTCGGAGACTCTTCAATATGTCTTGCATACACCCTAATGGAAAGTGCTTTATAACAATTATAACAAAAATAACAAGCAATATGTATAAGACTTGCGCTGTTTGCGGTCGGAAGGTTTACCCGGGAACTGGAACGTACTATGGTGGTAGACTTGTTCACATAAGCTGCTTAGGTATTGCTAAGATTCAAAGGTACAAGCTTTATGGGAAGAGAAGGCTCAGAAGAAGGAGAAGGTGAGATGAGTAAAAATAACAATCATAACGAAAATAACGGAAGCTCTGTTAACCCATTTTCGCCTCAATATCCTGCCTCTCCTGAATACTTCGCAGACAGGAAAGAGGCTATAGCATACTTTACTAAGACAGTTACGAACTCGGCCAAGTTGCGGCCTCCTGCGCCAACCAATTTCATTATTCTTGGGGAATGGGGAGTCGGAAAAACCTCGCTTCTGTACAAGTTCAAAGAAATCGCGTTATCGGACCTGCCGCGTGTCAAATCTTTCTGCTACCACTTTGCGTTGGACCCAACTCGTTGCAGAAGCTGGGAAATATTTTCGTCTATGTTGTTGAAGGGGTTAAAGGAGAATTATGAGGCGTCTGCCGGTTTAAAGGGAAAACTGCGTTCTGAGTTGTCCAAATGGAAAATCGTCTTATCAATTCCCCCAGTTTCTATTGAGCGGGAAAAGAAAGCGGAGGTTCCTTCATTAACTGATTCCTTGGAGCTGTTGTGGAAGAAACATTTGAAGCCCTCTGGGGTTGATATATGCCTTCTGTTCTTGGATGATGCGCATTACTTTCTTGT
>Ga0315307_1001654_pt1 | contig 10002 bp, 10 predicted proteins | sample TDP2_MG_FD_203079 | JGI IMG/M metagenome (GOLD analysis project Ga0315307, IMG submission 203079) | Freshwater sediment microbial communities from Lake Towuti, South Sulawesi, Indonesia - TDP2 | ecosystem: Environmental > Aquatic > Freshwater > Lake > Sediment | place: Indonesia: South Sulawesi... | reverse complement strand
CAGGCCTATCCGTGCGGGTTGTCGGAGAAATTAGGATTGACAAGCTAGAATCACTCAAAAGGGCCACAGTCATCACCGAGGAAAGCCTAGCCAAACACAAACCCAGCCAATACTTCGCAGCCATCATTGACAACGCAGAAAAGCCTCGGCACCCCAGCCTCACGCGCATTCGAGAAACAACAGCCCGGTTCCTCAACGTTCCATCAGAACAAATCTCTGTAAAAGTTTTCCAAGACAAAGCTACAGGTGTCAAGGACGGAAAGAGACGCTACGGAGACATCGCCGCTGTCAAGGTTCAAACAGCAAACGGCGACGTACATCAGCCACCCACCAGAGACCTGGTCGCCCTTCAGGCAAAAATCATCGAAGAAAGCCCATCCCTTACCAGAATCCTGTACGCTGTTCATGAAACGGTGCAAAAACGACCCTACGTCATCGCCATACGAGCAATCCAAACAAAGGATTTCTTAACCGCCACCGTGGCTGAAATCCCACGGGCAACCCTAAGCCAAACTGCTCAGAAAATTCTTAAAGCATGTCCAAACGTCTCAAGCGTTTACTATGACGTGACACCTAAGCCTCCAGCGACCATCGAAATGGAATAACACAACGAGTCTCTTTTGGAAACACATAAAGCGTTCATTTGGTGAGTAGAATACCGTTGAAGTGACAGCCATGATACGAGTAAGGGTTCACAAAATCGAGTCCATACGAGATCCAGAGGGAAATCTGGGAAAGAGAATTGAACTCATCGAGGATCGAGTGATTCCGAAGTTCGTGGTGAAACCATCCACAGAAGAGGCTAGGATGGTCCAAGACGTTGTTCAAGCCCTCAGGCAGCAACTACCCCCTTTCGCCATGCAAGCCCAACTTGCTCTCCCAAAAATTATCCTGTTCCTAACAGAGGAGGAATATGAAGAACTCGGCATCAAGTTTGATGTAAACCAGATATACGAGCTCGAGCTGTCTGATCAAGCCATCAGCTTCAAGAAAGCCCCTTAAGACACACGCGTGTTCATTCGTATTGCACAATTACCGTATGGCATCGCTGACACCCAATAGGGGTTAAAATCTTGAGAATCCGATCTACTGGAACAAGATTTACGTGACCACACTTAGGACACGTAATCTTGGCATGCCGTGCCTCTTTATTCATTAGCTTCCGCTTGTTAATGCAGATCAGAAGAGTGGTATTAAATGGCTAGGTTAAGCTCTGACTCCGATTTAGAGCGTAATACTAGTCTGCTCTCTCTTTGACCGTGATTCTATGAGAAAACCTCAAGATAACTTATTTTCTTTAGCTGGCACATAATAGTATTCTGCAATCTTCTTCTGATGCCTGTCAAGTTTAGATCCCTCTTTGTTCACTCTGGGCCTTTTCGTGACAGGATCCCTTCTGAAGGTGACTTCCATCTCCTTTAGGAAAGCGTTCATTCCTTCCCGAAGCCTTGTGGGTGGGTTGGCGACGCCGTAGATTCCGGGTTCCCCTGTGAAGATCATGAGGCGATCTGCGATGAAGTCTTGTGCCACCACGTCATGTTCCACCACGAAGGCGGTTACGTTCCGGCTCTCCACAACCCTTCGAATGGTTCGAGCCATGGACAACCTTTCTTCCACATCGAGATAAGCGCTTGGCTCGTCGAGTAGATAAAGCTCGGCCTCTTGGGAGAGACAGGCGGCGATGGCGACCTTCTGAAGTTCGCCCCCGCTGAGTTCGGACACATCGCGATCGAGAACTGGTTCAACACTTAGAGGTTGCAAAACTTCGCTTCGATACCAGCTAGATGCAAAATCTTTCTTAGCTATGCTCCTTAAAAGGTCTTCAACAGGTCCTTTATACTCCGCTGAAATGTATTGAGGCTTATAACCAATGGTCAGCTTCTGCTGTGGCAAAGCCTCTTCGTCCGACTTTTCAATCCCAGCCAATAGCCTCACGAATGTGGTTTTTCCGATGCCGTTGGGTCCAAGTATTCCAATGACTTCACCTCGCTTTGCCTCACCGGGTTCCACAGACAGCGCAAACTCTTCATACGACTTCTTCATTCCGCCCCACTTTAACAACGTTTCACCCGCTGCTACGCCCGCCGCCGGAGGCTTCACGTGAAAGATAATTGGGTCCTTCCTGAAGCGAATGTTTTCGTCCGGGATAAAGCCCTCTAAATATACATTGATTCCAACTCTCACCCCGTGAACATGTGAGATGATGCCATAGACGCCGGGCGTTCCGTAGAAGATACAGATCTGGTCGGACAGGTAATCTAAGACAGCGAGATCGTGCTCTGCCACGATCACGGTTTTGTCGTCCTCCCTGAGACTCCGTATAACTCTGGCGGCTTGGAGACGCTGTTTCACGTCCAAGTAGCTGGAAGGCTCGTCGAAGAGGTAAACATCTGCATCCCGACAGATAGTAGCGGCTATTGCAACCCTCTGAAGCTCGCCTCCACTCAGAACGTCGATGGGGCGGTCCCAGACTGTGTGAAGCTGTAGTTGTTCGGATAGGAGCTTCAACCTGCCCCGCTCATCAACTTTCTCAAGAAGACCCCCCACCCTGCCTGAAATTATGCGAGGAATCTTGTCCACGTACTGCGGCTTGTGCACCACCCTGAGTTCGTTATCGCTTAACCTTTGGAAGTACTCCTGAAGTGTTGACCCGCGGAAGTGGCGAACAAGCTCAGGCCAGTCAGGAGCCTCTTTGTAGTTTCCAAGGTTTAGCTTGATCTCTCCAGATAGGATATTGAGAGCAGTGGTTTTTCCGATCCCGTTTTGTCCTAGTAACCCTAGTACCACGCCTGAGGAGGGTATGGGGAGGCGAAACAGCTTGAAGGTGTTAGGGCCAAATCGATGGCTACATTCCTCTTCGAGTTCGTCGGGGAGGTTAACGATGGAGAGAGCTTTGAAAGGACACTTTTTTACGCAGATGCCGCATCCCACGCAGAGAGGTTCCACCACGAGTGGCTTCTCGTTCTCGAACCGAATGGCCTCTATCTTGCTTCTCACTGGAGGGCAAAATCGGTAACAGACCTTTCCGCAATGCTTAGGTTTGCATCGATCCTCGTCGAGAACCGCAACCCGTACCATGCGTCTCTCCACTTCTTGCTTGATGTAAATAATAAGAGTGAATAAATAAGTTTGAGTCTAACGCCGTCGTTCAATCATTTTTTAGAATAAAATAAAGGTGCGAGGCGTCTTACAAAATTACCATTCTTCTTCCTCTTCCCCGCCCTCCTCTTCTTCCTCTTCCCACTCCTCTTCTTCTTCCATCGGTTTTCACCTCCATTAAGGTTTTGATCCCTTAAGTCACTTCTAGTGGAACATGGAACCTTTTTTAAGCCTTTCTATACCTCAACTCTGGTGCTTTTCATTAGACTAGAATGTGGGAATTCTATTCTTCATGTCAGACGCGACATGAAAGACCGTGACTTCACCACCATTTCACTAGGTTGGTTATGCGCCGCCTGATCTTTACGAATTCGGGGTCCGTGTAATCTCTGGGTCTGGGCAAATCTATGGGAATAATTGCCTTCACATGGGCTGGAAGCTCTGTGAGGACCACAGTTCTCTCAGCCAGATAAACCGCCTCCTCAATGTTGTGGGTCACAAAGATCACTGTTCTCTTGAGCCTCTCCCATATCCTCAATACTTCTTTCTCCATGTAATATCGCGTCTGGACGTCCAGATATCCGAACGGTTCGTCCATTAATAGGAGGTCGGGGTCTGTAACGAAAGCTTGGGCGATGGCCACTCTCTGTTTCATGCCGCCTGAGATTTGGTGGGGATAGTATTCCTCGGATCCATCTAGACCTACAAGATTGATGATTTTCCTAACCATCTCTTCGATCTCATTTTTAGAGATACTTTGTTTAAGAACCGCCTTCCTAATTTCTAAGCCGAATTTTACATTGTCGCGGACGTTTTTCCAAGTAGACAAGAGGGCTCTTGGAAAACAAAGGATACATTATGTTTTTGGGGGTTGATGGGTTCACCGTCAATGAACTCTAAGTCGAAAAAGAAATACCGAAAACTTCAATGGCAAAGAATTATCAATGATATTTAAAACGTCCTGAGCATTCCTGGGTCGCCGTAATGAGGCTTTTCGGCATGAATTCTCTCGATAAGGTCTGTATAGAACACATCGTCCCTAGTTAGCAGTCTAGAAATGTACCCCATGCTTTGCAGAACAGGTATGAACGCCAGGGTGGAATCAACGTATTCTTTTGGTAGACTTGCACAGTATTTCGGGGAAACTCTATAAGCTTCCAAGATAAAATCTTTATCTACCAACCCTATCACCTTTGCAGTTATTTCAGCTGCTTCGTCGGGCTCTGTTCTTATGAGGTTACATGCTTCTTCATGGAGCCTCAGGAATTCTTCCAAGGCATCTGCAAAACTTTCTATCATATCCGTTGTTGCCACGATTCCATAGCTTGGATTGTATGGCCACATCACGTGTGCTGGTAGTATGATTTTTGCATTTAGCATTCGTGAGGCTAAGACAGCTAAGGGAGGTGTTCCGCAACCCCCTTCAACCGTACCGTCTTTCATAGCGTCAAGAATAAAGTCAGCCCACTCAAAGTTTTTAACAGTCACTTTGTCTCCCAATCCAGCCTCGTTTATTAATTTCCGAATTATGACATCATGAATTGACCCTCTGGTAGGGGTTCCTATGGTTTTGCCTATAAATTGATTTAACGTTTCCTTTACGCTTCTGAACTCTTCTAGTGGGCGAAAGTCTTCCTTTGCGATTAACACGGTGCCCTCCATATGTCCTCCAGCAACGCATTTAATTTGGAGACTTTTATGGATGCCTATTATTGCTGGGGGTAGCCCTATGTAGCCTATATCTAGCTCATTCCTAGAGAATGCTTTAATCATTTCAGGTCCCGTTGGAAATAACTTCCATTCCGCCTTTAAGTCTGTCCTCTTTTCAATCCAACCAGTGCCCATAAAAATGAAGCACGTATGGTAGGCTGTCGTAAGATGACCAATTCTACATTCTTTCATTGTTTTTTAAAGCCTCCATCACATTTTGCCTTATTTCTACAGGAGTTAGAGGGATGTTCGGCACCTTTGCATTTCCTGGTTTAGCCACCAGGTGAACAAAATTTGGGCCTTCGCCTAAGCCTTCTAAGACGGATGAAATCTCTTCTTTACTTGCTGCTTTGTATATTTTTTCAAAACCGAGTCCCTCAGCGACTGTATCTAAATCGACGCAATAGCTTGTGGCTGTGGGTTGATTTCCCGTGGAGCCGTGGACGCCGTTATCTATGGCGAGAATGCTCAGATTTCTCGGTTCTGCCATTGCTATGGTTGATACGGCTCCTGTGTTCATTAGCAAGCTTCCGTCTCCATCTATTACCACAACATCTTTCTTGGTGAATAGGGAAATCCCCAATCCTACGGGCGAAGCTAAACCCATGCTTCCAAGCATGTAGAAATTCGATTTTTGATGTTTTACCGAGTAAAGTTCTTTGCAGGGGATTCCCAAGTTACAAACTACGATCTTTCCTTCAAGATAAGGAGCCGCAACTTTAAGTATTTCTAATCGTGTTAAAATGGGTTTAAGAGGCTTTAATTTCTGACGTTTCGCAGTGTAAAAATTTTTTCTTTTTTCTGGCGCATTATTTTTGCTATGTGTTATGTTCGCTTCTTCGTCCCAGATTCTTGGGCTGAGTAAAACCGTATAGAGAATGTCATCTTCATATGCTTTGGTCGCAGCCTTCCTTATGCTTGGAACATCTTTTGGGTCTTCAACTATGCTGAAGCTAATATCTATGGCTTCAAGAATTTTTGGGAGACTCCTTCCTAATGGGATCTGGGCAGGTATCTCCTCTTTGTAAATCCCTCTCCAACTAGCTAGAATCAAGAGGGGCAGTTGGTAGGTTTTAGTTAAGGAGCATAAGGCGTTAATCATGTTTCCCATTCCGGAGCTTTGAATTAACATCGCTGGCTTTGCACCAGCAAGATATGCTCCAGCGCAGATTCCGACTCCTTCTTCCTCCCGGGATAGCGAAATATGTCTAAAATGTCTGGAAATCAAATTGTAAAGTCGCTTTACTTTTTCACACGGTAACATCGTGAAGAAGTTTACACCTGATTCTTTTAGTGTTTCAACTATAATATTTTCAGGAGTTTTAGAGCTCATCTAAGAGTCTCCTCAATTCTCCTTTAGAAACATCCTTTTTTACTTTGCCGCTTAACTTCATCCTTTGAAGTCCCATCTCTTCCTCAACCCTTTTAATGCCTCCGCCCGATATGTTAAGCAATATATCGTCCTGAGGATTCACTTTCCCCCATTCCACCGCCTTCATAAGTGATGCTACAGCCACAGCTGCAGCTGGATGAATATCGATGCCTTCTACAGCTTCAAAAAACTTGGATGCCTCAGCAGCTTCTTCGTTGGTTATGCCATAGGTCTCTCCATTCGTATTTTGCAGTGCGTCAAAGATACCGCCCCTAATGCCATAGATGGGGTCCCCGCTGGAGAGAACCTTGGCGTAAAGTACGTCTAAAGGTTTTTCTACTCCAAAATCTCTTTCCTTAATCTCCCTTCTTCTATTCTTCCATGCCTTCACCATGGGAATAAAGGGTTCATTTTGTGAAAGATGTAGCCTGGGAACGGCATTTCCGAACCTGCCATCATTCAACAATCTTGTCGCCATCTCGAAGATACCTATCACGCCGTTTCCGCTGGACGCAGCCTGAAAATAATGCTTAGGAATCTTTCTTACCTTTTCAATAGCCTCCAATAACACGGTGCCTAGAGCATCCCTTCTCGTTATACTTTTCCCTCCACCGTCAAAGGTTGTATCCGCCGACAAATAGAATTTATTCACTAAAGACTTCGCGTCGGAATAATCCCCCTCCACACCAATAACTTTTACACACTCTTCATCCATGTAAGGAACCATCAGGTTTTGAAGAATTTTTTCCGGCACCACTAAAAACACCTTAAATCTTTCCATTGATGCCATATAGCCAAATGCATTTGCGACGCTCCCTGCAGAAGCCACGATGAGACTTTTAACATTGTTTTCTTTCGCGTATTGAAGAGTGACCACGACTTCAAATTCCTTGAAAGTGTATGTTCTAATTAGGGCTGACATCTCGGGCCAAAATCCGTTGAAGGAAATGTAAAGATTCTTTAACCCCAATTCTTTAGCTAATTCGCTACTCTTATAGGTTACACTTTTTCCCTCATAGTTGGTTATTTTTTCGACCGGGAGCCAGTTGTAGTATCGCCAAATCCCTGGAAAGTCTCTGAATGCTATTCTTCTGTTTGGATATACGCTCCTAACCAGAGAAACACATTTATTTGGGCATATAAAGCTGAAAGCTTTACTTTCCTTGAATTGATATCCGCACTTTACACATTCTAAAGCGTATTGCCTCATTATTCATCCTAGCCTACATTTTTATTAGTTTGGCAGCTCTATTTGTTTGAAGCCCAACAAATAAGATTTCTTATGAGGGAAAGACTTGCGGATTTTAAGGGCGACAAAGGATAACATCGTATTGGCTTCGCAGACGGTGAAAAAGGGAGGGCTCGTTGTCTATCCAACCGACACGGTGTACGGGTTGGGCTGCGACCCCTTTAACATGGAGGCGGTTACGCGGGTTTTTAAGGTGAAGGGTGAAAGGGACAAGCCTTTGCCCATACTGGCGTCCGACGTTGAAAGTGTTAAGAAGATAGCGTTTCTATCTGAAACAGCTAGAAAGATTGCGGCGAAGTTTTGGCCTGGACCCCTCACCCTCGTCGTTCCAAAGAAAAACATTTTTCCAGACATTGTTACGTGCAACCTCGATTCTGTTGGAGTAAGGATTCCCCAACACAACGTAGCGTTAAGGCTCATCAGCCTGTCCAACGGACTGCTCGTGGGCACCAGCGCCAACAAAACAGGGGAGAAGCCGCCGTGTACCGCTCAAGAGGCTGCCGAAAAGCTAGGAGAGGGAGTGGACGTTATTCTGGATGGAGGACCTGCACTTCTCGGAGCGCCGTCGACCGTGGTTGATCTAACTCAAGAAAAGCCGAAAATTCTGCGCGAGGGGTCCATAAGTTTGGAAGAACTTCTGAGTCAGTGAGTCAGCTTTCTTAGCGCTTCACTGATCTTTGGTGTAGCTTAAATCCCTAATGCAACTAGAAACATAAGGTAACGTGACACTGATGACTACCTTACTCTTTTTTAATCCATCACTAACTGGTTATCCAAATAAAATACGCAAAAACAATCAACATTAAGCCAGCTATCCCTACTGAAGCCCAAAACAAAGGCTTCCGAACCGCCCATTCTATTCTGTATAGACGTGTACCCATCGGTGTAGCCCATGGAACTGGGGCTCCATGATGAAGTAATCCAGCAACTCCACCAAGAAGTCCCATGACGACACCTTCTAACAATAGAAGAGTAAGCCATGTGTCTACACTCCATAAGTTAAGCAACAATAGCACAACAGCATCAAAAGCTAAAACAGCCAAAGCTATAACGAATGCGTAAGCGACCATCATTGCTACAAAAAGAAAAGAGTCTAACAGAGTCTCCGAGAAAGTTGCTTCATTAACCATGTGATTTCTGGTTGCGTACGCGCACATGTGATTTTTTGGATGTAAATGTTCATAACAGAAATACGCTTTACAAAACGAACACTGAAAGGGCAAAACAACCTCTTGTCCACAAAACTCACATTTACCCATGAAATGCATCCACATGCACTACTGGAAGTTTCTTTCTTAAATCTTTAGATCAGGTACTAACGTTGGGTTGTCAAGAGAGCCATGTGTTCAATCACCAAGTCGATTAGCGCCTCCTTTTCAAAGCCTTCCTTCTCTATCTTAGCTTCCAATTCAAGATTCGAAATACCAAACAATCTCTCGATGCTTTCGACTTTCCAGTTAGTCAACTCAAGGGCGCTGTCGTCGCGCTCACCCATCACCAGCTCGGAAACGACTTTTAAGGTTGAAGCCACCCTCTGCTCCGTTTCAGCTACAATGAGAACCGCGACCTGCGGCGACTCCGGTTTGATTCCCACCAGCTCCACGGCTTTCTCGATTTGTCGTTGAGCCGAAGCGTAGAGAAGCGTTTCTATAGCCACGCTTTTCGAGATGTTTGTTCTGTTTTTGAAGGCGTTCAGAGCGTTGAGGGCAGCAAAATACAGGTGTTCCCAGCTTGCTATCAGTTCGGCATCAAAGAACTGAACGTTAGCATCTCCCACCTTACTCCGCACCATGCTAAAAAGGCTGTTGACATCTCTGATCTTTACGTTTGTGAAGCCAACTATTGCGGCGTACATGTTAAAATCTTCAAGTTTTTTGATCAAGTCTGCCCCTCGGATACTTCTCGGACGAAACGCTCCACGTGTTTTCGTTTTAGTCCAGACTGCAAAAGTTTCTTCACGGCTTCTTCCATGGACTTTTCTTGACTCTTGTATTGTTTAAGGACTTGTCTGATGGTTTCTTTTATTTCCCAGGGAAAAACGATCCAGCGGCTTGTTTCCTTTCCGTACCAGTCTGGAACCATGATGCTCCAGGGCTTGTAATACACTGTTAGGGTTTTTACTTCGGTTGCACCCTCCTCCTTTAGGTGCGACCGCACTAGGCGGAGGCTCTTACCCGTGTCGGCGACCTCGTCCACAATGAGAACCTTTTTCCCCTTCACCGATGTGGAAACTGGCTGCGTTATCACGGGCTCACCCTTGGTTTGGGCAACTCCAAGATAGAATTCAGCCTTGACGTTAGCGATGTTAGGGTTTCCAAGGAAATCAGACATGACGCGCGCTGGAGGCCACCCGCCACGTGAAACACCCACGATCACGTCGGGTTTGAAATTGGCTTTTCGAACCCTGTCGGCGAGGTTTAGAAGTAACTCGTAGATTTGATCCCACGTGGGAACTTCAAAGTCTGGCTCCGAGCTCAAGGCGCTTTCTCTCCGGAGAAGCAAAAATAAGTGAACTGTAGAAGCGATTTAAGCCTTGTCGCCTTAAATGCTCGAAAAAGGCTTACTTTTCTGT
>Ga0315307_1001653_pt1 | contig 10010 bp, 4 predicted proteins | sample TDP2_MG_FD_203079 | JGI IMG/M metagenome (GOLD analysis project Ga0315307, IMG submission 203079) | Freshwater sediment microbial communities from Lake Towuti, South Sulawesi, Indonesia - TDP2 | ecosystem: Environmental > Aquatic > Freshwater > Lake > Sediment | place: Indonesia: South Sulawesi... | reverse complement strand
CCCGGCGTGCCGCTGCCGGCCCGTGTCGTGATTCGGAAGGCCATCGCCGCCCCTCGCCGAGCGAACGTTGCACCATCCCTCGGCTGGACCATGGCTTCCGTTCGCTGGGGCAGTTCTCCTTGGGCCCACGCGAGTGGGCTCAGATCGGCACCTACGGGTCCACTTGCCAGGGGTCTCACAGGTATGCAGTCGCGGCCGCCAGTTCCGGGGGCCTGCTAGGATCACGCGGTCAGGGGCGAACTCCGCAACCCGTGCGACTCTGAGGACTTCTGCGACCGGTTCAAGGTGCGGCGCAGAGGCGCACCCAGCGCCTCCGGGGGGGGAAGTCTCAGAGGAAGGCGAGGGGACCTGGGTTCCGGCCGTCGAGCGGGCGTACGAGTTCAACGAGCTGCTAGACTCTCGCGAGGTGAGGAACCGGCCCGAGATCGCCAGGCGGCACGGGAAAGGGGGCAGGCCGCTAGACTTGGCCTGCCCCCTTCTCGGATAGTTCTGCGGCCGATGCCTACTTGCCGGGAGGGACAAGGAAGCTGGCCTCCCCGAGGAACAGCAAGGGGAAGGGGCTGCCGTAAGGCTCGGAGTACAAGATAGCCGTCCCTCTGGTCAGGCCCCAGTCCCCGTTGGGCCCGAAGCCCCAGCCCAGCGGGTTCGACCAGCCAAACGCATACTCAGGTCCGCCCAGGAGCTCAGTGCAGGTGTACTTCCCCTGGTAGGTGCCGCTGCCCATCAGCATGGTGCCGGTGGGGTAGTCGTACGAGGTCCACGTGCCCCAGAAGGGCCCCGCGCCGTTCGCGTCCCTGTCGCTGTTGATGCTGGTCAGCAGTACGTACGTGACCTGATCGGGCACGTCATCCCCGTCGAAGTACGAGAGGCTGAGGGTCAGCATCGTCTGCCCTCGCACATGGGTTATCCCACCCTCCGTCCAGGTCGTCCCTCCTTCGGGGGGGCCGAGAGGGATCTGCGTCCACGTGTACGTGGTCTGGGTGGCCCCAGCCGCACAGGCGGCCCCGCTCGCCGCGAGCAGGGCGACCAGGCTGAGGATCAGCAAGAGAATCAGCGCACTCAGACGGCAGTTCATCTCCATCACTCCTCTTGAGACAGCAGTAACTGAGGTGTTACCGGCCGCTCGTCAGGCAGGCATGGTCCGACCCGGGCCCGCCTAGCTGGGAAGGCTTTGTATCCCTGTGGTCACCCCCTTCGGGAGTTTGCGGAGGAAGCATACACGGCCGGCATGGCCGGCCTCGTGGACGAACCGGAAGAAAGAGCGTGGTCGGCAGTGTGGACGAAGTGGCAGGGAAACCGCAGTTCGTGGAGCAACAGGAACCGTAGCACAGCACTTCTGAAGGGCTAAGCCCGTCGGGCTTCAGGGCGTCTTCCAGGAGGAGGAGGCCATGCCGGAGGTGCCGCTCACGATCCGCCTGTTCGGCCGGCTGGAGGTGCGCCTGCGGGGAGAACTCTTGCCGCGCCTGCGCAGCCGCAGGGTCGCCTGGACCCTCGCCCTCCTCGTGCTTCGCCATAGGCAGGGCCTCGGGCGCGACTGGCTGGCCGGGACGCTCTGGCCGGACTCCGCGGCCGGCCAGGCCTCCTACAACCTCCGTCGCAGTCTCTCCGAGCTGCGGCGCGCCCTCGGAGCAGAGGCCTGGCGCATCACGGCCCCCGGTTACCGCGCCGTCGCACTCGACCTGTCTGGCGCAGAGGTGGATCTCGTCTGCTTCGACGAGGCCATCCAGCGCGCTGACGTCGAGTCCCTAGCGCGCGCGGTCGCGGTCTACGCCGGGCCGCTGCTGGAGGGGTGCACCGAGGAGTGGGTGCTGCCGGAACGGGAGGTGCGCGAGCAGGCCTACCTGCAGGCCCTGGAACGCCTGGCCTCGGAAGCGCTCAGTTCCGGCGACGCCGCCTCCGCGGTCGCGCATCTGCGGCGCGCGGTAGCCGTCGAGCCCCTGCGGGAGAGCGCGCAGAGGATGCTGTTGGAGGCGCTGGCGGCCCGGGGCGAGTACGGCGAGGCCGTGCAGAGCTATCGCGCCCTGCGTCTGCTGCTGTGGGACGAACTCCGGACAGAGCCCTCCCCGGAGACGCGAGCGGCCTATGAGCGAATTCGTGAGCAGGCGCGCGGCGACGGCCGGCGCGGGGCGGCCCGCGCGAAGGGAAGAGCTCGGCACCCCAGTACACCCCCTGCTGCCCTGCTGCCTCCAATCTGGAACGTGCCCCACCGGCGCAACCCGAACTTCACAGGGCGAAGGCGGCAACTCTCGGCCATCGCAGCGACGCTGGCGCGCGGCGGACCGGCCGCCCTCACGCAGGCGTTCGTTGGGCTGGGCGGGATCGGCAAGACCCAGCTCGCGCTCGAGCACGCCTACCGACACGCTGGGGACTATCGGGTCGTCTGGTGGGTGCGGGCAGAGGAGCCTGCTCAGCTCGTGGCGGACTACGCCGCCCTCGCTGGTCCTCTCGATCTCCCCGAGAAGACGGCGGTGAACCAGCGGGCGGTCGCGGCCGCGGCGCGCCGCTGGCTGGAGCGCAGCGACGGCTGGCTGCTCATCCTGGACAACGCGCCCGGGCCCGCGGCCGTGGTAGACCACCTGCCGCGCGCGGGTGGTGGTCATGTGCTGATCACCTCCCGCGACCAGCATTGGGGAAGCGTCGCGGCGCCCGTCTCCGTCCCGGTGCTCCCCCAGGAGGAGGCGGTGGCCTTTCTCCAGAAGCGCACGGGCTGGTCGGGGCCCGAGGTGGAGGCCCTCGCGGAGGAGTTGGGCCAGCTTCCCCTGGCCCTCGAACAGGCCGCCGCCTATGCCGCCACCACGGGCTGCAGCCCCAGCGCCTACCGCGACCTATTCCGCTCTCGCCGCCGCGCCCTCCTCCAACGCCAGGCGCCACCGGAGGGCTACCAGTGGACCGTGGGCAGCACCTGGAGCCTGGCCATCGCTCAAGCCGCGTCCGAGTGCCCGGCGGCGGAGGGCCTGCTGAAGCTCTGTTCCTACCTGGCGCCAGACGGGATCCCTCTCTCACTGGTGCAGGAGGGAGCGGTGCATCTCCCGGCGCCGCTGGCGGAGGCGGCGCGAGACCTGCTGCTGCTCCACGCGGCGGTGGCGGCGCTGCAGCGCTACTCTCTGGTGAGCATGCACGAGGACGCGCTCTCCGTGCACCGGCTGGTGCAGGCCGTGGTGCGAGACGGCCTGTGCGAGGAGGAGCAGCGCCAGTGGGCGGCGGCGGCCGTTCGCATCACGTGCGCCGGCTTTCCGACCACGACCGCCGAACTCTGGAGTCGGGGTGAGTGGTCCGTCTGCGCCCTCTACCTCCCCCATGCGCTGGCCGCCGCGGACCTAGCACTCCCCTTGGCTTCGCCGGACTGGGTGCGGGACATCGCCTGGCTGCTCTGCTGGGTCGGCCGTTACCTCGAACTCCTCGGCCACTACGGGCCGGCCACCGCCTGTCTGAGGAAGTCGGTGGAATGCATCGAGCGGGTCCTGGGGCCTGCGCACCGAGACCTCATCTTGCCTCTCTACCAGCTCTCCGATCATGTGGAGAACCCCCGACCGCTGCGAGAGCGCTCGCTGGCCATCGCGGAGAAGGAGGACAAGCCGAGCGTGCCCTGGCTGCTCGTCGCGCTCGCTCGCGCTCTCTGCCAGGAAGGAGACGACGCGCGTGCCGCTGCCCTCTGCGAACAGGCGCTCGCGCGAATGCCCCGGGGCTCCGGGCCGCCACCTCTCCTCGCCCCGGATGTCTGGGACACGTCGACCGGCGGCATTCGTCTCAAGCTCGCCTATCTGCGAACGCGACTGGGGGATCTCGCCGGCGCCAAGCGAAGCGCCAAGCAGGCGGCGGCGGCCCTCGAGGAGGCGTTCCCGCCCGACCACCCGGAGCGGGGCTGGGGCCCCTGGTGTCTCGCCTACGTGCTGGCCCACCAGGGCGACTACCGCGAGGAGAAGCGCCAGTGGGAGCGCGCTCTGGAGTTCTGGCAACGCGTCTTCCCACCCGGCCATCCGCGGGTAACGCTCGCGCAGTTTCCCCTGGGGCTGTATTCGGAGCCCGCCTTCGGGGACCTCGCCGCGGCGCGGGCCCACCTGGAGACCGCCCATCAGTCTGCCGGCCATGCGCACGGCTGGGAGCACCCGTTTACCGGCGGCATCCTCTTCGGTCTGGCGCAGGTGACGCACCTGGGGGGAGACCTCGCCGCCGCAAGAGCGCTGTGGGAGGAGGCCCTGGCTGTCGCCGAGAAGGCGCAGCAGTACGGCGAGGGAACCCCCTCCTTCCGCTATCGGGCCTGGGAGTTCGCCGATTTCGCCATCCCGACGATAACGGGCATGCGGCTGTCGGTGCGAAGTGCGCTCGATCGGCTCGCCTCGGTGCTGCTCGACCTGGGGGACCTCGAGGGTGCGCAGGGGCACCTCGAAAGAGCGCTCACGATGCCGAAGGTCATCTGCGGGGAATGGCCTGGCCCCGACCGCGAAGGCATCGCCGAAGTCCTCCCCGCCCTCGCCCGCCTCCGCCGACTGCAGGGAAGGCTGGAGGAGGCGAAAGCCGCCCTCGGCCAGTCCCTCGCCGTGCCCGAGGACCCCAGCCTGCCTCACCCGTCGCGAATCGCCACCACCCACCTCGAATATGGCCTCACCCTCCAGGCCCTGGGCGATCTCGACGGAGCCAGAGAGCACCTCACGCAGGCCATCGCCATGTTCGAGCGCCGCCTTGGACCGCAGCACCCACGAACGGAGCGCGCCAGACGCGACCTCGCAGCTCTTGGGCAGGAGGGAACCCGCTGAGCGTGCGCAGGACGGCTGACTACACTGTGATCCGCGAGCTGGGGAGCGGGGGATGGGAGCCGTCCGCGATGCGCCATCGTCGGCCAGCTCCATCGTGACGGATGGCGTGAGTCTCTGGCAGTGCGGCCCTGCTGTGCCCATCCCCGTCAGGCTAGGTCGAGAACGGCGCTTACGGGTCCCGGGCGGCGCTGCGAAACTGAAGCCTCCTTGTACCATGCTCGCGCGTGACCGGCCAGCCCAGGAGCACGGGATGCGGTTAGCTACTCGCTGGCGGATGAACCGTTGCTGCTCTCAGCGTCGCAGGGGATGGATCGCACTTCGGATTGCCCTCTCTCCGAGAGGACGCTCCGAGCCCATTCCTGGACCCCTGACTCCGAAGGGTGGGCTGAAAGGTACTCAAGCTTGTCCTTGACATGCTCATGCGCGGCCGACTCCCATTCTCCGGGTGGCAGCAGAGCACACATTGAGTCATACGCATCTTTCGGGTTGATGTCGGGCTTATCAAGTACAGTGGAGAGTCCGGTGACAAGCCTCGCAGCGGCATGGCCTTGGACCTTGCCCGCAAGCTTTCGGGAGTACTGCACCCCCCGCACCCGATGGCCAGAGTCCGGACTGGTAAGCAGCTTGAGGGCCGCGTCGGCGAGTTCTGCGGCCGACCCTTCGTGTAGGTCGTCACGATACAGAAGCGCTGTATTCCACGCTTCGATGCGCATCCCGTCAACGGTCTGATCCCTTAGCCACCCCGCCAACCGCGCTGCGACCTGACGGCGCAACGACGCCGCGAGCAGCCCTCGATGCTTGGCCAGCTGGTCGGCGGCAAACCGGGCCTGTGCCGGATCGGCCCCGGTCAACCAGCCAACGAGCTCGTCGGTCATCTGGACGATCAGCTGCTGGTCTTTGAGAGAGGAAGTGAACAGGAAGTCGTAGTACGACGGCTTCTCGACCACAGGAACCGACGTGGCCTTCTCAGCCACGACCGCCAGCAGAGGCGCAATATCGGCGGATGCGGTAAGCGCCTCGCTTCGCTCCACAGAGACTGCCAATGCCAGTTCGGACGTTGCTTGTGGTCCAACAGATACGAGATCCGCAAGCAGAGCGACTTCGCGTTGCCTTTCCGCATCGGGGAGTGCTTTCCCAAACTCAACCAGTAACCCCCGCTCTGGATGGGACTTCACAAACGCACCACTTGTCTGCACAACGGTGTCCCATAGTGGCTCCGCCGGGTCGAGCTTGTGAAGGCGAAACAGTAGAGCTGAGACGAGCGGCTGCCCAAGCTGCGGAACGGCATTCGCGACCCTGGTCCGCAGTTGCTCACGATTGCCGTCGCTCAGAGCACCTCGATGGACGATCAGCACATCCAGGATCGCGAGCACTCTGACCAGATCCCCTGCGGCAGCGATAGCACCGAGGAACTGGAGCAACGGCTCAGCAACTGTGTCGGCGAAACCCGGTGGCAGTTGGTCGGGCTCGAGGGCTGCGAAGGCCTCCAACGCCGACTGCCGCTGCGGGGCCCAAGCGGGCTCGGATACCGTGGGATATGTCAGGATACCCGCGATCTTCCCGGCCAACGCAGACTTGGCAGGATCTCCTTTGACGAGTCCGAAGCTGGCAACGGCCAGTCTCAGCCGCCGCGCGCTCGCTTCGTCGAAGGGCCCAGTAGCGATGAGTCCGACGACTTTCTCAAACAGGGCGTCCGAGAAGACGTCCTCATAGCCATCAGCTGCCATGGCCGCTTCCAGCGTCTCCAGGATGCTCAGCTCCTCCTTCTCGTATTTCTCGATAGGGAGTTGCTGCATGCGCTGGCGGTGCGAGCTGTTCCACAGGTCGCGGTAAGCCATGAGCAAGAGAAAGCGGCCACGGGGGAAGGGGCCGGACTCCGGTATCGTCGGTAGCAGCGCTGTGACTATGATGCCTCGGTCACGTGAAGCGGGCGCGTTTCGGCAGAGCCTGAGCAAGGCTTCAGCGTTGAGTTCGTCTAGTCGGTGACGGATAGGCGATCCAACCACCAGATGAACTATCTCGACAGCCCGTCCATCAGTTATTATGCCGGGAACATCCACCGCTGCCTCCACCAGCGCGGCAACCGCGTTCAGCGCCAGAGTGTGGTCATTCTGATCCAGAAGATCGCGGATGACGTACAGGGCATACCGGAAGTAGTAAGGGACCTGATCTGGCTCGCTGGCTGCGGCCTCCTCAAGGCAGCGCTTCACCTCCGCCACTTGCCGCGTCAGCAAGGTATCGCGGAAGGCTTCACGATCGGGGATCCTGGCCTCCTCTGTAGTCGCTTTGAACCGGAGGAAGTCCTCTATGTTCGTCGCAGTAACCGACTGGGTCGCTGCCAGGAACCGCCGCAGAAGGCTCACGCCCTGGTTCTCGGCCTCCCGGATTTCTCCCATCGCTCCTTCGACCGTCTTCCGAAACTCGGTGTCAGCGTTGGGTGAGGAAGCCAGCGTGCCCGCAGAAGTCACGGCTGTATCAAGCAGTCGGTAGTTCCGCATGATCGCGCGATAGAACCACGGCCACTGATCTCTGATCACCACCAACTTCAGCAGGAAGGGCACCTGCCCGGTAATCGCGCCCTGGCGCAGTATGGCCTCGCCTGATGGCACCTCCAGTTGCTCTGCCAGCAGATAGTCGGCCGCGGCATTGTTGATGATCGACTTCATCAGCCTCGGATTCCCGAACAAACTAGACGCTGCGAAGAGCACCGACCGCCCGGCCTCTCCGATCGGCAGACTTGTGCCGTCGCACAGACGCCTGACGTAGCGATAGAGTTCCTCCTCGATGGGGCTCTGAAGTCGGACCGCCGCGTGAAACAGCTTCCGCATGAACTCTGGGGGGTTCTCGGTCTTGAGTGCCGCGCTGATGTGTGCTCGCACAGCAGCGTCGTCACAGGGCACGACGTACACACAGCGACGGCAGTCCAAGAATGCTTTCAGGGCAGAGAAGACCTCGAGCACTGTGTCGCTCTGACAGCGGTCGAGGTTATCGATAATGAAGACTATGCGCTTGGCACTTGTCACAGCTTTGGCGTTGAGAAGATCGACAAAGCTCTGGTGGAACTGCTCGGCCGAGTCAATCCTTGGATAGGTAACACTCTTAGGCAGGACCTTGACCGTAGCCGAAATCTCGCGCGCGAAGCCGTGAATCAGGACGAACAAAGCCGCGAGCGTATAGCTGCTGCCAACCAGGGGCAAAACCCCCACGTACCCTCTCAGCAGCAACGCGGCCACGCCGAATAGCGCTGAGAGCATGAGCAGGTGCAGCATAATCCGCTTCCAGTCGAAGCGGATCTCGCTCTCCACCACCTCCGAGACCACCTGCGCCAGCTTGCCTCTGTAGCCCAGCCCGGCTTCCAGTTGCTCGTCGCAGTCTATGAGGAACTTGCGGCGGAATGAGTCACCCACGAACTGCCAGGCATCGGACAGAACCACCGGCTGTCCTGACTGCTTGAGACGCTCCTTAAGCCGCTTGGCGATTCCGCTCTTGCCCGTGCCCCACTTGCCGAATACGCCAACGCAGAAGGGCGTCGGACACCTAGTGACGATCTCTCTCAGGGCCTCCACCTGAGCAGTGTGAGCGAAGGAGTCATCTTCAACTCTCTCCACCGGCTCGTCGCGCAGAAAGAGCGATTCTCCTTCCCCGCGCGGCTGCGCGCTACTCTTCGCCATCGTGTTCGCCTCTCCGCATGAACAGGCTAGCGCAATCGGAGTCTGCAGAGTCATTGCGGGGCAATGCCGGATCACTGCCTAGAGCCGTACATCCCGTAGTGTACCGAAACTGATCTGAGGATGTTTTCGGCAGGAGTGGAGCCGAACCTGCACTCCGGGGTGGTGAGTTGAGATCGTCTTGGGGGGCTCGCGCGTTGATAAGATAGGTCACGACGGAACACAGAAGGCCATGTCAGACGCGCGACAGGCGCGGGAGACGAAACAGCGAGGGCGAGACTGTCTCAAGCAGCGAGTCGATAGTAGTCGTTGATGATGCCGCCGACCACTGGCCGGCGGACAACTTCGCCCTGACAGGGATACTCAGCCGGGGCCTCCGGCGGAAGATGCTGAAGTGACTGATGTGGCCGACGTTCGTTGTAGTAGCGGACGTACTCCCTCAACACCCACTGCAGGTGTGCTTCGTTGAGGACGATGATTCGGTCCAAGCACTCCTGTCTCAAGCTCCGTACCCACCGTTCTGCATAGCCGTTCAGGTCAGGTGAGCGCGCTGGCAGCCGAATCACCTTGGTGCCCACATCTTTCAGCAAGGCGTCAGCAGATCTGGGATACTTGTCGTCCCGGTCATGGATCAAGTACCTGGGCAGCTCATAGCTGACCACCGACAGGTTCCGGAATTGCTGAGCCACCCAGGCCTCATCTGGAGAGGTGGAGACGTTCCAGAAGCAGATTCTACGGGTGGCGATCTCCAGGAAGAAGATCACATAGTAGGTCCTCAGCCCGGCGGTGGTGATCGTGAGGTAGTCGCTGGCCCAGGCGAACCGGCCGTAGTGGCTGAAGAACTCAAGCCAGCTCAGGCCCCAGCTGCGGCGACGCTCTGGGGTGAGCCCGTGCTGGTCCAGGATGCGCTTGACGCTGGTGCGGCCAAACCGGGGAAAACCCAGCTTCCGCATCTCCCCCGCGATCTTGCCATAGCCCATCCACCGGTTCTCTCGGGCAATGCGCAGCACCAACTGCTCCATCTCTGGGGTGATCTCAGGCGGCCGGCCTGGCTTCCTCCTGGACAAAAGCCTCCAGTGGCGGCGCACGATCGCACGATGCCAGCCCACCAGAGTCTCGGGCTTCACGATCAGGATGGCCTCCCGGAGCCGTCTCTTCGCCAACAACAGCCCCGACAGCACCAGTGCCAGCCGTTCTGTCTTCACCAGCGAAGGCCGCTTCCCAAGCTCGCGCTGCAGTACCAAGACCTGCTGGACAAGAGCCACCACCAGCCGGGCGCGGTCATCCCGAAACACCAGCGCGAACATGAGGTAGACAGGGGAGAACAGAACCAGAATCAGGTGCCAAAACATGGCGAAAGGATGCCCCAGATTGAGATGGAAGTCAACCCCAGCTCAAGACTCCGGAAACCTAGATGACTCCTGGCCTTTCTGAGCACACGGATTAGTTTTGGTACACTACGGGGTGAATGCCGCTCGGGCATTGAAACATCATCATCAAGACTCCTTCCCTTGAGCTGGTGTTAGGGTCGGAAGGGGAGTGAATGCCGTTGTCGTTGTCAACCGCCTGTGGAACCGGCCTGGGAGTC
>Ga0315307_1001652_pt1 | contig 10012 bp, 9 predicted proteins | sample TDP2_MG_FD_203079 | JGI IMG/M metagenome (GOLD analysis project Ga0315307, IMG submission 203079) | Freshwater sediment microbial communities from Lake Towuti, South Sulawesi, Indonesia - TDP2 | ecosystem: Environmental > Aquatic > Freshwater > Lake > Sediment | place: Indonesia: South Sulawesi... | reverse complement strand
CCTATTTTGAGAAGCTAATGCGTGTCCTTTGAGTTGTGGAAAAATGATAACTGCACTCGCAGGAGGGGTCGGAGCTGCAAAATTCCTTCAAGGGTTAGTCAGGCTTGTTCCAGAGCAGGAGTTGAAGGTAATTGTCAACACGGGTGACGATATTGAGCTCTTTGGTTTACACATTTCTCCTGACCTGGACATCGTCATGTACACGCTGGCTGGAGTCGTCGATGAGGAAAAAGGCTGGGGCCTAAAAGGAGACACATTTCATTGCTTAGAAGCGCTTCAAAAGTATGGTGAAGAAACATGGTTCAAGCTTGGTGACAGAGACCTAGCCACTCATATTCAAAGAACCTTCCTCTTGAAAAGCGGGCTGAAACTTTCCGAGGTCACGAAAAGACTTTGCCAATCGCTAGGACCGAGGATTGAAATGTTTCCCATGACCAATGAGGGCTTTGAAACGACAGTCATTACGGACAAAGGACCAATGCATTTCCAAGAGTATCTCGTCAAGAGAGGCGCTCAAGATAAAGTGATGAAGATCAAGTTTAAAGGTGCTGAAGAGGCTAAACCCGCTCCCCGTGTCATTGATACGATTCTGAATTCTAATGCTATTATTCTTTGCCCCAGCAACCCTATCGTAAGCATAGGCACAATTCTCTCTGTAAAGGGCATCAGAAATGCCCTCAAGGAAACAAGAGCAAGGGTTATCGCTATTAGCCCCATCGTTGGAGGCGCACCTATCAAGGGACCAGCTGACAAGCTTATGCAAGGGCTGGGACTAGAAGTGTCAGCATATAGCGTCGCAGCGCTGTACAAAGATTTTCTAGACGCTTTTGTCATTGATATTGTGGATAAAGCTCAAAAAACCCGGATTGAGACATTGGGGCAAACCGTAATCGTAACAAATACTATCATGAAGAGCTTGCAGGATAAGGTTCAATTAGCCAAGGTAGTTTTGAGTCTGCTCTGAAAGCCTGAAGTGTTGTCGATGTCAGTTTTTGCAGTGGTTCCAGTGAAATCTCTTCTAAAATCTAAGACAAGACTATCAGCCGTTTTGAGTCCAGAGGAACGCAGAACCCTCACATTGACCATGCTTGAAGACGTTTTGACGGCGCTGAAATCCTCCATGGCTGACCGGATTTGTGTGATAAGTTCTGATTCAACTGTTCAAACACTGGCAAAAAAATTTAAGGTCGAATATCTTTCAGAGAATCAGCCAGGACTAAATCAGGCTATTGAGCAAGCCATGGAATGGTGCATCCACAACGATGCAAAGTCGGTTTTGGTTCTTCCAGCCGATGTTCCACTTATAACTTCAGAAGACATAAATCAAATAATTAAGCTGAGTTCTGAAGAACCTACTGCGGTTATATCTTCCTCTCAGAATGGAGGAACGAACGCCCTTCTACAAAAGCCACCAAACCTAATACCCATCTGTTTCGGTCCGCATAGCTTTATGAAACATGTTGGGGAGGCTTCCGCAAAGAGTGTGGTCTTAAAACTCTACACTTCCTCAAGAGTCTTATTGGACATTGACTCCCTAGAAGATATAAAGAGCTTTCTTAATACCGAAAGTCAAACAGTGTCTCGCCGATTCTTAGAGCAAATCAGTTTGCATAATCGGTTTCTAGACCGCCCGTAATAGGTGGAAGTAGTGTTTCTGAACGACTATCTCGGGAAACTGGATAGTTTGACAGATGAATTGACTGGTTCGAGCGTTTACGCATGCTCTGAGCTTTGATGATACGTGCTTTTTGAGTATGTTGTAGTAAGACGCAAGATTTAAGAGAAACCCCATCTACTACATGTATAGGAGAACTACAATGGTACACATTAAGCTGTCAGGGATAAGGATAGGTCTAGGAAAAAAGCCTAAAGTCGACACCATTCCTCCAGCTCCACCATTATCCATTCCACGTGGATACAATGTTGTTGAAAGAACCAGCCTCTATGAACCATTTGCCCACGCCGTCATTGTGCAGAATCCTGCAACAGGCGAGTACAAGTACATTCTAGACGAGCTGCAATTAGACACCTTTGAACGAGAAATCTACAACAAAATACTCGAAGTACTGCTCGCTGAGATCAAGTCTCCGCGGGAGGAAATAAAGAATCCAAGAGAATTCTTTGACAATGAAGCCAAGAAGATCGTGGACAAATACCGTATCAGTCTAGGTTGGCTTCCAGATGTATCTTGGTCCAAAATAATTTATCATGCTGAACGAGACTTGGTTGGCTTCAGTCACATTGATGCACTTATGCGTGATCCCAACATAGAGGATATCTCCTGCGACGGTGTAACAAAACCAGTCTACATCTGGCATAGAAAGTACGAAAACCTTGAAACAAACATGTTCTTCAAAGACGATGAAGAGCTAGACAACCTCATAGTCAAACTAGTTCACATGTCTGGTAAACACGTAAGTTCCGCTTTTCCAATCGTTGATGCTTCGCTGCCAGGCAAACACAGGCTCGCAGTCTGCTATAGACGCGAAGTCACACCCTTCGGCACAACATTCACGATTAGGAAGTTCCGTGAAGATCCATACTCAATTATCGACTTGATCAACCTGGGCACCCTTACAGAAGAGGTTGCAGCCTATTTCTGGTTGTGCCTCGAAAACAGGGCATCCATCATGGTGCTCGGTGGAACAGGTGCTGGTAAGACCACTGCCTTGAACGCTTTGGCTTGTCTTATCCGTCCAGGTAGCAAGCTTCTAACAATCGAGGAAACGGCTGAACTCAACCTGTCACATGAGAACTGGGTTGCATTCATAGCTCGTCAAAGCTATGGCTTAGGAGAAAACCATAGCGGTGAAGTCTCTCTGTTCGACTTGGTCAAGGCAGCCATGAGGCATCGTCCAGATTACCTCATCGTAGGAGAGGTTCGAGGCAACGAAGCTTATGTGTTGTTCCAGGCTTTGGCCACAGGCCACGGTGGCATGTGTACTATGCACGCTGAGAGTGTGGGTTCAGCTGTTAAGAGGTTGACTCAGAGGCCTATGGATATTGCGCCGGCTTACATTCCGTTGATGAACGTTATCGCGGTTATTCAGCGTGTGCACTTGCCTAAAGGAGGGGAGATGAAAGCCTATCGACGTCTTACTGCGGTTGAGGAGATAGCAGATTATGAGAAGTATAAGAAGGCTTTCAACTGGAACCCTGCCATTGACCAGTTTGCTTCTACCATTGACAAAGGCGTTCTGGTTCCCATAATCGCAAAGAAGAATGGCAAAACAGAACAGGAAATCATTGATGAGTTGGTGAAACGTGAAAACGTGTTGAAATGGATGCGGGCTCACAAGATACGAAGCTACCGTGATGTGGCCTCCATAATCGCTGAATACTATGCCAGACCAGACGAGTTTTATCAAAAGAGGGTGGAAGCTTTTGCCACTAGTCAGTAATCTAGAAGGCTGGGCGTATCGTATCTTTGGTGGCCTAGCCCCCAAATTCTTGAGCAACATCTTCGAGTTCAAAGGCAACCTCAAAAAAGCAGGAATGAAAATCTACCCCGAAACCTATGTCACCTTGATGTTTCTAGCAGCAGTTCTAACCATACCTGTAAGTATAATAGCATTAATCCTTCTGTATCTCTACAAACTGGTCTTTCTGGTCTTCTTAGTACCTATGCCTGCATTCATCATGATAGTCTTCATGATTGCACCTTCAGCGAAGGCTGGTGAAAGGGCGAGTTCGCTGGAAAGAGAGATGCCTTTCGCGGCAGCTTACATCACTGTTATGGCAACGGGCGGTATATCGCCTTACATGAGCATTAAGCGACTGTGCAAGGTTGACCTGATGCCTGCGATGAGGCGAGAAGCCAGGGAAATTATGCGTGATGTTGAAATCTTTGGCATTGATCCTCTCTCAGCTCTCGAAGATTCCTCGAAAAATCATCCATTAGACGTTTACAGAGATTTCATGGCAGGTTATGCTTCGACGGTTATCACTGGTGGAGACATAAGCCACTTTCTAGAAACCAAGACTCACGACATCTTCAAGCAAAGGTCTCTGAGAATCAAGGCTGCGGCAGAACGTTTAGGCACGTTGCTGGAGTCCTTCGTCATCGTAATGGTGTTGATGTCGCTTTGCTTCTACATCCTGTTCAGCGTTGACGCCATCTACAGCACGGGCGTATCGATGTATTCCAGCATGATTCTGTACACTTACGTGTTCGCTCCCATGCTTTCTGTCGTGTTCATTTACCTAGCGCATGACATGCAGCCCAAAAGCCCTGTGACTGAATATAGACCATACAAAATCGCTGCCATGTCAACGGCAGTTGCCGCAGTTCTATTCCTGCTGCTTACAGGGTTCGGAGGAATGATTCAGGTTCCAGCTCTCGACATTGTCAAGAATGTTGTTGATTTGCCCACTGCGCTAGCAGTCTCATTGTTCATTGCCACGATGCCTGCTGCAATTGTTCATGCGCGATTAGCTAAGAAGAAGTCCGAAGTCGAGAAAGGAATAGCTAGCTTCCTTAGAGATCTTACTGAGATTAGAAAAACTGGCATGGCTCCTGAGAGATGCATTGAGAATCTTTCGAAGAGAAATTACGGGGAGTTCACCAAAGACTTGGAGAGGATTTCATCTCAGCTTTCATGGGGCATTCCCCTGAGGCAAGTGTTCACTGATTTCATCAGACGAACCAAGAGCTGGCTGTCTCAACTCGTAATTTTCTTGCTTGTTGAAGGAATCGACGTCGGCGGTGGAACCATTGAGATGATAGAGTCGCTTACAAGATTCAACAACATGACTCAGGAGGTCGAGAGAGAGAAGAAGATGAACTCTCGTCCATTCATCTTGATCCCATACTTCGCTGCTATCATGCTGATGGCAACTACTCTCTTGACACTCATATTCGTGGGCAAGACCGCAAGCATGGCAACTGAAGGCGTTGGCGGGTCACGAATCGACATATCAAGCATTTCAACTATCTTCAGCGTGTCGGTGATGATTCATGTTTTCATGATTGGCTTAGTCGCAGGAAAAATCAGCGAAGAATCCATTGCAGCTGGCTTCAAACACTCAGCAATGCTAGTAATAATCACATTGCTGGCATCGGTCTTCGTGCCTAAGTTGGTGACCTTGTGAGAAGGCTAAGAACCATCCCTTTTTTCAGGAACAACAAAGCGGCTTCATACACTATCTCAGCCATGATCATGACTGCTGTAACTGTAGCTTTGGTGTTAGCCGCTTTTGTTTATGCATATCAAGTCTTGGAGCGTCAGAGAGGACAGTCCGAATGGGAAGTAGCTAAGAAATCAATCTTGGCTTTCAATGATGCGTTAGAAACAGTAGCATGGAAAAGCGCTGGAGCAACTCGGTCAACAAGGTTCAGTGTGCAGTATGGTTATTTGCAGTTGATTCCAAACGCTAATAACATTACTATAAGTGCGATTGTCAACGGTCAATTTAAGCCTCTTTCAAACACGACGTACCCGGGCAAGACAGGCGTAATCAAGTATTGCCTTAGCACAAGCTACGTCACATTTGATGCTAACTATGAATCATGGATTCTAGGCAACAGCAGCTCAGTCATAACGGGAAGCGGTAGCAGCTACGGTAGAGCAGTCATTAGACAAGACCCAGGCGTGGTTAGCATAAGTCTCGATTACCGTGTTCGCGCCATGAGAACCTCAGTGATCAATGTAACAGGAGTGGGGGCGAACATAAACTACGTGGACATATGGGTCATCAAATTGCCAATGCTGGTTTCGAAGCCCTGGTCTTACGTCCATGATTTTGACCTTCAAGCTAGAGCTCTGAGCGTACGAACAGCTTCTCATTGGTTTCCAAGTGTTACAAACCAAACTAGCGTGGTCAAGGTTCAGATCGGAAGCGGACAAAGTCAAGTGCCCATTACCCTTACAGTTCCTGGGTCTGTTGTCTTCAATGTTATAGTGGCAGATGTGCAGGTAAACGTTTAGAGGTGAAGCCTTGTGCCTGCGCCAACAATCAGCCACCTCATTCTGACTGGTTCGCTAATCGCCGTGGTTTTCACGGTGCAAATCTTCTATTTTTATGTCGTTGACAACGTATGGGCAGAAATGACTCGTAGGGAGCTGAAAGAACTCTCAGATTACGTGGCTGATACTCTGGCCAATCTGTATTTTCTGGTAAACGGCACTAACACTAACCCTACGTTGACGAAAACGCTCAGGCTGCCGTTAGATATCGGGGGCTCAAGCTACACACTAGAAATCACACGTGATGGAAACTACAACGCTCAGACAGTCAAATCATCACTGAAGGAGAAGTCTTGGCTCAGTTCAACTGCTTGGCTTCCAAAAGGTCTCAAAGTGGATACTGGGAAGACGCAAGTCATCGAGAGCAGTGCGAAGACTGTTGTGGCAGGATGTCAACGTGTTACGTCCAATATCCGTATATGGATAGCTTATCAGGGTTGAGCCGAGATGGGTACGATATGTTTTTATCACGGTAAGGGTATAGATGTATGGTGTATTAAGTCTTCGGTGATAAGATGTCTGGCAAGATTAGGAGGGGTGCTAGTTGACTGGTGAAGCATATGACCATCTGATGGCTGTGATAGTTTTGGGTGCTATTTTCATTTCTGCAGTGTTCATTGTGCCTAGTCTGAGTTATGTGAACCTGCTGTATCTGGAGCAGCAGCAGATGCAGAATGTGGCACTTTCAGTCATGAAGACTATTCTTTTTGACGAGGGTTATCCTGCAAACTGGGGGTCTATGCATGGTTTGAGTCAGTTCAATCCGAGTGATGTGAAACGATTTGGTCTGTCATTGCTAAGCGAACCTTCGCTGTACGTATTGGATCCTGATAAGGTTCAAAGATTGGCTTACAATCCTATGGGCAATTTCTCATATTCACAGATGCGTGATTTGCTTGGGCTCTCCGGCTACGAGTTTAACATTGTTCTGCGACCTCAGTTTGATGTTGATGCCGACGTAACAATCAGCCCTGGTAAAGATTCAATTAGCTTTAATGTTAATGTCTCGCGCTACGGTGGACAACCTATACCAAACGCCATCGTGTACGCAACAATAGCTTACGCATTGAAGGTCAGCGGTGGGGACGCGTATGGTACCGGAGCCGTCAACATGGAAAGAAGGTACACGGATTCTCTTGGAAGATGCAGTGGCACGCAGCCCATTTCGACTCCGCCTGGGTCCGAGATCACGGATGTAGCTGTGATTTTTCGGGTGACGGTCGCCGATAGGGCAACTATGGTTGTTTGCAAGCAATCGAGGCCCAATCCAGCTGATGCGGCTAAGATCAGTTTGGTGGGCGACAACATCGTTGCTAAAATCGATACGTCTTTGAATGGGTCCATGGATTCAAGGTGGTTCTGCAGCATAGCGATGTACAATTTCGAGACGTCTGTTGGCTTGTACAATAGGACTGCACCACCATGGGGAGACCCTGACTTGAAGAAGGGCCAGAATATGTGGAATATGACCTTTCCAGGTCTTAGTTACGCTGAGCCTTCAATCTTGATTTTCACCATACGCACGGAGCCCGAGGGCAAGGGGGGTAGAACCATTGTTTTACTAATAGGTCCTTACACATTGTGGAGTCAAGGCGGAGTGATAGAGATTAACCCTAGACCCGCAAGTAGCGGGGCATCGGTATCCATTGAAAGAGATGTGATCATATCAGGCATGGCTTACATTGCGGAGCTAAGGCTGTGGAAGACTTAATGACAAAGGCAAAGCAAGCACAGAACCAGAGAAGTTCGAAAGGTCAGATGCGTGTCATCGAGGCTGTAATGGCCTCACTCATAGTAGTGTCAGCGATAGCTTTTCTATACCTTTTTGCTGCGACTCCTTCGAGTCAGCCACAAGAAACGAGTGAACTGGAAAAAATCGGGCACAACGTGTTGCATGACATAGATGAACAGGGGCTGCTGGCGCGTTTTGTTTACCGTTCTGAGTGGGCGAATCTGACCTCGGCCTTGATAGTTTCGTTGCCAACCAATGTTTATTTCAACATGAGCGTTTACGATGTAAACGGCAATCCACTAAGTCATCCATTGATGCAATATGGGAATCAGCAGATCTTCGATTCTTCAAAAGCAGTGGCATCTGTGAGCTACATTGTTCCTGGCTATCAAACCAGTTACACTCCGAGAATTCTGGTTTTGAAGTTGGTGAGAGGCTAAGCACATGAGGCTGGTCAGAGAAAAGAAGGGGCAGTTCATCGTTATCGCGGCTTTGCTGCTTTCCATTATGATTATTGCTGTTAGCACAGTCATTTATGGGACGGTCACTTACTATAGGCAGGAGCGATGGGAAGAATACGTCACTATAGTTGATAGCATCAAAACAGCTTCTTGTAATCTCCTGCAGGTTGGTTTGGCGAACTATACGCAGACTCTGAACCAAACGGTTTTGAGGGATTACTTCAATCAGTGGATACGAGATGTTAGGAAGGCGTATCCGGGTTTCGGCGTTGATTTGTCTTATAATTTGGCATCTGGAATTCGTTCAGCGTACGGTGTGAGCCTTAACTATAGTTTGGGATTAGCTCGCACGTGGAACCAACGAGTGTCTTTCTCAGCGTCTGATGCTACAGTGAACCTTGACATTGCTTCAGCTGGGTTGGCAGGATACAGTTTTTCATCACATGCCTTTCTGAAAATGAACATACGAGATGCAGTTTGGTACAGCAAGGAAAGCAGGAGATGCGTGGTGATTTATGTTTCAGTAGATAAGGAAGGCTCTGAGGCTGTCGTGAATCTGCAAAAATCGAATTTCGGAGTCAAACTCAGTGATGTCACTCCTCCGAATTTCTCGGTGAAACGCTACTACAGTAGGACGTACAGTTGCTTCATCTATGAAATCCAAGTCAATTCAATCGATGCATTGCCCTCAAGCGTTGAGGTCGCTCTTCAGGACACTCGGGGCATAAAGACCGTTTCCTACACAACCAGCATACAGCAAAGCAGTGGCTAGCCCCGTCATGTGCCTGTTTCTTTCTGAATGGTTTTGTATTTTCTGTTGGCCAAAGCATACACTAGGTTTTTAATGCTCGATGCTATTGATGTGGTTTCCAATGTGAGCTTTCAATGTTCAAAGATTTGAAATCGCTGATAACTGTGTCGAGACCGGAGTTTCTTCCAGCCAATTGTGGCAGTCTTGTCATGGGACTCGCTTGGGCTATTGCTCCCAACGTGAATAACATTTGGCAAACGGTCTTGCTTTCAGCCTTGGTTCTTGCTGTGCTTACTTTTGTGTCGGCTATCGGCGCTCAGCTAAACACGTTGAGTGACCATGAGCTTGATTCTAAAGAGCCTCGTAAGCGTTACCTTGTTGAAGCATTGGAGGCTCTTGGGCGAGGCAGGCTCAAGAGAATAATACTTGTTGAATTTGTTTTGAGTCTTTCCTTCTTCATTTCGTTGATTTTTGTCCAGCCAAAAGTCGTGTTAGTGTTGCTCTGGGTACTTGGGCATTTTATGGCTTATGCTTACTCTGCTTCGCCTTTGCGATTGAAGTGCAGGTCGTGGCTCGCAATGCTCTCGTTGTTTCTTGTGTTGAGCGTTTTGCCCGTGTCGTTTGTGTATTATACATTCACGGATGTGTTGAAGCCCTTGTTTCTGCTTTTCCTAGCCGGGGAGGCGATGAACGTGTACGCTGTCATCATTCCTACTGAAACCAGAGACTACTGGATTGACAAAGCGAATGGTGTTAATACAATGACTGTCCGGCTGGGGCTTGTGAGAGCCTCAATTCTAGCTATAGCGTTGTTGATCGCAGGCGGCACGCTTATGGCTAGTGCATTTGTTATCGCGGTGTCTGACTTGTTTCCTCTTTTGACGGTTTCTTTGATTGCAATTGTAGTAGCTGACATCATAATACTCAGGAACTACTGGAAACTGTACAAGCTTTCAAAGCAGCATTCGATTACAGGAAACTCTTCTATTGCAGAGGAGATAGTGGAATTGTCAGCACGCAACCCAACATGGATAAACTTGGCACAGCAGTCAATCGTCATCATGACACTCGTACTTCTTGCAGTCAAATTCCTGCCGTGGGC
>Ga0315307_1001649_pt1 | contig 10021 bp, 12 predicted proteins | sample TDP2_MG_FD_203079 | JGI IMG/M metagenome (GOLD analysis project Ga0315307, IMG submission 203079) | Freshwater sediment microbial communities from Lake Towuti, South Sulawesi, Indonesia - TDP2 | ecosystem: Environmental > Aquatic > Freshwater > Lake > Sediment | place: Indonesia: South Sulawesi... | reverse complement strand
AAGCCTCTATGGTCTAGCTGGTTGAACTATAGGAGCATCTTTAATAGATCTGCCTTTGTCACGATGCCTACTACTTTACCCCTTTTAGATATCAAGACAGCGGGATAAACCTGCAGGAGACCTGAAATCAAAGAAAGCGGAGCGTCTTCTCCAACTTGTGGAAAGGCTTCGTCCATGATGTCTCGAACGGGAAGCGTGGAAACGTGAGTTAGGTCTTCGCCAGCCAGAACTTGACTCAGTATTGTCTTTTCTGAGATGCTGCCGACAGGGTGTTCTCCATCAAAGACTGGAAGCTGAGAATAGCCGTGTTCCGTCATCAAACGCACAGCCTTAGAAACCGCGTCACTCTTTTGAACACCAACAACTTTGTCGTGAAGTACATTCTCGGCGCGGACCTCGGTTTTCATCTCTAAACGTTCAAGGGCGTCGAATACGGCCTTAACCTTAGTATAGGAAGGGTCAATTTTTCTGGATTCCAATTTCGCGATTAAGGACTGACTCACACCAGCCAACCTAGCCAGCTGTTTCTGAGTCAAGTCCAGCATCCTTCTTTTTTTAGCAACCTCTTCAAGCGGAGGCAACATGCCATGAAATTGGTCTGATTGTTTTAAATTCTTTTTGGAATAAAATTTTCAAAAAAATATTAAAGTTAGAATCTAATGATGAGTTCTAAAACGTTTGGAGGTATTAGCGCTCAGGAAAAAGGGAAATCCGGCTAAGAAGAGAACAATAGCCGAGATTAACGAAAAAATAAGGAAGAGAGACGTTCAAGTTTTAACCACCGAAGAAATGAAGGAGCTTGTGGAAAGTAGCGGCGTAGAGGTTGCATACAAAGAGGTTGACATCGTTACAACAGGAACCTTCGGGGCCATGTGCTCTTCAGGGGCTATCATAAACCTTGGGCACTCGGACCCGCCCATCAAAATTCATAGAGCATGGATAAACGACGTCGAAGTTTGCCATCCAGGCGCGGCTGTAGATCTCTACATTGGTGCAACGATATCATCTGAAACGAGGCCCTTCGAATACGGCGGAGGCCACGTGATAGAGGAATTGATTAGAGGTAAGGAGGTTGAGGTTAGAGCTACCGCGTATGGAACAGACTGTTATCCCAGAACCAAGCTTAGGACAACGCTTACAAAAGATGATTTGAACCAGTTCTATCTGTTAAATTTCCGTAACTGTTACCAACGCTACGCCTGCGCAACAAACAGCCGTGACGAGACCATTTACACTTACATGGGCAAGCTTTTGCCTAGGTTCAGAAACGCAACCTTCTCCGGCTCCGGAGCTCTAAATCCCCTAATGAACGACCCAAACTACGAAACCATAGGTATTGGAACCCGCATCTTCTTGGGAGGAGCCCAAGGCTACGTATTAGGTGAGGGCACGCAACACGACCCTGGAAACCGTTTCGGGACCATCATGGTTCGGGGAGACTGCAAAAAGATGGACCCAGATTTCATTCGTGGAGCCTCCTTCAACAAGTACGGCACAACCCTTTACGTTGGCATCGGCATGCCCATTCCAATACTGAACGAGGGATTAGCTAGAAAGACGGCTATACTCGATGAAGAAATCCTAACAGACATTGTTGACTATGGTGTGCCCCGCAGAGAACGCCCAAAACTGGGAAAAGTAAGTTACAAGGATTTGAAGTGTGGCACCATAACCATCAACGAGAGAAAAGTTAGGGTCAGCCCCCTTTCAAGCTTGAAAAAGGCAAGGATAATTGCGGAAACCCTAAAATCTTGGATTGAAAACTCGCTCTTCTATTTGTCTAGTCCCACTGAAGGCCTTCCAACAGACACCACCTTTAAACCGATGAAACAAACCGAGGAAATAGCTTTCGTCAACAACGTGATGCACACAGCTGTCACTTGCACGGAAGATGACGAGATAAAGGTGGTTGCTGAAAGAATCATAAGCCGCTCGGTTAATCACGTGGTTGTATCCGACGATGAAGGAAGGCTCAGAGGGATAGTGACATCATGGGACATCACCAAAGCAGTGGCGGAGGGTAAAAAGAAACTCTCAGAAATAATTGTGAGAAAGGTTGTGACCACGACACCTAACGAGTCGCTGGAAGCGGCTTCAAGAAAGATGGCTCAGCATCAAATATCCGCTTTGCCAGTGATCGACCACAACAGGAGGGTTCTGGGAATCATAACTTCCGAGGACATCTCCAAACTTCTGGGAAGGTGAAGACCATGGTTAGGATTCTCCTCAGATTCTCAGAGAAACTCGTTGAAAAGCCCATAACGGCGCAGGTGATCCTTGAGCACGGAGTTCCAATAAGCATAGTGGCCGCCCACATCGATTCTCAGGGTGGAGAAATCCTCGCAGAGGTGCCCTCAACCCACGTTGAGAAGGTGGCTGAGGCCTTTCGTGAAAAGGGCGTGATCGTTACATTCCCAAGGCTAATCGAGGTGGACAGCGAAAGGTGCTTTGACTGTGGCGCTTGCCTCTCCCTCTGTCCGGTAAACGCTATCTCATTCAAAGAGGACTTCTCGGTGGTTTTCGACCAAGAAAAATGCATTGGTAGTCCCTGCGGCACATGCGTTGACGCATGTCCAGCTAGAGCCATTAGACTGGTTGAACAGCACGGTTCGGTTTAAAATGAAGACGAAAAACCTGTTCAAAAAAGTTTTCCAGTTTAAAGAGACAAACTGCACCATACTCTCAGATAAAGAAGGCGCCATCAATAAGGCGACATCATCGATTAAATACCATAGAAAGGAGCTCGAGAAATACATCAGAAATAATCCAAAATTCCTTTACTCTCTTCAACCAGTCCCGGTGAAAGATGGACCCCTAATAGTTAAGTTGATGGCTGAGGCATCGGAAAAGGCGAATGTGGGACCTATGGCTGCTGTAGCTGGGGTATTAGCTGACTTAGCCGTCAGAGATATGACCCCAGCTGGCAGCAAAGTGGCGGTTGTCGAAAATGGGGGAGAAGTTTCCGCTGTTTCAAATAGACCCATCGACATTGCCCTTCTAGCAGGCGATTCTCCGCTTTCAAAACAAATTGGCTTCAGACTCAAGGAATTTCCGGTAGGTGTTGCCACGAGTTCAGGCTTGTTTAGCCATGCATTAAGTTTTGGCGAGGCAGAGGCGGTAACGGTTTTCGCCGTAAATGCTGGGGTAGCTGACGCCGTGGCCACAGCCGTTGGAAATTTGATTAGAGGCGAGGATTGTCGAGGGGCAATTGAAAGGGGAATTAACGAAGCTCTGTCTATAGAAGGAGTTAGAGGAGTGTTTATTCTGTATAAAGGAATCGTAGGGAAGGCGGGACAAGTTCCCCAAATAATTAAGGTGAGCCCAGAGGAGGAGTCGTGAATCTGCATCTGCACAAATCTCTTCTATGGCAGATGACTGCACTCTAGCCAAATCAATAGATGAATATAATTATGTGAGGTACACAAAAAGAAGAACTTGAAAGAAATCCGTAACATTTTACTTTAAACGCCCGCGATGTTTTTCCATAAGTTATGTGTAGGGAAACTTTCATCGCTCCGTATAGGGTCTCAAAATTTATTTCCATAAAGGCAAGCCCTCACAAACTTTATCTTTCACCACTCAAAATTCATCTAACGGCCGAATGACGACAAAAAACCGGATGAAGATGAATGAACAGAGTTACGCGGACGGCCAAAAGATCAACTTAACACGCCTCTCACAACATCATAGATGCCTCCATCAAATGAAAGCAATTATTACACCACTAGTCGCGGCACCTTCCAACGCATAAATTTTTCATTTACCCTGCCCAAGATTCATCCCAAGAACGTACAACTCTGCGCTCTTCGCCCTGCTAGCTTTCGGTTTGATCAGCTTCACAAAGACGAAACGCTCTTTGACCTCTTTCACAAAGTCGCGGAGCATGTCGCCCTGAAAGGTCTTCACAAAGAAGTTCCCCTTAGGCTTAAGGATGGAAGCGGCTATTTGCATGGATCGTCGAGCGAGGTCGATTTGACGGGCGTGGTCGAGCTCCCAGATTCCGGAGATGTTGGGAGAGACATCGGAAACCACGACATCGGCTGATCGAGGCAACAGCTCTCTAACATACTCGACTGTTTGAGGCTCGGTTATATCGCCAACCAAGGTGCGAACATTGGGCAGATCGATCGGCTCAATGGGCTTAACGTCCACCCCAAGCACAAAGCCCTCGTCACCCACGATCTTTCGAGAGGCTTGCATCCAACCACCGGGAGCCGCCCCTAAATCCACCACCACGTCGCCGGGCCGAATGAATTGATGCTTTTCTACGGCCTGAAGAAGCTTGTAGGCCGCGCGTGATCGATATTTTTCCTCCTTCGCCCTTCGATAATAGTATTCCCTTTTTCGTTCCTTGACCCAAGCCTTTGGCAAGGTCAGCTGTCACCCGAAGGATTCGTTTCCCCCTGCACAAGACCTAGGATCCATTCCGTCAATTTTTCGCACTCGTTGGGCGATATCGCGCTCCAGGCTGCGCATCGGGAATCGTCCGGGCACATCAAGCAGGGGCAACCGAGGATGGAGTCGATGGATGCTGGCCGCCTCTTGGGATACAGCCGATAGGTCCATCGTCCACTAAAAAGCTCGCGCTCTCGAAGAATCAAGCCCTTCTTTTCCAGCTTTATGGCTATTCGGGAACCCTCCCTGCTGCTGGCGCCCAGTTTCCTCCAAAGCTCAGATTGAAGTATGCCTTGGCTTCTCGCATTCATGATCAACTGCAGAGCCATATGCTCCAGATCGTTGCGCCTCGACATATCCATCGATCCCTCAGAGCCTCTCTTAAATAAATGGACTTCAAACCATAAAAACGTGTATGTTGATTTCAGCGAGGAAGAACCTTGCGTCTATAACCGAGCTTTGAAACGTTTACAGCGAGATTAATATATTAAGTATTGGCACGAAAGTTACTTAAACCTATGTCCTGGAACACCCTGTGTCTCTACAAGATGCGGTCTAACGGTATAACTTCGCCTGTTGCCGCATTAACTAAGTAAAATCCTGGTGGAGGTATCGATAATGCTCTCCCTGCTTCTTGGACAACTACCTACCACACATATCGGTAGGTCACATCACCAATATGCACCTCACTGTAATCTGGTACTGGTTCGGTGACCTCATGCAGAGTCTCAAACCCCCTTCATTATCTTTCCAGAATTTTATGTAATATAGCTCTACGTTTCTGGGGGGAATACCAGGTTGCCGTTACACCGTAGTCTTTAAGCGTTGTTACGATGAATGGTATGTAATTTCCCTCGTAAATTATTCTTAACGATAATGAACAATCGATGTCCCCAAATGCACCTGGCAGGGGTCCGACCATGTACACTATTACTTTTTGGTTGGTTGGATCTGCGATACGTCCAATACTTTTTTCGATTGGACCTACAAGACTGATGGTGTACCATCCCTTTGTGGGTAACGGCATATAGTGTATGCTGCTTTTAGTCGCGTTCAAGCTCCAAACTACGGGTGCGGTCTCATTGGTTGTGGGATCATAGGCGTTACCCTCTTGCAGAGATACGGCCACGTATGACTCTTCCATCGAACGAGTGACCATTGATAAGACTAGATACAAGGTGGAGTTGTCATATGGGCTGTATATGACGCAGTCCCAAGGTCCATCAGCGGTGGTAAACTTCGTAGCATTAGCTTCCCACCTTGAGAAAAATCTGAGGGTGTACTCAGATTGTAGCGATACTCCTTCAAAGGGTGTGAGCGCCACTAACCCCTTTAGTCGTTCATATATCGCCGATGCTTGTTCAAACTCCGCTTTCAGTTGCTCATATTCTGCAGATACTCGTTCATATTCCGCAGAAACCCGGTTCAAAGAATCCTTTAGTTGCTCATACTCCTCAGATATTTGTTGATACCCTGTGGATATCTGGTTCAAAGACTGATATTGAGTATAGCATACACCTGCCAAGATGACAAGGCCGATCATGAGTACCGCAAAAAAGGACTTCCACTTCATGGATAATGATATGGGATGTTTTGGCTCAATTGTCTTTGGTGTCTCTTCAACCCTACTCATCGTTGCCACAGCCGCTTCTCCGAAGGCGGATAGCTTGTACCTTCCGTCATCCATCTTGGAGACGAGCTCCCCAAGGTTTTCGAGGTGATAGGTTAGATGGGAGCTGGAAATTCCGAGTTCCTCCAATATTTCAGAGAAGTTTCTAGGCTTCTCAGCGAGCATTCTGAGGATCTTACGGCGAGCAGGGTGCCTCAAAGACGTGAACATGGTCGAATACGTTTCTTCCTCCAAACCGGACATGGCTATCTTCCAAGAACATGATGCGAAAGACCATAAGAAAACCTTTTTTATCAAGAAAACTTGACCAAATCAGCCCTTCCGATCTTTGACGATAAAGAAAACGCTTCCTTCTTAGGTCAAGAAATATTTACAAATGCGCAAGATACACATGATCATACGGAAAAGATTGAAACGCAAATTGAAACGAAACAAAACCCCCACCCCCCACCGTCAACCCCACCATTACCAAAAGATTAAATTAAGCGCGCGCAATGCACCTAAACACGTATGTACTGCGTAGGCATCGAAAGCACAGCCGACGGTTTTGGTGTGGGAATCCTTTCCTTTGACGGCAGAGTTCTCGCCAACGTGATCAGTTCGTACGTGCCCGAGGAGGGGGGCATCCACCCTAGGGAGGCAGCTAGGCATCACGCAAGGGTTGCTGGAAGGGTTTTGACGGAAGCCTTCCAGAGGGCTGGAATAAAACCTCAAGACATTCGCGTTGTCGCCTTTTCCCAAGGTCCAGGGCTGGGTCCTTGTCTTCGCACCGGCGCAACCGCAGCCCGAGCCCTAGCCTCCTATCTTCAGGCTCCGTTGGTGGGGGTCAATCACTGCGTTGCGCATATCGAGATAGGCAAGCTCATCACCGGAGCCAGGGATCCGGTCACCCTCTACGTTTCTGGGGGAAACACCATAGTCTCTGCCTTCGAGGCTGGGAGGTATCGCGTTTTCGGTGAAACCCTCGACATAGCGGTGGGAAACTGCCTTGACGTTTTCGCTCGAGAGGCGGGTCTTGGTCAAAAGGAGGAGGCCCTTGGCGCGATGGTAGAGCAACTGGCAAGTCGTGGTCAGGTCTTCGTCCCTCTACCCTACACCGTGAAGGGCATGGACCTGTCCTTCAGCGGGCTTCTCACAGCGGCTCTTCAAGTGCTTCATGAGGGGAAACTTCGCCTCGAAGACTTGTGCCTCAGTCTTCAAGAGGTGGCGTTCTCCATGCTCACTGAGGTCACGGAGAGGGCATTGGCTCACACGGAGAAGCTAGAGGTTCTGTTAACAGGTGGGGTTGCAGCGAACAAGAGACTTCAATCGATGCTTAGTGTGATCGCTGAGGAGCACGACGCTCGATTCTGCGTCGTTCCAAAGGAGTATGCCTTAGATAACGGTGCCATGATCGCGTGGACGGGAATCCTCGCCTATCAGCACAATATAACGGTTCCTATAGAGAAAAGCTTCGTTAAACTAAGGTGGCGATTAGACGAGGTTTATGCGCCTTGGGTTGAGGTCTAAGCCATGCTCATCAAAAGGGGAGCCGAGGCTAACCTATACCTAGAAGAATGGCACGGTCGCAAGGTGATAAGGAAGCATCGATTATCGAAAAGGTACCGAGTTCCCGAGCTAGACATGGAAATCCGATCCCAACGAACCATTCACGAGCCCCAGATCATCCACAAGGCAAAGGAGGCAGGGGTTCCGACGCCCACCATCTTCATGGTTGATACCGCCGAAGCAACCATCGTCATGGAATTCGTGGAAGGAAAGCAGGTGAAGCAAGTTCTAGACCATCTTTCTCCCGAAGAAAGGTATCGCTTGTGTCGTCACATCGGCGAACTTATCGGATACCTCCACAACCATGGGGTCATCCACGGCGACCTCACCACTTCTAACATGATCTTAACCCCCTACGGCAAAGTGGTTTTCGTGGACTTCGGCTTGAGCGAGCGATCCATTGAACTAGAGGCGAAGGGAGTGGACCTTCACCTCATGAAGAGAGCCTTCCAAAGCACCCATTACAGGTATGCGAAAGAGAGTTTTGAAGCGGTTATGGAAGGATACGCCGAAATTGTGGGAGATAACGAGGCAAAAAATCTATTGGAAAAAATTCGGGAGATTGAGAAAAGAGGACGTTATGTTTCCGAGAGGTAGAGAGCAGAAAGGGGATGAATGGTATAAATTGACATCCAAGAGACTTTTTCCGAGAGGTAGGGTGGTTTTTTTCGTGACAAGCAACGTTCACAAATTCAACGAAGCTCGTCGTGTGCTTGCCGAGTATAAGGTTGCAACCGCCCTCCTGAACATAAAGGCATTGGAAATTCAAGACAACAACCTTGAAAGCATCGCGAAAGCCAGCGCCATAAACGCGGTGGAAAAGTGTAGCCTTCCCATCATCGTGGAGGACGCCGGCCTTTTCATAGAAGTGTTAAGCAGCTTCCCGGGACCTTACTCATCCTACGTGCATCAAACCATTGGAAACCGCGGGATTCTTCGATTAATGGAAAAGGTGGAAAAGAGGGACGCTTATTTCCATTCGGTGGTTGCCTTTTGCAGTCCAGAAGAACCGCCAAAATGCTTCCACGGAAAGGTGAAGGGGAAAATCTCCCATGAAGAGCGGGGAAGCCTCGGCTTCGGATTCGACCCCATTTTTGAGCCTCTGGGCGGTCGAGGCAAAACCTTCGCGGAAATGACCATAACACAGAAAAACAGGTATTCCCATCGGGCTCGTGCCTTGCGAAGATTTGCTCGATGGTACACGTCAAGCCCTTAACGAAGGCTAGGATCGCTCTCTGCCCTCGCATTCCATTCTTCTGTCACGTATTTATTTTCATACAGCCTTTTTATGATCCCTACCTCTTCTCTTGATAATTTTCCCTGCTTCACCTTCAGGCCGTACACCGAATCAAAACCTCTTATTATCGCCCTCTTGACGCGGCCCATTGAGATTTTCATGCCTAACTCCCGCTGAAGGGTTGTAACTTCGGTTTTCACAGGTGTTAGAACGTTGGTTAATATGTTTAAGTCGGTGTTGACGAGCAGGGTTCCATGACATAGGATGGATTCTCTCTTAACATATGCAGCCATTCCGGAAATTTTCTTGTCACCAACGAAAATGCTGTTTGGTGGTTTAAATTCAGCTCGTACTCCTAATGCCCTTATCCCCTCTAAGATGGGGCTACTGAATACCTTAAAAACCTCTAAGATCCCTTTTACTTTAGCTAACGGATGATCCCTACGCGAAACAATGGTCCAGTTTAGGTTTCCGTGATCCTGATACACGGCTCCTCCCCCCGTGAACCTTCTCACAACAGATGCTCCATATCTTTGGCAAGGTTCTAGGCTAACCTCTTTCTCTATGCTCTGCGATCGTCCCACGACCACAGCATTTAGGTTTCTCCAGAAACGAACACTGTTTGGTGCAATATTGCGTTCAATGGCGATTAAAAGGGCTTCATCTACAGCCATGTTTTTGTAGGGATCTCGGTATTCTATGTCAAGCAGTCTCCGCGTTTCCATGATTGAAGATCCCGCACTTAATCAGATAATTAACACCTAATGTTTCTGAAGAGGCTTATGGAGAGGCGTATCTGTGATGACACTATTGGTTAAATCAGATGCTAGATAGAAAGAGATCCGGCGCCTCGAGGAGGCGCTTGACCTCTCGTAGGAACTCCGCAGCTGGTACGCCATCTGTAACCCTGTGATCAAACACTAAGGAGAGGGTAGCCATCGGTTTAACGACTATTTGATCGTTCATTATCACGGCTCTTTTAGCTATTCTTCCGATGCCTAATATGGCGCTTTGAGGCGGATTAATTATAGGCGCAAATATCTCCACATCGTAAGGCCCCATGTTTGTGACTGTAAATGTCCCACCTAGCAATTCTTCTAGCGACAACTTACGTTGCATGGCTTTTTCGGTAAGTTCTCGGACGACATTCGATATTTCAGCAACAGACTTCTTGTTGGAGTTTCGAATCACAGGAGCAATTAGCCCATCTG
>Ga0315307_1001646_pt1 | contig 10031 bp, 12 predicted proteins | sample TDP2_MG_FD_203079 | JGI IMG/M metagenome (GOLD analysis project Ga0315307, IMG submission 203079) | Freshwater sediment microbial communities from Lake Towuti, South Sulawesi, Indonesia - TDP2 | ecosystem: Environmental > Aquatic > Freshwater > Lake > Sediment | place: Indonesia: South Sulawesi... | reverse complement strand
CAACTCTTCTTCAGTTTTACCCCAACGTTTCGCAATGTTTGAAAGCAATGGACTCTTAGCCAGTGAAGAAGTATAAGTGTCAGTGTTGGCTTTCCAAGTGAACGCGTTTCTATATTTCTCATAATCCAAAATTTCTTCTACAGCAGTCATGCGTCGGAAAACTCTTGTCTCGCCGCCTTTAGGCAAGTGCACCCTATGAACAGTGCAAATAAGGTTCATCAACGGAATGTAAGCAGGAGCAATGTCCATGGGTTTTTGAGTCAACCGTTTGATGGCAGAGTCAACACTCTCAGCGTGCATAGTACACATGCCACCGTGACCCGTGGCCAACGCTTGAAACAGCACATAGGCTTCGTTGCCTCGAACCTCACCTACGACCAAGTAGTCTGGACGATGCCTCATCGAAGCCTTCACCAAATCGAAGAGCGAAACCTCACCGCTGTGATTTTCACCCAAACCATAGCTTTGCCTAGAGATCAGTGAAACCCAGTTTTCTAGAGATAAATTCAGCTCAGCTGTTTCCTCAATTGTCAGAATCTTGCTACTAGGCCGAATGAGGCAGGCTAACGCGTTTAATGCTGTGGTTTTTCCAGCTCCTGTTCCGCCGAGAACCATTATTGATGTTCTGTTTTCTAGGCAGAGCCAGAAATAGGCGGCTACTTCTTCGTTTAGTGTGCCTATGTTGATGAGGTCGATGATTGAGTAGGGGTCTTCCCGAAACTTTCGAATTGTAAAAGTTGTGCCAAAGGGTGTTACTTCGCGTCTGTAGCAAACTGAAAGCCTGTGCTTGCCTGGCAGAGACGCATCTACGATTGGGAAAGCCGAACTGACGTGTTTGCCGCTCATGTGGACAAGTTTCACTATGAGATTGTCCACTTCTTCGTCGGCTTGAAACACCATGTTAGTTTCAAGGTTCTCATACTTTCTGTGCCAAATGTAAACGGGTTTGTTAACACCGTCACATGAAATGTCCTCGATGTTTGGGTCACGCATGAGGGCGTCTATGTGGCTGAAGCCCACAAGGTCTCGTTCAGCGTGATAAATGATCTTTGACCACGAAACGTCGGGCAGCCAGCCCAAGCTGATCCGATACTTTTCAACTATGTTTTTGGCTTGGGTGTCAAAAAACTGCCTAGGATTCTTTACTTCTTCTCTGGGTGATTTGATTTCTGCGAGTAATACTTCGAGGATTTTGTTGTAAACTTCTCGTTCGAACGTGTCTAGCAGCAATTCGTCTAGTATGTATTTGTATTCGCCTGTGGCAGGGTTCTGCACGATAACTGCGTGGGCAAAGGGTTCGTAGAGGCTTTGACGTTCAACAACATTGTAGCCTCGTGGAATTGACAATGGCGGCGCAGAGGGAATGGCTTCAACTTTGTGTCTTCCTAAGAGTTTGGGGAGTTTCAGTCTTATTAATGGGTGTTTAGAGTGTACCATTGTTGTTCTCCTATGCAAATAGTAGCGATGTAGAGTGTATTAAATCTTGCGTCTTACTAAAGATTTATTACAACATAAAATTCAACATCTAAACTCAGAAACCATGAAAAAGTAATGAAGAGATGATGCCAATATCATAACAAGCCCCAAGTGTCGTCTGACACTGAAATTCTGTTGTCGGACAGAACAGACGAAGAAACCATCATTGAAACTCTAATTAGACAAGCGGCTTCGTTCGTTCAACACAAGATTTTGGATGATGAACACATAAATACAGAAAAAACATGGTCTAGAGAATAATTTTAAGTAACTAACAATATGATAGGTTGAAAAAAGGAGCGTGCAGTCTTGTTGAGGGTTAAAAAAGTTGGTTTAGACGATTTAGAAGTCACGTACTGCTGTATGAGTGAGGTGCCGCCTAGTGCCTCGTGGGCACAAGCCCTTCCTGAATCCAGAGAATGGTTCCAAAAGAATCTGGGCAAACATGTGGAAGGTTATCATTTGTTAGACAACGGCAACGTCGTAGGCCACGTTTATTTTGTATCTTCTGAAAAAGCAATTCTACCATTTGAGGTTGAGCCCAAGGTTGCGTTTATTTACTGCACCGAAATGTTGAAGGCTTACATGCGCAAGGGCTATGGCAAGATGATGTTTGACCACGTAAAAAGCGACTTGAAAAAACTGGGTTTCAAAGGTATACTCGTTGACGCCACTGACTTCCAAGAATACATGCATCACAGCCACTTTGCAAAACAAGGTTTCAAAACTATTAGAGAACATGGACCCTTCAAACTCATGTATTATCCACTAAACCAAGACACGGTGAAAGCCCAGCCCTTAGAGCTTAACTACAAACCCTTAAAAGACAAAGTTGAGGTCACATTGTTCAAGATGTTCTTCTGCCCCGTAGCCGCTTACATGCACCATCTAATAAAAAATGTTGCCCTAACCTTCGGCGACAAAGTCAAAACAGTCGAGATAGAAGCAACAATCCAAACAGCCAAAAAATACGGAACCACAGACCCCCTGATCAACGGAAAACTCAAACTATTAGGTCCGGCGTCAGAACAAGACGTCAGAAAAGCAATACAAGAAGAAATAGACCAATTCAAACAATAGCAGGGGTCTTCTTTGATTTAGAGCTTGTTTGGGTAGAGAAACCTTTTTTTTAACTGAGTTTACTGGTGGAAGGATTAATGTAGGGCTAAAAGGACAGGCCATGAGTCTTGGAGTTCTTTGATTCGGTTGCTGACAAACGCTTGTAGCGTGCCTCTTAAGGCGTTGTCCTTAACCTTTATCTTGTCCATTCTATTCGCTAATTCAACGTCTCCGATGACTTCGCTTATCCAGTTTTGAAAGTCTCGCCTCTTCAGGTGAAAAGCCAACGATTCCGAACTGACTGTGTTGATTTTGTTGCAGAAATCTGAGAGGCTTACGGCAAACTCTCCGTTAGGCTTGCCTATTCCCTCGTAGAAGTAGAAGGCTCTGTTATACGTGACTGCTTCCAAGATTTTTGTAACCTCTTCTCGGCTGAGACTTCTCTCCAGAGAGACTTCACTTTGACTCTTTTTTCTAGGGGATCTTTTTGCGGCCATAGTTCATCGGTGTCATTGCTCCCAGATTTGACACTTAGCTTTTATGAATCTGGAATACATAAAGAAGGTAAAACTTATTCTGAAGGGCAAGGGATAAAAGGCAAGAAGAGACGTAAATGGAAATCCAACAGACATTGCAAACAGATCCAAAAAAAGAGTAGCGCCATTGTGGAGGTAGAACAAGAGCTTGGGAAAGGTGCGACCAGAACGAGTTAAAAAGATAGCTAAAGAACTGCTCAAACGCTATCCTGACAGGTTCACCGCAGACTTTGAGAACAATAAGAAACTCCTTGAGACAGTCTCCAAAATTTCTTCTGTGAGACTGAGAAATCGCATAGCCGGCTACATAACACGATTAGTGGCAATAACAAAAGCAGCTGAAAAAGCAGAAGCTGAGGAAACCGCAGAAACTGTAGAAGAAGGGGAGGAAGAAGCGGAAACAAAATAACATCGTACGTGTTTTCTTCAAACATTGGAGCTATGTAAATGCCATTGATTAACAGTTTTCGAAAGGGTTGGGCTCTACGCTACATGAGAGAGGCAAAGGCAGAATTAACCGCGGCTCAAAAGACACCTTACCTAGCTTCATCACTAATTCTCGAAGCCGTGAGGAAGGCTCAAGCAGCAGTTTACTACAGCCTAGGAGACCCAGCTTCAGTGGAAGTCATTGTCCATCAAACTTTGTACAAGAAACAGTTGGTGGAAGACCCTGTTCTGCGGTTTCTGGTGGAGATGGAGCTCACGGTCCAGCGTGTTGCCCTGATGCCTGAGACAGACCGTGAAAAAGCTTTGAAAGAAGCAGGTGAGCTCGTTCAGACAGCCTCTGACATTGTAAGGTTGTTCACAGGAGAGAAGGCTGACTGACTTTTTTGGGTTTGAGGAATAGTAGTTGACTGTAAAAGTGAATGTTAAGCTCTTGGGTGTATTTCGCGGGTTCTCTGGAAAGAGTCGAATCTCATTGAAGATACCGCAACCGACTGTTAAATCAATGATACAGAAACTAGCTGATTCGCTCTCCGCCCAAGCCAAGCGGATGCTTATTGATCCAGAACTAAACGACCCACGACCCAACGCTTTAATTCTGGTCAATGGAAAAGAAATCGGAGTTTTGAAGGGGTTGGAAACTGAGATAAAGGAAGGCGATGAAGTGACGCTTATTCCTGTTTCCCATGGTGGTTAACAATTAGTAGTTTGTGTGTCTCGTTTCCACTATGCTGATTGTTGGATTTGAGGCTCTTTCTCGGTAGGTGTGGGGCGTTCTTCTTTCTGCTCTATCGTAATGCCCTTGGTTGATTCAATTGTCACATTGGACAAGGGGGAAAGGTCAAAAACCTTCTTAGTTTCACCACAATCTTGACACTCATAGAACATGGTTACTGCGGTTGTTGGGTCATTTGAAAAATCGACTAAAACGTGAGGCGTCTTTTTTTGGCATTTGGGGCATCTTAAGAGAACGTTTGGATTGTAAGGAATTTTGTCCATTTTAGCGCTCCTCAAGCCTCCTCCATTTACTTGTCTTTAATCAATTATGAACCTCAGATATGGACTCTGACTCAAAGGGTAATTGGAGCTGAAATCCCCAAATTGAAGCAAGGGTACGTATCCCAAATTCATATGTGTTAAATATCTTTCCTCTAATTTTCTGAAAGTATAGAAGGAGATAAAACTATGGAATTAGACAACGCAGACGTGCTACTAGGGATGACCATTGCATCTGTCATTTTGGGAATCGGGCTTTCAATGTTCTTCATTTACCCATACACTGGTTATGGTGCCGTGGTCCTGGCTATTGGCATGATGACGTTGGCTCTAATGATTACCACTCGACCTCGAGTGATTGAACGAGTTAAAAGAGAAATAGTGCTCCAACCTACTAGGCAGGCTGAGCCGACGCCTATAACTCCACCAACGTTTGTCATACCCACATCAGAGCCTTCAACACAAGTTTCAGATGAAAGCCAAAGTGAAGAGGCTTCAACGACAACTCTTACTGAACAGCCTCAAACACAAGAAGTAGCTCAGCCTCAAGAGGTCAGACCCGAAGAAACACAGACAGTTGAGCCAACTAAGCCTCAGCCCGAGGAAAAGCCTTCAGAAAAGCAACAAGAAGAAGAACTTATTCCAGCGAGCCCAAGCTAAACTCCCATCAACGGCACGACAACCTACCTGATTTATGTTCTTCTTTTAGACAAGAAACCGACTGAATCTCTAGGAGAGAAGGTGAATATTGCCTATTCTAACGTTTTCTAAGTATTGCTTGGCGTTTTCATAACATTGGTTGGCTTGTTCTCGGCTTGTTGTAGGTAGGTCAGTCATTACGTACTGCGGATAAAAAGCAAGCAACGTGTATGGAATTTTTGAGTCGATTTGCCCAATAAAGTGGGCTATGCTGCCTATCTCTTCTACGTCTATGTAGCCGGGAACCAGAAGTGTGCTTGCTGTCAATAGGGGCATTTCAGGTCGCATTTTGACAAACTTTTCCCCGATTAGCTTGAATGATTTGAGGGTTGGGTCGTTAGAAACTCCACAGAGGGCAAGGTTTAGGTTTGGGTTCCATGTTTTCAAGTCGAACTTTATGTTGCCGCCGCTAACGAGCGAAAGCTCAGCTGCCTTCAAGGCTAGCTCTTGTTTCCAGTAGCCGTTGGTTTCCCAACAGATGCGAAGAATGCGTTTTTCTTCTGTGGCTTTTTCAATCGCTATTTGACTGGTTTTGAGGGCGTGGGGCATCTGAACCGAAGGGTCGCCTCCGAAATAACAGATACATGAAACGTGGCGGTCGGCTTTGTCTGCTAAGCTTTTCGCACTCATCAAAGTGGTATGTTCACTTGCTAATCTTCGATAGTGCCAGTTTTGGCAATAGAGGCAGTCATAGCTGCATGCTCCGTAGAAAACAGCTAAGTTTGAATGCCCTGTCTCGGCTGTTTTTTTGTAGGCGTATTTTGGATAGCCAGCGCCTGTGCAGCCTGGGCAGAACCACCAAGCCACACAGTTGGTGGGCAAAGGGTCATAATACCATTGAAGCACTCCTTTTTCAGGTGTTCCGCCCATGCGAATTAGTCTACCAGCCGCATTGAAGACGAGACCACAGAAGCCTTTTCCGCCCACACCTATTCTGCAATCGTTTGCACACATTCCACAAGCGAGCCCGTTCTGGTCTTTAGGCGGTTTAGGTGGAAACCCAAAGGCTTTGCGGCTTTCTGCGTGAACAAGGTCAGTGATTTCTAAGGCTTCATCTGGTTTTTTTCGAATACATCTTAAGCAAACTCCGAGTCTCCCCGATATGAAAGGAGAACTAGTTCTACAGAGTCGGCATTGCCCCAAGCCATGCACCGACAAAGTTATGGAAAGAGTTGTTTTTAGTTGTTGTTATGGCAGTTTCTTGAAGGGGTTACCACTGTTGAATTTCTTTCCGACAAAGTATGTGGGAAGAATTAAAGCTAGGAAAAAATAGAAATTTCCAAAACGGATCCAGTTGTGGTGGAAGGAGTGGGATTTGAACTCTAAGCGCTCGAAAAAACTATAATAAGATTAACCTCAGTTTTTAAAGTTGGGAGGCTGATAGACAACGCCACGACAAGTCTCGAAAGAACAGCTAAGGAATTTCTTGAAGAAATTTCTCAACACTTATCGTAGTCATATTAAGGAACAATATCCCGCGTATTTTAACGAGTTTCCGTTTTATGGAGCATTAAGAGCCATCGGCGTAATAAGTCGTGATAGAGTCTACGCCGTTTTTACTAAGGACAGCAACCCAACAACAACCAAAATAGACGTTTTTGACGAGAATGACATACCTGACTTAATGAGAGTAAAAGATGCAAAATCTCCCAAGTGGAAAGAAATTTTTGCTTTGTTGAACATTGAAAGTTACATCCCCGATGTTGAACGTTTCTTAGATATAGGAGAGAGTCTTTCAAGAACGTCGTATGACGAATATTGGAAAGAAGATCAAGCCGCAAATGCTGCCATACGCTCAGTGCACTTTCACTATGATTACGTTGAAAAGCAGACAAATCCTACTGTCGTTTTAAAAGGTGTAGAAAAACCGTCAATCACTATGCCAAAGTACACTTTCGTATATAATACCATAGATGAAAGGTCGTTAAGGGCGAAAGTTGAAGATATCATTGACAAGACGGAGGAAGGAGAAGAAGTGTTGATAACTGGTTAGATAGGTTCATTCGCGATGCCATTACTGAATTCCTTGACCAAAAAGAATGTCAAGTTTAGAATTATAACACACCGACCTACGGTGTCCGAAAGAGGGAAGTTACCATCCGATGAATACGACGTTTTTGCCAACGTATTGGCGAAAAAGTATCCAGAGAATGTAAGAATATTGGGAAAACTTCATGCAAGGTTGCTAATATCCGAGAAAGAAGCTTTGGTTTCGACCGCGGACTTAACGAAAGATTCTCAAGAGGGAAAATTTGAGGCAGGAATTTGCACGACGGATGGATTGACTATTTTGAAATTAAAAAAGTTCTTCGAGACGATGTGGGAATCAGCAACCCCATTACGCAAGAAGTAGACTATGCCAAAACACATCCTTTCATTCAATACACTCCATATTAGAAGCCTATTTGAATCATATTAGAGGGGGGGTCTAGCCCTCTTCGCACACACACGCACTACAGTTTATGGCTCATTATGTAGGCGTCTTCGCCATCAGCATAGTAGCCGTGAACAATTCTAGAAGCCTCAAATCTAAGCTTCCTATAAAGATTTACCGCGGGTGTATTATTGACACGCACTTCTAAGTAGCATTCCTTAGTCTTGGAAGCTCTCATGCCAGCGAGAACCTTTTCCATAAGCGCTGTTCCGATGCCCTTGCGTCGGTGTTCAGGTAAAACCGCTATAGAGATCACGTGCCCCCTCTTTGCAATGCCAAGCAATCCAAAGTCGGGTAATCCAGTTTCAATTCGGCACATGACGTAGCCCACGATCTCTCCGTTTTCCTCAGCCACGAGGAAGGTTTCTGGATATCTTTCGTAAATGTCCATGAAGAAGTATGTAGCGTAGTTCTCTGGAAGACAAACCCTGTTTATGTGCATGACTTGTTCTAGGTCGTTGGGTTGAAAACGCCTAAGGTTAAACGTTGTTTGAACCATGAAACGCCGACGCCAGCTTGAAACCAAATAGTTAAGGGTTTAGTTAAGCGTTTTGATGGTTCTACTACTCTAAAGCTTGCACAACTGGCAGTGTACTATTTCCATGAGGCATGACCCATACTCTTCCGTCTTTGCCAGTTATTTCAAAAGCGTCTCTTAAAGCGTCGTTGACGGCTCTGGCGGTTCGCAGCTTGAAAATGCTTGTGGCGTAGTAGTCGGGCATTGTGGAAACCAAGATTATTTGAGCCTTTTGAAGCGTTTTTAAGAAGTAGTACGCCTTGTGTCCGCCTAGTTGAAAGTGCCTCTTGATCTCTGTCTCCATGTCCTTGAGTTCTTTGAACTTAGTCATCCACTCGTAGAACACTTGGTTTCCGTGACCTTCGGGGCATTCAGCCACGCAGATGATTACGCCGCCTCTTTTGACGGCTTCAAGGGCGTTGTCCACTCCCTTGTGGGCTTGGTAAAGGTTTATATCATGTGGGTGCCCACCCGGACTTACAATGATTATGTCGGCTCGTTTTTCAATTGGGACCTTGTACATTTCATCAACGAGTTTGACACCCTCATAGAATGCTTGATGGATGTCGCCTGCAAAGGCGCGAACTATTTCTCTTTTGCTGTTGGTTACAATGTTTAATAGGAAGCTTGGTTTGGCTAATTGGGCGGCTTCAACCATGTCTTCATGAATTGGATTATTTTCTAGGACGCCTGTTCGAGACTTTGGATGTAGAATCATGGCGTGGTTGTGCTGTATTGTTTCTTCGCCTGTGATTGCTGGTAGGATGCTTTTTCTTCCGCCTCCGTAGCCAGCGTAGTAGTGGAGGTCAATGTCCCCTGTGAGGATGCGCAAGTCGGCTTCAGCGAAAACTTTGTTTACGTATATTTTGGTTCCATATTTTTTGGTCTTGCCTAAATAGGCTAAGTCTTTGGCTTTGCACTCGTGACTCACCGCTTTGACTCTTTTGAGGACTTCTTCACCCACTAATGTTTTCATTTCTTCAGGTTTAACGGGTCGGTGGGTTCCGCAGCCGAAGATTATGGTTATGTCTTCGTCTTTGACTTCAGCCTTGTTAAGTTCGTCTAATATTGGTGGAACTATGAGGTAGCTGGGTGTGGCTCGTGTTTGGTCGTTAACAACAATTGCTGCTTTGTCGCCTTTCTTGGCTATTTCACTTAGGCGTTTGGTCCCGATGGGCTCGTTTAACGCTCTTTCGATTTCTGCCTTTGCGTCTTTGACGCCTAGTTTCTCTCTTGGTTCTATGTTGCCCAAGTAATTTCTTGTTGGAATTCGTGCGCAGATTTCGGTTTTGCCGTAGGGTAGCCAAACGTCAACCATTTTGATTCAGTGCCTTCTAATGAATTATGAAGGATAGGTGGGTGTCGAGTTTCATTTAAGCATAACGGAACAAATATGACGTTTTTGTGTGTGCGCACAGGGCTAGACCGCCCTCTAGTAGGATTCAAATAGGTTCCAAATATGATTGTTGAGAGAAGTTGAGATGGTTGTAGGGTTGTCTAGACTTTGTGGATTTGAAGTCTGAGTGGCATAAGGCTTAATAGTTTTTCTTTAATGGTATGCGTATGACTTAGGCGCCTAAGGGCGGGTAGATCAGCTTGGAATGATCGCAGCGTTGGCATCGCTGAGGACGCGGGTTCAAATCCCGCCCCGTCCACCACACGCGAACCCCGACCCTCTCGTGTTTTCAGCACCATCTGGGAATTGAAGAAAAATGGCAGAGCAGAGGCGACGCTGGTTGGCTTGGCGAAACGGTTGAGGATGATTGCTAAGGACACGTGCATTGATGATCCTGAGCGGGTTAAGGAGTACATTGCTTCGAAGCAGACGAGTAACACGTACAAGGAGGGGTTGGTGCAAGCCTACGACCAT
>Ga0315307_1001645_pt1 | contig 10035 bp, 8 predicted proteins | sample TDP2_MG_FD_203079 | JGI IMG/M metagenome (GOLD analysis project Ga0315307, IMG submission 203079) | Freshwater sediment microbial communities from Lake Towuti, South Sulawesi, Indonesia - TDP2 | ecosystem: Environmental > Aquatic > Freshwater > Lake > Sediment | place: Indonesia: South Sulawesi... | reverse complement strand
CGGTGACGAAGAGGGTTACCGCGAAGCCCAGGATGATGACCGAATGGAGAAGGGCATAGAAGACGTTCACAAAGCCGACCAGAGGCGTCCCCAAGATCAGTTGCTGAAGATCCCTTTCGACGAAGATGCCGAGCCGTTTCTCCAGGGATGCGAGCTCGCGGAAGTGCGCCATCGCCACCTCCCGACGATCGGAGGAACCGTAGTTGGCCGAGAAGTAGGCCAGCAGCAGTATGCACGCCACGACCACCTCCTTCGGCCAAGCCTTCCTAGGGTCCAGTACCATCCCTCCGGGCGATGGGATCGGGCGAGGGCGACGGGGGTTGAAAACTATCACAGGTCTCCGCCGCTTCGCCGCCGCTGTTGGGAGTTCGGCGCGTCCCAGGTCCAGAGGCTGTTACCCACCACCTCGACGCGATCGACCTTCTTGACGTAGTAGCTTCCTTTCATGCACGAGCAGGTCACGATCGTGGGCACGTTGGGCTTGACCTCGTGGGTGTTGAGCCTCCCGCAGTATGGACACTTCGCTGTGACCTCCATGCCATCGAGGGCGGGGGACGCTGGACACGTTATAAAGAATCGTCAAACCCCCTTACTGTCAATTGGCCTCCATGAAGGTTTCGGGGACGTCAGTGCGACACCAGACGTATTTTTATTCTCGTCCTTTAGCGCACAGCAGAACATCGTCCAGTCCTACCGAGGGAGACACTCACGGAGGAACGCTGCCATGCCGAAGAGGGATGACATCCACAAGATCCTCGTCATAGGTTCCGGGCCGATAGTGATCGGACAAGCCGCCGAATAGGGGTTTCCCCTCGGAATCGACTACTCCGGTTCACAGGCCTGCAGGTCCCTGCGAGAGGAGGGATACCACGTAGTCCTGGTGAACTCCAACCCGGCGACGATCATGACGGACACGGACATGGCCGACGTCGTCTACATGGAGCCCCTCGTGCCGGACATCGTCACCAAGATCATCGAGAAGGAGAGGCCCGACGGCATGCTGCCCACCATGGGCGGCCAGACCGGGCTCAACCTCGCCGCCCAGCTCGGAATGCTAGGGGTTCTGGACCAGTACGGCGTGGAGCTCCTGGGGACGCCGCTTGAAACCATCCAAGCCGCAGAGGACAGGGACAAGTTCAGGGCCCTGATGCTGGAGATCAACGAGGCGATCCCGAGGAGCCGCGCGGTTACTACCGTCGAGGAGGCCGTCTTCACCGCCCAGGACGTCGGTTACCCGGCCATCGTGCGCCCGGCCTACACCCTCGGCGGGACAGGAGGAGGCATGGCCTTCAACGAAACCGAGCTCCGAAAGATCGTGGACCGGGGCCTCCGCTCAAGCATAGTCAACCAGGTGCTCGTCGAGCAGTCGGTCATCGGCTGGCAGGAGATCGAGTATGAGGTCATGCGGGATGCAGCGGACAACTGCAACATAGTGTGCTCGATGGAGAACGTCGATCCCATGGGCATACACACCGGCGACAGCATCGTCGTGGCACCCGTCCAGACCCTCAGCGACCCAGACCACCAGAAGCTCAGGACGGCCTCCATCAAGATCATCCGGGCGCTGAAGATCGAGGGCGGGTGCAACATCCAGTTTGCCATGAACAAGGACACGGGTTTCTACTACGTGATCGAGGTCAACCCAAGGGTTTCGAGAAGCTCGGCCCTGGCCTCGAAGGCAACCGGATACCCCATAGCCAGGATCGCGGCGAAGATCGCCGTGGGCATGACCCTCGACGAGATACCCAACAGGGTCACCCGCACAACCCCGGCCAGCTTCGAGCCGACACTAGACTACATCGCGGCCAAGATCCCCCGCTGGCCGTTCGACAAGTTCCGCACCGCGGAGCCCCAAATCGGAACCCAGATGAAGGGGACTGGGGAGGTCATGAGCCTGGCGAGGACCTTCGAGGAGGCCATCCAGAAGGCGATAAGGAGCCTGGACATCGGCAGGACCGGCTTCGGCTGCGAGGCCAAACAGAGGAACTACACCAAGGCCACCGAGGAGCAGCTTCTGGAGCAGCTTACCAAGCCCACCGACCAGAGGATCTTCTACCTCCACGAGGCCCTCCGACGGGGATACACCCCGGAGAGGCTCTACGAGCTTACCAAGATCGACAAGTGGTTCCTGTACAAGCTGAGGAACCTATTGCAGATCGAGAAGGGACTGGTCCGGCGCGTCGGCAAGGGCGTCTCCCGCGACCTTCTCCTCAAGGCCAAGCGGGCCGGCTTCTCGGACTTCCAGATCGCCTTTGCCCTGGGCAAGCATGAGGATGAGGTAAGGGAGATGAGGAAGGCGAAGGGTGTGCTCCCGTCCTACAAGATGGTCGATACCTGTGCCGCGGAGTTCGAGGCAAAGACGCCCTACTACTACTCGACCTACGAGCCGAACTCGGACAAGGCCCTGGCTTCGCCGGAGGCGGAGTCCGGGAAGAAGGTCCTGATAATCGGCGGCGGACCCATAAGGATAGGGCAGGGCATAGAGTTCGACTACTGCACGGTGCACTCGGTCATGACGTTGAAGGAGGAGGGACTGGAGGCAATAGTCATCAACAACAACCCCGAAACCGTCTCCACTGACTTCGACATCTCGGACAAGCTCTTCTTCGAGCCCCTGACCTTCGAGGACGTGATGAACGTAGTTGACCTTGAGAAACCCTGGGGGGTGATCGTGCAGTTCGGCGGACAGACCCCCATAAACCTGGCCTCGAGGCTGGCCAAGGCCGGCGTCAACATCCTCGGCACGCCCGCCGAGAGCATCGACAGGGCCGAGGACCGCAGGGCGTTCACCAAGCTCCTCAACAAGCTGAAGATCCCCCAGGCAGCCTACGGCACCGCCATGGATCGCAAGGGTGCCCTCCGGGTCGCCCGCAGGATAGGATTCCCGGTCCTAGTGAGGCCAAGCTTCGTCCTAGGCGGACGGGCCATGGAGATAGTCCATGACGAGGCGCAACTCAAGGAGTACGTCGACATGGCGGTATCCGTGTCGCCCGAGCACCCCATACTGATCGACCGCTTCCTAGATAACGCGATCGAGCTTGACGTGGACGCCGTGGCAGACGGACGGGACGTATTCATAGGCGCGATCATGGAACACATAGAGCAGGCAGGGGTCCACTCCGGCGACGCCGCGATGATCATACCGACGCAGTCCCTGGACCAGAAGACCATCGCCACCGTGGAGGAGTATACCAGGGCGATCGCCCTTGAGCTCAAGGTCGTCGGCCTGGTCAACATCCAATACGCGGTGAGGCAGGGAGTGGTCTACGTGCTCGAGGCGAACCCCAGGGCGTCCAGGACCATACCATTCGTGGCCAAGACGATGGGCGTCCCCCTGGCAAAGATCGCAACGAAGCTGATGGTCGGCCACACGCTGAAGGACCTCGGACTCGTCGGCCGCCGCGAGATCAAGCACTTCTCCGTCAAGGAGTCGGTCTTCCCCTTCATCAAGCTCCCGGGCGTGGACCCCAAACTAGGTCCGGAGATGAAGTCAACCGGCGAGGTGATGGGGATCGACGACGACTTCGGCCTGGCTTTCTTCAAATCCCAGGTCGCCGCGGGGATGGCGCTCCCGACCTCGGGCAGGGTGCTGATCTCCGTCAAGAAGGACGACTTCGCCGAGATACCCGAGATAGCCAACAGATTCCACGAGATGGGCTTCGAGCTTCTGGCCACCGATGGCACGGCCGCGGCGGTGCGGACCAAGTACCCCAACATACCGATCAGGATAGTTCGGAAGATATCCGAGGGAAGCACCGAGATACTTGAGATGATGTGGAGGCGCGAGATCGACCTGATCATAAACACGCCCACCAAGGGCGGCAGCGCGACCAGGGACGGCTACAAGATCAGGCGGTCGTGCGTCGATCTGTCCATCCCCTACGTGACCACCCTCGCCGCGGCCCGAGCCTCGGTGAGCGCCATAGAGAACACCAAGAAGGGACCGGTCCACGTAGACTCCCTGGCCTCCTACCTGCGGGGCGTCCAGAAGGCAGCGGCCTAGTTGTGGGCGTACCTGAAGACAGCCACGCCTGCGCACCGGGAATCCAGCCTGCAGAAGCCGAAGCGCACGAACTGCACAAGCGTCCCGATCTGGAGGGCTTCAACGCCGGGATCGGCAAGGCCCTTGACCCTGGATCCGTCCGGCATGACGACGTCAGCCTCGAGGTTGGGGACTGAAACCCACTGGATCTTGGGAACCGAGGGCGAGAGATCGGACTCCAGATGCTTGGCCCGCTCCTCCAGAAGGACGTTGCTCAGCTCCTTCAACCTGACCTGCTGGCCTTTGAAGCGCCGAAAGTCCTCCCCATTGACGAATATCGAATCCCTGACTACGGGCACGGGGCGGGTTCCCCGGTCCTCGAAATCAGGATGAAGCCTCAGCTTCACGGCATCCATCTTCGGTCCGCCGGAGATGGCGATCTTGACGGGCTCCCTGACGAAGTTGTAGCGGTTGGCAACGGGATCTATCACGCGGCGGTTCTCCGCATACAGGCTTTCCATCGGGACCTGGACGTCGGTGAGCGTCATGCCGCAGGACACGATGAAGGACCTCACGGCCTGGGGCTGGATGCCCCGGGCCCTCAAGGACCCGAGGGTCCAAGTCCTCGGATCGTCCCAGCCGTCATACTCGCCGGCCTCTATCCTCCTCCTGCACTCAGAGCTGCTGATCTTGGCGCCGGCGATGCTGAGCATGCCATGGTGGACTATCGTGGGCTCCGGCCATCCGAGAAGCTTCCACATGAAGCGCTCCATCTTGTCCTCCATCATGAGATCCTTGCCGCGGAGGACATGCGTCACGCCGAGCAGATGATCGTCCACCGCCCACGAGAACTCAAGCATCGGCCACACCCGGTACTTGGTCCCGACCCTCGGGTGGGGCCGCTCGCTAATCCTCAGGAGCACCCTGTCCCTGAAGGCCAGGTCGGGATCCTTCATGTCCGTCTTGAGCCGCACCGCCGCCTCCCCCTCCGAGTATCCACCGGAGAGCATCCTCTCCCACTCTTCCATGTTCGACCGGGCCGATCTGCGACGGCATGCGCATTCCCTGCCGGCTGACCTGTTTCTCCTCAACTCCTCGGCCCTGCATGTGCAGACGTAGGCCCATCCCTTCTCGATGAACTGCCTCGCGTAGGAGTAGAAGATATCGAGCCTGTCCGATTTGTACACGGTTTCCTGGACCCTGATGCCGAGCCACTCAAGGTCACTGGGAAAGCTCTCGTACGCCTCCGCTATCGGTATCTTCTCAGCCGAGCCTGCGGTGTCATCCACCACAAGGATGAGCTTTCCGGCGTATCGCTTCACGTACTCGTCGTTGAGGATCGCCATCCTCGCCCTTCCAAGGTGCAGTGGGCCGGACGGATAGGGCGCGAGGCGCATCACGACGCTGCCCTGGACGGCATCGGGGAGCTCGGGCAGGACGTACCCCTCCTCCTCCCTGCGCCGGCCCGGGAGGCCGATGGCGTCAAGCTCCCGCTTCTGCTCCTCCAGCGGCATTGAGTTGACCTGCATGACGATCTCGTTGGCAAGCCTCGCCACCTCGCCTGCGTTCGCGCGGGCCTCCTTCCATGCGGAGAACACCGCCCCCAGAACCGAGGATGCCCTTGCCTGTCCGTCGTGCTCAACCGCGTTGCGGAGGGCGAGGCCCCTTATCAGGTCCTCGAGCGAGATTCCGTTCCTCATTCACAGCCCCAACACCCGCCCTGATTCGCTATATATATTGCTCCCAGCCCGGCGCTCGAGCCTCCGAGCACCTCAAAAGCCCGCCCAGAGTCCCCAGACAACGGGGATTGGGTTGAAGGAACCTTTTTATCCCGGCAAGCCGGAGCCGGGGCGATGCCACTCGGGCTGAGGAAGGCGAAGCCGACGGATGTCACCGATCTACGGGAGCTCTCGGCAGGGGACATACTCGCGAAACTGGCCGACGTGACCGAACAGCTGATGAAGGCAAGGCAGGACTATCAGACTCTCCAGAGCATCTTCCTCAAACTCGACGAGAGGACGACGGCCGTGGACCAGATGACCTCCGAGATGAAGGTCCAGGTGGAGGACATGAAATCCAGGGTCGTAGGCATGGAGACCGCGATGGTCGAGGTCGGCTCCAAGCTAGCCGACATACCCGCGATCAAGGCCAAGATCCACGCCGCGCAGGGCGATGTTCACGAGCTCCAACTTGCGGTGGAACGCATGAACGCCGTCCTGATCGATATCGACAAGCTCTTCAAGTTCATGAAGAGCCCCGGCTTCTAGTCCGAGCGATTCGGGGGGAGCGCTGACGAGGTCCAACGTCGAGTTGAAAGCTCGGTACCGAGACCACGATAGGGCCAGGGCCACACTCAGGGGACTTGGGGCATCCTTCAGGGGCATCGAGAAGCAGGTGGACACCTACTTCAAGGTGCCGGCGGGAAGGCTCAAGCTCAGGGAGATCGCGGGCGATAGATCGGAGCTGATCTTCTACCGCAGGGAGGAGGCCGCCGCAAGGAGGGATTGCGCCTACGAGATCGCAACGATCGGGGACCCATCGGCGCTCAAGAACGTGCTTGTCGCCGCGCTACGTGTCGACGTACGGGTCGCGAAAACGAGAGAGGTCTACTGGCTGAAAGGGGTCAAGGTCAACCTCGACGAGGTGAACGGGCTGGGCAGATTCATCGAGTTCGAGGCCCGGGTGCGGGGCAACGATTTCGAGGGGGCCGACTCGAAGGTCAAGGAACTCATGAAGCGCTTCGGCATCAAGACGCGGGATGCCATCTGCCTGTCCTACAGCGACATGGTGGGGAAGGCGGCCTAGCTCTGGGACTGGTTTATCGCGACCTCGGCTATGTCGGTGCCGTAGTCTGCGATCCTCTCCATGCTGTCAAGCATCGCGTTGACCTTGATGTTCACAACGACGGACGCCCTGGCCAGGTGCTTGTTCAATCCCAGCCTCTTCTCCCTTATGCCGTCCCTTAAGTCTATGACCTCGTTGGCAAGCTCGACGTTTCCGTTGAACAGGGCCTCCATGGCCCCTGTGTGAATGTGCAGGGAGTCGTTGTTCACGTCGACGAGCCCCGCCACGATGCCGTCGTTCACCTCCACCTCCGACAGCTCCAGCACGTGGCCGGCCATCCGCTCCGCGTGATCGGCTATGTGTTCGATCCGCTTGATGACCGACTCGTAGTCAAGGCAGTTGACCGGCTCCAGGCCGAGCCTGTTGGCCAGCTCTGGGTTGAGACAGGCGAGCCTCAGCTGCCTGAGGGTCAGGAAGTACATCCTGTCGACGTCGCTGTCCCTCTGTATGGTGCTTCGCGCCAGCTCCGGGTCGGCCTCCTGTAGGGCCTTTATGGCGTCGCTCTGCATGGAGGAGGCGATGGCGTGCGCCCGCCCGATGCCCTTCAGGATCTCAAGCTCCTGGAGGTTCAGCAGGCTGTGGAGCGCGATCTCATTGGAAATCTCCTCGATGGTCTCCAGGCCTATGAGCTTGCGGCACGTGGACTTGATCTCGTCTATCTGGGCCACCGTGAGCCGCTTGTCGGAGACCACCCTGATGACGTCGCACCCGTTGAGGTATCTGGCGATGATTGACCTGGATATGAACTTGTCATCGTCCTCATTCCTCACCTTCACGACCCCCTCCTTCTGGCTCTCAAGGGCCTTGGGCTCGGGCACGACGACCAGGTACCCGTTCTTCTGGGATATCAAGCCGACCTCGGACTTCTTGGCTATGCTCGATTCGCGGACCCATTTCTTGGGAAGGGAAACGACGTAGGTCGAACCGCCGATGAGCTGCACTCGCCTGGTTTCCATGGGCAGAACCGGTGCCTCGCCAGCCTTGGGCTCGATATATAAAAATGTGACCGGGTATAGAGCCGCAACCGAAACTATAGGTGCAATTGGCCGTCTCTAAAGGAGGATGTGCTGCTACCGGCCTCTTGCGATCGGAGAACCCCGCGAAGCTTACCGGGAGCGAGCAACGCCCAGGTCTGAGAAGCCGCCGCTGCCCACCTGAAGCGCATCGGTTATGGAGTGGGCTGGCCCTCTGAACTCCGCCCGGTCCATGCCCTTGACCTTCGCGACGAAGAACTCGAGCTCGATCACCCTTTCCCTTGAGTGCCCCCGCGCCACCCAGTGGTTCACGGCGGACTGCACCCGGTCCAGCACCTTCTGGAGGTTGGCCTCGTTGAAGATGATGATCGAGCCGGTGGCGTTGGGCGGCCTTGCACCCGCAGGCTTCGGCATGTCATCGCAGTTCAGGCCCGCCCTCCCGATCTCCGATCTGAGAAGCCCCCAGAAATCCTCATCGATCCCGGGGCTTGTGTCGATCACGACGTCAAGGCCCGAGAGAGCCTTCACCATCTGGTCCCGAAGGCCCCTCTTCTGAAGCAGCACATCCGGGCCGTAGTCAAGAGTCTCGACCCTCATCTCCGTCTTCGCCAAGCTATCGTCCCACCCAGCCCTCCTGGACGCTGCTAATATGTCTGAGAGTGCAGGAAGCTATTTGTCTGTCCTCCTGCGCTCTCCTCTGCGACGCCTGTGCGGGCTGCAAATCGCTTCGGTCACTGCGGGGTGAGGTCTCGCTGAAAAATGTGCCCGAGCAGGCGCTGGCCATGCTTGACCGGGCCCAGATCTGCTTGAGAGTGGGGATTTCGGCGGGGCTCTCCGCGTGGGCCCTGGAGGCAAGGGGAATCGCGGAGGAGTTCATCTACGGACCATCGGTGGTGGAGCCCGAGAAGCCGGTCGAGGAGCCCGATAGGCCGGGCGAAGAGGCGACGCCCTGGCTGTTTGGCTATGTCGTGGTCTTCGATCATGAGCCAACCCCGGACGAGTGGGCCGACTTGAAGGAAATGTTCAACGCAACCGTCATCTCCGAGGCAAGCGTCTACGTGGATGAGAAGTACTCCTACTGGGTAAGGGTGTCCGGGTTCTCGCCTGATGACCTTGAGGAGGCCGAGGGCGTCAAGGATGTCTTGGCCTTCAGGGGAGACGTGATCGGTCCCGCGGAAAGCGACACCCAGCAGGTGCCGGAGTTGCTGCTGTGGGGCTGGATCATGGCCGGAGGCATTCTGACGGTTCCTGGGGCTCGGAGATACTGACCCCCGGCGACCCGGTTTGGGCCTCGCTCAAATCTATATGGCTCGACCGCGGGGCGGTTGGGACCGTGGCGTGGGAACCTTGGCTTCGTGGACCTTGGGGATCAACAACCACAGGATGTACTACCGCGCATGTGGGGATTCGAGGAGCGACCAGCACAGACAGGTGGCCTCCTGCCTGTGCCGGGTGGCCGCGGACCTAGCCGCCTCAGTCGGACCTGAAGTGCTGGCCGCCGTTCAGTATGGTGCTGAATCGGAGGACCTGCTCGCAAACCGGAGTCTCCTGGACCATCTCAGATCCCTTACTGTCGGGACGGGAACGAGGGCGATCATCCATCACCCGGATGGATCTACCCCGGGGACCCCAGGCTTCGTCCAGTCACTGCTCTCTTCCCTCAGGCGCGGCAAGTACCTGGGTTCCGACTGGGTTGTGGTCCATGCGCCCACCGGCGATTCCGACGACGTTTTCGACGTCGCCTGCTCCGAGCTCACCGACGAGAGCATAGTCAGGCAGGTCAGGAGATCCGGCGTGGGTGTGGCGGTGGAGAATCGCGGCCCATCCAGACACGGGGTCCCATTCGGCCGGATCGACGTGCTGGCATCGCTGGTGTCCCGGATGAGGGAGGCCTGCGCGGAGGGCGGGGTTGAAGGCACTTCAGCGAGGATGGGCATATGCCTCGACTACGGTCACCTCCTTGCCTACGAGGGAACCTCGGGGCGGGGTACCTCGGTAATCCGGCGATTGCCAGGTAGGTGGAGCGAGTTGGTGACCGTTGCCCACATCCACAACAACGACGGATCCGGTGACCAGCATCTCCTGCTGGGGGAGAGGCCCGAGGGCGTCCCCGCGTCCGTTCTCATCGAGCACGAGAGCATCCTGCTGGAAACCATCATACCCAGTCTCATCCACTGCAGGAGCTACGTGATCGAGCGCAACTCTCCCTACGAGAGGGAAGACCTTGAGGCCTGC
>Ga0315307_1001644_pt1 | contig 10036 bp, 6 predicted proteins | sample TDP2_MG_FD_203079 | JGI IMG/M metagenome (GOLD analysis project Ga0315307, IMG submission 203079) | Freshwater sediment microbial communities from Lake Towuti, South Sulawesi, Indonesia - TDP2 | ecosystem: Environmental > Aquatic > Freshwater > Lake > Sediment | place: Indonesia: South Sulawesi... | reverse complement strand
CAGAGTTAAAAAGGGGAAGGAAATATATGGTCTGTTACCTTGGAGTAATGGGACCTCAAGATGGCGTAGATTATTTTCTGCGTGCTGCAGAAATCATAACAAAAAACCATGAAAGGAATGATATTCTATTCGTGTTAATCGGAGGAGGGGATTCATTCAATGATTTAAAGAGATTGAGCATTGAATTAGGATTACAAGAACACACTTTGTTTACGGGCAGAATTCCAGATAGTGAGTTGGTAAGGTACCTTTCCACAGCAGATGTTTGCGTTGGGCCCGACCCTAAAAATGAACTTAACGATAACTCAACAATGAATAAAATTATGGAATATATGGCCGTGGGTAAGCCGGTTGTCTCATTTGACTTAAAGGAGACGCGATTTTCCGCAGGAGACGCTGCTCTTTACGCCAGGCCAAATGACACAGAAGATTTTAGCAATAAAATTCTCGAATTATTGGGTGATGAAAATAAGAGGCAAGAAATGGGAAAGTATGGAAGAAAACGAATCGAGGAAGAACTTGACTGGAGACACGCGAAAAAAGAATTAATAAAAGCTTACCAGAAGATATTCAGTAAGGGTTAAGGGCACCTCGTAGTCCAGGGATTCACGAGAGGGGTGGTGTGGTTATGATAAAAGAATATGAAACGTTTTTAAAGAAGATGATGGCAATTACTGATGTGTTGGTTATAACCGGTTCATTTATTTTGGCCTATTTCGTTCGGAAAAATATTTACTCTTTCTATAAACTTGACTTATTTCCTTCAAAAGTAGTTATGGGGACAATCCATCCTCTGGATAAATATCTTTGGTTACTGTTGATTATTCTTCCCGTATGGTATGGCCTACTTAATTTCCAGGGTCTTTATGATTCTTTTAGAACCAAAAGACTTGCAGAAATATTTTGGATTATTATAAAGGCCGGTTTTTTTGCTACTTTAATAACAGGGTCCTTAATTTTTATTTTTAAGCTTACCTACGTTAGCAGAATTTTTGTAGTTCTCTTGTCTGTCATAACTGTTAGTCTGTTAAGTTTGGAGAAAGTAATTCTGATTCAGGGCTTCAAACACGCGCGTCTGGAAGAGAGCAATTATAAACACCTCCTGGTTGTTGGAACTGGAAAAAGAGCGAAGAAATTTGTTCAAATGGTTAAAGGACACCCCGAATGGGGAATGAAAATCGTTGGCATTATAGACGACGAACCGGAGAAAGTAGGTATGGACGTCTCAAACATTAAGGTGATTGGGTTGTTAAAGGACATCCCTGACATTCTCCATCAGAGAATAGTTGATGAAGTTGTATTCATTATCCCCCGGTTATGGCTTAGCCGCGTTGAGCAAAGTATATTAAGTTGCGAGAGAGAGGGAATAAAAGTCTCTGTTGCAGTGGACCTGTTTGATTTCAGAATCGGAAAATTGCAAGCAACGGATTTGGGCGGCATACCCCTTATGCGACTTGAAACGACCCCTGGCTCGCCGTGGCAGTTGTTCATAAAGAGAGCCTCTGATGCTATTGTATCTTTGGTTGCATTAATTATTTTGTCCCCAGTTTTGCTACTGACAGCAATAGCTATCAAGCTGACCTCTCCCGGGCCAATATTTTTTAAGCAAGAAAGAAACGGGATGAACGGCAGAAAATTTACTTTGCTGAAGTTTAGAAGTATGGTCCTTGGGGCTGAAAAGATGCAGGACGAGCTTCTTGCTTTAAACGAGATGGACGGCCCTGTATTTAAGATTAAGAATGACCCTCGAATGACAAAAATTGGTAAGTTCTTACGTATGATGAGCTTGGATGAATTGCCTCAGCTAATCAATGTTTTGAAAGGCGATATGAGCCTTGTCGGTCCTCGCCCGCCAATCCCTGGCGAAGTTACTAATTATGAGACATGGCAAAGGAGAAGACTGAGTATGAGGCCTGGTATAACTTGTTTCTGGCAAATTAGTGGCCGTAATGAAGTTAGTTTTGAGGAGTGGATGAAACTCGATTTAGAATATATTGATAATTGGTCTTTGTGGCTAGATTTCAAAATTCTTCTCAGGACAATTCCCGTTGTCCTTTTCGGCACTGGAGCAAGGTGAAAAAGCAAAATGAGCAAGTCTGAGAAAGATATCAGCAAGCGGCCAAAGCGAGAACAGAGAGGAGAAATATGGCAGGTATTGTCGGGTATATAGGCGAACATATAGTAAATGAAGCGCCTTCACTTCTTGCTTCAATGAGTCAGGCAATACAGTATGTAGACAGTGACCTCGTAGACCAATGGGAAGACGGGTTTCTTGCCATATCACGGGTTCATCATGGAATTGCAAATTCAGAAGAACAGCCTCTGTTCAATGAAGATAAGTCCCTGCTCATTCTTATGGATGGTAAAGTATATGATTACGAGGCTGACAAGAAGTTATTAGGCAGTAAAGGGCATCACTTTAACTACAAGCAGAATGACGCCGAGTTTTGCTTACATCTTTATGAAGAATTGGGCATTGCGGCATTCAAAAAACTGAACGGGTCATTTTTGATTGCTATTTACAATCTTTCCTCAAAGGAGCTGCTTCTGGTCAACGACCGTTTTTCTTCGCGACCGCTCTTTTATTGTGCAGGGAATGGCTATCTCTATTTCGGCAGCCAACTAAAGGCTATTTTAGAATGTGATCGAGTCCCTCGAAAACTTGACTCGGTGGCAGTCATGGAATTTTTTACTTTTCAGAGGTTGCTGGGTACAAAAACATACTATCAGGATGTAAAAGTAATGTTACCAGCAGCGATTCTAAAATTTGGAAATGGAAAAATAACGATTAGTCAATACTGGGAAATGAAGTATCGAGAAGATGAACAAAAACCCGAAGCCTACTATGTGGACGCTTTGGTAGATGCTCTTAAAAAAGCCGTCAAAAGGAGAACTAACGATAGCCACCGTTACGGCATTCTCCTTAGTGGGGGCCTGGATTCGAGAACTGTACTGGCAGCATCAGAATTTCCAATGACAGCCTTTACCATAGCGGACTTTGAGAACCGCGAGGTCAAAATAGCTAAGGAAGTAGCAGAAGCAAAAGGTTGCAAGCACTTCTTTCTCAAACGCGAAGTAAATCATTACTCAAATCTTGTAGAAAAGGCAGTAGAATTAGGTGATGGGATGTATTCATTCCAGCACGGCCATTTTATCGGTTTCTTTAATCGCATTAAGAATGAATGTGATGTTCTACTGCACGGGTATGCACTTGGTACCATATTTAGGGGTCATTATTTACCCAGTTGTAAGTTTCATATACTTGAAAAAAAAATATCTTTACCGGTTCTTGATATTCTTTCAGAAAAGACATTGGCGCAGGCAATTTTTAGAAAATTGGAGTATAGTCTGTGGGATGAAAAACCAACTCGGCTTTTTGCAAGAGATTTTGCCCCGGACTTCGACGATGTCTTAGAGAGGTCAGTTCGTTGTATCTTAGGCAACAGTTATGATCATGCGAGAACTTATTGCAACAGGTATGATTATTTTATTTTATATTTTCCTTTTAGACTTTTTGCATATCTAAATGAGATATGTATCAGGCATTTTATGGAAGAGAGGACGGTTGTTTTTGATAACGACCTGTTCGACCTTTATCTTGAGATTCCCCCTGAATTGAGATTTAACGGAAGGGTCGTTAAACATGTATTAAAGAAACTGAATCCAGAACTTGCTAAAATTCCGAACGCAAACACTGGAGTCCCGCCCACAACCCCAGAATATATAGAATGGGCAATTAACATGGGAGGGAAGGTTTTTCGCAAAATCCGCCAGCGGAAGCTCTCATACCCGGCTTATACCCAGGGGTCATGGCCGAATATGGCAGAACTAATTCGCCATAATGACAAACTGAAACAACTTATTTGGAATGTTATTAACGACGAAAGATGTGTTGACCCAGCCATTTTCAACCGTACGACATTAATTGAGATGTTTAATAATCATTTGAGACACCGAAAGGACTTTACTTGGTACTTATTACTAATCCTTACTTTTGGCGTATGGTACAAAAAATACGGACCGAAATGAGAAATTCTTTCGAATGACCTGAGTGGACGGATTAACGAGCTATACTATGTGCTAACATTTTTTGGGTAGTTTTGGCTTTTGTGTTTACGGGGGCTTGCGCGGTGGCTTTGTTAACCCAATTTCAATAAATGAGAAATAAATACATTTACAAGAAACACAGAATATAATATGAGAGAAAAAATTGTCGGTATTTTGGGAGGTATGGGGCCTCTCTCTACTGTTGATTTATTCCTAAAAATAATCAAATCCACACCTATTCGAAAAGAGCAGGACCATCTGAGAATTATTATAGACAACAACCCCAAAATACCCGATCGCACAGAAGCAATATTAGCTAGAGGCAAAAACCCTTTGGAGGAACTAAAAAAGACGGCTCGGAATCTAGAAAAGTCAGGAGCGGAAATCATAGCGATTCCGTGCAATACCGCGCATTATTATTACAATGATTTACAGAAGGTTGTAGATGTTCCCATAATTAATATGATTTTGGAGACAGTGGAATATGTTCGGAGAGAGCTCGTTAACGTTAAAAAGATAGGCTTAATAGCTACAATCGGGACAATTAAAGCCAGGATATACCAGGATATGTTAAGCGATATAAAAATCATAACGCCTGACGTGGAATCGCAGAAAGTACTTATGGACTTGATTTATGGGGAAAGAGGAATTAAGGCAGGGTACACGACAGCGAGATTGCGAAAGAAAATACTGAGAATAGTTAAACTGTTGCTTAAACAGGGAGCAGAAGCAATTATTATGGGATGCACAGAAATCTCTTTGGTTCTTCGTCAAAAGGACTTATCAGTTCGATTAATAGATCCTCTACAGATACTGGCAGATGCTACTGTTAGAAAAGCAAAGGACAATGATTAAAACGAAGCTATTCCATATCTGGTCTACTTGGATAGCGCGTTGGCCCAGTTGGTTGTTTAGCGAGAAAATAAAGGTAGATGAACTTAGTTAGGTTTTGATATTTTAAAGGTGCTATGTCGTTGGTTGCTCCCATACGTGGTGCCGGCGCAGTTACTAATTATGAAACATGACAAAGAAGGTGACCGAGTAACCAAACAGGATTGACTCGTTTTCTGGCAAGTCGGTGGGCGAAATGACATCAGTTTTGATTAGTGGATGAAACTCGACATAGAATACATTGACAATTGGCTCTTATTGTAGCATGAGAATATCTCGCCTTTAAAGCCTTCCTCTCAGAATTAAGAAGAAATTGATATTGCTTCGATCCAATGCTAATATGTCTACATATAAGAAAGTCTATCCTTGTAGGTGCTTAATAGGCAAATTTGACTTAAAGACTCGATAGGTCACATGAAAAACGCGCGTAGCCCATTCCACATAAGGGTTCAATTCAGGAGGTAAAGATATGGGTCTTTCCAAAAGCTTCTTCAAATATCGCTTGGTGTTCTGTTTAGCCTTGATGAGTATATTGTGTATTCCAAGCTCGGTGCACGCAATAATCTATTACGTGGCAAAAGATGGCAGCGATAGTAATCCTGGAACAGAAACGCGGCCCTGGCTGAGTATAAAGAAAGCGGCTGCCACTATGTCTCCTGGAGATACTGTCTATGTTAAGGCAGGTATTTATGATGGGGTGGGATTAAAAATCTCCGGAACTTCTGGAAACTACATTTCTTATCTCGCCTATCCTGGACATAGTGTTAAGGTTGGCCAATTTTATTTTTATAATGGCGTTGGTTACATTAAGGTTGATGGTTTTGATTTTGTAAATGGCAATCTTGAACTTAGTGGTGGTAATAATGATTACAACATACTTTCCAATAACACTATACATTCAGGTAGTAGCACGGGCATAGATTTTGGAGGAGATAGTGAAGAAAATATTGTAGAGGGAAATATCATCTATGGAGTTGGCCACGGGGTACATACTTCTGGAGGTACTGTAAACACAATAGTAAAGAATAACATTATCCACGATTGTCATCTTCACGGATTAGGAATGGTGGGAGGAACAGGAGAAAAATACCTTAACAACGTCATTTACAATTGCACGAAATCGGGAATACATCCTGGTTCGGGCGGTCCATCAAATGGAGAAATCATAGGGAACTTAGTTTATAATAATGGTAATAGTGCAATATATGTAAGCGGTTCAAATTTTTTAATTAAGAATAATACCTGCATTTCCAAATCTGGCTCAGACAGTGAAACTTATTATATTTCAGGTTCAGGCCACGTTGTAAAGAACAATATTGGCTATAGAGATGACGGTGTAAGCTATGTGTTACTAATATCTCAATCGGCAATCACAGATTACAATGATTGGTATGACCCCAAAAATCCTAAATGCATAAGTAGATGGTATAATCCTATGACTCTTTCTGAATATCAAGCCTATGGACAGGGTGCTCACAGCATTTCCAAAGACCCAAAATTTGTCAATCTTGCAGGAAATGACTTCCATCTCCGACCCGATAGTCCTTGCAAAGGAGCAGGGGAGAATGGCGTAGATATGGGAGCTTACGGTGTGGCAACTCTTGAGTTTCGTCGCGAAGTAGAAGAGAAGGAAGAAGTGCTAAATCGACCCAACCCATTCCGCGCAGGTACAGAAGATACCTGGATAGAGTATAATCTCAGCCAGCCTTCTAACGTAACCATAACAATTTATGACCTCCTCGGTCAGGAAGTCTGGCGCAAGAGTTATAGCGAAGGAGAAAATGGTGGTAGGAAAGCAAATAGCGTTCCCTGGGATGGCAGGAACCTCTCTGGAGAGGTAGTGGGAAATGGTGGCTATGTATGTCGTATCTGGATAGAAAAAGAAAATAGACACATGGTAAGAAAGATTGGCGTTGCTAAATAAAAGTTGGGAAGGAATAATGAAAAAGACGGTTTTTGGATTATCTGTTGCTTCTCTATTAATTTTGGCAGTGGAGTGGCAGTTTTCGGGGGTGAATAACTACTGCAAAATGCCTAATGCTTATTTGCAGTATGTAAGAAATGAAATAGTAGCAACCGGCAGCGTCTATTATGTAGCAACAGAAGGCAGTGACAGTTGGGGTGGGTCTCTCGAGTATCCCTGGCGGAACATTCAAAAAGCCGCTGATACCATTGTTGCCGGGGATACTGTTTACATTAAAGAAGGAGTTTATACTGAGAGGGTGGTGGCTCAAAACTCGGGGTCTCCTGATAAATTTATAACCTACATGGCATATCCCGGACATAAACCAGTTATAGATGCAGGAGGAAGTGGCACGGCCTTTAGCATCATCGGGAGAAGTTACATAAAGATAGATGGTCTGGAGATAAAAAATGCCGGAGGTTGGGGTATACTTGTGGAGGATTCTACGAACATTGAAATAAAAAATGTAAAAGTATCTTATAGTAATCTTGAAAACATACAAATAAGAGGCGAGTCAAGCCAAATTGTTGTTGAAAAATGTGAGGTTGGTTACAGTCAGCAGTATTCTGGAATTGATATCTATCAGTTTGGTGGGCGTCCACATCATGTAACAGTAAAGAATTGTATTGCCCATCACAATCAGCAATTTGCCGGCATAGCCAGTGAGCAAGCAGATAATCTAATAATTGATTCTAATATCTGTTACGCCAATGAGCTGGGTATAGACATTGGAAGCGGGGACAAAAACATTATAAAGAACAATACTGTTTATGACTGCGAAACCGGCATTGCTCTCAGCTCTAATGAAGATTCTGAGGTTTATGACAATATTATTTACAATATTGAAAACGAAGCAATTTATAGTTATTGCTTTAGCGCAAACGGCGAGGCCCATGCCAGAAATAAATGGTATAGAAATATAGTCTATAACTCTGGTTTTGGAATTTACGAAAGCAAATGGGATTGGCAGGGAAATGAAGGGGCTTCATCAGACCATAAATTTCATACCAATCTTTTCTATCACATCGGAACCCATGGGACTTATCGCGTACCATTCTATTTCCAAGGTTCAACCGGTATAGAATTTCACAATAACACCGTTGATATGAATGTTGGTTATGATGCAATCGAATTACTTGAAGGCTCCATTAATTCGAAAATCGAAAATAACATTATAAGTATAAGCGGAGATAAATCTGTGCTCATACTGGATAGTTCATCTGGTACCGGTGCAGTGATTGATTATAACTGTTACCACAATAGGGTTGGTACTGTAACAGGTCCGGGAGAACATTCGATTGTTAAAGACCCAAAATTTGTTGATGTCACAGGTCATGACTTCCATCTTCAAAATACCTCCCCTTGCATAGATGCTGGCGACCCCGCTACCGGCGCTGATTTCGACCTCGATGGTGGGCAGAGTCCCCAGGATGGCAATGGAGACGGAAATGCGATAGCTGACATGGGAGCTTACGAGTATCCAGGACCACAACTCCCTACGCAGGTTATCGATGAGACGGCAGTCCGTAATCGACCCAACCCGTTCCGTGCAGGTAAAGAAGAAACTCTAATAGAATATAATCTCAAGCAGCCTTCCAAGGTAACAATTACAATTTATGACCTCTTGGGCCAGGAGGTCTGGTGCAAAAGTTATAAGCCGGGAGAAAATGGTGGTAGGGAGGTGAATAGCGTCCCCTGGGATGGTAGGAACCTGTCTGGAGAGGTAGTGGGAAACGGGGGTTATATATGTCGGATCTGGGTAGAGAAAGAAAAGAGGCATATGGTAAGGAAGATTGCTGTCGCTAAATAGAAAGTAGGAGAAGATGAGAGAGAATAGGCTTTTTAGAATATTTCTTGTTTCGGTGTCAATCATTGGGCTTTACTGGCAATTCGCCAGGGCAGAAAATTATTATGGAATGGCTAACGACTATTTGCAGTATGGGGCAGGAGCCAGGTCTTTAGCAATGGGAGGCGCATATGTTGCCCTGGCAGACGAGGCGAGCGCTCCCTATTGGAATCCAGCAGGCCTGGCGCAGGTTGAGGAACACCAGTTTCTTTCTATGTATGCTCCTTTTTTTGAAGGGACGAGCTATAGTTTTATCTCTTACGTTCATCCCTTAAGAAGACTGGGGAATTTCGCCATTTCAGATGTTTTCTTATATTCGGGAGGATATGAAGAAGTTAGTGCTGCTGGGGAACCGAGCGGTACAACGAGTTCGGTATGGAAAAACGCAGTAATTATTTCTTATGGAAATAGGATTCATAGACGTATCTCTTTGGGAGCAAGTTTGAAACTTATTAACGAGCAAGTGATGGGATATTCAGGGAGTGGTCAGGGAATAGATTTAGGGATACTTTGCAAGCCTTTGGATAGACTTAGCATTGGCTTGGTAGTGCAAAATGTTCTCCAGCCAAGCGTAACTCTGAGATATGAGCCAGATGTGTACCGAGTAAACCTGAAGGGTGGTGTGGCGTTGAGGATGCTCTCTAACGTTGTCACCTTGACCGCAGATATCAATAAACTGGTTGATGAGAAGGCGTACTTCGCGTTTGGGGCAGAAATTTCCCCTTGGGAGAAGATTTACGGCTCTTCCTTGAACAGGGTGGATTTGAGGTTAGGAGTTAACCACTTGCAAACAATTACCATGGGAATCGGATTGAATATAAAGTATCTCTCATTGGATTATGCGTACAATCCTCAATGGATCGGAGGTCTCCATAGATTTGGACTTACTTTTCGCTGGGGAAGTATTTATAAAGCAAGAGTGAATCCAATATTAAAGTCAGGAAATACTTATTGGCTTAGGGCCTCAGGCAAGCCACTCAAGTTTTCTACCGAGGTGTCACCAGTTGCGGTGAAGAAATGGACTCTGAAAATAAGAAATGAAGATAGAAAAGAGGTGAGAGCCTTCGGGAGCAGAAGGTGTCCGCCGAAAATAATTGGTTGGAATCTTTGTGACTGGAAGGGAGAGCTGGTGAAGGATGGAGATTATACTTACGAATTTGCTGTTATCTATAAGAACGATAGACAGTGGATTGACAGGGGAGAGATAAAGCTCCAGTAGGCCATAGCTGTGGCCCTGCCTCATAATCTGCGCCTTATAGTCTTCGGCCGCAACAAACCCGCCAAACACT
>Ga0315307_1001643_pt1 | contig 10046 bp, 10 predicted proteins | sample TDP2_MG_FD_203079 | JGI IMG/M metagenome (GOLD analysis project Ga0315307, IMG submission 203079) | Freshwater sediment microbial communities from Lake Towuti, South Sulawesi, Indonesia - TDP2 | ecosystem: Environmental > Aquatic > Freshwater > Lake > Sediment | place: Indonesia: South Sulawesi... | reverse complement strand
TGTGTGCCCAACCTTCGAACGAGTTCGTTGACGGCTTGAGGAAGGGAGTGACGGAACTCCTCGAATCCAGCGCGCTCTGCCTCACTCAGTGTCGCCCAGCTGTCCATTGAGCCGTGCTCCTCCATCAGCGTCAAGAGCTGCTGAGCCGCCTCAGCCTCGTTCTCCTGCTCAAAGAAGACTGCGGACTTCGCCTGAGGCGGTATGCGTGGATGCATTCTCTTCAGGAATGCGAGGGAGTTTTGGTCGAAGTACTCTATTGACAGGACGTTTACTGAGTCTTTGGAGTCCGAGCTTATCTTCCCTCGAGATAAGTCTCGAAGCGCCTTGGAGAATGTGAGCCCCGCTGCGATAGTTGGGAAGAAGGCGACGACGCTGAGGAGTTCGCCCAGCCGCGGGACGAGCCTCACCTCGACCTCGGTCACGACCCCCAGCGTGCCCTCCGACCCGATGAACAGGTCCACGAGGTCCATTCCCGGCTCAGCGAAGTAGCCGGCGGCGTTCTTTATCTTGAGAAACCGATAGCTCGGCAAGTGCACAACGATCGTGTCACCGGCCAAGTTCTCAATCTCGAATTCACCGTTCTCATCAGCAAATGTCTCCCCCCTTCTCACGTCGAGGACCTCACCGCTGGGGAGAACCAGCCTGATCCGACGGACCCACTTTCGGGTCGGGCCGAAGCGGAAGGTCCTCGAACCCGAGGCGTTCGTTGCAACCGTCGCGCCGAGGAGAGCGGTTGCCTCAGTGGGATCAGGCGGATACATGTAGCCGCGGCTCTTGAGAGCCTCCTGGAGATCGCCTATCGATATCCCGGCAGGCGCTACCGCGAACGGCTCGCGGGTCTTCCGGTCTTCGCCGAGAAAGATCTGGTAGACCCGACCGGTTTCCCTATTCCTGTAGAGAACTTCCTCAAGGCCCTCGACCTGAACAACGGACGCCAGGTTCTGTGTGGCGAGCACCCATCCCCCGAGCGGGACACGGGCCCCGGTCAGACCGGTGCCAGAGCCTGAGACTGTGATGCAGACATTCCCGGCCTCAGCTTCCCTGAGAACCATCGACACCTGAAATTCGTCCTCTGGGAGAAACAGGGCTTCGGCCTTCCCGACAACGGCTCCCGCCTCATCGCGAAGGTAGTTCTCGAGCGCCAAGGGGTCTTCCTTTCGATGCAAGCTACTTGGAGATCTGAGGGAAACCGGCTTCTGTGTCCTTATCCGGGAAGACCTCATGTGTCCGAGGCTATGCCGCAATGTATAAGAATGTATTCGGAGGAGACGACCGTCCTCCTCAACGAGCGTGAAGGCTGGCCGATCGCGGAGACACCCGACCTTCGGGTGGTTACAGATCTCGGTGTCGATCGATCCCTTGAACGAATGGCTGCGGGAAGGCTGGCTTTGGCATTTCTTGCGGGTTCTTTCAGCCGATTCATCGGCTTGGATGACAGTTTGTCCCCTCTATCGGTGGAGCATCAATCCAAACAGATTCATTTTCACCGCGCCCTCTGAGAAGAACGGAGTCCGCGCTGCTTTTATCCCTGCGAGCGGAGGGCTGGTCAGCGGGGCGCACGCGGCTGTACATGCTTGGACCCCCATCAAGATCATGTGAAGCACGCGTGATGCCCCACTCAGGCTCATAGCACTCCGGCACCACATGATCTATCTATGAAGGAGATCCGTCGATTCTGCGGGTGCTCGAGTGTTGAGACGGGGCAGTCTGGCTTGATGCCTAGGAACGAGCTGTTTTGTAGAGGATCCTTCGACGCCAAGCCCTGAGACGTCCTCTGAGCACCTTTGTGATGTTGGGGAGGTGGAGGAGTCGATCTATCTCCCTCAGAATCCGCTCGGCCTCTCGATCCATGCTCTGCTGCTGGACAGGTGTATGCGGCCAGAGATAAGTCGGTGAGCTGAATGAAAGTGAGGTTCCGATCGATCAGGAAGATTCCAAAAGTCCAAGAGCATTCATCGGACATCGATCGACGATGTGGGCGCCAACATCTATACCTTGTAGTCTGCGGGCATCCCCCAATTCTCAGCCTTTTGGTAGCGAGGGTTTGAGGATTGGAAGTGTACCCAAATTGGAGCATGATCCAGTTCGGGGTTGGCAGCAAATAGAGTCCGATCGCCATACCGGATTGCCTCCAACACTAGCGGCAACTCTCTTCGGAATATGTCGTCGCGCCATCCCGCTCTCCCAAAAACTAGACCTCCACTCACATGACAATAGACATCCAGAGATGGCCCATTTGGGCTGACCTTCCATTCGGCAAGCGCTTCATCCCGCATGAAACGGGTATACCATCCTGAGATCTGCCCTAGATTGTAATCCGGACCGATAGTAAGGAACAAGTCGCCCGTTGAGTCTGAGTGAGTCAAGGTGTATCGACGCGGAACGGTAGGAGCTTCAGGACTGACGCCTGGCATGTAGTTGACATGCAACTTCCCTGGGCTTGGACGACTCACTGCGATCAACCGACTCTATGGCTAGCACTCGAATATGAAGAGGATTTTTTCCGGAATCTCCAGTTTCTCAAGAGTTTCTGTTGCTTCTTCGGCGTGTTTTTCAGGCTGGAATTGTAACGAGAACACGTGTCCGACGACACCATTTCCATCGATCATACAAGCTACTCTTCCTAGAAGGATACCGAGGGGAGTTGTGCCATGTGACTTTCGACCTTATTATCCCTTTCGTTCGACAATGCACGGGTAAACCGTCGACCGATCCCAAATTCTTAAATACATGAAGTTTTTGCGCGGCGAGGTTGAACTGCATGAAAAGGTCTCTTCTATTCGCTGTGACGGCGATAGCGGCAATCATCGTTGTGGCTGCCGTGTTCCTGCTTCAAGCCTTCCGCCCCTCCCCCGTCGGCTTACATGGGTCCCTGTTCGTGAGTGATGCGGGGCAATCTCATGGAGGCTTCGAATACAACGCGGAGTGGAACGCCACTCTGACCGTAGAGGATTCCACTGGAAATTTGAAGTTCGTTCTAGATGTGGGACTTGGCGACGCCCTGATGAAGCACGAATACCGTATAACCGATTTCGTCAAGGAGCCCAGCAAGATCAGGATGATGGTCGAGGGTCAAGCACTGGTCTTGCTCTGGATAGACAATGATGCGATCTGGAACCGCATGTACGACAAATACTACATTGCCTCCTGGGGCAGCGACGCCCCGCCTGAGGAGATGAGGGGAACCATCTCACCGAAGATCTTTCCTGGCCTAGCCGACCACTATTATGTTGAACTGAGATTGCGATAAGATATCGATGGCCATGTTGTTCAAGTGAAAAACCTGGTCGAACCGAGCCACCGGAACTGAGTCGCCTGAATCTCTTGCCTGTCGATTGACTGATTGAACAGTGATCAAACAGACCGCGAAATAGCAGGCATGGTGTCCGACACATCTATGGGTTATCGTCAGCGCCGCACAGATTAAGGTGGATCGATAGCGGGGGCTCCTCATCTGCAGAGGCTAACGAGAACTCGAAAGCGCATGATGGGCGAGTCTCGGTCAAACGATGCCCGCTCGCTCGATCGGTGTGTGTTCTAGGCTCTAAGAGTCTCGGTCAGCGATTCCGCAATGAGTTTTATATCTCCTTGAACATGAATCGTCTCTTGATCATGATGGATGAGTTGGGACAGAGTAGGCCCACGTTCTATTTCGACGTCCACGGAGGGATAAACACGGACAAGACCGTTGATCTTGCTGTGAGGAGGGCAGGGGAACTGGGAACGCGGAAGGTGGTGGTCGCCTCGGAGACTGGATTGACGGCCTTGAAGGTCTTGGACGCGTTCCCCGAGGGTGAGGTGATAGTCGTGAGCTCGGCTGCCGGCACCTGTGTCGAGGGCAGTGTGATCGGCGACCTGAGGGTGGGGATACCCGACGAAGCGATGCTTGAGGAGTTGAAGAAACGGGGCGCAAAGATCGTCAGGGGGACAGATCCTTTCTGGAACCTAGCCGCACACACGAACCTAGTAGACGCGTGCAAGCTGGGCATGATGTACTTCAAGGTGATCTGCGGGGGGATTCACGTATGCATGACCGCGATCCTAGAGGCCACGGATGCGGGTTACCTGACCCAGGGAGAGGAGGTCGTGGCTTTGGCAGGGAGCTTCGTGGGTCTTGACACCGCCATTGTCGCAGGGGCTGCGAACTCGGTCAACTTCTTCAAGGCTTTCGAGGTGAGGGAGATCATCTGCAAGCCCAGGCGGCCCCGATACACCTGGCCCATAGACCAGAAAGACTGGAAGGGCGACCTAGAGAAGTACCGCCGTTTCGCGATCGATCGATCACCTTGACGTCTTCGTGCAGCATTGGAGATTATCGGCACCTATACATGTCGATTTGGCCCGATACAAGTTCCGTAGGGTGAGGTATTTATGCCTCGAGGTGTGCCACGAAACAAGGATCGGACACGAGCATGGTGAACAAGCAGGTAGCGAGATTTGTTCATCAAGCAGGCGCGTGCTAAAGACAAGCGGAGATTGCGTATGCAGATATTGAACAAGGAGATGGAGAAAAAGATACGAAACGGCATCACGAATTTTGTTCTGCGCAAAGAATATGATGTGGCGATAGCACAGATTCCCAATATCATAGATGAACTCTATGCTAACATCCCGGACAACAGACGCACTTCATACGGGAGGGTTCACACCGTCAAAGTCTTGAGCGAGTATCTGTACACTCAATTTACCCAAATGGGCGCGCCCGCATATGAAATCGCGTCGCGTGCATTCAAAAAAGCCGATGATTATAGGACCGGGGGTGTTTCGCTCGGAATACTATCCCATTATGGACTCGGTGATTACAGGAAAGTACTTCCCTATTTTGAATCCGCTGCCGCTTCTTCTGACTATGCCATGCGTGAATTGGCCCAAATGTTCTTTCGAAAACTCATAGGAAAGCATCCCGATGAAATAAAAGAGTATTTGCTGCGGCTTGCAAAATCGGAAGATGCCAACGTACGTCGATTCGTTAGCGAAACTCTACGTCCGGTGCAGGAGAACAGATGGTTCTATAAGAACCCTAATTATCCATTATCCATATTGAAGAATATGTTCAAAGAGAGTTCACCGTATCCGCGTGCTTCCATAGGGAATAACCTAAGTGACTTGGCAAGGCGACTCCCTGACCTTGTCTATGATTTGGCGAAAGAACTGGTTGACAGCGGGGACAAAAACTCCTGCTGGATAGCCTATCGAGCATGCAGAAATCTCGTAAAAAAAGAGCCTCTCAGGGTGATGGATCTGTTGAAAGTGGACGAATACAAGTACAAGAACAGGACACATAAGAGAAGCGACTACTAGGGTAAATGAGGCGAAATCTATATTACATGAATCAGGGTCTATGCTGCGAAAGCGGAGAAGGATCGCGCGCCCGCAGGTGACAACATGGTTGAATTCATAGAAATTGAAGCAAAGAGCGTATTGACGCCGCATAGGTTCAGGGATAACTGGTACTGGGAGAGATACGCGATCAACCCTTATCGCGGTTGTCAGTTCGCCTGCAACTATTGTGACGCCATAACTGAAAAGTATTTGGTGCATAAGAATTACGAAGATTTTTCAAGGGTGATCTATGTGAAGAAGAACATCGACGAGGTTCTGGAAAGGGAAGTCAAAAAAGTCAAACCTGATGTTGTGGCCATGTCGGGAGTCACCGACCCATATCAGCCCGCTGAGAGAAAATACGAAGCAACAAGGAAGAGCCTGGAGATACTAGCAAGACACAATTTTCCCGTTCATATCGGTACGAAGAGCGATCTCGTCTTGAGGGACGTTGATCTGCTCAGAGAAATAGCGGGACAGACCTGGTGCACGGTTTCCTTAACGATCACAACTTTCAACGAAAGAATCTTGCGACAGCTGGAACCGCTAGCCCCTTCACCGGAAAGAAGGCTGGAAGCGGTCAAGAAATTGAATGAAGAAGGGTTGCAGGCGGGGATCGTGTTTACCCCTATTGTGCCGTATATCTTGGACGATCCCAACAATATCGAGGAGGTAATCAAGAGAGCATCTGGATGTGCCAAATATGTCTTGATCGGTGCGGGAATGACCCTAAGGAGCAATCAACGGACGAGGTTCTTAGAGTTGTTGGAGAACAGCTTTCCAGGACTCGTAGAAAAATATAGGGGCCTATATGAAGAGCAGATGAGCCCTCATAAAGACTATGTAATCAGGTTGAGCAGGCGTGCATTCGATTTCTGCAAGAAATATGGCGTAAAAAACTTTATCTCACCGCCAAGTTTTGAGAGGCACTTGAAGGAGAATTTTGACGTAGCGAATCATCTATTGCTTATAGCCTTTTTCAAGGAATTTAGATCTGCAAATCCCTACTCAGCGTGGGCTTACCACAAGGCATCTCAGAATATCGAGAACTTGAACGAGAGCCTAAGAGATATCAGTGATAGAGGGGAGTTGAGATGGATTCCTGGTGTAGGAGATAGCATTGCTAGGACCATCGAAGATTTCCTGATCAATGGGAAAAGTGAAACATTGGAAAAAGCGATGAATGTGACGTGAATAGGAAGCAGGCATAGAGCACGCGCCAGAATCGGCCTGATGTGTGGTTTCAAGATGTCCCCGAAAGAGCCGTTAGAAGAGTTTTGAAGGATCATGAAGCACTACAATATTCTTGGCACCGCGTTTTCAGATCGATCGCGCCTGGCAGAGCATCGAGAGGCGCATGACACTCCAGGGCTGTCCTCCCCGGGTTTCCAACACGTGCCCCGTGCGACCTCCACAGCCATTTTCAGTGTTATGGGCAGCTAGCCGCGCATTTTCCAAGACATCGACCTCGCCGATAAATCGGCAGTGCTTCAGTCTTTATTGAACGAAACAACCAAGAGTCTGGAAGGAGATGGGTGAGCACCATAAAGTCGATCGAAGATCGATCGATCGCCAACGGATGGGTGTCTTCAGCCAGACATAAGTCAGTGAGCTGAGTGAAAGTGAGTTTGCGTGCTCACTGTCGTCGAGATCGATCGATCTTGATGTGGAGAAGACTTGGGATTGTAGATCTACTCAGAGACTCCTCCTTGGCGCCACCGGAGGATGCGGTAGCTGCCGGACCACATCAACACGGTGAGGAGTACGCAGTAGGCAGCGGTCCATTCGATAGACAGATTGGTGAACGCCCCTAGGAACGCGAGGAGATTGACCAGTGCCCAGTGAGCCACGAAGATGGGCAGTGACATCCGTCCGAACACTGTCAGGAGGGCGAGCGATACGCCGCGATTGTGGGCGAACTGTGTTGCGCCCCAGATCAGGAGTCCCAGGAAGCAGACGATCGCTGTTATGAGGTAGAAGTGCATGCCGAAGGCAGTCTCCACGGGAAAGAGCAATGCGAGGAGGGAGGCTGAGGCCAAGCCGGCGACGCCTAGGAAGAAGAAGCTGCGTGTTGGTTCTTTGTGGGTTAGGAAGATCTTTGATGCGCCTGCGCCCATTAGGACCAGGGAGAGTGTCTTGCAGACAGAGAAGGTGCCGGTGAGAAACGGGGCAGCAAGGATCTCGGGCAGAGCTTGGGGGATCGGGGAGAGAAATGTGAAGGGGACGAGCGCTCCCAGGGCGACGCCAGCAACGAAGAGCATCTTCCAAGACAGGATGAGCACGAGAGGGAAGGCGATCAGGTCTGTCAATCCTACGGCGGCCACTGGGTTGGCCCATGCGCTCAGGCGCTGTGAAATGAGTTCAGGGTGCGTGACGATGGTGATGGATGTCCCTATGATGATCAGGCTTAGGTATCGGACTAACGTGTGGCGCGTAAGCCGGAGCAGGTCGCCGGTCTGCCTTCGTCGGTGAATCATGAGGGCGAGCGCTGCGCCGGTCACGAAGAAAAAGAAGGCGATGGGGGTGACGGAGGCATTCCATCCAGCCTGCGCCACGATGCCTAAGACGACGGCCATGAAAGCCGCGCCCACCGCCGTGAAAACCAGTAGCGTTCCTTGCTCCAAGACTGTGCGTCGGCTCGGAAGCAGGTTACCGGTTGTCCACCGCCGCAGCAGGAGCAAGGCAGCGGCAACTGCAAGGATGACCCAGAAGGTGAAGATGGGATCAACCAGAGGCTCCGACGGGCCGGCGACCCCTAACAACAGACCCAAGATTGTCGAATCTTTGAGCATGTGTTGGAGATCCCCTCCGCCCCCGGCGACCAGAATCGCAAGCAGTGTGTGTACGGGGATCATCAAGAGGATCCCGGCACCCCGCAGAGCGTCGAGAGAGGCAACACGCTTCAAGACTGTCCTCCCCACTTTTCAATGCATGCGCCTGTGCTCCCTTTTCCTAGGCTTTTTAGCTTTGCGGCCGTTCAGCTAAGCGCTCTTGATGGCATCGCCGCCGCCGGCGGATCGATCATGCCTCAGCGTTTGTTGAACGAAACAATCAAGAGTCTGGAAGGAGATAGGTGAGCGCCATGAGGTCCCTCACAGCGTCAAAGAAGATTATTGGAGCATCAGGCTATGGCCGCAAGGGGCGCTATCGATCCATCGACGACGTTCTCCCGTGCTGAATCGGCGGAGGCTTCGATTTGGCTCAGTCCATGGAAAACAGCTCTTGTCCACGCTGCGGGTCATCGGTTGCGTCCGATGCGGTGTTCTGCCAGAATTGCGGAACAAGAATAGGTAGGGACCGACCTACTCCGCCACCGGTCCCTGTACGCGAGCCTCAGGTAGCAAGACCCGTGGAAGACCGGTCGCCCTTGTTCGAGACGAGCAGGCAACCACCGTCGAGCGTCGCGGGCAGGGAAGTCGGTACCCCGACGGTCGTTCTAGCGGCGGCCCTAGCGGGGGCGGTTGTGCTGTTCATCTTTCTCGGCGCGTCTATGAATTTGCGTCTAGAGAGATCGAATCTCGAGCAGGCCCGTCTGCAGTCTCGGCTTAACACCATCAACGAAAATTACAGCTCGCTGTCTCAGGAGTACTCGTCTCTTCAGGCGAACTACAGCACTCTGCAGACACAGTACAATTCCTTGAAATCGTCGTACGGCACCTTAGCGTCAAGCTACGATTCCCTTCAGACGCAATATCAGCAAATAGAATCTCAAGAGCAACAGATCCAAAGTTGGTACGACGACGTCAGACAGCAGGTCAACATGAGACTCGGAAACAACCGTACGGAATGGCAAGCGTTTGTGACTCCCACTGACGCCTTGGTGGAAAGCCTCGTCGTTAACATGACTGGGGGATGGAGCGATGGCGGGGACTCCGATGAATTCTGGAGTGATGTGAAGAGGCTCTACGACTGGGTCGAGCGGAACGTCAAATACTCGTATGACTCGCCATGTCCCAATCTGCCATCTTTGCTTGGTGAGCCGTCGTGGAAGGCGGAATACTGGCGGTTTCCGAACGAGACGATCCGAGACAAGCACGGAGACTGTGAAGACAACGCACTTCTCCTATGCAGCCTCATACGCTCATACTGTGACCGAAAGTACATGTCGTATTGCATCTTGATCGAGGGAACCGTAGGGCACGCAGCGGTTGCATTTCCAGTTGGAAAGGGAAAACTCGTGGTTCTGGATCCCGCGGGCCGATACTTCACCGGGCAACCAGGGCCTCTGCAACCCAAGGATGTTGAGGAAGCGACCGACGATTGGCTCTCAGTCTGGGGTGGGAGCAACAAGGCGACGATATTCGCGGTCTTCAACGAAGACTTCCACACGATTTTCTCATCCAATCGGGATTTCATGGACTGGGCGATACGTTCCTAGAGTGGCGTCAACTTGATCGATCTCAAGCTGGGAACTCGTTCCCAAGAACGAGCAGCAAAGCCCCGGTCAAGCTGCTCCAACAAGTGCCTCGCCTCTCCTTACAGCCTTGCTGGCGTTGGCTTTAATAGACATATCGGTCGATCGAGGAGCCGCCTATCGAGGTCTGCCGACAGGAATTACGTAGAGTGGTTTGCAGTTCTCGGATAGGTTGAGCAACCCTTGGATCTGGTCGTCGTGGAAGGCGCCTATCACAACTGTTCCCAGCCCTAGGCTTGTGGCCTCAAGGTAGATGTTCTGTCCGACGTGGCCCACCTCCATGTGAACGTACCTGATCCCCCTGTCGCCG
>Ga0315307_1001641_pt1 | contig 10053 bp, 9 predicted proteins | sample TDP2_MG_FD_203079 | JGI IMG/M metagenome (GOLD analysis project Ga0315307, IMG submission 203079) | Freshwater sediment microbial communities from Lake Towuti, South Sulawesi, Indonesia - TDP2 | ecosystem: Environmental > Aquatic > Freshwater > Lake > Sediment | place: Indonesia: South Sulawesi... | reverse complement strand
AGGCGAAAGTGAGATTACAAACAATGTGATGTCGGCGAACGTTAATGTTCAACCCATTTCGACAGCTTTGCTACTGAACGCTGAACCGTGGGGTTCCCCAGCTAACGAAGAGGTGTTATCCAAATATGGCGTTCCTTATGCTGTATACGGGTCGCAGGATTTCGGTCAAATCGATCTGACCAAGTTCTCTAAGGTTATTGTAGCGTCAGATCAGAACCAGAAATTCTACGACGACATGAACACCTATAGATTGTGGTTTGAGGACTACGTGAAAGGCGGAGGAATGTTGGAGCTTCACGCTGCTGATTCGGGCTGGAACGGAGGCAAATGGGTAGGCACACTACCAGGAGGGTTGGTGTGGAACGGCTACTACGCACAATACGTCACAATTGTCGACCCTCTTCATCCTGTTGTCACCTTGCCAAATCCGATCACGGACGCTGAGCTTGACAATTGGAATTACGCAGTACATGGGTGGTTTATCTCTTATCCGCAGAACTCCTACATCGTGATAAAAGAAGACGGCACAGGCTACCCGGCTTATCTAGAGTTTGATTACGGAGCTGGAGTTATCGCAGCTACTTCCCAAACCCTCGAATGGGCGTATATGCATGGACTTAGCCTAATACTGGAGAATAGCCTACTCTACACGGGTACAAGATATCCGCATGAGCTCTTTGTGACTCTTGATGCTCCAGCCTTTCTTGGACCAAGTGATTCAGCTTTGCTGAACGCAACAGTATACAACGTTGGACTGAACAAAGAAACCAATGTGGAGATTCAGCTTCTGATTGACGGGAGCATCGTCAACTGGGCTGTGACTCCGGAGCTTCCAAGTGGTTGGGCATTCACTGTTAGTTACAATTGGGTTCAGCCTCCAGAGGCTACGTACAACGTAACGGCTTATGCTCCACCAGTTCCAGACGAGCAATTCATACATAACAATAGATTGACACGGTTTGTAACAGTTGCTTCTCCGTTGATCAGTCCGGTTGAAGGGCAGTGGGCAAGCTACACAGTGAACTATTACGACGACACAGGGCGAATAATAGGCATAGAATACTGGAACCTGACTTACGATCATTACGTTGAGCCGTACAAAATCTACATTACGCTAATGGTAAGAAACAACTATGGCTACAACAGCACAATGTGGATGATCGTCAACACGATGACTAGATTCGTGGAGAGCGGTGTATGGTATGGCATGTGGTATCCAGGGCGGATAGAGACTGATATCAACGTAGGCTCTTCAGTGAATCTCCTCAATGGTGTGGCAATTGTCAATGGTAGCAAGGTAGTCCCGGTGGGCGTATACCCAATCGACTGTTGGGAACTGCCGATCGGGACGTATGGGTCTCAATATACTTTCTGGTATGACAAGGTTTCTGGATTATGGATTGGCATGGATTTTGTGGGGTACCCTTACCGCGTTGAACTCCGTCTCACAGAAACAAACGTTCCAATAGGCACTTCATACGAACATGAATTAGCAGCGACTGTAGAAGCCCCGGCACGCCTAGAGCCGAACGACTCTTCACTGCTAAATGCAACAGCATACAATATAGGACTGAACACAGAAACAAACGTGAAACTCTCACTTCTCATGGACGGGATCGAGGTTGAGAGCGCGATTATTCCCACTTTCTTAAGCGGCACCTCTCGCACAATCAGCTACATTTGGACGCCAACTGTTGAAGCTACTTACAACGTGACCGCTTACGTTCAACCTGTCGCCGGAGAAGCCTTCACTGTGAACAACGCTGCAACAAAATCGGTTCGTGTCAGATCTGTCAAAGGATATATTCTCTTTGATCAGACCCATTGGACTGACTCAATTCTCATGTACAACACATGGGTAAAGAACATGACCGACAGGGGTTACATCGTCGACACATTAACAGTCACCCCGCTGACACCATCGGCGCTGCAAGGCTACGATGTTTTCGTCATCCCTCAAGCACGCTACTCGTACAGTTCAGATGAAATCTCCGCGATACAAAGCTTCGTACTCAATGGAGGCGGGCTCCTAGTCATAGGCGATGACTCGCCGTACGTCTACTCCGATCTCACGAGATTCGCTGGCATAACATGGGACTTGGGAGGGTATTGGGGGTACACCAACGACATTACGCCCCACCAGGTGACCGAGGGAGTTAAGACCGCTTACTTTGGCGCGCCAGGCAAGGTTTACGTTAGTCTTCCAGCTCAAGGCCTAATCAGAGACTTGAACAAGAACATCTTGCTCGCAGTTTCGGAAACTGGAGCTGGAGCAGTGATATGCATTGCTGATGAAGACACAATCATCGATTGGTACATTGGATATGCCGATAACCTACGACTGGCTAATAATATGATTGACTGGCTAAAGAGCAGATGTCCCATTGCCTCCTTCACCTATTCGCCGATGGACCCATATGTCGGTGAATCGGTAAGCTTCGACGGTTCAGCCTCGTACGACCCAGATGGAGTTATCGTCGGTTATCTTTGGAGCTTCGGCGACGGTGGCACTGCCAGTGGCGTTACAGCGACTCATGTTTACGCTGCCGGCGGAACCTACACGGTAGTTCTAACAGTTATCGACAACGAAGGCTTAGACTCCGCTGCCACGGCTAATTTGACGGTTGCACGGACCACGTTAGAAGTTTCGGTTGAAGTTGGTTCCATATACTTCAGAGGCGAAGTGGCTGAATTCTACGTCTTGGTTTCGAGTTTAGGCAAGCCTGTTGATGCGGAGCTTACAGCCATGCTGCTTTATGGTGGGACCATCTATGAGGACTTGAGCGCCAAAGTGACACGAGTCGGCACAGGGCTTTACAGAATACCTTACACAGTGCCCGCAGACGCTTCTCCAGGCACATATGCACTGGTTGTTGAAGCAAGCTATCTCAGTCTTAGAGGAGCGGCGCTCGAGAGTTTCCTGTTGAGCTCAACGCTGACTGGATGGAACGCTTTATTGGTGAACATCAACGGAACTGTGGGAACACTAAAGACAGATGCAGGTTTAATCAAAGTGCAACTCGATGCCATCAATGCCAAGCTAATCAGCATTGAAGGAAGAACGGCGACCGTTCAAACCGACATAGGCACAGTTACGACAGACATAGACAACCTTCAGCTGAGGGTTACCTCAATCGACGGAACAGTTGCCACAATCCAAACCACGTTAGGCACAATCAAAGGAACAGTGACATCAATTCAAGGCGATGTAGCAACCATCAAAACTGACGTAGGAACAGTTCAAGCGCGTCTTCCACCTGGATGGACAGAAGCCCAACAACAAAACACGACTCCACTGTACATTCTGTTGATACTCGTGCTGATAGTCTCCATCGGAACAATCATCCTGACCTTCTTCAAACGCAAGAGATCTTAGCAAGAGACAACGAGCCTCTCTCCCTTTTTTCTACGAGCCAATAACATATGAAACAGAAACTGAGCCCCCAAACACAAAACCAAATATCTCCAAAGACCCCACTAAACAACAGTTCAACGGGACAGGAAGCATGAATCGGAACATGAGCGTAGAAATCGAAAACTTGAAAAAAGACGTTCGCATGCGCGCCTTAACTGACACAAACATGTCCATCTGGTGGATAGGCGTTTACCTGCTACCTATAATCGCCAGTATCATCTGGGCTGTGGTGTTCGTGTCCGTCTTGATCTCATACATCATCTCTCTCACAAAACTTCCCCCAGCCCCAGGCGAACTGCCTGCGTTTCCATGGAGCCCGTTGCTCTCAGCTGCCACAGCGGGCGTATACTTGACAGTGATAGCCACCTTCATCCTGTTCATCATACTCACATACAGGCTTGTAAAACGACGCAACCACCATTTCAGAAGACAAATCCTCCTATTCGAAGACATAACAGCAACGATCAGGAAAGCCACAATGAAGAAAGGAGTCGACGCTGAATTCGACTTGGGATCTCTGGACAGAACTCTCGGAGAAACAAAGGCAGAGGAAACTGAATCAGAGAAAAGCGCAATGCTTTGGGCTGTTCTGACCGCGTTCAACGGCTTCGCACTATTCTACGTGTGGTACTTCCTAATGAGGGACTTCAACAAACACGAGAGAAGAGAAGACGCGTTCTGGACGGAAGCAAGTAAGATACTCGGCAAAGCGGGAATCAAACTCGAAGTGCCAACCAGAACAGAGCCATTGGTCGAGAGAAGCTTCGCCCTGTACCTAATTCTAACGATAATTACAGGGGGCGTCTTCGGGATATATTGGCTCTACGTGTTGCTGAAAGACCCGAACGTGCATTTCAGATACCACGCACAGATAGAGGATCAAGCGCTTCCCATCTTAGAAAGCACCCTTGCCTAGTAGATTTAAGCTCTCCTTCCTTTTTATTTTACAGCCCAAGTAAGCGCGGTGTCACATAAGTTTCAACAAAAGCTGCAATCACGAAGAGCACCAGCGAAGCCACAGCCAAGACAACAGTGTCCTTCACACCAAGCTTGAACTTGGCTACACTCACGTTTTCTCCAGTCACCTTGGTCATAATCGCTTCAACGGTTGTAACCTGCCAGCGGATTATAGAAGCAAACTCAAGAATAAACGCAGGTATCTCGAATATTCCATGGGGCACTAGCCCTAGGATGGGATAGGCGAATCCTCGTTGAATTCCAACAACAGTTGCCACCACCCCTATTAAGGCGCCGTTCAACATAAGCTCGAAACCCAGAATTAACGCGCCCAGCAGCGGCACCCAAACAAGCATGCGAATCGGGTTCCAGAAATGACCTATGTTATTGGAAAGAATGTAGAGGTAGAGAGTTCCAGTGTATGGAGGCGGAATGACAATGTATCGTCTCTGCTGCTCGCTGAACGTCTTCAACACGTCAGCAAGCTCTGGATTGTAAGAAAATGCGAAGACCGTGATAAGAACCGAGACGAATATGACTCCGAAAAAGGTTAATGTCATCGCTTTAACAGTCGTCTTATTCCGTCGAGCACTGGAGACAAATACGCCCAAAATCCTCGCCAAAAACGATCTCAGACTCAGAGCAAGACCCTCCACACAATAAACAGCCACTGGCGAATAAACCTTGTCAGAAACCCAAACGCTCCTCGGCATTCTTTATGATGCGCACTCGTGGAATCTTCTTGGTTGCGGATTTGTGTTGAACAGTGTATCGTAATATTTAATACATTATCTGCGTGTCGCTTCAATTGATTCATATGTCAACTATGAAAGTGTTAAAGCTTTACTCGTTAGGCTTGATAGTGTTGCTTGCGGGCATCGGGATCAGTTTGACTGCTTGGTATGCCTATGGTCTGTCTCTTTCAGCTGAGAAAAGAGAACTTGTGAGGGCAGAAACCTTCAAAATATGTGCCGACGAACAGAAGTTTAAGGCTTTCTACCTTTCTGCACCTGTTGATAGTTTTGAAGTCACATGGAATGTTTCTGAGGGTTCTATTAAGTGGAGCGCGTGGCAAGCGCGCATAATTGAAGATGACCACGGATATTTTGACCATTGGGTGAATGAAACTACGGTTGAGAAGGTTCAAACGTGGTTCTGGGATGAAAACCATGGCACAGTTGGTTACGTTGGTTCTCCGACGCCCATCAATGAAATCTGGTATCTCCATTTCTTCAACGAAGACTCGTTTGAGAAAACAGTGTCCTTTCAGGTAGTCAAGATTTGGCATGGCTTGTTTTGACTCGGGGAGAGCTCTCCTCTCATGAACTGAGGTCTTCGCGTGGTTTCTTCTATTCTGAAGCCTGCCTTCTGCCAGACTATGTAGGAATTCCTATATATAGAAAATCCTATGCAGCGGCGACCGCGTGGGGTTCAGTCGCCCCTTTAGACCTTTGTTTGCTCCCTTTTTGGTGCTGTCGAAGGCTGCATAGGTTTTTCTCTCTGTTGAATAAAGAGCAGAAGAACCATAGCAACTATCACTATAAGCGATTGAACCGAACCCACAACTGCACTTTCAGCAGAGAAAAAGACATGGAAGTAAATGGTGTCCAGAGTGACGTAGGCTATCAAGGCTATGGCAACCGACACGATTAATACTTTGGCGAGGTATAGAGTGCGTCTTTTCAATAATTCCCTATCCGCATTAGACCAGTTGTCTGCTTCGATTTTATCTTTTTCTGTAAAACTGTTCTGCTAGAATATTTCTCCACAAATCGTTAATGCAAGTTGTATCCAGAAATACTTCCCTAGGTTGAACGGTTATGCGAAAAAGCTGGAAAGTCGGGCTATTACTAGTTTTAATGTTTGTCACAGCAGTACCGACTTTCTTCTTCTTGGCATCTCTTCTTTTTCTTATAGCCTACTTTTTCAGGGTGCTAGGACCTCTTTATGGGGCTTCACATGACTCCAGAAGGGTATTATCTTCTACCGCTTTCTGGCTTGTGTACTATTGTGTTCTTTGCAGGCTTGGTTGTGTTCGTCAAAACAATGAAATCTAGAAAGGAAATAGCTTTACAGCCAAACGAAAAAGAACTAACTAGGATCGTCAAAGGTGAGAAGCTTTGAATGAAGAAGAGGTGGTTTGAAATCCAGAAGATTGTGTTTTGGTTAGGTGTTGTTGTTTTTATTGTCGGGGCTGTTTTGTGTGGCTATGGCTTTGTAACCGTTCGAAGCCTTTTTGAAGAGTTGCGAGAGCTGTACACGCATCCTTTTGCGGCTTTCCCTTGGCTGTCTTTTGGGTCGCCTTTTTAAGTCTTTGAAGAGCAGTTGTTTCTTGCACAGCTCCTTCAATCATTGGGGGTTGGGATGGCAGTCTTTGGAGCAATTATGCTTGCATATGGTCTATGGGTAAAGAAGGAAAATAGATAACTCTTCTACCACTTCAGAATAAATGTGCTCACAATGTTCTAGAGTTTTGTTTCATAATTCGCTTATAGTAGTGAGGAGTTTATGGAGTGAGTTTGGGCAGCTGGTGTGCTGTTTTCAGTCTATTTGCTAGCTGAATGGAGGTGAGAGAGATGAGAAAGATGTTATTTGCGCCGCTCATAGCGTGCATGGTTGTGCTTCTATCAATGGTATTGATGCCAACAGTTTCGGCAAAGACTCTTAAATTTGATCAGATCATTGTAGTTGATGAATACGCTGAAGCCGGTCCAAATCATCCTGATGAATATGTATATTGGAAGGGAACGATAACCGGAGGCATTACGGGAACCGTTTATTTCTGGGAAAACTGGGAGAAAAACTACATTGTGGGCAAAGTTGAGCATTTCTTTGAAGAGTTCTATATTGATTTGGGAGATGGTTGGGTCTCAGGATATGACAAGGGTGTTTGGAACTTTGCCACCTTCAAGTACAGGGCTCACGGTTTCGTAACAGCTGCGAGCGAGAACTATGCGGGTATGATTGGAAACTTCCTCTTTGAAGAAGGCACCACAACTGATCCCAATCTTGGATTTCCAATAACAGGCACGGGCAGAGGTTTCATGGGACCATGACTTAACTGAATAATGTTTATTGAATACGAATACCAAGTACGAAAGACTCTTAGCTTGTTTTCTCCTTTTTTATTCTCCGCAAATTGCATATGCAACTTTGAAACGACTCGTAGAGCGCACTCTGCGCGCGCTTGGATAGAAATCCTGTGCTTAAGCGTGGCAAATGGAGTAGTAAACAAACTAGCCAAACCAGACAGAGGCGCGGTTGACGGGTAAGACGCTGGAAAGCGTGCTCGTGAGACAAGCACGCAAACTCGACAGTTCATCTTGGGCGCGGTCAATAGTCAAGTAGTCGTGGCTTTGGGTGAAGATGTGGTAATCATTTGCTGAGGAATTCTTTGACCCAATTGACGAATCGTTCGGCGTCTCTTACAGCTTCTCGTGCGTCGTTTTCGTTCATGAGTCTTTCTTCGTATTCAGCTGCGTCCTTTATTCCAAGCAGTCTGCTCAGCTGTTTGCTTCTTGCTGTAGGATGTCTTTCGGTAAACCAACTAACTGAATAAGGCTGATTACGTCTTCATGCCTTTCTCCAGCGTGTCTGACACCTAACATGAAGACTGTGAGAGCGTCGGAAGCGCTTATTCCGCAGTGAACAGCGTTGATAACGGCTGCGTTCCATCTTGCGCTTCTCAGGCACTCTGACGCCGCGTCCAAGCATTCTTCAGATTTTCTCAGGTAGTTGTTGAAGAGAGATTTGTTTACGTGTCTGACTCGTGTGGACATAGTTTTCATTCCAGAGGGTTGCCGCAGATCAACACGTGGTTTCGTATAGCTTGTTTGATTGGTGGTTCTTTCTGTCTCTTTTGCAGGTCTTCTTCACTGACATAGTACGCTGAGATTGAGTTACCGAATCTGTCGGAGACGTCTTTCTGAAGCTGGGCAACGATGTTTTCTACCTTCTCTTTGTGGTTGGTTACGATGAGGAGGTCTATGTCGCTTCGCGGCGTTTCTTTTCTTTCCACTATACTGCCGTACAATGCGGCTGATGTGACCAAGGGGGAGTCCATTTTTCTTTTTATTGTGTCTTTAAGCTCGGAGAGGGCTTGACGTTCCAGCTCAAAAGTTCTTTCAACTATGCTTGCAGCATAGCTGTTTGCATTCAGTTTGAAGGCGTAGGATCTTCCAAGAGTCCGCACTGCAATGGCGTTTGCTTTTTCAAGTTCGTCAAGAACCTTTTGGATGCCCATGTGCGATATGCCCAAGAATTTGGCAAGTTCCCTTATAGTGAATTCCTTCTCACGGTATCTCCAAAGCGTTCTAAGAACCTTGACCTTCACCTTGGAGCCTAACAGCGCTTCGATCAAACTATGAAACTGCATGACTATCACTGTAAACTAAAGTTTCCATATGGAAACAAAAGTAAAAAGACTTTCGCATCAAAAAGAAGGAAAATCGCACCCGAAGACTTCACAGTGAACAAGCTAGCCAGACCGGATAGAGGCGCGGTTGATGAGCAAGACGCTAGAAAGCGTGCTCGTGAGGCAAGTGGGCAAACTGGACAACGAATACCTAGCAAAAAGAGCCCTGACAAGCCGAAGTCCTCACAACACTACAAACCATCCAATCTAGCTAAGGCAATAACTAGAACATGTATGCGTTCATGATTTTTAGATTGCTCTTTACGGGAAAGTTATTTCAAGCCTGAATGTACACTTCCTAGACTAGTGGTTTGGTTGAGGCTTGAGCCGTATTCGTACAGGGATGTTGTACGTGTTCTTGGTAAGCTTGGTTTCAGAGTTGTGAGGCAGAGGGGTAGTCACGTTGTGTTTAAGGGTTTTTGTAAGGAGAAGAAGAGGACGGTTGTTGTCCCTAGACACAGAGAGATTGCGGTTGGGACTCTTCGAGGTATTTTGTTTCAGGCAGGGCTCACTGTAGAGGAGTTTCTTAAGCTGGCTGAGAGGGTTTAGGCTTTCAGTTCGATTACCATGGTTGCAACGGGTTCGCCTTTTATGGCTCTTTCTTTTTCCCATGGTTCTGCGTGTTCAAACCAGAGTTCGAAGGCTGCTTCAAAATTCTTCAAGGCTTCGTCGATGGTTTTGCCTTGGCTAGCGACTCCCGTTACCGAGTCTATTGCGACGTACAATTTTCCTTCCTTATGTATTGTAACGCCGACTTTCATTGTTTCGTCAACTCTAGTAGTTGAAATGGTTTAGAAGCTTATTAACTTTCAGAGTCTTGTATGCCTGTGCTCTCATCTACTAGAAACTTTGGCAAGATGGTTGTCATTCCGCTGTTATTGGATAGATTTCTTCTTTGCTGGTTATTTTGTATGCGTAGAGCAGCGCGGCTTGGATGTCGTCTTTGGTTAAGTGTGGGTAGTCTTTGAGGATTTGTTCGATGGTTAGTCCGTGTCCCAGCAACCGCAGTATTTGTTCCACTGGGATTCTGGTGCCCTTGATTATGGGTTTTCCAACCATTATTTTTGGGTCAACTATTATCCTGCCCAGAAGTTTGTCTTCGGGTTTCATGTTGATCGTCCCCTAGTAAGCTATTCATTTGTTGAAGCATTTTAAATGTTTCCGAAGGGTGAGCGCGTAGGTCATTTCGCCTGAAGACTTTCTCATGAGCAAGTTAGCCAAACCGGATAGAGGCGCAGTTGACGAGCAAGATGCTAGAAAGCGTGCT
>Ga0315307_1001639_pt1 | contig 10056 bp, 16 predicted proteins | sample TDP2_MG_FD_203079 | JGI IMG/M metagenome (GOLD analysis project Ga0315307, IMG submission 203079) | Freshwater sediment microbial communities from Lake Towuti, South Sulawesi, Indonesia - TDP2 | ecosystem: Environmental > Aquatic > Freshwater > Lake > Sediment | place: Indonesia: South Sulawesi... | reverse complement strand
CGGGCACAGCGTGGAACACCAGTTTTCTCCTTTCTATAATGGGGCTCAATGCGTCCTCCAGAAGATTTGACGCGACGGCGTTTCTTGCTTCGTGTGCGTAGGGAGGGTCTCGGCATCTATTCGGTTGCCCCCATCAAGCCAAATGCTCTTGAAAAGAGAATTCCAGAGGCGAATGAACAGAGGATATACCACCAGCCGAGATTTAATGAAACCACTCCACTAATCCACGGTAGGTAAGCAACGATTGATGCAGCACTAAAAGGGGAATTGAAGAACTTCATGTGGATAATGAAATCTATTCTTCCGGTTAAGAGTAACCAAAAGACGATAAAGAGGACCATAAACATGGGTAATGTTTTCATCTGCCGAAGCGATAACGAAGCCATCTGGGATGAAAGTTGTAAAAGTTCTTTTTCCTGCTTCTGAACCTTTTTGAGAAGCTTTTTGTCTCCAGTGCTTTTCGCCTTCTCAAGGTTTTTATCTTTCTCCTTTCTTAAGGCGGCGATTTTAAGCTGCAAAGATTTGAGCCTTTCACGTTGTTCTGGACTAACAACGAGACGGTTGATCGTCGACGTTATGAGCGCCATAAGCGCTGAGAGACACAAGATTATGATTGTTGAATAGGGAGGCTCTGCCAAATAGGAACTCATGTTATCACCGCACCAACAATTTTAGAACTTCTTCAGCCGCTTCAGCCTGTTTTCCAGACGGATTTTTAATTATCTTAACTGACGCACCTGTTAAAACTGCGCAGGCAGCAGCCATAAGTCTTGAAAAGAGAATCTCCTCCATTATTTCATCTTCCAAAACCTTGTCTCTTTTCCGAGTTTTATCTTTAAGCCTACGAGAAAGTACTTCATTGTTTTCTGCTTCAACTAAAATGAACATGTCTGGATTTAGAAGTTGCAGGACATGGAACGGTAAACCCGCTAAGTATCCATTCGCAGTTTTTATCGACATATGGGTGTCAACAATTAGGTCTCCCTCAGCTTCGTCAGTCTTCTTGGAAATGATTTTAGCCGCCTCTGCTTGGAGATCATGTTGAAAAGTCAGCCCAGATCTCCTCAACTCGTCTCTGTGAAGGGATTTTCCACGCTTTTGAGATAGTTCAACCATGATTGATCCGAAGTTTACCACCTGAATTTTTTTTCCAGTCTGCTCAGCAAGTTTCACTGCCTCGTTACAAACGGTTGTTTTGCCTGTTCCGGGGATTCCGGTGACGACGATAACTCTGCCCAATTTTTTACTCTCCTAATATGCGACGAAAGGCTGGATACATTTCGGCAACACGCTCCTGTACGAGGAGTTGATAATACTGATATAAGATTCCAACTGCCAGCAAGATGCCCATTCCTGTTCCGAACACTCCAAAGAAATCCGAAACCGAGGCGATTAATCCTACCACTGCCCCTCCGAGTATTGTAACTACGGGAATGTAGCGCTTGAGGACTAGTTCGATGGATCTGTCAGATCTTCGAAATCCTGGAATTTGCATCCCGGAGTCGACGAGTTGTTTCGCAACGGTTCTGGGACCTAAGCCTCCCACCTCGAGCCATGTGAGTGAAAAGACTATGCAAAATGCAACCATGATACCTACGAATATCAGCGCCCTTGCAGGATCTCTTACAACATCTGAAATGTTCCTGGGAGAAATTACGTAATAGACGATGCCACCTATGGGTTGGGGCTGAGTACTCCCTGTAGGGGTTTCATATCGACCAAGGAGGTTAAACCAAAAGTTTGTGTTATGCGGGTTAAATCTGCTCCAAAAAAGTTGGGAGAAGAAGTATATGTTCGCAAAAAGGGCGGAAGCAAAGATAACAGGTAGGTTAGAAACGTAAAGTAGTTTGATCGGGTATTTACCTCGAAATCCTCGGTAGCTAGCGTGGGAAACGGGAAGCTCAACCCTAATTCCTTCAACGTATATCACTACGAAGAAAACGACTAATGTTGTGAAAAAACCCAGCATGGTAGGCACATTCAATACCTTGCCTTCATTGTCCAGTCTGACAAAGGCTTTTATCAATGACTCTCGTTTCATGAGTGTTTGAAAGAGCGCGATGAAGGCTCCATAGCTTTTTCCATCTCCCCAGGGAGGCGTTAGGGCTAAGCTTTCCCACAAAACGGTTTGGGCTACGCCAGCTAAGATGAAGAGGCTGATTCCGCTTCCAATTCCCCAGCCTTTTTGTACCATTTCGTCTAAGAGCATAAGCACTATGCCGGCGGTCAAAAGTTGAAGGAAGATGATGGTGGATGTGCTGGCGTCTAGGGAACCATAGACTCCGCCGATAAGGTATGCAGAGGCTTGAACTCCAGTCATGACTATGGAAAAGAACTTGCTGGCTGTGGTGAAGAGGGCACGGTCGTCTGGGTTGGTGAAGTCACAAGCTATCATGCCTGATCCGGCGAGTAATTGAAGGATGAGACCAGCTGTTACGATGGGGCCTATTCCCAGTTCCATGAGGGAGCCTCTGTGTGAAGCGAAGATCACTCGGAGATAGGTGAGTTCCCATCCTCCGCCTACTCCGACTTTGTAGAGGGGTATTTCGGCCATGATTAAGTATATTACAAGGGCCATGGCTGTCCAGAAGATTTTTTCGTTGAAGCCTACTCTTCGGGCAGGTGTACTCACTTCTGGCATGAATCTTGAGAGAGGTCCGAACATCGAGAGGAATCTGCCGGCCATGGTTTTTCTTCGCCTTTTGTCTATGTTTTTTGTAGGGATGATTAATTAGCAGAATTGCGTAGGTAAAACGTGAATATAAAAGCTTTGACTTGAATGTTGTGTCTGTTTCGTTTCTGGAGATGAGAGTGAGTGTTTTTACGTCTGGCTTTTTTCTTTGAGGATTTGCCCGCCTGCTTCTTCTAATTTTTTGGCTGCTGCCTCTGAGTGGGCTGCCACCCTAACAAGCATAGGTTTAGCTATTTTGCCCATTCCTAAAAGCTTGTCGTATCCAAGTTTGTCCAAGTCTAAGAAAATCTTCTTTTCTTTCCTTTCCAGTTTTTCCTCTGCTGCTAGTTTGTCGGCTAGTTCATCTAGTTCTCCCACATTGATGACGTTGATTTTTCTGTTAAGGGCTTTTTGCGATGTAAATCCTCTCTTTTCGAAGTAGTCGGGTTCATATTTTATTAGGTATGTCCATCTGTGCTTGTGAAGCCCAGCTTTCCCTTTTGTCCCTTTTCTGTGTTGACCTACTTGACCATATCCCTGTGTTCTGGAACCTCGTTTTTTTCTAACTTTTCTGAGTTTGTGGGGCAAAGGCTAAACCTCAAATTATTTCGCTGATATTCTTTCACCCTTAACTGTCGTCTCTGCTTTTTTCAGCCTTATTTCCAGCACTCCATTTTTGTATGAGGCATGGGCTGATTTTGTGTCAACTCTAGTTGGAAGCGGTAATTCCTTATGATATTTTCGTTCAAGGGTATCTACAGAAACCGTCAGGTGATCCTCGGTTACGTGGAGGTTAATGTCCTTTTTCTCTACGCCTGGGAGTTCAGCCACAATAACTACTGTTTTATCCTCTTCGATAACATCAACTAGAGGCTCCCGTTCCTCCTGAACTTTAGGTCCCCTCCGACTCGATTGAACATTTCCAAACTCCCGGATCACTGGCTTTCCATCAGGTCCAAGGGACATGGAAAAACCGTAAACGTAAGGTCTACGAACTTTCGCTCTCTCAGAATCGGTTTCAAAAGTTTCCCGCATAATTTCGTCTGGTATTCCCTCAAGTTTGTCAAATTCGTCAAAATAATCGTTGAACCATGGACGGTTTTTTCTTCTTCTTCTCCACCAACGTTCGCTCAATGGAACTCCTTCCCTTAACAGAAACTGTGCATGAGAAGGTGACTATAAAAGGTATCGCTGGAGCCAACTACATCATTCGTTTTATGAGGTCGTTAATGGCTTCTCCTCGGTATCCAGTGACCCCGCCAGCAACGTAGCTTCTCTTAACCTTTCCCTTGAAGCCTTTCTTCGGTGGATGAAGACGAAACACAGGCATTACTTTGGGAAGACTACTGTACTCAACTTCCACCTTAAACATGGCTTCAGCTAAGTCATCCAACGATTTGTAGCCCAATCCTTGAGCATATTCATCTGTCAATTTTTTATCACCAACAAGTCTTCCCCTTTTCTTCAAAAGAAGCGCTACGTTTTCTTTAGAGATTTCGCCCCAAGTCACATAGTTCTGCACTTTATGCAACATTCCAGTGTTGGAAGAGCGGTCATCAATCAACGTGGCGTGACAATTTCGGATTAGACGAAGCATATTAAGCGTATCCTTGATTTCTTGAGAAATGTTACTAACACCGCGAACCCGAACGGCAACCAAAAATTTCCGTTTTTCCCCCATCTCACGTCACCCAATCCTTTGGTGTGACTAGGCTGTAGGTTTTTCGAAGAGCATCAAAAATGGCGTAAGCAAAAGAGGGAACGGTTCTCGTGGAGCCATAACTCCTCGTCCAACAATCCTTAACACCCGCCAATCCAAGGATAATCTTAGCCGCCTCGCTTGCAACAAGACCCAAGCCTCGGGGTCCCGGAATTAGCACGATTTCAACTCCACCGCATCTGCCCCGAACATGAAAAGTTAAAGAATGCGGTTTTCCACATCCACATTCCCAGCTTCCACAGCCCCGACGAACAGGGGTAATTTTGAGACGCGCGTCCATGGCTGCTTTCTCGATAGCAGTGCGCACCTGCCTAGCCTTCCCTGAACCCAAACCAATATAACCATCGCGGTTTCCCACGACCACGATGGCTCTAAACCGAGATTTTTCTCCAGCGTCTGTTTGCTTCTGCACCAAGCTTATGTTGATAACTTCTTCTTGTAAGTCTGGAAGGAGAACGTTCACTATTTCGGGTTCGCGTATTTTCAATCCCTCCATGAAAACTTCTTCGATGGAGGAGATTTGGCCCTCAAGAATCATTTTTCCTAGCTTTGTACGAGGAATCCAACCTTCAACTTTTTCTTCGCTGGAACTCATGTTCCTTTCTTCTCCTTCTTCTCAAATGATGCCGTAATCTTCTCCTTTGTCAAAGAAAAATGTTCTGAAAGTTGTTCTGGTCGTAGACCTCTCGAAAGATGCTTGGAAAACTTCTGCTGATAGACTTCTGGATTTGAAGACAGTTGACTTCCGTAGTCAACGGTGTGTTTCCCACTTATCCTAGTTTCGTCTGGAAGCATGTTTTCACTGTGGGGAACTGTAACGCCAGCGTCAAGGACTCCCTTTAAAGCCGCAAAAACTCGTGCTCCTTTGGAGGGAAAATGTAAACCTATGTCTAAAACAGCTTTTTTCACGCCATGAACCATAGCCTTAAAACCACACAGAAGTCCAGTTAGATAAGCAGCTGAAACGTTTCCGCAATCACCTTGCCAACCATAGGTTTTTGCCAATTCACGAGAATGAGCTGAGACAACAACCTGATCACCAGTGACTTCGGCTTTGACTATCTGAACGATCATGTGCTTCAAAGTGGGTCGAACCACTAAGCGAGGTAGCCTAGATAAAACAAGAGCCCTCCGTGATCGATAATCTGTTTTTCCTTCCCTCCGTCTGCGGAAAGGAACTCGATAACTTGGACCCGTTGCCATTACCGTCTCCTCTCTAAACCATAAGTTCTAATATAACGTTCTAAATCAGCTGTCGACCCAAAAACTCCGCTTCTTGCCATATCATAAAGTTGACGATAAACACCTTCTGTAATCGCTCGGCTGGCTTTCAACTCGCGCAATTTTTTCCTTAAGGGTCTAATTTTTTTCATCCAAGCCTCCTTTTTGGAAATATTTGCTCGAGCAGAACCGCTTTTTCCTCCCGGCCCTCTTCTTAACCCCTTCTTTTTCTTCTCTTTCAAAACTCTGGCTCGGGCACGACTAACTCCCTTCTTTGGAAGGGCTTTAATAACTCCTTCGTGGATTAATTTTCTAATTTCTTCTCTGGTGATTGCTGCTTCAACATCTTCTATTCGATCGGGAGCGATCCAAACTCGACCTTCACCAACTTTGAGTATTTCGGCGGCTAAATGGCGCTGGCTTCTAAGACTCAACTCTCCTTCACTCCATCTAAGACTATTTGGTTTCCTCCTTCTCCTTTTCTTTTTCTTCTCCCTCTTTTTCTTCTCCTTCCTCTTTTACCTCTTCTTCCTCAAATTCTTCGCGCTCTCTCACTATTCTTGGATTTAGAACATGAATTCCTCTTTCCTCGGCTAAGGCTACGATTTCAACTCTTTTTTTATCTCCGACGGTGTGAGAAATTCTGATGGCTTGCTTTGCGGGGTCTATTCCGTCGAGGTCCTCTACTGTTTGAACATGGGCTTCTACGTAACCAGATGGGTGAAAACCTCTTATTTCCTTGGGACTACGATAACCCACCGCAGGAGACGGAGGCCACCCCTTAACTTTTTTCCGCATTTTACTATCTATTCCGGGCGGTTTTCTCCAGTTCTCTTTCACTCGTTTGTATCGCCAACTTTCTTGGCGCTTAAATTTAGGTTTCTTGTGCTTGCTGAGTTGACGTTTCTTTAGGGGTCGTTCCCCGGCGAATGGCTCCTGTTTTTTCTTGCTTTTCATTCTTCCATTCCCTCTTGTCGCTCGTAAACGTAGATGCCGTCCAAAAACACTCGAGGGTCCTTTCTTTTAACCTTGGTTGCTTTTTCGATGTTTGCGGCGGTTTGGCTGCTGTCTTCAATGTTGATTCCTTGCACGATTATGTCTTCCCCCTTCACCACGACTTTAGTGTCTCCTATTATCTTGGCTATGCGTGGACTTCGCTCCCCGGTGAAGTTCTCTATCACCACAGTGTTTTCTTTGACCTTGACGGATATTGGGAAGTGGGAGAAAACAATTTTCAATTTGTAGGTGAATCCCTTCGTTACTCCTGTTATCATGTTCTGAATGTGGGAGCAAACGGTTCCTACGAGGGCAGCCTCCCTTTTGCGAGGCCAATTTGCCTGAAGTGTGATTATCTTTTTTTCCAGATGAATTGATATAGGCGCATGGGAAAAGTCTCTAGTTAATTCTCCTTTTTCACCTTTTACTGAGACGATTCTTCCCTCTATCTTGGCGTCCACGCCTTCAGGAATTTCAACAGTTTTTAGGGTTTCAATCACTCGCATTTTGGTTCTCCCTAATAGACAAAGGCTAGGAGACGTCCACCAATTTTTCCTTCTTTAGTCTCTCGATGGGACAAAACTCCTTTGGAAGTAGAAACAACTATGACACCTATGTCCCTAGATGGAAGGAAACGTTTCTCCCAGTTTTCAATTTCTTTAAAACTTACAGGAATACGTGGCTTTATGGCGCCACATTTGTTAATTCTTCCAAGAAGTTGCACCCTAAATTTTCCGGAACGTCCATCATCAATAAATTCAAACTCTCCAATGTAACCGTTCAACTGCATGACTCTCAAAACGCGGCCTAAAAGTTTGGAGGCTGTGTTGATCACGCATTCACGTTTGCGTCGCATCTCGTTATTCATGATGGTCGTCAATCCATTTGCAAGAGTGTCAATCATTGGCAATTCTGCAACATCTCCTTTACTCATATTTCCTGAAACCTAATTCTTCAGCGACCTCCCTAAAGCACTGGCGGCACAAGTAAAGCCCGTATCGACGAATAACTGGACCGTAGGATCCGCATCGTCTACAGGGGCGACTACCCTTACCATACTTTCGCTCTTTTTTAGGCTTCTGTTTCACCATGGAGGTCACCGTGCGTTCATGCTATTTCAACTTCAAACTCGTCTTTAATAAAGAGCATCGCCTCCTCGGCTGTCAATAAATGATCTGACCCAATCTTGGACTTGGCGCGATGTCTACGCTTAACGCGGTATCCGGGTCTGCCAAGAGCAACTGAAACATCCATGCCGTATATGCCAAGTTCAGGAACATATTTGGTGCCGTGAATTTCTATATGCTCTTTGATGCCGAAAGAAAAGTCGCCGTAACGATCAAAACTATCCTTCGACAGTTTGTTGTCGACGGCACGGAAAGCCTTCTTGAGAAAATCTTTCGCTTTTTCCTTCCGAAGAGTTACGAGGCAAGCTATGGGTTCTCCTTTTCTGATTCCGAAATCGCGTATGGTTTTTTTGGCTTTTCTCTTGCAGGGCTGTTGATCCGTCAGTCCCTTGAGAACCGTTGCCGCCTTTTCAAGGGGCTCTCCAGACTTTCCAACGGAAATGTTAACCGTTACCTTTTCTATTCTGGGTTTAAGCATGGGATTTTCGTTCCATTTCTTGTGGATTTCCTCTTCAGACAAATTAATCGACCTCAGGTATGGATATGGAAGGTTTGGTGTCGCCGAGGACGAAGATGAAATTGAGGATTGTTTGGAACTTGTTTCCGTTTTTGTCCTCGATGGTAACAAGCAAATTTTTACGTTTTTGCCCCGGTTTTTCTTCTATAGCAGCGATCTTGCCATACTTACCTACATTCTTTCCTCCAATAATCATTGCAGGCGCTCCTACAGTTAACTTCATGTGTCCAAGAGGCTCTCGGTCAGGGATACTTAGCTTTAACGTATCTAAGGTTTGATAAACATCCTCTTCGGGTTTTTTAGGGTCCTTCACCCGAATTAACACGCTTGTTCCGTCGTGGAGATTGAGCTGCGCATGCCCGCTTTTTACAACGGTTTTGTCTTCGATCCGACAGAGTTTAAACTCCGCCTCATCAGATTCGATTGGATGGAGGAAAAGTCCCTTTTCAGAGGGCAAGACTCGATAAGCTTTTCCAGCGTCAAGTATGGAGATGACATCCATTAAACCGACAGGGAACCTTTCTTCCCGTTGAACCTTTCCGTTAACCTTTATTTTTTCTTGAGAAATTATCGTTTTAGCTTCCTTTCCTGTTTTTGCGAATTGAAGTATGTCGCGGACAATGGGTGCAAGGGGTATGCAACGCGAAAGAGGATGAGGACCAGGCTTGGGCTTAACGGTCCAAACAGCTTCCTTTCGGTGAATCGACCATATTTTCGGCGCTGGTTTTCGCTTTAAATGTTTCCTTTCACCTTTTCTCCCCAATTTTATGTTCCTCCGATTTCTTGACGGTCTTGCGTGGTGTTCTCTTCTTTTTGGCTTTCTTTGGAGCTTCCGCCTTTTCTTCTTTAACAATCTCTTCTTTGGGCATTTCGGCTTCCTCAACTGCGCCCTTGCGTTCTAGCTTCTTTCTGCGCCATTTATCATCAAGATTGAGGCGAGTAATCACAACTTTTGATGGATGAAATGGAACCAGTGTCGTGGTTCCGTCCACCTTTTCCCGGGTCACGCCCTCAACGAATATCCTATACTTTTTTCGGTCAACTTGGCTGACTTTTCCTTCAAACCCCTTGCGGTATCCCCTCATAATCTTGACGGTGTCGCCGGTCCTCACCGGAACCGATTTGGTGTTACGAGATTCTGTTAGCTTGGACGAGAGGGGTGCGGAGAATCTTTTATATCGTTCGTTAAGGGAGGCTTGGTGCATTCTTTTTCTTTGTTTCCTAGGTTTGGTTGTTTTCATCGTTCTCCCCTCTATACAATAATGCTTGCGGCGCTAGCTATCCTGGGCCACCGTTCAGCCGCCTCCTTCGCAACGGGTCCCCGAATCTCTGAACCACGCATTTCACCTTCGGGAGTCATTATGACGGCTGCGTTGTCCTCGAATTGAACCCAGATTCCTTCAGCACGGCGATATGATTTTTTCTGTCGAACCACAACCGCCTGAAACATTTTTTTCCTCATGTCAGGCGTTCCCGTTCTAACCGAAACGACAACCATGTCTCCAACAGCAGCCGACGGAATTCGTCTTAATCGTCCATGGTATCCCATTACTTGAATTATTCTAAGTTTTCTAGCTCCCGTGTTGTCTGTGCATTTTACGATGGAACCAGCAGGCAAGCCCCTAGAAATTTTTGCTCTCTGACCGAGTACTCCTTTAGCCATGAAGGCACGTGCTTTAGCTCTTGCTGCCACCCCGTCTTTCCTCCAGTTTTTCAACGACGACAAATGAAATGGTTTTGCTTATAGGGCGACATTCCGCTACCTTCACTCGATCTCCAGCTTTGACGTTTATGCAGGGAGGGT
>Ga0315307_1001638_pt1 | contig 10061 bp, 9 predicted proteins | sample TDP2_MG_FD_203079 | JGI IMG/M metagenome (GOLD analysis project Ga0315307, IMG submission 203079) | Freshwater sediment microbial communities from Lake Towuti, South Sulawesi, Indonesia - TDP2 | ecosystem: Environmental > Aquatic > Freshwater > Lake > Sediment | place: Indonesia: South Sulawesi... | reverse complement strand
AGAGACCTTCATCTCTGGCCTCAAGCGCACGGTGGGAAGCGTGCTGCAAGCTCGCTCGCTTGCTGGTCAGTGCGGCGAAGCCCTCCAGCGCACCCTCGTCTACAGCCTGCGCCGCTAGGCGCGGCTGCCCCAAGTTCCTTGTGGCAAGTATGCTATTCATGGGTTTGCAACAGAGCAAGTGTGTAACAGAACCCGACTGCGTGCTGTATCAGAGCCAGCCTGGCGGCTCTCAGCCACGCCGAGAGGAGCTCTGATACAGCCTCTTAGTGGGCTCAGGCCCCCAGCCGGGCTCCGCCTGCTGCCCGGCGGCGTCACCGCGGCCTGCGGGTTCGAGGCTGCCGGTGTGCGCTGCGGGCTGAAGCGGCGGGGGCCCGACATCGCCCTCATCTACAGCCTCGCCCCGGCCACCGGGGCCGGGGTGTTCACCGCCAATCTGGTGCCGGCTGCTCCCGTGCTGGTGAGCAGGGACCGCGTCGGCCGCGCCGACCTGCGGGGTGTGATCGTCAACAGCGGCAACGCCAACGCCTGCACTGGCGCGCAGGGGTACCGCGATGCGCTGGAGATGGCCGAGGAGACGGCCCACGCTCTGGGCGTGCCAGATGGTTCCATCCTGGTGTGCTCCACTGGTGTCATCGGCCATCGGCTGCCGATGGAGAGAGTCCGCGGCGGCATCGCGAAGGCTGTGTCGGCCTTGGGCCCGGATGGTGGAGAGGGCGCGGCCCGGGCGATCATGACCACTGACACCCGGCCCAAGTCCCTGGCCGTGGAGTTCGAGCTGTTGAACCGGCCCGTGCGGCTGGGCGGAATGGCGAAGGGCTCAGGCATGATCGCGCCCCACCTCGCCACCATGCTGGCCTTCATCACCACTGACGCGGACGTGCCCTCGGCCCTGCTCCAGTCTTGCCTGGCCTCGGCGGTGGAGCGCTCCTTCAATCGCATCACGGTGGATGGCGATACCAGCACCAACGACGCGGTGCTGCTCCTGGCCAACGGTCAGGCCGAGGCCGGGCCGATCGGCCGGCGGCGGGGATTGGGCCGGTTCCAGGCAGCGCTCGACTACCTCTGCGCGCACCTCGCCCGCGAGATCGTCCGCGACGGCGAGGGGGCCTCGAAGCTGATCGAGGTCCGGGTGTCGGGCGCGGAGTCGGAGGCAGACGCGCTCCGCATCGCCCGCACCATCGCCAACTCGCCATTGGTGAAGACCGCGCTAGGGGGCGGTGACCCGAACTGGGGCCGGGTGCTGGCCGCCGCGGGCCGGGCCGGCATTCGCTTCCGGCCGGAGCTGGTTGACCTCGACCTGGGCGCGGTCCGGGTGGTGCGTCGAGGAGAGGCTGCGAACTACCGGCAGGAGGAGGCGGCCGAGGCGGTCGCGGGCCCTACCGTCGTGGTCACGTTGGATCTCAACGCCGGAAGGCAACAGGCCGCGGTCTGGACCTGCGATCTGACCAAGGACTATGTGAGGATCAACGCGGCCTATCATACCTGATGAGTCTCGGCCGCTAGCGTGATGTCAAAGGCCGGGCGCGGGGCCTGGAGGGCGGGGCTACCCAGCTCCGCCGGAGCCCTGCAATCGCCGGCATAGGTCTGCCCGCCCTACGGCTCAGGCCGCCGGGGATGCGGGACAGGAATGCCTCGCCGTGATAGGCGAGACTCATCAGCCCGGGGCGCGAGGCGAGACATGAAGCAGAGCACACAACCGGATATGGAGAGCCTTCGCCAGCGTGCGGCGGTCTTGATCGAGGCCCTGCCTTACCTGCGCCACTTCAGCGGCCAAACCGTAGTCATCAAGTATGGCGGCGCGGCCATGGTTGATCCCGGGCTCCGCTCCCAGGTGCTCAAGGACATCGTCCTCCTCGAGTATGTGGGGCTGCATCCGGTGGTGGTCCACGGCGGCGGGCCAGAGATCACCGAGATGATGCGGCGCCTGGGCAAGGAACCGACCTTCGTTGGCGGGCTCCGGGTGAGTGACGCGGAGACGGTCGAGATCGCGCAGATGGTGCTCACCGGCAAGACCAACCCTGACTTGGTCGCGGCGATCGGGCAGCAGGGCGGCCGCGCCATCGGGCTGTGCGGCAAAGATGGCGCCATGGCGGTGGCGAGCAAGCTGGCCGGCCCGCAGGATCTGGGAATGGTGGGCGAGGTGGCGGAGGTGAGGCCGGATCTGGTGATCGGGCTGATCGAGCAGGGCTTCATTCCGGTGATCGCTCCCATCGCGGCCGGCCCCGATGGCGAGACCTACAACATCAACGCGGATCACTTCGCCGGCAAGTTCGCTGGCGCGCTCCGCGCGGGCAAGCTGATGCTCCTCACGGACGTGCGCGGCGTGCTGCGCGACCGCTCGGACGAGAGCACGCTCATCTCCGAGCTGACCGCCCAGCAAGCCCAGGAGATGATCGCGGCCGGCGACATCGAGTCAGGCATGATCCCCAAAGTGGAGGCCTGTCTGGAGGCGCTGGCGGCTGGGGTGGAGCGCTGCCACATCATTGACGGCCGGCTGCCCCACGCGCTGCTGATGGAGTTGTTCACTGACATCGGTATCGGAACCATGGTGGTGAGGTGAGAGGAGATGCCGCTGTTCGAGTACCGGTGTAACCAGTGCCGGAGGAAGTTCAGCTTGCTGGTTGGCGTGACCGCCGAGAAGGCGAAGCTGGAGTGTCCCAGGTGCGGCTCGCGGAAGGCGACCAAGCTGATCTCCCGCATCGCCCGCACGCCCAAGGACGAGGACCTGGACGACGACCTCGGTGACCTCGGCGATCTCGGCGAGGGCGGCGAGGACATGAACGAGGACTACGGTGGCGAGGACCTGGATGAAGACTAGCGCGTCTCTTGCATTGCCGTGACACGGCGATGCCAGAGATGCCGCACTAGGGGAGGATTGCCTTGAACCTCGAGGAGGCGAAGGCGCTGGAGCGGGCCCATCTGCTCGACCTCTATCCGCCGATCCGCATGCCCATGGTGATCGCGCGGGGCGAGGGGGCGCGGCTCTGGGACACTGAAGGGAAGGAGTACCTCGACTTCGTCAGCGGCGGCCGCGCGGTCACGGGGCTGGGCCACTGCCACCCCAAGGTGGTCTCGGCGATCTGCGCGCAAGCGCGCACCTTGCTGCACGTCTCCAATGACTTCTACACCGAGCCGCAGCTTCGCCTCGCGGAGCGGCTCTCGGGGATGTTCGGGGGTCGCTGCTTCCTGTGCAACAGCGGCGCGGAGGCCAACGAGGCCGCGATCAAGCTGGCGCGCAAGCACGCCTTCAGGTCGGCCGGCCCGGAGAAGTGCGAGATCGTGAGCGCCCTCAAGTCCTTCCACGGCCGCACCCTGGCGGCGCTGGCCGCCACCGGACAGCTCAAGTACCACCGCGGCTTCCAGCCGCTGCCCGCTGGCTTCGTGCACGTGCCCTTCAACGGTGTGGAGGCATTGGCCCGGGCGGTCGGCCCGCGGACCTGCGCGGTGCTGCTGGAGCCCATCCTCGGGGAGAGCGGCGTCTATCCCGCCACCCCGGAGTACCTGGCCGCGGCGCGGGAGCTGTGCGACGCCCACGGCGCGGTGCTCATCCTAGATGAGATTCAGACCGGCCTCGGCAGAACGGGGAAGCTCTTCGCCTACCAGCACTACGGCATCGAGCCCGATGTCATCACCCTGGCGAAGGCCCTGGGCGGCGGAGTGCCCATAGGCGCCATGATCGCCCGGGAGCCCGCGGCCAGCGCCTTCGAGCCTGGCGACCACGCCTCCACCTTCGGGGGCAGCGCGCTTCCCGCGGCCGCCGCCCTGGCAGCCCTCGATGCCATCGAGGGCGAGGGGCTGGTCGAGAACGCGGCCCGGGTTGGCGAGCGCCTGGCGCAGGGACTGGAAGCGGTGCGGGCGAAGTGCCCGCTGGCCAAAGAGGTCCGGGCGCGTGGCTTGATGATCGCGGTTGACCTGGCCCAGCCCAAGGCGGCCCGGGTGAAGCAGGAGTGCGCGGCCCGGGGCCTGCTGGTCAACACGGTGGGAGACGGGATGCTGCGCCTGCTGCCCCCGATGGTGCTCACTCAGGCCGAGGCGGACCAGGGGCTCGCCCTGCTCGAGCAGGCGCTCATCGCGGCCGCCGGGTAGGGGAGCCGGGTGGATACCGCGCTGCTCGTGGTCGTGGCCATCAACCTCTGCCTGCTCAGCGGGCTGGTCGCTTACCGGATGCGGACCAGCGGGGCATCGGCGGGCCGGATCGCCTTGCCGCTGGCTGAGCTGTGGCTGGCGGTGGGGCTGTGGATCGCCATCTTCCGGGCCCTGGCGGGGATCATCGGGAGCCCGGCAAGCGGGGGCCCGTTGGGCGAGCTGGCGGAGCTCGGGGGCCGGCTCGGCGGCCTGCCGAGCGCGACCCGGGTGTGGGTGTTGGGTGGACTGATGCTGTCTCTGGCGATGGTCGGGCATCTGCTCTGGTCCCTCAACAGGGCGATGCATCGCTGATCGCGGTGCCTGGAGACGGCGCGCAGGGCAAGAGCGTCTGACAGAGCTTGGGGGCGGGCCGTATCAGAGCCGCGCGGGACCTGTCTCAGAGGTCTCCCCCGCGCTCTGATGCAGCCTCCAAAGGGAGCGAGAGAATGGCAGTGTCTCTGAGTGGGAGAAGCCTGCTGTCCATCGCCGACCTGTCGAAGGCGGAGATCGAGGAGGTGTGGCGGATCGCTTCCGCTTGCAAGGCGCGCCAGGTGCCGGCCGCAGAGCTCTCGGCCGTGGCGTCCGGCCGGAACCTGGCGATCTTGTTCGACAAGTCCTCTCTCCGCACCCGCCTCGGCTTCGAGGTGGCGATGAACCAGCTCGGAGGCCACGCCATCTACCTCGGCCCGGCCGATGTCCGCATCGGTGAGCGGGAATCGGTGCGGGACGCCGCCCGGGTGCTGGGCCGGACCGTGGATGCGGTTGCGGCCCGGCTCTCCTCTCACGAGATGGTCGAGGAGCTGGCCGCCGCCTCGAAGCTGCCGGTGATCAACGCCATGTCCGACCGGGAGCATCCCTGCCAGGCGCTGGCCGACCTGCTCACCATCCGCGAGCACAAGGGCAAGCTCGCGGGGATCCAGTTGGCGTGGATCGGGGATGGCAACAACGTGTGCCAATCACTCCTCCTCGGCGGCGCCATGTTCGGGCTTCACCTACGGGTGGCCTCCCCGGCCACCTACGAGCCGCGGGCCGAGATCGTCGCCAAGGCCACGGAGCTGGCGAAGGCGAGTGGCGGCACGCTGAGCGTCGGCAATGATCCCCTGGTCGCGGCCAAGGGCGCGGAGGTGGTGGAGACAGATGTCTGGGTGAGCGCGGGCATGGAGCAGCACACCGCGCGCAGGAGGATTGACTTCCGGCGCTTCCAGGTGAACGAGGAGCTGCTCAAGGAGGCGAAGTCAGACGCCATCGTGCTCCACTGCCTGCCCGCCCATCGTGGTGAGGAGATCACCGACGAGGTGATGGAGGGGCCGCAGTTCGCGGGCTTCGACCAAGCGGAGAACAGGCTGCATACCCAGCGCGCGCTGCTCGCGCTGATCTTCGCGTAGCCCTGCGGTGAGGAGAGGACCAATGCCGAAAGTGGTGCTGGCTTACTCGGGAGGACTCGACACCTCGGTGGCGATCCGCTGGATGAAAGAGCACTACCAGATGGAGGTCCACGCGGTCTCCGTTGACCTGGGCGAGGAGCGAGACTACCAGGGGATCCGCGAGAAGGCGCTGCGCATCGGCGCGGTGGGCGCGGAGGTGGTGGAGGCGAAGGAGGAGTTCGCCCGCGATTTCATCTTCCCCGGCCTCAAGGCGAACGCGGTCTACGAGGATAAGTACCCGCTCTCGACCGCGCTTGGCCGCCCACTGATCGCTAAGTTGGTCGGCGAGGTAGCGCTTCGGGAGGGGGCGCAGGCGGTGGCTCACGGGGCCACCGGCAAGGGCAACGACCAGGTGCGCTTCGAGGTGACCTGGGCCTGCCTCTTCCCCCAGCTCAACCGCCTGGCCCCCATCCGCGAGTGGGGCATGAGCCGCGACCAGGAGATTGACTACGCCCAGCGGCACAACATCCCCATCCCGGTGGAGAAGGAGTCGCCCTACAGCTATGACACGAATCTCTGGGGCAAGAGCGCGGAGGCCGGGCCGCTGGAGGACCCCTGGGTCGAGCCGCCCCCGGATGTGCACCAGTGGACCAAGGACCCGGAGGCGGCGCCAGACCAGCCGGCCCATGTCGAGATCGGGTTCGACCGCGGGGCGCCGGTCTCGGTGGATGGGGAGAGGCTGAGCCCGGCGAGGCTGATCTCCCGCCTCAACGCGCTGGCGGGCGAGCACGGCGTCGGCCGGGTTGACATGATGGAGAACCGGCTGGTGGGGATCAAGTCGCGCGAGACCTATGAGTGCCCGGCCGCGGTGGCGCTGCTGACCGCCCACCGGGACCTGGAGAGCCTCTGCCTGGAGCGCGAGCTGGCGCACTTCAAGCGCGTCCTGGAGCTGAAGTACGCCGAGATCGTGTACTACGGCCTGTGGTACAGTCCGCTCCGCCAGGCGCTGGATGCGTTCATGGACACTACCCAGGAGGTGGTGACCGGCACGGTGAGGCTGAAGCTGCACAAGGGCAACTGCATCGCCGTGGGGCGCAAGTCGCCCAGCTCCCTCTATCGCTTCGACCTGGCCACCTACGACCAGGCCGATCGCTTCGACCAGCGGGCGAGCAAGGGCTTCATTGATCTCTGGGGCCTGCCTTCGCAGATCGCCGAGCAGGTGCGCCGCGAGCGGGCAGAGGGGTAGGCAGCATGCGGCCGGGCGGAGAGGAGTGAGCAGGATGCGGCTATGGGGGGCGCGCTTCGGCAGGGGCCCGGACGAGCTGGCTCACGAGTTCACCGCCTCGCTGCCCTTCGACCGGCGGCTGGCCGAGCATGACATCACCGGCAGCATCGCGCACGCGCGGATGCTGGGCCACTGCGGGGTGCTCACCGCCGACGAGGCGCGGCAGCTCGAGGCCGGCCTGGAGCGGGTGCGCGCCGGGCTGCACAGCGGCGAGCTCCACCTCGATCCCTCCTCCGAGGACATCCACACCGAGATCGAACGCTTGCTCGGCGAGCAGGTCGGCCCACTCGCGGGGAAGCTCCACACCGCCAGAAGCCGCAACGACCAGGTGGCCCTGGACCTCCGCCTCTTCCTGCGTGACGAGATTGACCAGCTCCAGGAGCGCTTCGCGGCCCTCCAGCGCCTGCTGGTGGACCTGGCGGAGCGCCACCTCGACACGGTCATGCCGGGGTACACCCATCTCCAGCGCGCCCAGCCGGTGCTGCTCGCCCACCACCTGATGGCCTACTTCTTCATGTTCCAGCGGGACCGGGAGCGCCTCAGTGACTGCCGCAAGCGGGCAGACCTCTGCCCTTTGGGCGCGGCCGCGCTGGCCGGAACGAGCTTCCCCGTTGACCCCGCGTTCGTGGCCCGGCAGCTTGGCTTCTCCGGCCTCTGCCCGAACAGCATGGACGCGGTCTCCGATCGCGACTTCGTGGTCGAGTTCCTCGCCGACGCCGCGCTGGCGATGATCCACCTCTCTCGCCTCTGCGGGGAGGTGGTCCTCTGGTCCTCGAGCGAGTTCGGCTTCCTCCGTCTCGACGACGCCTGGTGCACCGGCTCCAGCATCATGCCCCAGAAGCGCAACCCCGACTCCGCCGAGCTGGTCCGGGCGAAGGCCGGCAGGGTGATGGGCGACCTGGTGGCCATGTTGACTGTGCTCAAGGGCCTGCCCCTCACCTACAATCGGGATCTCCAGGAGGACAAGGAGGCGCTCTTCAACACGGTGGACACGCTGGAGGCCTCTCTCCGAGTGACCAGAGAAATGCTGGCGAATGCCTCCTTTGACAGCAAGCGCATGGCTGAGGCCCTCCGCGCCGGCTTCATCACCGCAACCGAGGTGGCCGACTACCTGGTGCGGCGAGGCCTCAGCTTCCGGGAAGCCCATGCGATTGTCGGGCAGATCGTGAAGTACTGCGAGCGGGAGCGAGTAGGCTTCGAGGACATCTCGGCGGACGAGTGGCGATCCTTCTCCCCCGAATTCGGTGACGACATCCTCACCCATATCTCGCCCACGGGAAGCGTGGCCGCCAAGGCCTCTCCCGGCGGCACCGCGCCGGAGCGAGTGAGGGAGCAGATCGAGAGGGCGAAGGGATTGCTGGAGAGTAAGGGCCTAACCACGGGGTCGCAGAGTGCGATGCGCTGATCTGGTGATGTCGGCGATGTCCTATCACCCGTACCACCGCAGGGGGAAGGTGGCACGGGCCTACTGGTCGTTTGTGACTGGGTGGCAGCGCGACGACGGGTCCCTGCATACCAGGGGTGGGCAGTGGCATCTCATCGAACTGGCATCCCGGTTCCGTTTTCGGTCCGTGCGGGAGATCCTGAGAAAGTGCCTGCCTTACGCCGCCCGGAAGCAGAGAGAAGATGGCGGCTTTCAGGCCGACTGCGCGGCCGAGAGCGCCTGCCTCGTGCTTCTTGCCTACGCCCGCCACGGAAGACTGGGTGCGCTCCTGAATGCTCTCCACTACGACCCGGCGCCGTTGGTGATGTCTCTTCATACCCCGCTCGGAATCAAGACCAGGAGTGAGGCCCTGGGCGAGGCCCGCCGGGAAGACCGCCAGCGCGCCCGCCATCTGAGCCGCAGGCTCTTGAGGAGGCAGCGGCGCGATGGCTCCTGGGAGGGACTGGTGGTGGCCACGGCCCAATCACTGCACGACCTGCTCGACTGCGGAGTGATGCCGGAGGAGCCGCCGATGCGCCGGGGCTGCGAGTGGCTGCTGGCGCAACAGCGCCCTCTTGATCCGAAGCTCTTCCCCGCTGCGCCGCGAGTTCCCCTGAACTCGATGTTCTACACTGAGCGCCTGCCCGAAGAGGCCCAGTTCGAAGCAGCTCGGCATCCAGAATCCGGCTGGCAGACGAAGCGGCAGGTGAGCTGTGTTGACCTTCTCCCGATCTACCTGACCGGAGCCGCGCTGGCCGCGCTCTGCAGGTGCGGCCTTTCCGATCGGCCCGAGGTCCGGGCCGGCTTCGACAGCCTGCTGGCAATCCGCGGCCCGGGAGGTCGCTACTACACGGACCACTGGTGCGCGTGCAATGTGCGGCGATGGCTCCGCAGGGGCGTGCCGAAGTTCGATGCGCAGCCTATGGCAGGATCGCGGCTCTACTGAGTTTCGCCGAAAGAAGTAATGGCGAAACTCAGACAGAACAGGTCTCAGAGCCACAGGATGGCTTCGGCATGTTACTTCTATCTGCGAAGCTCGTTAGCGCCGCGGGATGCCCAGCTCTTGGAGCAGGTCGGTGAGATGGCCGGCGGCCTGAGGGAAGGCCACCTCGGGCTCGGCCAGCTCCGGGTGCCAGGCCTTCTCCCATTCCAGTGAGAGGTAGCCCTGGTAGCCCACCTGGTGCAGTTCGGCCAGCAGCTCCCGCAGCGGCAGATCGCCTTGACCCAACAGGCTCAGTGTGCCGTCGCGCTTGGCATCCTTGACGTGCACGTGGTAGCTCTGCTTGCCGATCAGGCGAGCGGTCTCTGCCGGCGACTCGCCCATCCTTACCGGGTGATGCAGATCCCACAGCGCGCCGGTGCCGGCCTCGCCCGCGGCGGCGAGCAGCTCGCCCACCTGGGCGCCGGACGAGAACGCGTCGTGTGTCTCCAGCAGCACTCTCAGCCCTCGCTCCTGGGCCATCCGGCCCAGGAGCGCCAGCTTGCGGGCCGCCCGCGCGACGCAGTCGCGTCGGCTCTCTCCTTCCGGCACCTCGCCGCCGAACACGCGTAAGTACGGCGCCCCCAGGGCCTGGGCCAGCTCCATCATCCGCTCGCCTTCGCTCGGGCGAGCTTCAGGAGCAGTGAGCACCACCGAGGTGTCCAGACAGCAGACCGCGACACCGGCGCGGTCGCAGCGCCGGCGGAACGCGTCTGCCCCGCCGGGGAACTCGCCCAGGACCTTCGGGAGATCCAGCGATCCCTGGTAGAACCGCAGCTCGAACCCAGAGTAGCCGCTCTCGCCGGCCGCCTCGAGGATGCGGTCAATGCTCCAGTTCGGGCAACCTACAGATTCCCTTGCATCAGGGTAAGACCCCTGATGCAA
>Ga0315307_1001637_pt1 | contig 10063 bp, 7 predicted proteins | sample TDP2_MG_FD_203079 | JGI IMG/M metagenome (GOLD analysis project Ga0315307, IMG submission 203079) | Freshwater sediment microbial communities from Lake Towuti, South Sulawesi, Indonesia - TDP2 | ecosystem: Environmental > Aquatic > Freshwater > Lake > Sediment | place: Indonesia: South Sulawesi... | reverse complement strand
AACTTGGGGTATAAAATTGAAATGATATCATGCGCGTCATCCTAGTTGAGCGTCGACTGCCCAACGAGCCATCCAGGCTTGAGGAGCTCGCGGCATTAGCTAGGACATTGGACCATGAGGTGGTCGCGAAACTTGAACAGGTGCGCAGGCCGGACCCAGCTTACCACATCGGGAGCGGCAAGGCAAGGGAGCTCGCTGGGCTAGTCAAGTCAAGCGGCTCGGAGCGCGTGATATTTGGAAACCAGCTCACGCCCTCGCAGGCCTTCAAGCTCTCGAGGCTCATCGGAGTTGAGGTCATAGACAAGTTTCAGCTCATCCTCGAGATATTCGCCATGCGCGCGGGTTCGCCAGAGGCCAAGCTCCAGGTCGAGTACGCCAAGCTCAGCTACGAGTTGCCGAGGATTCGCGAGCGCATCCGCACCATGATGTCGGTCGAGCAGCCTGGTTTGCGGGGCGGAGGTGAATATGAGGTCGATGTCCACTACGACATGATCAAGCGGCGGATGGTCGGCCTGCGGCGGAAGTTGGCCTCGGTTGCGAAGTCGAGGGAGCAGAGGCGAAAGCTGAGGCGCAGGCGGGGCTTCAACCTGGTAGCAATCGCGGGCTACACAAATGCAGGCAAGAGCACCTTGCTGAATGCTCTAACTGCTTCGAAAGTTGAGGTCGATGATATGTTGTTCACGACGCTCACCCCCCGCACGAGGGCCGTGAAATCGAGCCGAAAAATCCTGATGACGGACACAGTCGGATTCATCGATGGCCTCCCCCCATGGCTCATCGAGGCGTTCAAGGCGACGCTCGAGGAGATATACCTCGCCGACCTCGTGGTGTTCGTCGTGGACATCTCCGAGCCCTTACATGAGATCCTCCGGAAGCTCAGGGCCTCGCGCGAGATCCTAGCTGAATATCCGGTAAAAGTCGTCGGTGCTCTCAATAAGATCGACCTGATCTCACAGCCCGAACTCGAGCGCAGGTTGGAGGTGATCGGTGGCATCGTCCCAGGAGCTGTGCCAATTTCGGCGGCAAGGGGCACCAATCTGGATTCGCTGCTCAACGTCATGCGGGAGAACATATTCGGCGGTTGACGGATGCTACCGATGTGACAATATGTCTATCGTCGTGCTTCGCATGGGGCACAGGCCTCAGCGGGATAAACGCGTGACGACGCACGTCGCCTTGGTGGCCAGGGCTTTCGGAGCGGATGGCATCATCTTGGCCGACGTGCGCGATCGGGGCGTCGAGCAGAGCGCGCGAAAAGTGGTCGAGCTCTGGGGAGGACCGTTTTTCATCCGCTCGGGCGAACCGTGGCGAAGGGTGATCGAAGACTGGCACTCCTCGGGCGGCTCGGTGGTCCACCTCACCATGTATGGGTTGCCGATGGATGAGGTGCTCCCCAGCCTAAAGGATAAGGACCTTTTGCTGGTCGTTGGGGCTGAAAAAATGCCCGGCGAACTCTTCGATCTGGCAGATTTCAACGTCGCGGTCGGGCACCAGCCGCATTCGGAGGTAGCTGCATTGGCTGTTCTACTCGACAGGATTTTTAGCGGCTCTGAACTTAAAAAAGAGTTCAAAAAAGGGAAATTAAGGATTATTCCAAAAAATAAAGGCAAGAAAGTCGAGAAAAAGCTTTAAAAGAGCGTTTTTTCCTTATCAAGCTTATTAATTCACGTTAAGTTTATTAGCAAGTTTAACATAATTATGATGAGCCCAGGAGGATGTGGGGAAGTGGGCGAGGAGAAAATACAAGAAAACCCGGTTTTTAAGGAGATTCTAGTTCGGATCGCCGGAGAACACGGGTATCAGGTTGCGTCCGCGTTGGTCGGCAATGAGATGACGGACGAGGATTTGGCGAAGCGGACGGGCATCAGGCTGAACCTCGTCAGGAAGATATTGTACGACCTCTACGACAACCGCGTGGTAGGCTACCGAAGGATCAGGGACGAGAACAGCGGCTGGTACATCTATTACTGGCGGATCGAGCCCGAGCGAGCCCTCGAGTTCTTCGATAACAATAAGCGCCTGTTGCTCCAGAAGCTCCAGGAGAGGCTTGAGCAGGAGCGCAATTCGATGTTCTTCGGCTGCGTCAACGGCTGCCCGAAGTTGCCGTTCGAGCTGGCCGCGGAGAACGATTTCAAGTGCCCCAAATGCGGGGGACATCTCGAGCTCTTCGACAACAGTAACATCATAACTGCTCTTGAGCGCCAGATAGAGTCGCTTAGGGAGCAGCTCGCTGGAGGCTAGAATCAGGCAATACCGCCCAGAGGCTATTATCATCAACAGACAATTCGTCCCTATCACAAAGTCAATGCCCCTTTGTTTCCCAGATCGGCTCGCTCTTGGCTCCTTTTGGTAAGTTAATGCTTTTTCTAATGGGTCCGCGGCAGAGGGGAGGCAAGAAATCCCATAAATGTTCCGTTAGTTTGTATCCAAGAACCTTAACACGAGGAGCGCTCGCGGCGCCTCATCGGAACTACGTTTGCTGTCAACCAAATTCTTTAAGGATCTTCCCAGATGGGATCCCTTGTGGTCGGCGCGTAAGGCCACTGGGCTCGTATGCCCATGAGTTCCTTCCAGAGAGCATCCCTTTCCGATGCACCAGCGTATGGCCATCTAGTCCTGATTCCAATTAGCCTAGTCCAGAGGTCGTCCCTTATCGTTTCCCAGCCCTTTATCTTAGATACCTCGTTGTTCTCACTGTCCACCAGCCATAGCTTTGCCTTCTTGACGCCTATGCCACCCGGGTGCGTGACGTTCTCGTTCTCCGGAACCACCTTCCATGGTGGGGTGAAGACATGGATGACATTCTCGTTCTCAAACACGTTGTCATAGGTGTAGAACTTCACGACGAGCTTCGAGCCTTGGTAGAGCCAAAGGTTATCCTTGTACATGTTGACCTTGTACAGGTTCTCCAACTTGAACGTCACCGTCCCCATCCATGGCGACACCGCATGGACGGTAATGATGTCGTTATCAGTCACCTCTGCGTTGTCCACCGCTGTCGCAATGACGATGATGTTATCCGTGGTGCAGACGAGGTTCTCATTATCAGGTACGGAGACTGTCAACTTGGTTTCCCTGTTTTCACCCTTTGGAATTTCGAGGTAATCGTCGTCCAGCTTGAGTGTCCAGCCAGCATTATCGTTATTTTCAAGTTTATAGTTATCCCAGACGTTGCCCGTATTCTTGACCGTGACGCTAAAGACGACATTTTCACCTATCACGCCAGGCTGGCTATCTGGCTCGATGATCACCTCGACGCCTCTCACCACCTGAACATGAGCCGTGCACGAGTCGTTATCGCTCACCGTGTTATCGGCCTCGGAGGTGACGGTCACAATTACATTATCCCTTGTGCATCCTGTCGCGTTATCAGGTATTGTCACGGTGAGCGTCGTCGTTCGGTTCTCGAATGCAGGAACCATGATCGATGAAGCGATGCCCAGACCCCAGCTCTCGTTGTCCTGTGCGATAAAGTCATAATTATCGTCGACGTTGCCCAAGTTCCTGACCGTCACCGTGTACTCGAGGTTCTCACCGGGCAAGTCACTCTGGTAACTCGGCGAGATCGAGATCTCAACTCCCCTTACCATAGCAGCGTGGGCCAAACACCACGCATTATCGCTCACCGTGTTATCGGACTGGGAAGTCGCGGTGACAGTTATATTGTCAACCGTACAGAACTTCGCATTTTCGGGAACTGTAACAGTCAGCGTGGCTTCACCTGTGGAGCCAGAGGCGACAAAAAGCGGAGTCGGCGAAACCGTGGGGCCCCAGCCCGTGTTATCACTGGCGGTCAAGATGTAATTATCATCGAGATTTCCAATATTCCTAACCGTCACAGTGTAGCTGAGATTTTCCATCGGTGGGCCGCTCTGCTCGCTCGGCGAAATCGACACCGACACGGCATAGGGCGGGACATAAACGACCTCTAGATACGGATCGCGGCCGTTGTATTCGCTCGAGTAGAAAACGACTTCGAGATTATCAAACTCGCTTTCGATCGCGAGGAACCGGCCATCATCGACCCCGATGGACGGCTCGCTTCCGTTATCGTTCGCCCACCTCAGCCTAAAGCTCGTGTACGCGTGTCCAGCGCTGTAGTCAACATCCAGCTGATTCAGCGCGTTTAAATTGTCCCAGCCATGCGTCGTGAATTTGCTCGCATAGTTTTCCCCATTCGTGAGGACTTGAGCATCGAATTCGCTGGCGATTATATTTTCGCTCCAAAGCTGGTCGTCAACCCTGTTGAGCGCAACGCCTCCATCCCAGCCGTCCGCAGCCAGCCTGTATAGCCAGAGCTTAGCCGAGAGTATCCTCCCCTGCAGGGGGATGCCGCTGATATCGAACTTCAGTTGTGTCCTAGAGTACCCGATCCCATATTCACCAAACGCATAAATATCGGCGGCCGGGTAAATCACAGTCCTGATCTCCGTCAGAGGGGTCTCCATATCACCTTCAAAGGTCAAATTTTCTCCAGCCGTCAGATGAACATCACTCATGTAACCTGGATAGGAAAGACCAATCCCAGCTCTAGCAGACGGAATGATAATTAAAACTAAACCTAAAGCTAAGACCAACATTAGTCCATAAACAAAATGTCTAGTTCTCACTTAAGGCCTCCTTTTCCATTTTGGTTTGCCGGGATGGCATAAAGCCTTTGTGCGCCGTCTCAGGAGGCTGGAAACGAAAGGGAGTCGTCACCAGCTGGCGGCGCGAGGCCCGCGGGACGAATCAAAGCTTGGAGGGCTGAACCCTGACCGCGGATTGTCATGGTGATTTAAGCGCCATGGAATAGTCGATTTTGAGGTGCGGAGGGAACTTAGTTTCTAAGTATAGTTTCTTAACCTTTTATTTAGACCAAAGAAAATTTTTGAGTGTTCCTTTGCGCGCCTCCAGGAGGCTGAAAGTGAGATCAAAACTCACTTAGAGGGGAGGCGCGCGGCCCGTAGGCAACCCTCATTGATTACCCACGGTTTGCCTAACTGTATATGTGTTTAACAGATTTAAAAACCCCTCTTTCATGATAGGTTTCATGTCGTTGGTCTTAATGGTAAAATATATGCCCCACACAGCTTGCTGTCGAGGGCGAACCAAAAGCACGACGGGATGACATAACTCAAAAAGAAAAATAATATGAATGTTGCCCGATACCACTCTAACGGGGAGCTAGTTGCTCACGCGTGGGCAGGCCTTACACGTGTTGCAGGAAGCGGGTTGTTCATCTGAGGTAATAAAACATTCCTTGGCAGTCGAGCGGAAGGCGCTTGAGATAGCCAAGCAGATAAGTGAAAATGGCCACCCCGTCGACCTGAAGTTGGTCGAGCTGGGCGCTATTTTGCACGATGTCGGCCGCGCGAGGACACACGGAATAGAGCACGGCATCCGGGGAGCCGAAATTTTACGCAGGAAGGGTTTGGGTAAGTTCGCTGGTTTCGCGGAAGGTCACATAGGTGCAGGGATCCCAGCAAGCGAGGCCAAGGAGCTGGGGTTGCCCAAGCGCGACTTCATGCCGCGGACGCTCGAGGAGAAGATCGTGGCTTACGCGGACAAGCTGGTCGTCGGGGCCGGAAGCGTCTCGTTCGAGGAGGCAAGGGAGCAGCTCAAGGCTCAGCTGGGGACCGATCACCCGGCTTTGGAGCGCCTCGATGCCCTAAATGCTGAGATCCAAAAATTACAATGTAAGCCTAATCATCCTTGAAAAATGGGTGTGTCTGATGTCGTTTAGGGTAGCCCAAGAGTTGAAAACCCGATTCCCGGGGCTTTCCGCTTTGGTAGCTCACGTGGAGGGCGTAAGTGTGGGGCCGAGCGACGAGCGACTCAAAAATTTCGCGGAGCAGCTATTCGAGGAGACACGCTCGCGGTACGATTTAGAGTCCCTCAAGGACGTGCCTGTGCTCAGGGCATACAGGGACTTCTTCTGGAAGGTCGGAATAGACCCCACGAAGGTCCGTCCGGCGGCTGAGGCCCTGATAAGGCGGATCCTACTAGGAAAGCCCATCCCATTCATCAACAACCTCGTCGATGCATACAATTTGGCCTCGATCAAGACGTGCATAGCTTTGGCGGCTTTCGACAGGGACCTGCTCAAGGGCGAACTCTTGATGAGGCCCGCTGGGCGAGGGGAGCGCTTCCTGGGAATAGGGATGCAGGAGCCAAAGGAGCTCGTCGGCGGGGAGGTCGTGGTGGCGGACGATGAGAAACTCGTCGCCATCTATCCCTACCGAGATGCCGAGCAGACCAAGGTCTCGAGCTCGACGACTAACGTCTTGCTACTCATCTGCGGGGTGCCGGGGATAGAGTGGGATGTCCTTGCTGGGGCTGGGGAGGTCGCAATGGATTACGTGACGAGGTTCTGCGGTGGAAAGGCGAGGCGGGGATGGTGACTCGGGACCTGATCAGATTGTAAGTGTGGCTCATGATGGAAGGTGAATTTTCCCCTTCTTTACCAGGAGTGCGACCGCTACCCCTCCCCCTACCACGACTCCTCCAACAGCTAAGGGCACGAGGTATCGTGGAGGTGAGGCATTAGTTGCTGTGCACGTGGCGCTGTCCTCAACCTGGGCGTTCTCCCTCGAGGCCGCGGTTACTGTTATCGTCGTCGAATCGCCCTCGACCGCATCGCTAGGTACGGTGACCCTTACGACGACCGCGCGATTCTCGCCCACCGGGATCGTGAGCAGGTTCTCCGAGAGGGTTGCTCCCCAGCCAGCGGAATCGACCACCGCCAAATTGTAATTGTCCGCCACGTTCCCCGCGTTCGCCACGATTACCCTGAACGTGACATCCTCCCCAGGTCCAGCGCTGTTCTCGCTCGGCGATATCGTCACTTCAACATTCCTCAGGATAGTCGCCAAGCCCGCTTGAACCATCCCGGTGTACCAGATATTTGCATGCAGCTGGGCGCTCGCGCGTAGCCTCTCCTCCGTCATGTCTCTTATTTCATCATCGTTCCATAAAATGCTCTGCTCCAGATATGGATTCAGGACAATTGTACAAGAATAGCCTTCGTCCAGCAGCTGCATCGTCGAGTCGAAAACATTCTCGAGTTCTTGGGGCACAAATCCGGGCATGTCCATGTTCATCTCGCCCAGATGAGAATCCACGGTCGACTCGAAGGCTCCATGATTCCCCCCGGGGGTATAGTCCGAGGTCGCGTGGAGTGGATTGGACGCATCTCCTATGTAGTGGCTTATCACGCCCGCGAGCTGCGCTGCATGGTCCCAGTCATTCTCCCTCAAGTACTGTACAAACATATTGAAGTTGTCCTCCACAGCCCAGGGCAACACCCCATCCCAGTAATGGCTCTCGTCGTGGGGGTGGTCCACGTGATACCAGTGCCTATAACTCTCGTTCGGGTCGCTCCCCTTCCACTGGTCAGGTTTAACCGAATATTCGATGATGACGCTCGAGTACGTCGAGAAAAACCAATCCAAACTATCAGGCATGAGCTCGATCGCCCTCCGGGCGACAAATCGATGGGTGCTCCAGTACCACGGATGCGCGCTGGGGACTTGTGAAAAGTGAAGGAGAAAAACCAGTAAAAACATTAAGCCTATCATCAGGGCCGTTGAACCACGCCCAATATTCCTGACGCTCAACTTCTTCACCTATAGTTATTTTCTATTTTTGTTGAGGTGAGATAAAATTGTGGGTTTCGTGCCGCCATAAAGGCTTTTTGAGTTTTCGATGTGCACATGTTGTCCCCAACTTTAAGGGCTTGGCTGCTGCAACCTTAAGCGATCTGCAAATGGTATTGATCTGGGAAAAATTAGCATCGACCAGTGGAGGATAATTGGTCTTATTGGGAATTTGGCCAACATTACGCGATTCTCCACCTGAACCATTGGTATCCGCACTTGGGGCATGTGACGGCGGTCCAAGCTCCTCCACTGCTTTCATTTTTCTTGCCGATATATCCGCAGTTCTCGCACTTTGCCACTTGCCTCATCTCCCGTATCTCCATTTTTATTATACCCGAAGTCCATACATAAAAATTTTCGCCTGTAGTTCTGTATCACCCCAAAACTCTTGGCGCAGCCCGTTTGGATAGCAAGAAGGCTATAGCTACCATCAACGTTCTAAAAGAAGGCGTGACGGATTAAGCTCTTTTACTGTGTCTGCCTAAGGCTGGCATTTCGTTGGGTTAGCAGTAGCCGGGCCTATTTCCAGAACGTGTCGATTCAAGGCTTTAAGAGGAGGATGAATCCCAGCGAGATAACAATTGCTGCTATCGCAGCCACCATGACAGCGATGGCGAGCCCTGGGGTCTCTGTTGGAGGTGGGGAAACTGGTGGCCCTGGGGGCGGTGCTAATGCAATTGCTCTGCAGCTTACTGAGCCGCTGACGCTCGGGTCTGCCCTCGAAGTCGCGGTGACGGCGATGGTGGTCGAATCACCTTCGGCCGCGCCGCTCGGGACGGTCACCCTAAGCGTTGCCGTACCAGAGGCGCCTGCGGCAAGGGTGAGCGAACTCGGCGAGACCCCCGGGGACCATCCGGCTTTACCGGAGATCCGGAGGTCAAAGGTATCCGTATTCTCCCCGGTGTTAGTGACCGTGACCGTGTAGTTGAGAGTTGTCCCTGGAGTCCCGCTCTTGAAGCTCGGCGAGATCGAGACATTGACACCCACCCTAGGTGCAGGCGGGGGTGGCGGCGGTGGCGGAGTGATTATGTTAAGAGCGCTATCGACATTTGCCCTCAGTTCAGATAAAGTGTCAGCGGCTGCGTAAATTGCATATGCGGTGACTGATTCATTTGGAGGCAAATCGCCTAGCGACCAGTGGAGGCCGAGGCAATCATCCTCCCAAATGGGGGAGGTGATTGGGGTAGTATCATGGTTATCACCGAAGCCCCTGTTATCTGTGTCGTCCCAAGCATTAATGTCGTAGCCTGTGGGTGATGGATAGCCCGCCGTGCCCATGTACACATCTTCAGCACCGGTTTCGGCCGAAGTTAGGAACGCAACACCTAGGTCATGGCCCTCATCCCAACCCCACCAATTATTGTAACTCCCAACAATATTGCGCCATACGTCCCAGTCTGTAACTCTCTTGTAGTATACATCATTGAGGGTTCCACCGCTGATGTTCGTGAGCGTCGCCTTCACTATGACAAATTTTGTGTGCTTGGGGAATTGGAATAGGAAATTCAATCTTAGCTTGTTATCACCTGTCTTTAGGACCACCTCATGTTCAGCGAGATCTGACGTATTCACGATCGTTCTTTCGGAGACGAAAATCAGGGTTCCCTCAATTGAATCTTCGGGGTAGTGGGTGTAAATTTCACTGTCGTAAGCGACCAGATATCCGTCCAACCACGTGCCAACCGCCAGCGACTCGTAGTTATCGCCTATCGGGTATTGAAAACCAACCCCTGGATCCGGGAGAAGTGTGCAAAACTCACCAAACTCAGTGATGCCTATCTTAAGGTAGTCACCGATGAAAACGCCAAAGATAGCTTGCGCGACGCATGTGTCATTGTCGCTCACTTCAGCGTTTTCTGAAGACGTTGCAGTGACAATTACATTATCCTCGGTGCTGCGAACTGCATTTTCAGGTATAACGACGCTCAGCGTCGCGGTCCTGTTTTCCCCTGCCGGGACGGTGAGAATGGTTGGCGAAACGCTTGGATTCCAACCCGCGTCATCGCTCACGCTCATATCGTAGTTCTCCGGGGCTCCGCCCGTATTCATAACGGTTACGGTATAGAGTAGGTTTTCCCCCGGTCCACCATCCTGATAGCTGGGGGAGATCGTGACCTCGACGCCTGCAGCTGCAGTAGCATGTGCGGTCGTGCTCGCGTTGTCCTTCGCCTGCACGCCACCCGTGTTTTCGGTGCCAGTTACTGTCACTGTAATGGTGTCCGTGGTGCAGAATGGCGTGTTGTCGAGTATGTTCTCTTCCACGACGACTGAGTTGTCCGTAGCCCCTGAAGCGAGGTAGAGCTTGGTCTTGTTCAGTGCTCTGGCAAAGTTAGTATTGTCGGTGCCGGTGACGCTGATGTCGTAGTTGTCCCAGCCAGAGCCCGTGTTCGTGATGGTCACGGTGTAGTTGAGCGTTACAGGCG
>Ga0315307_1001636_pt1 | contig 10064 bp, 6 predicted proteins | sample TDP2_MG_FD_203079 | JGI IMG/M metagenome (GOLD analysis project Ga0315307, IMG submission 203079) | Freshwater sediment microbial communities from Lake Towuti, South Sulawesi, Indonesia - TDP2 | ecosystem: Environmental > Aquatic > Freshwater > Lake > Sediment | place: Indonesia: South Sulawesi... | reverse complement strand
TGATATCGCGGCCAACCGCGATCGACCCGATCGGTTTGCCAAGCTCGTCGAGTAGGTTCCGTTCGTTCCAGGATACGATCCTGATCTGGCCGTCCTTCCGCCTGATTCTTGTCTCGAAATCCTCCTCAACTCTTCCACGTTGGACCACCTCCGCGACCTGGTCGGTGAGCTGTTTTCGGTACGCTTCGTCTGGGTACAGCCACTCCCATATCTTCCCATGTCCAAAGACTTCCTCACGTGAATAGCCGCTGATCACTTCTGCGGCCTTGTTCCAAACGACGACGTCCGCGTTCTCGTCCAGCACATCAAGCCAGACATTGGTGTTGTCGATAATGCTCGCTAGGAATTGGTTGAGCTTACGAATCTGCTCCCCGGCACGCTTGCGATCCGTCTCATCTCGGAAGATAACGACTGAACCTATCACGTGACCGTCCTTGTCCAGCCACGGAGCCGCTGTGACAAGCAGGTGACGCATGTCACAATCTGGACGAAGAATCTCAATCTCATAAGTGCTCTTTTCCCCGGCAAGTCGCTTCTCGGTCTGCTTCTTGATGAACTCAAACGCTTCGGGGGTCGTGAATTCTCGCGTGGTACGACCAACCATTCCTCCGGACGACACACCGAAGATTTCGTCTCCTCTTGGATTGCAGAAGGTGAATCGCTGTTCAAGGTCGAGGATAGCCAATCCTTCTCCCTGTCTTTCAATCAAATGCCGGTATAGTTCCTCACTTTCTCGGACAGCCCTTTCCGCCTTTTTTCGTTCGGTGATGTCTCGGAAAACTCCCACCAGGTACGTTCTTCCGGCCAATGTCAAGAAAGACGAGCTGATATCAGCATAGAAGACGCTGCCGTCTCTTCTTTTGACCGGAATTTCCGTGGCGACTCCAATTTCGTGCCTTGCTAGCCTGTCAAACTGTTCAGTGACATACGGCAAACTTTCCTTGGGATGAATGTCCGTGACTCCCAAGTTCCTGATGCCCTCGGGAAGATGACCCAGCATTCGGCAAATTGCGTTGTTGCCCAGACAGAATTTCCTGGTTTCAACATCTGCCACAAGTATTCCATCATTCACGCCATCGAGAATAGCTCTGAATCTTTCTTCGGATTCCCTAAGTGCTTGCTCAGCTTTCTTGCGTTCGGTTATGTCCCGGGCGATCGTGAACACCGCCGGCTTTCCTCTGAACTCGATGATACTGCTGCTCAACTCAATCGGGATGAGTGTGCCATCTCGCCTTACTTGAGCTATCTCAGAGAAACTGTGACCGACTTCGCGAAGCTCCTCAACGCGCCGCTGAACAGTGGCCGCGTATTCAGGGGAATCTATGTCTGCCGGAGTCATGTCGAGTAGTTCTTCGCGACTGTAGCCCAGACTTTCACAGGCCACCTGATTGACCTCCAAAAACCTGCCACCCATGTCATGAATGAAGATGGCGTCGCTGGCATTGTCAAACAAGGTTCTGTAGCGAGTCTCGCTCTCAAGCACCGCTTTCCGGGACCGGTCCAGCGTTTCTAGCATGTTGTTTATCTTGTCAGCGAGATTTGACAGCTCGTCGTTCTTTCCTTTCGTCTGTACCCTTGTCGAGGTATCACCAGTGGTGCCTATTCTGCTGACATCAGCAGCGAGTTCGGACACTGGGGACACTATTAGCTTCTCGAGACCCGCTATTATTCCTATGCCAAACGTGAGACATACCACCAATAGCGACAAGGCAAGGAAGGAAATGCTAGTTTGCCCTTGTTTGTAGATATCTCTGGGCAAATCTACTCTCAACACGAGAATGGGGGTCCCGTAGATGTCGTCTACAAGTGCGTACCCAGCGACGGATTCGGCGTTCAGTGCCCTGACTAGGATCGGCTCCTTTCTCGTCAACGATGAACGTGCAACTTGGAAGTCCGGAGGAGCATGCGAATCATCCAGGCGGATCACGGTAATCGACAAGTGCGCCGTATCCGCGAGTAGGTTGACCTCTGATGAGTCAAGGTAGCGCCCAATGACGAGCGCGCCACGAATTGGTCCCTCCTCTTGACTAGTCAGGATGGGGCGTGAGGCTACAAGCATCGGTCCTTCGTCGAGCAGAACTATGCCGACCGCTCCGCTGTCTGGCTTGACGTGGTGGAGAAGCGGCCCTTCAGGCGAAACGTATTCATTCAGGGTCTCGGGAACGGGCACCTCTTTTCCATTGTGCAGATCAAAGGCCTTGCTAAAGACGATCCCGCCCGAGGAATTAGCGAATAGCATAAGGTTGAACCTTGAATTGGAGAAAGTGGTGTCCACTAGGTTCGACTTCACATATTCTTGGTTACCATCCACAATGAACGTGTAGGTGTCGTCCCACGAGGCCCAATCTTGAGTGACCGCGTCAAGGTCCGAGAGTTCATTCGACAGAACGTTCAAGGCCCGTTCGAGGTTGACGCGGGTGTCCCGTTCTTCCAGTTGCGCGTAACTGTTCACCATGACGCTTTGCGAACTCACAGACAAGACTAAGATCAGACCAATGGTCGTGATGCCTATGATTTTGAGCACCTTCCCACGCAGTGCCATACCTGAGACCTCCGTTCACTCAGTTCTGGAAGCTTCTCTAAGACGCTCCAAGAAGACTATATTCATGCTTGCACCTTCCCGTAGACGTGAGACAGCCCGTGCTGCGTCTTCTCCCAGTAGAATGGCTTCGTGATCAGCTGTAAAGTGCCCCTCCAGTCTCCAACGCTTATCAGCATCCAGTACAGCGGGATGATCAAGGCCAATGGAATTGATGTGTAGTGTTTCCTCAGCACGTACGGCCCCATGTGCAAAAGCACGTAAACCGAATTCCCCACGACCAGGTTGAAAATGCAGACATAGACGATAGGATAGAAGAAAAGGAACTGGAATACTCCGGGTATGAGCAGAGTCAACAGGGTTACGGCCCAAAGCATCGGGTTGGCCAGCGGTAGGAAGATGTTCCCGCCGAATGTCAGCTGGAAGTAGAAGAACTGCTTCCAACCCATCTCCCGCAGCAACTTGCGCGGGTGCCGCATGTGTACGAGATAGGTCTGGAGGTGCCCTTTGCTCCATCGGGATCTCTGACGGATCCAGTTCGGAAGCTTCTTGTTTGCCTCCTCGTAGGTGTAAGTGTTAAGCATCGCGGTCTTGAGTTTTCCTCTCGAAATTCTCACGCCTAGATCAGCGTCCTCCGTCACGTTGTACGGGTCCCAGCCGCCCAGCTCTCGGAGCTCCTTTACTTTGAAGTGGTTGCTTGTGCCTCCAAGCGGCAGGGGCGCACCTACATGGTCCAGTCCCTCAAGGTAGTAGTCATACCAGAATGAGTATTCCAGCGAAAACCATCTTGTCAGCAGGTTATCCTTTGGATTGTAGAAGTTCAAACGAGACTGAAGGCAGACGCAGTCTCTACCAGCACGCGAGAAGGCTATCACTGCCTTCTTCAGCTGGTCGGGTTCAGGGTCATCTTCGGCATCATATATCACGCAGTACTCGCCCTTGGCCCTGAACAGGCCATAGTTACATGCTCTTGGTTTGGTCCTGATCTCAGCGTCAGGAACCACAACCGCGTCAAACACGTTAAGCGAGTTCAAGTATTGAGCTTGAAGCTCTTGCAGCGTACCCTTCAGCAGAATGACGTCATTTGCGGAGTCTACAAACGCCTCAGGAATCTCGATGACCTCTCCACTCTTGCATTTGACTCTGAGGATCTTCTCTGATCCATTCTGCGCGTCCACGCCCTCCAGCGTTCCTATCGTAGTCGCCTCGCTGTCTATCACTCTCGTTCGCGGGACCAAGTTCAATGTCTCCTCTTCTGCATCGTCTGGTCTTGGCCTGATGATGCGAGAAAGCACTGTTTCTGGTTTCCCGAAGAGGCCGAGCCTTTCAGCTTCCCGGATTGTCTCCTCATCCTTTTCTTCCATCAGGATCTTTACGTCTAGCTTGTCGCGCGGGTAGTCGAGCTTGCTGACGTTCTCAATTATGTGCGGGAGGATCCTCGCTTCACGATAGATCGGGATCAGGATCGTGTATACCGGAAGGCTTCTATCGTCTATGTTGCGTAAGTCTTCGTCCGTTACCCTAACGGATCTTCCGGAACCTTTGAACCCTCTAAATGCGATATAGAATTTTATGGGATTCACGCTGAAATAGACTAGGTTGATCGCTGCGAAGACCAAGACAAACGAAAGTGGATAGTTCAGAACGAAGAGGACCGCGACGAGGAGAGATGACCCGATGATAACGTACCTCTGCCACGGGTATAGCACAAGGTAGGCAGATTCATCCGGCCTCCGATAACGAAGGTCACGCAACGCACGATATCTGTGATTCTCTCTGTATCCCCTGCCGATGGCCTGCTCAACGACCTCGATTGATGCGACGTAGACTTCAACCTTGGCGCGAAATATTTCTTCCAAGACTTTGAAGAACTGGATGTTCAGAGGATTCGCTGTGGCGATCTTGAGCGTACTATCCGACAACTCCAAAGGGACGACGAGGTTATCGTGCAAGGTCGTGTACGGCAGAGTTATGGCTAGATCGGATTTTCTCTCGATTCGATCGCCTTGGATGTAAGGAAGGCCAAGAGTATTTGCAAGATCCCTGAAGAAGTCGTCCTGGACCACATACTTGTATCGCCGCAACGCAAAAATGAAGTTCTGCTCATCCACATCTGGAGCTTGCAGCGGCGCAACGTCTACAATGCCATGCTTCTTCAAGGATTCGATGAGCCATTGCTTGCTCAACGTAGTCGCGATCTGCAAGCCTATCTCGCCTTCTCACCTGCAGGTGCCTCCGCAGATGCACCAGCGCACGACAGCTCAGCCACGAACGGTTGTGCCGCAAGCCTCGCCTCTGCTACGTAGTCGAGCAATCCATAGCCCGTTCTTTCAACAAATTCGATACGCATCTTCGAGTATAGTCTCTTTACGATGACCCTGCGAATCGCCCGGCTGGATCTGCCGAACATCCGCGTTAACGCAACATCGAAATCACCCAGTCTCTCAGGCATCTCTTCCCTCACGATCCGATATTCGCTCTTCAACCAGCTGTAGATGATTTGCTTCGTTTCTTCTCCGAAAAGATCTGCCAGAGCGTCGTCCAGAGATTCTGACAATAATCTTTCGAAGTCGCTTTTGCGAAGGGCCACCTTGGTCTGCACAGCGGATTCCCCACTTTCTCTTGATCTATCTGGCAAGTTACATCGCGACGAGGGGCTTTGTCTCGAGGATCCCGTCGATCTCTGATATTGTCTCCAAGACCTGCTCTAGCGTGTGCTGCTCGACAATCAGCACGACATCGGCGTCGCCGGCAACTCTGAAAACCTCAATGGCCGGGAGAGATTTCATCTTCTCAAAGGCGTCGGAGCGTCTCTGAGGCGAAACCCGGACTGTTATGATCACAGGGTCCTTCCGATAGCCGAGAGCCCTTAGGCCATCCTCGGTCACGTTGATGAAGCCTCGCCCAACCTGAGCAAGGTCTGATTCGCGCAGCTTCTTGAGATGCTGGTTAAGAGCTTGCCGAGTTATGTGTAGCGTACCTGCGAGCTCGGCTTGTCCTATGCGTGCGCTGTAGACAGTCTTCCGATTTCCTTTCCTGAAGACTAGCTCGAGTATCTGCAGAGATTTTGCAACGGGAAATCTTGTCGCAGGGTCGGACAGTCTGGCCCTCGCGTGCTTTTCAAAAGCAAGCTTGTCAAGGTCAAGTTTGGGCTTCACATCTACGTGAGAGCCCTTGACATAAGCCAACTTGGGTCCGCAAAATGAAAGCGGGGTCTCAACAAGAGCATGCTGTTACCAAGGAGACCTGTCGGTGGTGACAGATTACCCGTCGAAAGCTTCGCGTAAGAGGCATCACCATCGGAACCGAGCGGCTTTCATTCGTCGCGTCAGGAAGCGACTTCAATTCTCTAGCCGACTGAACATGCAGTTGCGTTCCCAGCTGACTTGAGTACTTGAGGGAGATGTATTACAACTGCGCTGAAGATGTAGTACATTTGCCTAATGATTTACATCAGAGTATCTCAGGATCGATGCGTTAGGAACTTCGAGGTTCATGAAAGTGACCGAGTCAAGCTTCGTCCCATGGTCGAGGGTAGCTTCATGGAACTGGGATGGGTGCGGTGAATGCTGCAAATGGTTTAGCGTACCCGTCACCATGCATGAGTACGCCAGAATCTCACACAGCTATGGCCATGATGTCCTCACGCTAGGTCTGGGACGAGCCTACCTGAGGAAACGTCGCGACGGCCGCTGCATGTTCCAGTATTACGACGGCGGTAGTTGGCTTTGCGGGTTGCAGACTGAGAAGCCTTACGTCTGCAAGATGTGACCGTTTATTGTCAGCAAGGAATCGCTCCACGGCAGGCAACAAGCTGCTGGCTGGGATGCCCCTTACGGACGGATATACGTCTATGTCGATCCAAGATGCCCGAGGATAACTTGTGGCGAGCCGACGCACTACCTGATCAGTAGAGTCTTGCCGGAATCTGTCGAGATAGCATTCGGAAAGAGGAAAAACCAGCTCTACACGACAGGGATCCCTCTCCGAGTCGTGACGGCGCAACCGGCTTGCGCAGCAGGTGGCCTCGAAGAGGCGCGCATATCTACATTCTCGTTCCCTGGTTTCAGCGCGTCGCAGCGCATGTTGGGGGACATCGGTCGCTTTGATGCCTGACCGGCGCGAGGTACTGAATGCTCACTTCTTTAGGCTGACTCTTGCAAAGTTCATCTTCAGGTCCGCGGTGACGCTCGCGAGCCCGTTCGATTCCTCTTCAGTCAAACGAGGCTTCAGCTTCTCAACCATGAACGAGATGCAATCGATCGCCGTACTGGCTCTTTCAAGATCCTCATCAATCTTGTCTGTTCCCGGTTTGACGCGTAGTCCCAGGTGTTGCCAGGCCTGTGTGGAGAGTACGCTAATGAACAGCGCCAGCAGGTCGTACGTGTCGAGAGACGTGACGTCGAAGACTTGAGGTTTCTTCTCTTCAGAAGGCTCGCCCAACTTCATTCCTCCTTAGGAAGGGACGTGAATGCATCTGAGAACTGTTGCGCAGCTTCTCTCTTATGCTTGTCTTCAACCACCGAGGCCACTTGGCAGCAGCATGTCTCTGAGTGCACTACGCCTCTGCCGTCAGATAATGGAGCTAAGGAAGCGTAGCTAGCATCTCACTACGTCTTCGATCATTTCTGAGTAGTTGTCGAGGAGCCTTGCTGTTTTGCTCCTCCTGTTGAACCTGGTACTTGCGCTTGATTAGGGAAGAAGCGTGTACGTCCGCGGTCGTCGAAGATGCATTTTTCGTAAAAAGAGATGAGGACCTAAGAAGCAAATGTGGCGACCTAGCTTCAATAAGAACTTCCGAGGAGATTCTTGAGAAGAAAGAGTAGCGATCCCGATATCTCCAAACTACTCTAGTCTTGACTTAACTGCACAGACATGGAGACGGGGACTATCATCGTGTGTCCGCAAGTGCGAGAGTGGTGTCCTCATGAAAATCTCGCGTCTGCGGAATGGTTCTTCTTTCTTGGTTGCGAGGTTTCGGATGTGAATGGTTGGCCAAGCCCGCGCGGCCGCTGAGCCAACGGTAGGCTCGAGTGGTGACTGGGCTACCTCTCGACGCGACTGACGAATTGGGCGCCACGACGCATGGAAGCCCGAATTGGTGCATGTCGCCTGTAGGCCAACCAATCACAGGAGGTCAAGGAAACCCCCATGATCAATGTTGGAGTAGACATCCATAAAAGAATCTGCCAAGCCTGCCTCAAAGACGAACGAGGCAGCATAGTAGAAGAATTCAGATTCCGAAACAATCAGGAAGGCGTAGCCAAGCTCGCTATGGTCCTCAAGAAGCATGGCGAAGCTAAGGTAGCGTTGGAGTCGACCGGCAACCTCTGGGTCAAGATCTACGACAGACTCGACGAGGAACCCGACATCGATGTCATACTGAGCAACCCAAAGAAGACCCGCATCATCGCTGAAGCCAAAATCAAGAATGACAAGCTAGACGCGAGGCTCCTAGCGGACCTGGTTAGGGCTGATCTCGTAGCCAGAAGCTACGTTCCACCCAAAGAGATTCGCATGCAGAGAGCCCTCCTGCGCGAACGCATCAGCCTAGTGGAGTCGCGGACGATGATCAAGAACCACGTCCACGCGTTACTCGACAAGTATGAGATCCAATCCATGTACACGGACTTATTCGGCAAGCGAGGTCGTGAATGGCTCAGAAGCCTCAACCTGCTAGGCATCGATCAGACAATCCTAGAAGTGAACCTGCAGCGACTCGAAGAGTTGGAGGCACACATAGACGCATTCACTCGGAAGATCGCTCAGGAAGCCGTCGAGAAGCCTGAAGTCAGACTGCTGATGGGATTCACGGGCATCGACTACTACAGCGCGATGCTCCTCGCAAGCGAGATCGGCGACGTGACGCGGTTCCCATCAGCGAAGAAACTTGTCAGCTACGCCGGACTCGCGCCAGGGACACGGCAGTCAGCTGAGAAGACGATCCATGGCCACATCGTGAAGGATGGCAACAAACGCATGCGATGGATACTCGTCGAGGCTGCGCAGCATGCATCACGTCATGATCCACGACTGAGAGCTTTCTATTTGCGCATTCTCAAGAGACGTGGGTATCAGCGAGCGATCGTCGCCGTAGCCCGCAAGATGCTCGTCGCAATGTATCATGTGCTGTCCAAGAACGAGCCCTACCATGGTGTGAGAGGTGAGCTACTCGAGAGAAAGCTTAAGCGTCTAGAATGGGAGACATCCCGCAGCCTACAAGCCCAATGAGAGAGCCAATCAAATCGCACTCGAACACTTCAACCAGAAAAAGAGGAACCTAACGAGATTTTCATTGGTGCGGCCGCCGGGATTTGGACCCGGGTTAGAGGCTTGGGGGGCTTCCGGCGAGCCGATGTCTCGTCTCCGTCTTAGACCAGGTTGCCCACCGCGCGGCGGCGGTTCTGGACCACGGCGTAGTGGAGGCTTTGACCCTCACGCACCCTTGATCCGGCCCTTTCGGCCGCATCTAGGAATTACCGTAATCAACCATAAAACAATACGGTGCCCGCATCCTTCATGTCCCTGCGGCAGTCGCTTGCACTACTGCAACACGAACGAGTATCGAAACAATTTTCTTCCTGCGTGATCACGCGCTGAGTCATGAATCTGTCCAGTTGGTGCACGGTCGACGAAGCGCTCTCTATCGCCTACGCCAATGAGGAGTGGCGGCAATTCAATACCATAACTATTGTCACGTTCCGGGCAAGCCCAAGAGGCCGAGCCTGCAGGCAACGAGCGTCCGCAACCGCGGCGCTTTCAGTGGCTCATGGTTGACGAGAGCCCTGACGCGGTCAAGGGTGGGTGCCACTCGTTCTTGGGTGGGTCCCACCCTAGGCGCGAAGTCCAGAAGAATCCTCACACGTTCGTCTCGACTGAGGCGTTTGGCATGCGCGCGACCGTCCAGCCCGGCTCTTAGGACGGGATCCAAACGAACGGTGATCTGCCTCGTTACTCTTCGTTGGCAAGACCGAGCGGATGCAAGTCCATGTCTCGAGCTTCGACAGGCATGTACAGGGTCTCTTACGGCGGTCGAGGTCTCAGACCTAGGCTTCCATGAAGTCCTCAGCTTTCTGAGGCTCAGGAGGCAATCCTTTCCTCTTTCTGATATCCGCGATAACTTGGCTGATCATCGATCCGGGGACGGGTGCCCAGTGGGAGAATTCCAGTCCCCAGAAAGCTCTTCCAGCAGTAGCACTTCGCATGACCTCTGACAGGTCGAATGTCTCCGAAGTCGGAAGCTCTCCGACAACATAGACGAGGTGCCCCCTCTGGTCGACTGAGAGAACCTTCCCCCGCTTCTGCGAGATGACGCTCGTCGCGGCTCCCAGCAGATCCGGCGGAGCCTTCACCGTTATCTTCTGGACAGGTTCTAGCAGCGTTGGGTTCGCCGACATAAACGCTGCGAACATGGCTCTCCGAGTCATGGGCATGATTTGGGCCGGCCCGCGGTGCACCGGATCCTCGTGGAGTGAGATGTCTGTCACCTTGACCTTGGTGCCTCTGATGCTCTCATAAGCGATCG
>Ga0315307_1001635_pt1 | contig 10066 bp, 10 predicted proteins | sample TDP2_MG_FD_203079 | JGI IMG/M metagenome (GOLD analysis project Ga0315307, IMG submission 203079) | Freshwater sediment microbial communities from Lake Towuti, South Sulawesi, Indonesia - TDP2 | ecosystem: Environmental > Aquatic > Freshwater > Lake > Sediment | place: Indonesia: South Sulawesi... | reverse complement strand
AGATACCCCCGCCTCTCCTCCTGCCCCCTTGAGGGAGTGGGGGCCCCCAGAAATAAGGTGGGGGGGTAAATTGGCCCGTGGTCCCGATAAATCGGGACTTCACGGATAGAGATCGCTTTGCTCACTACAGGGCTTACCCTGAGAAGTATGTCGAGATTCTTCCCCTTCGTTTCACTCAGGGTCAGAATGACAGAAAGCGAAGGGTTCGCAATGACATTTCTGTGTAATCATTCTTAAAAATCTGTGTAATCGGAGGTCTCTGGGTATTTTTCAGAGACTTCAAAAAAGGGCTTGACAAATGGCAAAATGTATGATAGACTTATCCCATCATGGACAATGAGGACATCGTAAGACAATTAGAATACTACTTAGCACTTAAGAAAATGAAAAAATATGAGCTTGCCAGGGAGTTGGGTACCACAGAGGCCAATATATCTCGATGGCTGAACAAGAAACATAGGGTAGGTAAGGCCTGGCTTGAGGTGATGAAGGCAAAAGGAATTGTAAAAGAGTACTGAAATTTTTTTAAGCAGGAACTTGACATTTGACAAAACAAATGTACATACTTTTGATGTGTCAAAGGTGACCGGATGGTGCCTATATATTATAGAAACGGAAGCGTGATTTTTTGGATTGTCCAAAAAAGATTTGTAGTTGAACTAAGATTACCGCTATTTATATGGAAAACAAACGGTAAGAAGAAAGAAGTCTTAAATACGGATGCAAAAATGGCTATTAGGGAGGTGAAAGCTTTAAAATTTGGTATTCCTGTCCTTAGCTATTCCGGAAAAAAAGGCCTACCGGGCAGAATGGAAAGAGAAGCTACCTGAAACAATTTACGGGGACAAGCCCCTATACTACAATATTAATTTCAAATTTCAGATTACCCATCACCCATCACCCACTATCCCCGCCTCTTAATCACGGGTTCGATGAATCAAACCCCTACATTAATTGTAGGGGCTCAATTTATTGAGCCCGTTCCTTCAATTCCGCCAGGGTTCACATGTAGTGTACCTGCATTGCTGCACAAATTCAATTTGTGCCTACAAGGAACAAATATAGAATTATGTAGGCACGATTTCAAATCGTGCAATGTAGCCCTTTATGGGCGTCCCGATTTATCGGGACTGACATGAACTGAGTAGTTCTTTCCAGACTGATTTTACCTGCTTTTGTAAACTAAGGGGACTCAGGTTTCCGTTAATAATATAGTTTGCGTATTTTTTCTTCTTATAGAGAGGGATTTGCGCATTTAACCTGGTTCTGGCTTCCCTAACCGTAAGATTATTGTCCCTCCGCAACCTCTCGATTTGTATTTTCTGAGGTACATAAACGATAACTATCTTATCGACCAGATACCCGAGTTTAGCCTCAAAAAGAAGAGGTATATCCACAACAAGAATGTTCTTTTTTCTCCCGCTTCCCCTCAACTCGGAACGTTTTATTTGTTTTTCAAATTGTCTTATCCTTCTCTCTATTTCAGCAATAATCTCAGGATGCATAATTGCGTTTAGAGATTTCCTCTTTTGTCCATCTCCAAATATTATGCCAGCCAATCTTCTTCGGTTCAATGTCTTGTTTCTATTTAATACTTCCTCGCCAAATTCTTTGGCTATCTCTTTTAAAACCCTTGTGCCAGGCTTGGTCAATTGGTGAGCAATTTCGTCGGCAGCGATAGTTTTCGAACCAAACTTTCTGAATATCCTCAGGACCGTGCTTTTTCCTGAAGATATTCCTCCCGTCAAGCCCACAATTAACATATCTGAGTTTCTCCTTTTTTCCCCGTTAGAAATGGATGATAAGATTTCTCTTAGAGGAATTTTTAACGGGTTACTTCTTTTCTTTAAATACCTGGGCGGAAAAAGTATATATTTCCGTATCCTCATCCTTCCAGGCATCCTCTGGCAACTGCGCCTTGTCATAACAGAGTCGATTCAGGAACTCCTCTTTTGACCATCCAGTTTCAGTTGCAACCTGGGGCAGAAAGACTCCCTGATGGTAGCCTTTCTTTACAATCACACCGTGTTTCCCCATCTCGATTTCATCTACACTCTTGATTCTTTCTGGCACTGTCAAAACAGAAATCTCGATTTCAATCTCGTCCAACTCTTCAGGCCTTACTGGCGGAAAGCGAGGATCACCAGTGGATGATTCAATTGCCATTTTGGAAACAGCCTTGTAGAGCTCTTCGAGAGGCATAATATACCCGATGCAGCCGCGTAGCATTTCCCTCCTATGTAAAGTTACGAAGACTCCTCTTTTCTCTTTCAACAGACGGTCCTCCACATTAAAATCTGGTATCTTCCGCGTGCGGATATACTCCTCAATTGTCTTCCGTGCAATACCGAGGAGAACTTTCTGTTGTTTTTCATTTAGCATTTTGCTGCCTCCTTTTTCTTTTTTCAATTCAGGAGTCATACCTTGCTCTTTCAGGCGCATTATGGCAAAGGCGCCATAACCCACCACTTTCCCTTTATCTCCGGTCACGTCTCCAGAATTTGCATACTTTAATAACTTTATCCTATTTGCCCCGCATGCTTTTGCTGCCAGAATTGCAGTATATACAGCTGCACCGCCGCAAAGCTCTGCCTTTCCCCCAATCATGTGTTTAATCAAACTATCCAGATCAAAATTTTCTAAGTCACGAATTGCTACTCCGTCTATCAAACACGCTTCTCCATAAATGTGGTAATGGGACATATCTGTAGAAGCAATAATGAGTATTCTCTTCTTGCCTTTCGAACTCACAATAGCATCGGCTAAAAGATGGCAAAATTCTTCAGAACTATCGTTGAGAACAATGGGAACTATCTGGAAATCTTTCAAAGTTGACTGAAGAAATACAAGTTGCACTTCAAGAGAATGCTCATTCCTGTGGGCTTTTTCATCAAAATGGAACAATTTATGTTTTTTGATAAGTTCTTGAGCAATTTCAGAATCTACTTTAACTTTTCCGAGAGGAGTTTCCCACCAGCCTTCTGTATAGATAGAGGCGCCCTCGACAGGCACGTAGTGACCTGGTCCCAGAAGAATTACAGTGTCAAAATCTTCTCCCTCAAGTTGACGGTAAGCATATGCTGCGACCTGACCTGAATATACGTAGCCTGCATGGGGTGAAATCAGCGCTATTAGGTCTCCCGGAAGTTTCTGCTGCTCGACCTTCTTAAGGAAACCGTCAACGGTATCTCTTAAGACCTCGGGTGAGCCTGGATAGAACTGGCCACTCCAGCGAGCTCGACGAACCATAGGCTCACCAGCTCCTGCTACGGCCTGACAGAAAATAGATAAGAATAGAAAGATAAAAGAGAGAAATATTCTTCTAAAGTTCATTGTCGATTCCTTTCTATTTTGGTCTCTGAAAAGGTCTTGTTTTTGGTCTGTCATTGCGAGCCTCGATTAAAAATCGGGGCGTGGCAATCTCATGCCGAATTACGAGATTGCTTCACGGAGTTTACCCTGAGCAGTATGTCGAGATTCTTCGCTTCGCTCAGAATGACAGAAGGCGAAGGGTTCGCAATGACATTTCGTATCAAGTTGCGGAGTTTATCCCGCACATTTATCGTGCTGGGCTCCTCGCAAAGACACCTGTTAGGACTTTTTCAGAGACTTTTCTACTAAAGCTAATAAGCATCGCTCAAAAGGTGAATGTTGCCTATCTTAACCCTTTTTAAACCAGCCCTCCTTACCTCTTCCAGGCATTCTTTAGCGTGCCCTCGGGAGGTGGTTGGAAGATCGGACATGTAGAAGTGGGGATGGAAAGCCAGAAGAGAGTATGGAATCTCGGGATCTAACGATGCTATAAATCTGGCAATCTTTGAGACTTCAAGCCTGTCCACATAACCGGGCACAAGGAGTGTTGAAGCGACAAGAAAAGGCGGTTCTTTCCTCTTCTTCGTATACTCAGCCAGAAGAGAGAAGTTCTCTAGTGTTCTCCTGTTCGTAACTCCGCATAAAGCAATATTTAACTCTTCACTGAAGGCTTTCAAGTCAAATTTTATGCAACCGCCAGAATCGAGAGACATTTCTGCCATTTCCTTTAACAACTTCGGATTCATACAGCCATTCGTTTCCCAGCAGATGCGCACGTCCTTCTTTTCCAGAGCGAGCCGTGAAGTCTCTATTGCATGATATATCTGGGGAACAGGGTCGCCGCCAAAATAGCAAATGCAATTTGTCCCTCCATCTACACACTTAGACAACTCCTCTGAAGTTACGAAATCTCCACCTTTCAGACCTTCAGGATTCCCTAAAAGTGCTGGAGTTGCCTTTTTCATTATGCATTCAACCTCTTCCCTGTAATGCCAGTTCTGGCAGAAAAGGCAATCGAAAGAACAGCCGTGGTAGAAGACCGCCAAATTCTTGTATCCATAGCTTTTCCTCTCTCCACAAACCCATTCAGCAACACAATTCGTTGGCAGTGGGTCGTGGTACCAGTTGAGGTTTCCCCTTCTTCTACTTACTAGATGGACCAACTTTCCCAGATGGTTAGTTCTCAAGCCACAGTAGCCAAAACCTCCCTCTGAAATCTGGCATTCATTGGCACAGATATTACACTTTACCCCTCGCTTATCTTTAGGAACTCCCTCTGGAAGGGAAAAATTACTTCTCGAGACTTGATGGGCTTTCTTTATTAAAGGCAGAACCTTCTCGAAGTCTTTCCTGATACATTCAATACAGACGCCCAGAATTTCCGTAATTAAGGGAGATTCCTTTTTACAATTAGTGCACTCCATTGTAACTCCATTATCTTCCGACCATTTTCTTGAATCTTAAGGCATCTTCAAACATATAGACATTGTTGAACATACAGTATATTTCCTTCTTTTCTTCACATTTTGCTTTAAGTTTTCTAAGGTCTCTTTCCGGATAACGATAATTGTACCCACCTATTCCGTGCAGCCGAAAATAGGCAAACTCTCCAGAGAGAGACTCGGCTTTAAAGGGGTCCACACAGTGAACAAGTCCCAGTTGACAACAGAGACTCTTTATCTCCTTCCCATCCCAGTCTCCCCTCGGCTCCCAGACTAATAGGAGACCCTGCCTTTTAATTTTCCTGAAAAATCTTCTCATATTCCTCTTATTTTCAACTGTGGGATGGAAGCTGGGTGGCATCTGAAAAATAACTATTCTGGTTTCAAGAAGTTGGGCTATCTTCAGAGTCTTCTCCCACGCTTCAAAGACCGCATCTGTCGGCTTGAAGAATCCATACTCTGGCTTCTCTTTGTCTGGAATTGAATAGCCGAGTTTCCTGTAGGTTGGGCTGGTTGGCAAGTGAGTTATCAACTGGGAAGCCTTCAAAGTAAATTCAAATTCCTTAGGAGCCTCTTCCCTCCACTTTAGGATGGTTTCCAACTTGGGGAACTGGTAGAATACTCTCTGTATCTCCAGAACTTCAAAATTCTTATAATACCTCGCCCGAGCAACGCCAAATCCGCAACACCCAACTTTAACCATAAACTCCCCTTCCGAACTCCTCCGATTTCATCGGAGGTTCAATTCTGGATCCCCCGATTTCATCGGACGTCATTCCCTCCCTCTCGGGAGCACTCCAAACAATTTTGCACGGTTAAAACCGTGCCTACAAATCTCCCTGCCATTGTAGGCACAGATTCAATCTGTGCTCTTTCCTCCCTTTCGGGAGACTCCATTCCTGGTTTATATCTTTATGGGAATGGGCTTTCTACAATATGGGCAATTCCCCTCTTCAATTTTCATCTCCACTATAGAGAAGCCATCTCTACTGATTATCAATTCTCCACAGTGGTGGCAATAGGTGTTTTCTCCTCTGTGTCGCGGAACATTCCCAATATAGACATAGCGTAATCCCTTATCAAGTCCAATCTTTCTCGCATTTTCCAGGGTTTCTACAGGGGTAAAGGAGAGATGGGATAGCCTCAAGTGGGGAACAAATTGAGTCACATGCCAAGGTGTATCCTCACCAAGCTGTTCAAATATCCAGGAGGCAATTGCCTCCAATTCTTCTCTATCGTCATTATACCCTGGAATGATATTGGTTACAATCTCTACCCACATACCCCATTTCTTCTTTGCCCTCACGGTAACATCTAAGATTCCACTAAAATCAGGAATGTTTCCAATCTTCCGGTAACTCTCCTTTCTGAACCCCTTAATATCCACTCTGAAAGAGTCAAGATAAGGACCAATTCTATCGAGCGCTTCGGGTGTAATGTAGCCATTGGTTACATAATTTGTAAGTAGCCCTTTCTTCTTTGCCATCTTAGCAGAATCTAAAGTATATTCAAACCAGATTGTTGGTTCGTTATAAGTCCAGGAGATTCCCAGACAGTGTCCCTGCTTTGCCAGTTTCACAGTAGCTTCTGGAGAAAAGAATTTAGCTTCCCCTTCATAATCAATATGAGAGATGTCGTAATTCTGACAGCCAGGACAACGAAAATTGCAGCCCAGAGTGCCTAAAGAGAGCCAGCTGGAGCCTGGATAAAAGTGGAAGAGAGGTTTCTTTTCTATTGGGGATATGGCCCAGGTAGAGACTCTGCCATATATGAGAGTATAGAGCTTCCCTCCCACATTCTTCCTCGTCCAGCACCACCCGGTCTCTCCTTTTCCAATTATGCACCTTCTTTGACAGATGCCACATCTCACCCTGCCGTCTTCCAAAACCTGGTAAAGAGTTGCTTCTTTCAAACTATTTCCCTCCCCCCGATGAAATCGGGGGATTCAGCACGATTTGAAATCGTGCCTACAGAGTCTTAGATTCATTCTATTGTAGGCACAAATTCAATTTGTGCAAAATCTTTCGGGGGGACTCCAAAAGGCTAAAATATGGAAAGGCCAGCTTCTCTCAACCTAATTACGGAAGTGTCATAGGGGTCGCAAATTTCTTCCTCTAAATAGTCTTTATAGCTAACCTCCTTCAATTTTCTTATCATTTCTCTTCTCTCCTCTTTGGGCATCAAGCGGGAATCACTCATTGAAGCAACCCGAAAGTATATACCTTCCCTCTCCAAGTTCTTCACAGCAAGGTAGGGGAGTCCATAAAACTCACCCCTCCCGCCTGTCCTCTTCTCAAACCCTTCGGGAGTGCCAGCCTTTAAGCAGACTCTGACATAAAGATTTCTATATTTCTTCAAAGCCTTGACATATTCCGGTTCTTTACCAAAAAGAATCCCATTTGTCTCCAGAACAAAGAAGAAGTCAGTCTCCTCAACCAGGTCCAGAACTCTAAGTAGATGCTCTTTTCCCAGAGTCGGCTCTCCGCCAGATATGCGCAATTTCTTAACTTTTGCCTTTCTGGCATTGGAAACGAGTCTCTCAAAAACCTCCTCAGGAGTAAAGAATTCTCCGTATTTGTATGGGAAGTCCCGGGATAATGAGACCCAGCAAAACACACATCTCAAAAAGCAGCCCACAAGATATCCTGTAGAAATTCCACCATATACCCCTGTACAGTAGAAACTTGTGTATTTGCGGGAAGAACCCCTTATACATAACTTTTCGGTTTCCCTTGCCAACTCCAGAGGGTCAAAAGGAATAGAATCTTTCTTAAAGAAGCCTTGATATTCCACTGTCCAAACGTGTCTCCCTTTCTATTCACCTTTTTCGTTTTTCGATCTCTTCACCGGTCATGGGAACAAAACTAACAGGAATTACATTCTGGGCGGTTAATTTACCCTCTCTCTTTTCTACGAGTTTAAGGACCTGTGGAAAATGGGTCTCCCCCACAGGTATCACCATCCTGCCACCCTCTGCAAGCTGCTCAATTAGAGGCTGGGGAATATGGTCGGGGGCACAGGTCACTATAATTCCATCGAAAGGCGCATACTCTTCCCAGCCCAGATATCCATCACCACGCTTTACTTTCACATTTCTATAACCCAATTTCTGGAGAAGCTCCTCTGCCCTTTTAGCCAATGGTTCTAATATCTCAATTGTATAGACTTCGCCAGCCAGCTCAGAAAGGATAGCTGCCTGGTAACCCGAGCCCGTGCCCACTTCCAATACCTTATCATCGCTTTCCAAGCTCAAACATTCCGTCATTAGGGCAACGACATATGGCTGAGAAATAGTCTGCCCTTCTCCTATGGGAAGAGGATAATCACCATAGGCAAATGGTCTATATTTTTCGGGGACAAACTCGTGCCTGGGAACCTTCTCCATTGCTCCCAGGACCCGCCTGTCCTTTATACCCCTCTCCTCAATCTGCTCAGACACCATTGCCCTTCTTTTATTCTCCAAGCCCCTCTCATCTCCGGCCTTTTTTCCCAGGCAACAGTTGAAGACCATTAAACAAGATACTATCAAAAAAAGGAAAACGTTTCTTCTCATCTCAGTTTTCTCTTACAATCTTCACAAAAATTGACCCCTTTTATATCAGTATCCGAGAGACTGTTCGAAAAACGCATCACACATTTCAGATTTAGGCAATGTCTTAAACCAAAAGTATGTCCCAATTCGTGAACCGCCTCCTTAGCTGCCCTCTCTATGAAAAGTTTCTCGTTTTTACTATTTCCGTAAAACTCTTCCCGCAGGCGAGTTAAAGAAACCAAAGCAACCCTTCCATCCAGGTCTGCCTGACCAAAAATGAAGTTTAATGTGGGAACGAAGATGTCCACATCGAGAACACCTAAAACTTTCTCTGCGTCTTCCGGGATATTTTGCTTTAATTCTTCCAGGATAGGAGTGGCAAAATATTGCCTCCGCTCAGCCCTGTAAGCATACTCAGAAAGTGGCAATGGCTCCCCTATCTCAAAGGCTGCCTCGAACTGCTCTCGCAAAGCCCAGGACAATCTCAAAAGGTTATCTTTCTCTACATCTCCAATTGGTATAATGTAAATCTTCATTTCCGCTCCTTTTGGTTTCTCTTTCTCACTTTCTGGCAAACAACCGACAAGTAAGAGTGAAAATAAGATTATGGGAACAAGGTCTCTGAAAAAGTCCCGCCACGTGTCTTTGCGAGGAGCAAAGCGACGAAGCAATCTGACGCGGAGTGTCATTGCGAACCCTTCGCCTTCTGTCATTCTGAGCGAAGCGAAGAATCTCGACATACTGCTCAGGGTAAACTCCGTGAAGCAATCTCGTAGATTTATTCTTGAGGTTGCCACAGCTTCGCCTCGCAACGACCTCTCGGGTCGGATTGCCATGCTGTTCCCTCGCTTTGCTCGGGACGCTCGCAATGACAGACCAAAATAGGACTTTTTCAGAGCCCAGGTAACTGTCCTTAATAAGCTTTTTTGCAAATTCTACTCCAAGCTTATCGTTGTTGTGGCAGGAGACAGAAGGGGTCTTTCAATGAGGCTCAGGTACTTAAAGGCATAACTCGGAAAAGCACCAGATTCCCAATCTGTCCTTGAGGCTACCATATGTCGAAATGCCCTTTCAGGATGGAACTCATCTATTTTTAATTCGAATTCAACTCGCTTAGTTTCACCAGAACCCAGAGATTCTATCTCTTTCCTACTTTGAGAAACTACTTTAATTCCTGTCTGAGGCAGTATCAAAACTCCAATTTTCTCCACCTTGGAGAGGCTACAGTTTTTCACCGCCACATTTGCAGTAAACTCCGTGTCGAAATGAACCCTTTCCGGAATTTCAATCTCACTATTGATAGGAATTATCTTCCACTCTTCTCGTAGTCGCGAAAAACAGGAGGCTCCTGCCACTATCCACTCTTGCGAGGGATACGGACCTCTTCTTCCCCATATAGCCCGCGCCAAGTCGTGAGTAAATAGTCCTGAGACCGGTCCATCTCCATAGATATTCTCCATTGCTTTTAATGTCCGTCGATAGAAATCTTCAGGACCAGCGGGATTCGTAGTATATTGATGGAGCGGCCAATCGTAATCATCCCCAACAATCAAATTGGCATCTCCCTTCTTTAAATAATTATGCCAGTCCTCAACAAAGCGGTCCAACTGCTCGAGGTCTGACTCATAGAGCATTACAGCAGTGATGTCAGCACCGGCATCGTTCATCATCACCACATCCTGACCATGTTGCCAGCCCCTCTCCCAGCCCAAATTGAACATCCAGAGAGGCTTGTTAAGGCCTGCCTCCTCTTTTATTCTCTTAAGTATTAGTGCTACCT
>Ga0315307_1001634_pt1 | contig 10068 bp, 9 predicted proteins | sample TDP2_MG_FD_203079 | JGI IMG/M metagenome (GOLD analysis project Ga0315307, IMG submission 203079) | Freshwater sediment microbial communities from Lake Towuti, South Sulawesi, Indonesia - TDP2 | ecosystem: Environmental > Aquatic > Freshwater > Lake > Sediment | place: Indonesia: South Sulawesi... | reverse complement strand
CTCGCCAATTAAGTCTAGAACGTCGTCTTGTATCTGGAAGGCTACTCCAATAGTCTCCGCGAACTTTCCCATCCTCTCAACCGTGTCGTCGCTAGCTCCAGCCAAAACCGCTGCCATCTTCGCCGCCATCCTCGCCAGGGTTCCCGTTTTGTAGAGGCACATCTGCAAATACTGTTTCTCATTTGCCTCTGCTAGTCCCTTGTGCCACGCGATGTCCATTGCCTGTCCAAAACTTAAGCGAATCATCTCTTGCAGGTAAATCTCAAAAATTCTGTTTTGCTTCTCCGTCGAAAGTTTTTCTTTGTTCTTGATCAAGGTTAGCAATGGTAGGTAATACATTACGTTTCCAGTGTTAATGGCGACGTCCAGCCCAAACAGTTTGTAGGTGCAAGGTTTTCCTCTTCTAATTTCGGAAGCATCCTCAACATCATCAATCATTAAGGTTCCATTGTGTATAACCTCTGGAATTATGGCGAAGTCTAGGAGTTTCTCTGGTTCCGCACCAAGTGCCTCACAAACCAAAAGGAAGAGGCTGGGTCTCCACCTTTTGCCACCTCTGTCCAGAAACTCCCATATGGGCTCAGCTATAGCCTTGTTTACGGCTTCCACGTTATACTCGTATCTGGGTGAACCAAGCGTGAAGGTCAGCGAGTCCCTAGTGTATTTCCTTGGAATGTACCTCTCCACCATTTTATTAATAACTGAAGCCTTTTCCTCAAGAATGTCTTCAATCTCACTTTTCATATGATCTCCTCATTTGTAAGTCTTAAACGAATCATGTCTTTCTCCTAGCGTAAACTTCGGGATGAAAGCCCCTTGCCCGCAACCACTCTGCGGTTTTTCCGACCACTACAGTCGGGGCGTCCCTTAATTTTTGTACAGACTCTGCACCCACAAGGAACATGGTGTTTCTCAACTCATCAACCGTGAACTGGAGCATCTTCTTAACTTCCTCAGAACTTTTGGTGGCAGGACGCAAAACGGGCAGGGCTGTGCTTGCCAAATCCGCTCCGAGTGCCAGAGCCTTAGCCACATCCGTTCCAAATCTTATCCCGCCTGAGGCAATGACTGTTAGATGAACGCTTTGAACCACTTCGATGAGGCTTGCTGCGGTTGGAATTCCCCAGTCCCAAAAGTTTTCACCAAGTCTCTGACGGAACTCGTCTCCAAGTCTTTTCGCCCGGTGATACTCCACGGCTGCCCAGCTTGTTCCCCCAGCCCCAGCCACATCGATTCCTGCCACTCCAGCAGCCTCAAGCATCTTTGCTTCTTCCGCCGCTATGCCTGCACCCGTTTCCTTGACTATAACTGGAACGTTGAGTGCTTGGGCGACCTCCCCTATCTTTTTGAGAACTCCCGCGTAGTCTGTTTCTCCTTCCGGTTGAACAGCTTCCTGCAGTGGGTTAAGGTGGATAGCCAACGCGTCGGCTTTCATCATCCCCACTGCCCTTCTGGCTTCTCTGACCCCATACCCCCGAGCAAGTTGGGGAGCCCCAATGTTGGCTATGAGGAAGGCTGTTGGAGCCTTCTCCCTAACAACCGCAAAGGTGTGTTCCAGCTTGGGGTTGTCAATAGCGGCTCGTTGGCTTCCCACCCCCATTCCTAGTCCTAGTTCCTCCACAGCCTCAGCGATGGCCGCGTTGATTTTCGTGGATTCCGCAGCGCCGCCGGTCATGGCTCCTACGATGATGGGTGCGGAAAGTTTGTGGTTGAAAACAGATGTTGAAAGGCTAATTCTGTCTCGTTTGATTTCTGGTAACGCCCGGTGCACGAGGAAAACGTCCTCAAATCCGGTGGTTTTTCGCCGGGCCTGGACGTCTTCTTCAAGGCAGACTTTAATGTGGTTTGATTTTCTCTCCTCGGTTTGGTTAGGCAACTGCTTCGCCTCTCTCAATAACAGTTCCCACAACCCCTTCATTTTTAAGGGCTTTGTAAACGTTACTGGATTTCGCGGCATTTACAATGATCACTTGAATTCCCTTTTCAACAGCGGGCATCAACTCGAGCACCTTTCCCAGCATACCGCCAGTCACGTCAGTTACCCTAGCCTCCCCAATCTTTGGTTGCATCTTCCTCAACTCCCGCCCAGTGACGTGTTGAATAAGCCGAGCTTCAGGATCAGTTTTTGGGTCAGAAGTGTACAGTCCGTCGACATCTATTCCGATTATGATGCGTCTTGCTTCGAGCCGTGTTGCGAGTGAGGAAACCAGCTGGTCGCCAGACAATATGGCGAAGCCCAAGTCTGAGTCGAGGACAATGTCTCCGTGGAGAACCGGCACAAACTCCATTTCGAGTAGTTTCCTTAACGGTCTTTCCTCCATGACTTGGATTCGACCCTGCTTCGTGATGATGCAGGAGGAGGGTTGAACGGTTACCGCTGGAATATTATGCTGTATTAGAGAGTCCACAACCAACTTGTTCAACATGGTCATCGCTTGGCGAATCTTTGAGAATCCCATTATCTGCGACCTGTCTCTGTAGCCCTTCTCTACTGCATATTGTTTTGCGAGGGGATGACCAAACGAGCCGCCCCCGTGAACGAGGACAAGCGGTGAAACGTTGGCTCTCGAAATTTCGCTTGCCAGTCGCTCTATCACTGGCAAGTTGGGAGTCAATGGTTTCTCCTTTTCTGTTATCACGGAACCTCCGACCTTCAGAGCAGTTGGCTTATCGCTCAACTCTCACACCATATCACAGTTTTTCTTTTATTAGAAGCTAGAACAGATTATTGGAACTCCCTACTTCTTTATTGTGGCAACACCATTCTCTAATCGGACAATATCTCCTGTCTTTATTTTTGAAATGTCGATCTTGTCAGCGCAGGGTATTTCCGAGATTATCGCGCCAACAGCGACTATTGTTTCGCACTCTTTGTTTATGATTCCAGCAGGAGCTGTACCGTTCTTTTTCATTCTGTAAAGGGTGTAGGATCCAACCGTTGATCCCTTGCCCTGTGGAAAAACCAGTATCTTTCCCTTCACCTTTCTTCCTTGCAGTTCATGTCCCTTTTCTATTATCTCGCTGGTGTCCGGGTCTACCCCACCGTAAAAGGAGATTGGTTGTGTGGTGGTTAAGGCTTCTCCTTCTGCAACTCCCTTCGAAATGGTTCTTCCTTTTAACTCCATTTTCCTCTCACCGCAGCTTCTATGCATTCTTCTAGACTTCCGAGTTTTGTCTTCATATTGTTATGTCTCGAGTAATAGCATCCTTTTGCGGAGGTTGTTGCAACCGCCTTGAATCTTCCTTTAAGTGGAGCCACTGCCATACAAGTGTCGCAAGCGAATTTTCCTCCAGCCTTTTCGATTGTCTTCGTGTAACTTCTTTTGTCAGCGAGTTGTTTCATTAGTCTTGAAGTTGCAACCCAGAATTCAGTGTTTGGAGAGATCCTCTTATTTTCTAAAAGCCTCGCGATTTCAGCGATTTCTTGAATGGAAGAGTGGGGGCAACCAACACAGACGAAATCGATGACATCAACATCGTCGTTAATGCTTTCGTACGCCTCCTCTATGTCCTTCTCCTCGACGGTGGCTTTCTCTTTTGGAGGCTTATGTTTTTCAGATCCGGGAGTTATTTCCTTCATATAAAAGAGTGGTTTGGAACCGTAGGTCACCACTGAGGCACAGAATGATTTTAACTCATCTAAGTCCGCGTCTTTTACACCTGTTATGTATGGGATTTTGTTTTCCGCTTTTTTGCCAATACAATAGCCAAGAGCTCCCCAATCTGAGAATTTTTTCATTTTAGCTCTCACGTCTATATGGGTGTCTGGCACTCTGTTCTCATCTAGATGAAGTCCATAGTAGGGTGTTTTGCCAACGAAGGCTGCTGCGAGGGCTGATGGTCCCCCCTCCCTGTTTGTCTTTGCTCCGATGACGGAGTTGGCGAAGGTGACTGCGGAGGACTCAGACCAGGCGATGTGTTCTCCGTATCTCGGTAGGTTACCTATTAGGTATGGCGTGCATGTGCAGGAGATGATTATGCCCATTTTCCTGAAAGCCTCTATGACCAAGTTTTGTTTTTCTGCGAACTCTTCTGAGATTCCGAGTTTTCTCCAATCCTCCAAATCCATTCCTGCAGGGTTCAAGGTTGTGAGCACTTTGACCTTTCCATCTTTTGCTAGTTCATTTAGGAATTCTAGGCCAGCGTCTCCGAGGTTGTGGTATGATACGCCTGCCACTTGAACAGAGCCTACTTCTATGAGTTTTTCAGCGCCGAAAATGCTTCCTAAGGCGACGAGTATCTCCATGGATTTTTTTACTGCGTAGCCTTCTTCTCCATCAAGCATTCTTTCTTCTTCTTTTGTGAGGTACATGTAATCACAAGTATTTGTTTAGATCAACCTTTCTGTACTGCTCTTTTTTAAAGCCTTTACCTGTTTCTCTGAGTGGAATGGTTGCGTCTAACCCCATCTTGCATGTTGTCGCTTTTTTCCCTTCAGCTAAATCTCCAGAAGGATCAAGGGAAGATCCTGGTTGGTTTGGCAAGATAACAGCGTCTTTGTCTGCTTGAAATCTTGTTGAAATAGCCCATTCGACTTCGTTTGTGTCATAGATGTTTATGTCATCGTCCACAACCACGCAATATTTCAATGACTTGTGGCCTTCAAAGGCAGCTTTAATCGCTTTCTTTCCGTCATCTGGATTGCGTTTCTTTATTTGCACCACCGCGTGGAGCCAGCTGCAACCACCAGGGGTTATGTAAACATCCTTACAATCGCAGACTTTGTTCACTTCATTGAAGATTGTTGGTTCTCTAGGCATTCCCATCAGGAATTTGTGTTCATTTCTTCCAGCAAGTATGGTTTGGTAAATTGGTTTTTCTCTGTGAGTTATGCATTTGACTTCTATCACTGGTTGCTGTCTTACTCTGTCAAGAATCCCTGTCAGATCCAGGAAGGGTCCCTCTGGTGTTCTTTCTTTTGTTATCCTTCCTTCTAGCACGATTTCGCAGTCTCTGGGGACCTCAATATCGATGGTCTTGCACTTCACCAGTTCTGTTTTTTCTAGTGCGTTAGCCATTCCTAACTCGTCAACGCCCATGGGCAGAGATGTGGCAGCTGCGAGGAGAACAGCGGTTGAGTTTCCTATGCACATTGCTATGTCGAGTTCGCCACCAGATTTTTTAAGGGCAGTGTCTGTTCCTCTGTCTTCAACAATTCTAGCTACAAACTTGTTCCTATCTAGCAACATCAACCTGTGGAAACACGTGTTTCTGCCCAACTCAGGATCTTTAACTATTGCTATGGCAGACGCAATGTATTTTCCACCGTCCTTTTCTGTGTACCTCATTATTGAAAGCTTTGTCAAATCAACGTGTTTCTCAACTATTTCTTGGCATTCTCCCTTCTCCACAACTTGTGGAGGTAAGGGATTTTCTATGGCATTGGACAGTTTATGCAAAAGTTGTTCTTTCTTTACGTTCAAAGCTCTGGCAATTATTTCTTTAGAAGAGACTAGACCGGCTACAACGGGGATGCTGGATTCCTTCACTTTTTCGAAAAATACGGGTTTTTCGCCGAGAGCGTCTATGATCCCTGCCATCTCATATTCGGTTGACACTTCTCTTCTTATTCTTATTAATTCTCCATTTTTGTCGAGTTGTTCCAAGAAACTTCTAAAGCCCAACTTTCCTCCCTTCTGTAAAGGTTCAATTCTTATTTCTGGCACATCCATATTTTTGGATTCCGATTTTCGTTCTCAACACTTCGAATCCCTTCTCTTCCATGGCTGTTGCAACAGCCTCTTGCAATTCTTTTGTTGGGGTTAGTGCTACCATGCAGCCTCCGCCGCCACCGCCGGTTAGTTTTGCTCCAAACGCTCCCTGCTCCCGAGCTAAGTCCACCAGATAATCTAGTTCTTTGCAGGAGACTTCGATTTCCTGGAGTAGGCGATGATTTTCATTCATTAACTTCCCAACTTTTCGCAAATCAAACTCCTCTAGAGCCTTCCTTGCTGTGAATGCTAACTCTTCTGCTTGCTTGAACACCCTACCATATTTTTCTGGATTTCTTTTCTTTCTTTCTGCGACTCCAGTAACCATTTCTTTCGTGTCAGCTACGATTCCTGTGTTGCCCATGACAATTTCAACTGGTTTCCTTATGCTTAATTTTTCGATTGTGTTTGGGCCTCCGCTCAAGTTCCTCTTAAACCAAATTAAGCCTCCATATGTTGCCGCGGTGTTGTCGATGCCTGAGGGTGTTCCAGCATAAGCCTTCTCAGCTTCGTAGGCAAGGTCGTTAATTTTTTCGTCTGACAATTTCATTTTAAGTTCTTCTGCTATAGCTCTAGCGATTGCAACGCTACTTGCTGCGGAAGCGCCAATTCCGCTGAAACTTGGGAGGTTTCCTCCTAGCCAAATCTCTAAAGAAACTTTTTCTGAATTAATTCCCATGGTTTTAAGGATTCTTTCTATTGACTCTTTTTGTTGAGTTCTTTTCTTTTCAGTGTACCCTTCTGCGCCTTTTCTTTCATCCTTTACAGTGATCCCTTTTCCAATTTTTTTGACCTTTGCATCTGCTGTTGAATCAATTGCAGAAACGATTCCTGGCACGCCGTGAACAACGAAGTGTTCGCCGAATAGAATGACTTTTCCGAAGCCAGAACCTCTTCCCATTGAAATTACCCCTGGATAACAGTATTGTCAGAAATTAAATAAAATATCTTTTTTGAATGGCAAGGCTCATTGGTGAGTGGATTCTTGGCTTGCTAGCCTTTCATGAATGAGATGGATGCGTACCCCACCACTGCAGAGAAGTCGCCAGTTACGTCCCCGCTTGTCTTGTAACAGAGCAACTGCGCCTTTTCGGCACCCAACAACTTTGCCGCTGTTATCGCAGCGACAACAGGACCATACCCGCACGTGGATATGGCGTATGCCTCTACAGCAGAATAATATTGTTTTTCATCCAGTTTTAAAGCGGCACTAATAGCCGCCTTGTCTTTTCGCTCAGCCCTCTCCTGCGGCTCATAATGGGTCATGTCTGTAGAAGCGATCACTAGAGCATTCTTGCCTAACAAAGCCTTTGCAGTTGCCCGCCCCACCTCCCTACTGGACTCCAAATCCTGCATTAGAAAGCATATAGGCACAAACTTGAAGGCGGAGCCGTATAGGTATTGGAGGAAGGGAAGCTGAAGCTCAATTGAGTGCTCAAACGCGTGAGCCGCCTCGTCCACATCAATGATGCGGGATTCAAGTAAAATCTGGTTAGCAGTCTCAGCATCAATCTCCACATCTCCCATGGGCGTGCGCCAAACCCCCTCGTTCATAAGAGCCAGCGCACTTCCACGCCCAGTGTGGTTAGGGCAGAAAATAACGATCACGTCGGGTTTGCCATCCATCGCCAGATGATAGTACGCATGAGCAGCTACTGGTCCAGAATACATGTACCCAGCGTGGGGACAGACAAGTCCCACCACGTTTCTAAGTCCTTTATCTGCAACCCTTGGCAGTTTATTGGGTCCAAGCACGTGGGTGAAGCATTCCTCTAACTGGGCTCGAAGACCTTGTGAGGTGCCTGCGTACCATGAACCTGCAACAGCAGGATGTCTAACTTTCAGACGCTCTCCCCCATCACTCCTCTTTAGCCAACTTTACCTCGAAATCGTCAATGGAGAGGCTTATATCCCCCTCTGGCGGTATCTCACCTTTCTCGCGCATTATCTGTCGGGCGAGAAGCCAGTAGATCACAGCCAAGGCTCTCCTACCCTTATTGTTGGTGGGTATAACCAAGTCCACATCACAAAAATCGTTGTCAGTGCTGCAGAGAGCTATGACAGGGATACCCATAACAGAGGCTTCCCTCACCGCTTGCGCGTCAGCCTTAGGGTCAGAAACGATCACGACGCCCGGCTCCATGCGTTTCGGATAAATAGGGTTAGAGAGCATCCCCGGAATAAAACGCCCAATAACTGAAGTCGCCCCAATCACCTCACAAAACTTCCCAACAGGCTCGCGCCCGTACAGTCTCGCCGCCACCGCCACAACCTTGGGTGGGTCGAAACGAGCGAGGAATTTAGCGGCGACCCGTATGCGCTCGTCGGTTTTTTTCACGTCCAAAACGAAGAGTCCGTCGGGTCTGACACGATAGATGAACGACACCATGTCAATAGTTTTGGCTCTTGTGCCTATGTGAATTCCCGCCGACAGCAGGGTGTCTTGAGGCAGCAAAAGCTCCTCCTCAATTACAACAGTTTCCTCCTCTTTTTTCTCTTCTTTTTCCTCTTCTGACACGAACTTTCCTCCTACAACGGTAAGGTGGAAATTTTTGCCCTATCTGCTAGAACCTCTTCTACTCGTATAAGCTCGTTGATTTTCGCAGCTCGATCTCCAGGTATCACGCCGGTCTTGATGATGGGACATTGGAACGCTACTGCTAAGTGGGCAATATGCACATCTGTGGTTTCCCCAGACCGGTGAGACATGACAGGGACGTACTGTGCCTTTCTAGCCATTTTTGTGGTCTCCCAAGCGTCTGTGAGGGTTCCCACCTGGTTTGCTTTTATAATAAGAGCGTTTGCAGCGCCAACTCTAACTCCGTTAGCCAGTCGCTGTTTGTTCGTCACAAAGAGGTCGTCCCCTGTGATGAGGCACTTCTTCACCCTTTTTGTTAGCTCTGCAAAGCTCTCAAAGTCTTCCTCATGAAAGGGGTCTTCTACGTAGACGAGATTGTAATCCTTGATGATGTGCAAAACGAAGTCCATCTGCTCCCCAGCGTTCCTTTTGACTCCGTCCCGAGCGTATGTGTAGCATTTTTCTTTCGGGTTCCAGAGGGTGGAGGCAGCCATGTCCACGCCTACACCACACTTCACTCCCAACTCCTCAGAAACCTCTTCGCAAACCTTCATCATGATCTCTAAGGCATCTTCATTTTTTATGCTTGGGGACCAAGCTCCTTCATCTCCCTTCCCACCGGTGAAGGTTGTGTCCGATTTTTTAAGGAGGGAACCAACCCTCTTGTGAACTAGAACGTTGGTTTTCGCGGCTTCTGAAAAGGATGTTGCCTTGAAGGGTAGAACCAAGAACTCCTGTATGTCAGGGGTCTTCCCATGTGCGTGCCTCCCGCCGCCTAGAACATTTCCGAGGGGGTATGGAAGCTCGCTCGCAAGGTAGCCTGCCAACTGTTGAAATAGTGGTATGCCGTAAGAGGAAGAAGCGGCGTCTGCGGTGGCTAGTGAAACAGAGTAAGCCGTGTTTCCGCCAATGTTACTGAAGTCTTTGGTTCCATCAATTGTGTGGAGGAGAACATCGATCTGCTCCTGCTCTTCTGCGTTCATGCCAATGAGTTCTGGGGCGATGAGTTTCTCAACCTTTCTGATCGCCTGATCTAACCCGCCCTCAGGATAGGGCACCACTTCTGCTTTTCCTCTGCTGGCGCCGGATGGGGCAGAGGCTCTTCCAAACCCCGCTGTGGTTGTTACGTCAACCTCAAGTGTTTCGTCTCCGCGACTGTTGAAAATTTTTCGGGCGGTGACATCCTCGATTGCAGTGGACAACTCTTAGCCATACCTCATTCTGGCGGCTTACCTGTCTTCCTCTTTTCCGCTTCAGCGTAGAATCTGAGAATGTCGTCGATGATTTCCACGTGGGAAAGGAGCATGCGTCGGCAGCAGTACCGCTTCACTCCCAAACTGTCTAAAACCTTTCTTGAATCTTCTCCCTGCTTCACCCTTCTAGCAAAGTCTTCCCATTTGTCTCCGATTAAACTGCCGCATGTGAAGCAACGAACAGGAATGATTATTTGAAGTTACCTCCGTTGAGCCAAACATTTACTTGGCTTCTAGCCTTTACGTCCAGCGTTAATTAAACTTTACCTTTTCAACCTCAGTTTATGCTATGTAGTAGTCAACGACTTTCTTAATTCGCTTAGGAGTGAGCTCTTTAACGGAGAGCTTCTTCAATATGCTTATCATCTGAGGTTGAACACGAACAAGATCTGTGAGGGTTACCAGCCCCAAGAGCCTCCCCTTTTCCACCACAGGAAGCTTCTTGATCTTCATTTTGAACATTAGTCTTGCGGCGTCTTCCACATCCATGTGAGGCTTCCCCACTACAAGGGGTTTTGACATGACG
>Ga0315307_1001633_pt1 | contig 10070 bp, 9 predicted proteins | sample TDP2_MG_FD_203079 | JGI IMG/M metagenome (GOLD analysis project Ga0315307, IMG submission 203079) | Freshwater sediment microbial communities from Lake Towuti, South Sulawesi, Indonesia - TDP2 | ecosystem: Environmental > Aquatic > Freshwater > Lake > Sediment | place: Indonesia: South Sulawesi... | reverse complement strand
CGTAGCCATATCAGCCGTGATCCTCGGCTTGAAGATGGCGAAGACAAGCCTCGACTTCCTCTCGACAAGACGACTGCCGCCGCCTGAGCCAAGCCGTGAGACTCCTCCAGCCCAGGCGCCCGAGACCACGCAGCCCGACGTGCCCCCGTCAACGGCGAAGGCCTAGCCGCAAGCTACGCCCGCGCGGAAACCAAGCCACAGGTCCTGATCGTGGCAGTTCCGTCGTTTAGGAAACGCTTTAGTTCCCTCCGCGTAAGAGGGGCCTTCGTTTCAAGGTGGGAGAATGGGTCGTATCGAGTTCGGTTGGGCTCTGCCTACCTTCGCCGGTTCCCGGGACTCGCATATAGATGACCCCTGCTATGAGGAGTTAGACTGGGACCTGACGCGTGACACCGCCGTGCTCTGCGAGGAGCTGGGCTTCGACTCCGCCTGGGTGGCCGACCACCTGATCCTCGGCAGGGACGGCGAGATCCTCGAAGCCTGGACGGTGATGACCGCCCTAGCCGCGGCGACGCGGAGGCTGAGGATCGGCTCCCTGGTGCTCTGCGAAGCCCATAGGAACCCGGCCTTAGCCGCGAAGATGGCCGCCACACTGGACGTGATCTCGAAGGGACGGCTGGACTACGGCCTAGGCGCCGGATGGCATAAGGCCGAGATGCAGGCCTACGGGCTGCCGTGGAACGAGAAGCCCGCCGTGAGGACCGCACGGATGGTTGAGTGCATCAAGATCGCGAAGCTCCTCTGGACGGAGCCGAAGCCCAGCTTCCAGGGCCGCTACCACGAGGTCAAGGACGCGATCTGCGACCCCAAGCCCGTCCAGAGGCCTCATCCGCCCATCTGGGTCGGAGCCTGGGGCGAAAAGCTGATGCTGAGAGCGGTCGCACGTCACGCGGATGGCTGGAACGCCGGGGGACCCGTAGATGTCTTCCAGCACAAGCTGGAGGTCCTAAAGCAGCACTGCAAGGACGTGGGCCGCGACCCCGGGAGCATCAAGGTCTCATGGGACGGCCACATCCTCGTCGCGCCGACAAAGGACGCCTTGAGAAGACAAATCGAGAGGATCAAGCTCCTAAGCCCCCAATATCCCTTGGAGACGGAGATCGCCGAGCGCCCTATGCCGGAGATGACGGCGAAGCACGACTTCCTGAAGAGCAACCTTGTAGGAACGCCTGACCACGTCATCAGGAGAATCCAGGAGTACGTGGACATCGGCGTAACGCACTTCATGCTGTGGTTCCTAGACTTCCCGTCGAGGAAGGGCATAGAGCTCTTCGCCAAGGAAGTCATGCCCTCCTTCAAATAGGCCGTGAGGGAAACCCGTCGGGAACTATCCTCGCATGTTCATCGCTCTTTTCACGGATTGTAAGGTCGAACTATATGCCAAGGGGATCTAGCCACCGAGATACTCATAGCCTTGACGACCTTGAACACGGTGAGATACAGGTGCCAGTCCTCTTGGCGTTCTCGTGAACCATGAAGATTGCCCAGCCTCAGGTCTCCGAACGCTCTAGACTAGAGCCCCCGTTGCTCTCCGCTCTTCTTCTTGCGAGCGTCATAAGTTTTATATGAGGAATATCGGTATTCGAACATGACCAATATGGTCGCGATAAAGATGAGGTTTGCACTAGATGTAGGAGACGCTTATTCCGTAGAACATATGAGGCTTTCGAAACAACTGGGTTGCGCCGAAGTTATCGGCTACGGGCCCCGCCCAGCCCACGGATCCGAGGTCTGGGACTTCGGCGAACTGGTCAGGATGAAGAGGCGCGTCGAAGACTTCGGCCTTAGGCTGGACGTATTCGAGGATGGCCCCCCGACAGACAAGATGATGTTCGGCTTACCGGGTCGAGATGAGCAGTTGGAGCACTTCTGCAAGTCGCTAGAGAACCTAGGTGCCGCAGGCATACGTGTGATAATGGCACAACACTGGCCACCGTATCATGTAGGTACAACATCCGACTCCATGCCGACGAGGGGCGGCGCCACATCACGGGCGTTCGACTACGAGCTTGTTAAGAACGCGCCGCTAACTGAGTATGGCATGGTTACCGAGGAGCAGAGGTGGGCTAACCTTACCTACTTCCTGAAAGGGGTTCTCCCCGCCGCCGAGCAGACTGGGGTTCGAATAGCCTTCCATCCAGACGACCCGCCTATCTCCCCGATACGAGGGTTTGCCAGGATCCTCAGGAGCGTCGAGGCCTTCGACCGCCTCCTCGATATTGTGCCCAGCGAGAACATTGGGCTGCTCTTCTGCCAGGGATGCTTCGCCGAGATGGGCGCCGACATACCGGCGTCGATACGCCACTTCGGCAGGAGGCGGAAGATCTTCTTCGCGCACTTCAGGGACATCGTAGGTACGGTGCCAAGGTTCCAGGAGGTCTTCCATGACGATGGGAAGACTGACATGTTGGCCGCGATGCAGGCCTACTATGAGGTCGGCTTCGAAGGGCCCATGAGGCCCGACCACGGTATCGCTGTGGAAGGCGATGCCAGCGGGAGACTGAGCAAGATCATGGCGATCGGCTACATGAGGGGCCTCGCGGAATGCGTTGAGAAGCACATGAAGAACGCATAGGACTTCTTCGGCCGTGCTCTTGCGGCGCCGCTCGCGCTTTGAAGGAGCGCACATGTTCCTTTCACCTGCCCGGGCCTCGCTTCCTCCATCATTCGCCCCACCTCCTAACTAGCGCGGTTGAGACTCCAGACCACAGCTATTCCCGAAAAGGGGGTCGTATTCCTCCTAACGCGCAGAGGTTTAGCGCAGTAACCACAGCCAAAGCCGGGGGCTCAGCCGACTCGATGGAGCTTCTCAATGATCCTTGGCTGAAGACGCACGATCATCATAAAGCCTGATGCGGTCTACCCAGACCTCGGCCCCTTCACGGACAGCGAGACGTTATGCATGCTCTCGGAGGCGCTCGATGGTAAAATCGCCGTCACTGAAGCCTACCAACTCCGTCGAGCAAGCGAGGAACGAGCGGACGGCCAAGGGAGCCGTTAAAGACCTCGGCTTGCTAGCCTTTGCGCAACTAGTCTCGGCGGACGCCGTTCTCTGCAGCCTCGTAGGCTCGATCCGGGGAAGACCCCACACATAGATCTCGGCGAGAAGGTCTTTGGAGCCTACGAAAGACGCCATGTCGAAGTGGCAGAAGCCGCGGCAGGGAATTGGTTTTCGTTCCAGGCAGAGGACATGTGCGGCGCTAGACGGTCGTGAAACGAGCCTTGGAGATTCGCAGCGACCCTTTCAGCTCAACGGCCTTGGCTGCATCAGGTAGATCATCACCTGGGCTAGGCCCACGGTGGCCACGGTTATCACGGCGCCTATCTTAAGCCATTCCATGAGGCTGATCGAGTTCTTTCCTCGTTTCTCTAGGAGGCCTAGGGCGACGACGTTGGCCGTGGAGCCTACCATGGTAAGGTTACCGCCGAAGGAGCCGGCGAAGAGTATCGTCCACCAGAGCGGATAGACGTTTACACCCATATCCCGGATCCTGAAGACGATCGGTATCAGGGCCGCGATGAGCGGCACGTTATCGATCGTCCCGGAGAGCAGCATCACAGGCCAGGTCAGGAGCGTAAGGAGCACCATGCTGCTTCCTGCGGAGAACTCGACCACTCTCTCCGCGATCAGCTCGGTGACGCCCGTCTGCTGAAGCGTCGCCGCCTTCGCGAAGAGGAACATGAAGAAGAGCAATGTCCACCAGTCCACGCCGCCCTCGACAAGCTGCCGGGCATTATCCTTCTCAAAGATGAGCGTCAGGGCTGCGCCCAAGAACGGTATGGCCAAGAGCAGCACGTTCTTCGGCAGCTCCAGCGAGAGCTCAAGCCTGTGATGCAAGGCCACAAGCAGTAGCACGCCGATGAAGACGGCGGTTACGTGCTTCAGCTTCCCCCTGTCTTGGCTCGGGAAGCCTCCGTTGACCACGAAGGGATCTCCATCCTTGAGGGCGGACCTCATCTTCGCCTCGTCCTCTCGCAGCTCTCCTCGAAACAGGTAGAAGACTAAGGGCATGGCCGCGGCTAGGGCGAGGGCCGAGACCGGGGTGGCCCATCGGAGGAAGTCCTCGAAGCTGAGGAGGGCTTTGAACGCGATCAGGACGCCTATCGGGTTTCCGAGCACCGTGGCGGCGCTTCCGATGTTGATCGCGAACACGGTAGAGATCAAGTAAGGCTTCGCGTTGATCCGCCAGGTCTCGCAGAGGTCAAGTATCATGACGCCCAGGAGAAGTATGGCGGTCACCTCGTCTATGAGGGCCGCGGCTAAGGCTCCTAGGGCCATGAAGCCGACGACGAGCCTCCTAGGCCGGCAGCCGGTCCGCTTCACCAGTTGGCAGGTCAAGTAGCGGAAGAGCCCCGTATGCTCCACGGATTCGACGATGATCATCATCGAGACGAGGAAGACGACCACGTCGACGCTCATGTAGTCGATCATCAGGTTCAGGCTCAGGATGCCCAGGAGGAGCAGGACGCCGACGCCGCCGATCGCGAAGGCGAGGCGGAAACGCCAGTAGAGCAGGGTGCCCGCCACGGTGGCGGCGAAGACGAGGACCGAGACCATCTGATCGGCCGTGGAGCCCGCGGCTTGGAAGACCGCGCCCACAGCAGCCAGGGCGGCGGCGAAGTAGAGCGCGTTAACATGCTTGATTCTGGTTACGCTCGCGTGGACGTGCTCCAGCTTTGCGCCGACCTTGACCATCGACCTCAGCCCTTTCCATACGTCAAAGCTGCCGCTGACACCCTCCGCATGATGGCGAAGCCCACCGCGAGGGCTGGAACGGGCTTATGGAAGATGAAACTTGGTACCACGCTCGATCATACCTAACGCTATACGCCCAAGGACAGCCTCAGGTGACCTTGATCGCTGAGGCATTCGGACTTGTCAATGGAGCTGAGGCGCTCTCCCGTTTTCTAGGTCAGCTTGCCTATCAGCGGGACCATGCAGAGCATTCCCCCTCAGGCATTCGCGCGGAGCTCGGCGTTCTGAAGGGCGATCCTACAGGGAGAACGCCACGCGTGCACTCTCCACCTTGGTCTGGAGGGTGATAGCAGCCTCGACCGCCATGCTCAGGTTCTGCTCGTCCACGTTGACCTCGGGGCTTGATCCCATGGGGACCTTCAGATGGAGGCGCCCTCAGCGCCTCAGGTCATAGATGTCACGCCGATGCTTTCCTCGCTCGCTGTATGGCTACCGTAAGGCGTTCGTGTTCACCCCGTTAAAGGCCCCTGTTCTCCTTGTCTCAACGGAGTAACCCTCCATCTGACAGCGATGCCCTTTCCTCGATGACCGTGCTCTGCCAGAGCCCGAGAAGCCTTAATAGAGCGGCTTCAAGCGCGTACTCCGCCCATGAGCCTGCTGACTGATGCGCTCATTCTCGGAGCCTCGTTGATAATCCTCGACCAAGCGAGCGACTTTGGATCAGGAACACCGTGAAGGCCGCGGAAGCGATGTCGCTCACGACGGCCACCTCTCCCGCAAGGTGCCGCGAGCCGGGCCTATCCCTAGGAGGCACCGTGGGAGGCAACTACACGAATGTAGCGCTATACTCAGCGTGGCCTTTTCTCTTCTCGCCGCTTCGGATCAACTTGCTCACAGTCACAGAGCTAGCCATCTTCTCCTTGATCAGCAACCTTCTTCTCTGGTACCTTCTCGCTTTCGGCGGGCTTAGCCTTGCGGGATACGGGCGTCTTAGCGCCAAGGCTTAAGAAGCACCGATGTCAGCGACCGTCAGCGTGCGCGGAGGACGAGGACGTGGTTGAGCCTGTCTCCACGATGGAGCCCGTGCTGAGGGCGATCGTGAGCATCAGCATCCTCGTCTTCGCGGCGAAGGTGCTGGGCGAGTTCTGCAACGCCCTCAGGATACCGGCCGTGCTGGGCGAGCTCTTCGCCGGCATCGTCTTCGGCCCCTACGTGCTGGGCACCGCCGTGGTCGTCTTCGGCGAGCCCCTCGTCGTCCTGAACGAGATCGTGAGCGCCTTCGCCCAGGTCGGGGCGATCGTCGTCCTCTTCGCCGCCGGCCTAGAGATGACCTTCACCGAGTTCCGTAAGACCGGCCCACGGGCCTTCCTCGTCGCCTCCGCGGGGGCCTTCTTGCCCTTCGTCCTCGGCTACGAGCTGTACACGCTTCTGGGCTACTCCCCTCAGGCAGCCATGGTCATCGGCGCCGCGTTGACCGCGACGAGCATCGCCATGTCCGCCCGAGCCCTGGAACAGATGGGAAAACTCGACACCGAGGAGGCGAAGATCTTGGTGAACGCCGCCGTGATCGATGACGTGCTCGGCCTCGCGGCCTTAGCCGTGGTCAACTCCATCATCCAAGCAGATAGGCCGCCGTCCGCGCTCGGGGTGCTAGGCCTCCTCCTCGGAGCCCTGCTGATATGGCTTGCGCTCACTGCGTTCGGCGTCTTCGTCATACCGCGCTTCATCAGCCGCGCCACGGCGATGAGGATCGAGGGTGGGGTTGAAGCGGCAGGCATCGCCTCGGCCTTCATCCTCTCGGCTATCTCCGCCGGACTGGGGCTCTCGCCCATCGTCGGCGCCTTCTCCGCCGGCATGGCCATAGCGGGCTCGAAGGCGATCATCCGCGTCAAGGAGTTCACACGGAACCTGAACATGATCTTCAGCCCCATCTTCTTCTCCGTCATAGGAGCCCAGGTGAACCCCGCGGACTTCACCCTGGAAACGGCCGTCGGCCTCGCAGCCTTGACGGCGGTCGCCATCGCCGGCAAGCTCCTGGGAGCCGGCCTCCCATCCTACGGCTTCTTCAAAGACGGCAAGCGAAGCCTCATCGTGGGCTTCGGCATGGTGCCCCGAGGCGAAGTAGGCCTCATCATCGCAGGCCTGGGGATAAGCTCCGGCGTCATCTCCGGCAGCCTCTACCTGGAACTCGTAGGCATGGTCATCCTGACCACCATCCTCGCGCCCATACTCCTCGCCCGCATATACGGCGCAGAGGAGACCCCTGCACAGAGGGCACAGCCTCTGCCCTAGGCCAAAGCCGCTTCAGCAGCCTCGGCCCTGAGCCGTCAGCTGACCCCGCTGCTTCCAAGGACCACAAGCAGATTGCCGATCGGCTTGGCAGCCCGGAGCCATGTCGGCCTTTGAGGCTCGGTCTACTAAGGAGGACCTGTCTCCGCGGGTCCAGTTGAGCGGTCTAGGAAAGAGGAGTTAAATCCGGGCGTCCAGATAGCCTTCCTCCATGGCTCAAGACGAGGGCCCCTCGGGCTTTGACTCCGCGAGGGCAGAGCTCTTCGAGGCCCTGGGGCATCCCACCCGGGTCCGGATCCTAACTGCCCTTGGCGAGCAGCCGCTCGGCTTCTCCGAGCTCAAGCGGCGCGTGGGGATCGAGAGCAGCGGGCACATGAGCTTCCACCTGGGCAGGCTGGACGGTTTGGTGAAGACCGCCTCCAACGGAAGCTACACGTTGACCGACGATGGGAGGGAGGCCCTCAGGCTCATTTCGGCGATGGACCAGATGGGCGATCAACCATGCGCCGACATGGAAGCGAGGAGCCCTAGCAGGAGGAGGCAACGCCTGATCCTCGCCGGACTCCTGATCCTGCTCGCCGTCCTAGGACCCCTCGCAGCCTACGGGGCTTACTTCCTGCTTCAGGCTCCCGTGATCGTCGGCGTCGTAGACCATAAGAGCGTGGGGCATGGGCTTGAGGACGGGCTGCCCATAACCTGGTACACGGTCTCCATCCGGCTGGCCACGGACGATCCGGTGACGGGCCTGAGGGCCGGTGAAACCCTGGCGTACATCGTCGAGAAACAGGTCTACGATAGGCTGAACACCGGAGACCTAGTCAAGGGCATACCTCGAAGAGAGGCAGGCCCGAGACTGGAGCTACTTCAGGTCGTGAGCGGTTACATCCCGCCTAGCTAGAAAGCAAGAAAGCTTCTTCTCACGCGACACTTTCCATCAGGGGCGAGGCGGAGTGGAGCTGATTCTCTCAGCCTACCTCGGCTTTCGATCAAGGGAGGTTCCGAGTCCTCTATCAGGCTGCGGCTCCCAATCCTTCGTCACGCTGAGCTGGCCGCAGCTACTCTTTCATCGTCTCTTGGGCATAACTATCCGGTCGCTCTCGACCCTCGCCCCAGCTGTCTTGAGCCTCTCCCTGAGCTCGGCCAAGGCCCCTTCGATGCCCAGCCCATCTAGCACGACCCTGCCCGTCAGTAGGGCTGAGAGTACTAGCGGTGACCTGTACGCCTCCTCCTCAAGCTCTTCAAGCTTGAGGTTGAATACATTTACTATGATCCCGCCGCCCTTGACTGGCATGTCCCTGTATATGGCTAGGAGGTCGTAGTCGCTCATCAGGCTGTGGTCTCCCCTCGCCCTCGAACCGAAGAGTATCAGGGTGGCACCTACGCTAGAGGCCTCCTTCAGAACCTCCCCGAGTAGGGCCTCGGTCTCAGACCTCAGCCTCCTTAATCGCTCTACCGCACTCACCTAGGACGGCCTCCGCGACCTTGTAGGCCTCCTCAGCCTCCCCTACGCCGTAAGGGCTCATCCTCGCGTTCGGGTACCTAGCTTGCAGGTAATGGTCCTCCAGACGCCTGAGTTCACCCTCTGATGGGAGGTTCAAACTCGTCGAAGCCTTCGCCTCCGAGGCTTAACCTGGCTATTGAGTGGGTCATCAGGTGGACGCCGACCAAACCTATCAAGAGGCCTCTGAGCGAGAACTCAGCGGCCTGTTGAGAGTGGAAACAGCTCAGGGCGTAAAGCCCGTTTCTCAGGGCTAGTAGAGCCAGCTCCAGGTTCTCCGCCGCCTTACTCAGCCACCTTAAACCCTCGGCCCTGCCCATCTACGAGTTGACCGCCTGCAAACTCTCCTATCGGGACTCCCAATCTTTGTTTATAAACGTGACGGGCTGACTTGAAACCGTTACCGTTATAGGGCTAGGCCGTGCACCCTCAGCGACTTGGCATGATCATCGATATTCACACGCATATCTCGGAGTTCCGGAGAACCGCGGACATTAAGGAGGTAACGTACTCGACGAAGTTCAGGCCGCATGACCCGCCCGTGAGGTCTCCGCACAGTTGGGAGGAGCATTACGAGGCGGTGAAGGCCGTGGACAAGGCGGTGGTCTTCGGCATAGCCTTCGGCAAGCAGACGCCTAACGACCTCGTCGCCGAGTACGTGAAGACCGACCCTGGGAAGCTCGTGGGCTTCCTCTCCGTGGACCCCAACGACGCTGGCGCCCTGGAGGAGATGGACCGGGCTGTTACGCAGCTGGGCCTGAAGGGCGTGAAGCTCGGCCCCATGTATCAACGGTTCCATCCCTGCGACTGGAGAGCCCTCAGGGTCTACGCGAAGGCCCAGGACCTAGGCCTGCCCATCCTCTTTCACCAGGCCACGTCTCCCGGCCGCGAGGACCCCTTGGAGTTCGCGCATCCCCGGCTCTTGGAGAGGGTCGCCCTTGCCTTTCCAGACCTGCGGTTCGTGATCGCCCATATGGGTCACCCCTGGGAGCGGGACACGATCGTCCTCATCCGTAAGCAGCCGAACGTCTACGCGGATGTCTCCGCGCTCTTCTACAGGCCCTGGCAGTTCTATAACACGCTCGTCCTCTGCGACGAGTACGGGCAGCTGGAGAAGCTCTTCTTCGGCTCCGACTTCCCCGTGACGACACCCCAAGAGAGCATCGACCGGATCAGGCGGATCAACGCCCAGGTCGAGGATACCAACCTGCCCCGAGTGCCGCAGGAGGCCCTGGAGGCCCTCATAAACCGCGACTCGCTCAGCATCCTAGGCGTAAGGGCCTAGTCCAGGTGCGGCGCTACTCCAGCCCCTGACTAGGCGGCGGGATTCACGTGGGGCGCATACGCCTCCTCTGGAGGACCTTGAACGAGACGAGCTTCCCATCCCTGACGGACACGTCCATCGTGGAGCCACACCGCGGGCAGGCCACGGTACCATCATAGTTCCAGTGCGACGGATCATCCAAGTGGATGACTCTCTTGCACTCGGGGTCTAGGCAGATAACGTGCACCATTCCCTTCACGCCCGGAGGGCCGCCCTCTTCGAGCCAATCTATACGCTCGTATAACATGGCTAGATGAGGCTCG
>Ga0315307_1001632_pt1 | contig 10071 bp, 9 predicted proteins | sample TDP2_MG_FD_203079 | JGI IMG/M metagenome (GOLD analysis project Ga0315307, IMG submission 203079) | Freshwater sediment microbial communities from Lake Towuti, South Sulawesi, Indonesia - TDP2 | ecosystem: Environmental > Aquatic > Freshwater > Lake > Sediment | place: Indonesia: South Sulawesi... | reverse complement strand
CTCAAAGGCTGGTTTTTCTGGTTCTCTTGCGGCTTTGCGCAGGATGCTGCATGCCCTTGCATGAGTGTACTGAACGTATGGTGCACTATTGGTTTCGAAGTTCAGCACTCTGTCCCAAGTGAAAACCACAGGCTTAGAAGCATCAACATCCACCAAAGCGTAACGCACAGCGCCGATGCCCACGAAGTCAGCGATTTTCCGTTTTTCTTCCTCTGTCAAACGAGGCGAACGCTTCGAAACCTCTTCGTATGCCCGTTCAACCGCTTCGTCCAGAACCTCATCAAAAGTGATGTAGCGTCCTCGGCGACTGGACATCTTATAACCCGGAAGCGTGACCAAGTTGTAAGCGAAGTGAACGAAGTTGTCAGCGTATTTGCCGTAACCCAGGGCATACAAGGCTATTTTCAGCTGTAACTGCGCCAACGACTGCTCCATGCCAATGACGTTTATGACCCGTTCCGCACGGTTAAACTTCCACAGGGTGTAAGCAACATCACGGGTTGTGTACAGCGTCGTGCCGTCAGCCCGCACAAGCGTCAACGGTGGAACCACATAGTCCTCTCTCAAACCCAATTTAGCTTTCAGATTTAAGACGCGCACCGCTTTTTCAGCGTCAAACTCCAAGACTCCGCCTTCGGTGTAAACGAACGGAGACATCTTCAATCTCTGGAGAACTTCGGCAACTTGAGTGCTCCACACAAAGTCGCTTTCCCAATCCCACGAATCATAAAATATCTCCACACGTCCCTGTGTTCCCCTGAAACCACGAAGACAAAGCTCACTTACTTCCCTTATGAGTTTCGTAGCCTTAGGTTCTCCGTCTTCGTAGGCGCGATTCAGCCTGTTGACTTCTTCCTCAGGATTTTCGTCTCTGCCTATTTTTGTCAAGAGCTTGTCGAATAGAGCTGGGTATTTCTCTTTGAGTTCTGCGGCGATAGATACCCAATCATCAATTTCCTTGTTAATCTTTGCCATTTCGTCGAGGGACGAGACTGTCTTGGCGAGTTCAAGCTCTTCTTTTAGGCGGTTGATTTCTACCAAACAGCTTGTGATTGTGTAGATTTTGCCCACGAAATGATCTGCTTTCTCGTCGGGCTTCGGCTTGCCCAGCTTGGCGTATCCATAGGCAACCACTGCGGATTGACGTCCCACATCATCAATGTAGTAGTGGCGAAAAACCTTGTGCCCTCTACACTTGAGAATGCGGGCTAAAGCGTCACCCAGCATCGGGTTCCTGGCCTGCCCGATGTGGATGGGATGAAGCGGATTAACACTCGTGTGTTCAACGATAATTTTAAGAGGCTTCTCAGACCTCAAAAACCCATATTCGAAACCCAGCTGCTTAACTGATGCGAGAGTCAAAGCAGAAAACTTGGGGAAATCTACGTGAAAGTTTATGTAGCCGCCGCCAGCAGAAGCAACCCTTTCGACCAAGTAGAAATCAGATCTGTCCATGACTTTAACTATGTGTTCAGCTAAAGCGATGGGCTGCTGATTGAGCTTCCTTGCTAGTTCAAAGCACAACGAGGAGGATAGTTGCCCGAACTCCGAGTTTGGCGGTTTGCTCAGAGACAAAGTTTCAACTTTAACCTCTGGAAGAGTATCCCTCAGCGAATACGCTAACACGGTTTCACATTCCCTGCGGAACTCGGCGAATGGATTTTCGGAAATCATCAACGTTTACTCTCAGTCCTCAAGTACACGCTAAATCTTTAAGAGGAGGTTGTATTTTAATTTGGAAAACGTCACTTATCTATGTATGGATGCAGTCCACTATGAATACGAAAATAGTTTTTTCAGAAAAATGTTTGGGTTACGGCGCCTGGCACATAGAAGGTCCCAAAAGAGTAAAAATGGCCCATGACATCCTGAAAGAAAAGGGATACGAGTTTTTGGAACCCACCCCAGCGTCTGAGGAGGATCTGCTGAGAGCGCATGACGCTGAGTACATTTGGAACCTCAAGAAAGGCTTGGTTGAAGACCCTGACACGCCCGCGTACGACAACATTTACGAGTACGCACGGCTTTCAGCCGGAGGTGCCCTGCTGGCAGCGAAGATTAACGGTTTTTCGCTTATGAGACCCCCAGGACACCATGCCGGAAAGAACGGCGCAGCGTTGGGCGTTTACACGAGAGGCTTCTGTTACCTGAACAACGTCGCCATAGCGGTGAAAAGCCTCAACAAGCCAAGCTTAGTATTGGATGTTGATGGGCACCATGGAAACGGGACACAAGAGATTTTTCAAGGTGACGAGAAAGTGGTATACGTTTCGTTGCATCGTTATCCACATTATCCGGGCACAGGCGGTCATTCTGAAGGGAATTGTCTGAACTTTCCATTGCCTGCTGATTGTGGCGAACAGAAGTATTTGAAGACTCTTGACCAAGCCTTGGGGGCTGTCGGCAGCAGTAGCTTTCAAGTTGTGGCTGTTTCAGTCGGCTTTGATACTCATCTTGGAGATTTGGCGTCTCTCGGTTTGACGGAAAATAGTTACAGGGAGATGGGTAGGAGAATCGCTGCGTTGAAGAAGCCAACGTTCTTCGTTCTGGAAGGCGGTTACATGGGTGGAAAAAACGGAAAAGACATGGACCAGCTTCTGAAAGGTTACGAAGAAAAGCTCTAGTTTTTTCTTTCTTTTGTTTTGAGAAGAATCAATGAGCGATGGCTTGGCTATTAACTGAGAAGTTGGATTTCTCAAAAGCACAGTTGAAGCTTGGCTATTGTGTTTTTTGTTTCTGTTTTTTGGAGCTGGCTTTCCTGTTTAGTGCTTCGAGTTTCTCTGTGACTTTCATAGCTCTTTTCTCTGCATCCGCCAACAAGGGTTCCCATTCTTTCTTCTTAACGATGTCTGTTAAGCGTTCGGTTTCTGCGGGGAGTCTTTCCATGGAATCATTGAACCTTTTTTCAGCTGCTTCATCGACAGAGACGATGTCTAGGGCTTCTTCGGGGCAGAATTCGATGCACTTGGGTTCTCCGTCGCAGAGGTCACAGGCTATGGCTTTGCCTGTGTCAGAGTTAATCGTGATCCCCCCGTGTGGGCAAGCTTGGACGCACCAGTCGCAGCCCTTGCACTGTTTTTCTTTGAGCATGAGCACACCCGTTTTTTCAGATTGAACCAGGGCTTTTTCGGGGCACGCTTTTACGCATGGGGCATCTTCGCAGAATCTACAGGCGAGAGCAAAATTGAAGAGTGGAGCCATGCGGATGACGCGTATTCTTGACTTCAATGGATTTCCGAGAGATTCGCCTTTTTCCAGTGCGCATGCGTATTCGCAGATTCCGCAGCCTGTACACTTGCTTGGGTTGACTGAGACGAATTTTCTTGAAGTGAATTTTGCTGGCTGCATTTCTGTAATCAAAGCCCCGAGAGCTATCTAAATATTTCTGTAAGCTACAGAGCTTTTAACCGTTGTTTTTAGAGAATTTTCAAGTTATACTGCCCGGGAGTGTTGGACCCATTATGAGCTGTAATTTGAACCACTAACATACATATATACAACGAGGTCAATGAGCACAAGTGGATCCACGTATCCCTCAGAAGTGCGGGGGGTGGGATTTGAACCCACGAACCCCTATGGGATAGGCGCCTCAGGCCTACGCCTTTGGCCATGCTTGGCAACCCCCGCTTGGTGTTTCAGCTTGTGCGTCATGCCTTTTTGGTTAGGGTTTTTCAGGTGGCAAATAATAGAAACGGGCATCATATTAAAAGGCTTTACTTCACATGTGAGCTTCAGTTCGGTTCAGATCTCTTTATGACGATGGAAGGGAATATTAGCTCTAGGAGAGCAGCAAGTATTTATAGCGCTATATGTCGTTATAACGACGTTATAATTTGCTTTGGTGAACACGAATGAAAGAAATCTTCAACAGCGTTCTGGAAACCATAGGAAAAACACCTTTGGTCCGCTTAAACCGACTGACCGCAGACTTAAAGTGCGCAGTCATAGCCAAACTCGAATCCCGAAACCCGGGAGGAAGCGTCAAAGACCGCATATGCCTAAGCATGATCGCAGAAGCAGAAAAACAAGGACTCATCAAGCCCGACACCGTGATCATCGAGCCGACAAGCGGCAACACAGGCATAGGCCTCGCCATGGTCGCCGCAGTGAAAGGTTATCGCCTCATCCTGACGATGCCAGAAACCATGAGCATTGAACGACGCAACCTGCTAAATGCCTACGGCGCAGAACTTGTCCTTACTCCAGGAACAGAAGGCATGAAAGGGGCGGTCAAAAAAGCTGAAGAGCTCGCCGCAAACACACCTAACTCCTTCGTTCCCCAACAATTCAAGAACCTAGCGAACCCAAAAATCCACAGAGAGACAACAGGCCCAGAAATATGGAACGCCACGGACGGAGAGGTTGACATATTAGTCTCAGGCGTTGGAACTGGCGGCACCATCACAGGCGTAGCGCAATATATCAAACCCCTCAAACCCCAATTCAAAGCAATAGCCGTAGAACCCGCAAACTCGCCAGTCTTAAGCGGTGGCAAACCGGGCCCTCACAAAATCCAAGGCATTGGCGCAGGCTTCATCCCAGATGTCCTGAAACTTGACTTAGTGGACGAAATCATCAAGGTCAAAGACGAAGACGCAATGCAAACCTCGCGATTGCTAGCCCTAAAAGAAGGCTTGCTCGTAGGAATCTCGGCTGGCGCAGCAGCTTATGCAGCGTTAGAAGTGGCTGAAAGACCAGAAAACGAAGGCAAACTTCTGGTGGTTATTCTTCCCGACACGGGAGAAAGATACCTCAGCACTCCGCTGTTTCAGGAAAACGCGGTTACGCCTAACTCCACATACATAACCCATCTATGAGAATCATTCCTTATATCCAACTCTTCTGCATTGTGAAAGAGGAGAGGGCAAATGAAACCCAAGTCAGACCGGCCGCAACAAGGAAAGAGAGAGAACCGCGAAAACCAAGATACAGAAACGTACTGTTGGACTCCAGAGAAGATGCTGGAGGCGCTGATGAAGGGACAGGAAAGCCTGGAGAACAACTGGGCTGAGACGGGTTTGCCGCTGCTTGTTGACAAAATCCTGAGAAACTATGAGACGTTTGGAGGCATGGATCACCTTATAGGAAAAGACCTACCAGCAAAAAAAGTTGTCATCGAGGTTCTTGAAGACCTGTTAACAATATTCTTTCCAGGGTATCTAGGCAAAACTGGAATCACAAAATCCAATATCAAGTACTTTCTCGGCAACGCTTTGAACTCGGTCTATACTCGGCTTACGGGGGAAGTGGAGAAAAGTCTCAAGTGTATTTGTCGAAAGGTCAAGGAGTGCCCAGAGGACGTATGCCACAGAAGGGCACAGGTGGTGGTCAAGGAGCTTCTGGAGAAAATTCCTGAGATAAGGTCAATTCTCAGTGGCGACATCGAAGCAGCCTACAACGGAGACCCAGCCGCTGTCAGCACCGAAGAGGTAATCCTCAGCTACCCATGCGTTCTAGCCATAACAACTTACAGGATAGCCCACGAACTCTATATTCGAGGAATCCCGCTGATCCCCAGAATAATGAGTGAGCACATTCACTCCCAGACAGGTATAGACATTCACCCAGGAGCGAAGATTGGCAAGAACTTCTTCATCGACCATGGAACAGGAGTGGTTATCGGAGAAACCGCAGAGATCGGCGACAACGTGAAAATCTACCAAGGAGTCACTCTGGGCGCGTTAAGCTTTCCAAAGGATGAGAAGGGACACATAATCAGAGGAAGAAAAAGACACCCTACGGTTGGACACAACGTGGTAATCTATTCAGGAGCCACCCTTCTTGGAGCTGATGCGCTAGTAGGAGATGATGTGGTTATAGGCGGGAACGTTTGGATAACCTCCCCTGTTGCTTCAGGCACTAGAATAACAATCGCCCCTCCAGAACTCAAATACAAAAAGAAGAAACCAGAAAAGTTACACCATTAAATTGAACTAAAGTAGAAATTAAGGAAGGTGAAACATTTCTTGTTTGAAGTGCTAACCATGGATGGAGGTTTCTTTGATGCGACCGATCGTAAAACTAAGCCTGAGAACAAGGCATCACTTTCCAAGAAAGAAGAACCAAAAATGGAATGATGTGAACCTCATGGCAGAAAAAGAAGTAAAACAGACTGTTCAGCAAGCTTATGCGAAGGCTATGTTGGGCTCGATCTTAGCAGCGTGCAAAGCCTTAAAGTTTTGTTTCAAGGAAAGTGGAAGGCGCCCCACAGCGTTAAAAGTAAGGCTCAACGCTTCCAAAGGCGCTGAACAGAGAAAGCTGGGAGCACGCAAAAAAGTAAGCAATAATGCCTGTTCTCTGACATAGCTTTCTTAAAAAGGAAACCTTCGTTATTTTTTGTTTTCTTGCCCGATTTGAGCAGAATTTCGCGTTGCATCTGACTAGACTAGTTTTGGATAGATAGCCTCATAGCTTGTGCGCCGTGGCATCCTAGAAATAGATATAACTATTTCTTAATGCTTAATTCAAACGACACATTAATGCTCAAAGTGTTAATCGTCTATTATTCTAGAACAGGCAACACCGAAGCCATGGCAAGGGCTGTTGCAGAAGGAGCGAAAGGTGAGGGTTTAGAGGCTGAAGTAAAACGAGTTGACTACACAACAACTCATGATCTTATGTCTGCGGATGCCTTTGTTTTTGGTTCTCCATGCTATTTCGGGTATATGGCGGGAATCTTGAAGGATTTCTTTGATCGCAATTTGCACAGTGCAGTACTGAAAAAACTAGAAGGAAAGCCTGCAGCAGCGTTCGTGAGTGACGGAGAAACCGACGGAGGCAAAGATGCTCTTTTAAGCATAGAGAGAATAATGGCCTATTTCCTGCTCGAAAAAGTTGCTGACGGCGTCGTAAATCAGGGAAAACCAGGAAAAACGAAGATAGAAGAATGCAAGAAGCTAGGAATGGCATTGGCTCGAGCAGCGAAGAAGAAAAAACTAAAGGGCTGACAATGAGATGGAATGGCATGTTGAACCCCTGTAGCAGGCGCAAAAGATTGATTTCAAAATTGATTAAAGTGTTATATGAAAGAAAGAGGATTTATTGCTGTTTGCATTCCTTTTTGGTTCACGCCTTAATTTCATAAACTAGGTCGCATTCGCCGGGAGACCCAGGTTTTCGAATTTCCTTCAACCTAGCACTTTTCACTTTAAAAATCTCTGTTACGGCTCCCACTGGAAACACAGAAATTGTGCAAGCAGGGTAATCCCAAACCTCTCTTTTACAAGTCTGCCGTGGCAGATATGACACCACTTTACTTTTAAAACATAGTTTTGGCCTTCTTTTTCTAACTCTACGGTTTCTACAAGTTGGAGCTCGTCTCTTAGATACTTGGCTATTTTTTTCCATCAACTGATCGACGCTTTAGGGAGCCTCTATTGTCTTCGCCCACCTTTTTCCCATTTTCATGCTGGCTTGAGCAAAGACCTTTTGATTCTCTTCACCTAACACTCTTTGAATTTCAGAAAGAATCTCGAAGAATGGTCTTTTAAGCACCATATCTTTTTTAACCATGCTTTTTCACCTTCATTCAAAGTTCTTGCTGAGGCTATACTTTAATCTTGGTGTTTTTTCTGTTTTCTACCGTGTTTTGTTGGGAGCGACTTTAGGATCTCATATAATATTGTCTAGGCGTCTTATAGTGCTAGTTTCTGCTTCAGTCGACGGCTTTGGCTTTCACAATTTTCCTCTTGTTTAGTTACATCCGTAAAATTGTAAAAAAAAGGCAAATTATTTAAACGTACGCAGATTTATAATAAAGATCCAGAGGGGAGAATATGGCTTTCGTTGAATCGCTAGTAGGGCAGTTGCTTTGGTTCTACGGTGCTTGTTTATTCGTGCTGGGTTTATCGCTCACTAGCGAAAAACCCAATCTAAAATCAGTCGGAATCTTCCTCGTCATTGGAGCCATACCTAATGCCATACTGGGTTTCTACGCCATGACTTTGGGAGCATTCTTGTCAGCTACACTGGTGCTGATGTTTGCTGTGATACTTATCGCTGCGGGAATAATCTTAGTTAGGGAGTACGGCCTTGTGCCCGTAGGCGACTGTGCCTTGTTTGTTGCTATATCGCTGGTTTGGTTCACTTACATCTTCGCTGTCGAACTGCAAGAGTATGTGCTGGCTTACATCTGCGCAATGCTCATAATACCATTCTTGAGCCTCACTGCTATGAGCCGTGGCAAGCTTTCATTGAAGGCTACAGGCTGGATATTCGTTGTAGAGGCGTTTATAACGCTGCTGATACCGTCCTGGATGTATTTTATGAAAATAGCACCTATCTAACAGCATAACTTAAATCCTCCTTTTTTCTTAGCCCACTGTAATTCATTATTTAAGTTCATCACGCTAATAAAATGAAACAGACTCGAATGAGGCTGGGTATTCCTTCATTACCATCTCACTGTCACCACAAGACTAGGTGTACATCGCGGTTACGACCCGCTTTGTGGTCTTCAAGTGGTCAGATCTCTCCTCCCGGATTAATGCGTAAGCTCCTCTTTGCACATTTTGTGAGCCTCGTCAACGACGGCGATCCAGTTAAGGGCGCGAACTATCTTTCAAAGTTCCATTCATCGTTTGTATAGGTTCCTTCGAGAAAATTATGTTAGCAACTTTCTGTCGAATTCAACATGGCCTATAGTCGACGGTAACGTCTTGTGCTCTATCCATGTTCAAGTGAAGGATCTCCAAAGCAGGCAACTATTTTCCTCTGGGGTAATGATCGAACTTGATTGTCACGTCTTTCTCCAAAGCCAATCCAAGTTCCACTTCGACTGCCTTAATGATTGCACAAACGATCGGGCAAGCTGAATGACTGATGCATTTGGTTGCAGTTTTGTACACCTTGTTTTGGTTCAAAGGTTCCATCAAATCCTTTAACGAAACTTCAGTTAGAATCTCTGCGAGTTTTTTGACATCTTCGCATTCTGACTTGATTTGCAGCTTTACGACACCATCAGAATTGATTGCTTCTATAAAGGCGTCAAAACCACATATGCCCGGATGAACAATCACCTTGGTCATGTTGCTTCACTCTGAAATCTAAAATAGTCAATGTAGAGCCGTGGCATAATTTTTTTTTGTCAAAAGAGCCTTATATTTCCTTATATATGCTTTCCTTAAAAAAGAAAAAGTGGGGAAAGAAAGAACCGTCATGTATTTTGCAAATCATCTTCTAGTTTAACCTTTCACCAGTCTAAGGAACGGGTGCTTCGCTGGATCAGCAGGTTTTACGCCCAGCTCAGCCATCGCCGTTAGTATGTAGGAATCCGTCATAGCCACAGAAGGAAACACGTACGCCGCGTGCTGCAGTGGTCCGTAGAGAAGCCAATTTGCGCCCATAATTTGGGGAATTGCGCAAAATGCACCATAAGTTGCTCTCAAGGCTTCTCTGGTTAGCCTTTTTTTAGCCCAGTCAAATGTTGTCGTAAGGTTCCCCGGTGCAACGCCAACTGGATAGCCGTACTCGTTCTTAATCAAGTTGATCGCTCTGACAGCTGGACCCATTCTTATTCCAAACGCAAGCGAGGCTGCGTCTATCAGCGGTTTTTCTATCTTGGCTTTTTCTGCCAGTTTTAAGACCTCTTTGGCAATTTGCAGCTTTGCTGCCGCTGTTTCTCCTGCAGGGTTCTTAGCCAGCAAAAGGGCGGCCTTGATCTTAGAGTTCTTGATTATCTCCAATTCTTCATCAGATGTTCCCATGAGGATCGAACTGTAGACAACCCTATCTTGTAGTCCAACCTCAGCTACGTGTTGGGCTCCAGCCATAAGCACTGAAGGGCGCTCTGAGCTTATCAGGAACGGCATTTTTGTAACATCAGCGATATAGTCTATCTCGTTTATGAGTGCTTCTGGTCTAATGCCGACGACTTCGAGCATGCCTGGGTTGCCCGTCATGTCGGAAAAGGTTTCTTGATTCCTGATCAGCGCCTCGGCTTTTTCTTTGTTAAAGGTTCCTTTCTTTTCGTCCAGATCTATTTTTGTGTGACCAAAGTAGAAGATTGAACCAATTAGAACTGTGGGCAGCTCTCCAGGTTGACCTCCGACTTTGACCCCGCCAATTTCGAAA
>Ga0315307_1001628_pt1 | contig 10077 bp, 10 predicted proteins | sample TDP2_MG_FD_203079 | JGI IMG/M metagenome (GOLD analysis project Ga0315307, IMG submission 203079) | Freshwater sediment microbial communities from Lake Towuti, South Sulawesi, Indonesia - TDP2 | ecosystem: Environmental > Aquatic > Freshwater > Lake > Sediment | place: Indonesia: South Sulawesi... | reverse complement strand
AAGGACCCAAAATGCTTGAGACCGCTGGAAAAATAGGCGATGGAGTTCTAATAAATGCCTCTCATCCTAAAGATGTGGACTACGCTGTAGATTGCATAAAAAGGGGAGTCAGCGAAGCTGGAAAGAATCTAGCCGATGTGGACATCACTGCCTACACTTCCTTCTCAGTGCACGAAAACCTTGAAAAAGCCAAGGAGGCAGCTGTTCCCGTTGTCGCCTTCATAACTGCGGGCAGCCCAAACGTAGTCTTAGAAAGACATGAAATAGACCTGAAAAAGGCTGACAAGATTCGTGGAGCTTTGAAAACCGGCGACTTTGGTCAAGCCTTTGGCTCGGTGTCCCCGGAAATGATACAAGCTTTCTCTGTCTGCGGCACTCCTGACATGTGCATCGAACAGATCAACAGACTTCTAAAGGCTGGCATCTCCCAATTCGTTGTAGGTTCACCAATAGGTCCAAACGTTCGGAAATCGATTGATCTCATAAGCGAAAAGATAATTCCCCACTTCAAAAAGTGAACACTACAAATTCGTTGAAGGCGCCAAGTCGTTTCAATCGTTAAGTAAAGGTGCGTTACACAGACTGTTCACTGGAACGACTGAAACGTATCTACATAAAGCTAACCTCAAAGTCTTAGCCTAATCTCTCGTCTTTTTCTGTCGTGTAAATTTGCTCCCAACAGACATGAGGGGAAGGTCAAGCCTAGCGTGCTCTATGTCCTGTAAAGAAATGCCTCGGTTCTCAGCCCTTTCCTTCATCCACTCTTCCATATTCCAGGGAGTCGGCGAGATTTGATCTTCCGGCTTTCTCACCAGAGTCATCGCCTCGGAGGGACAAGTTATCACGCAGAGGCCGCATCCAACGCAGCTTTTTTGATCCACCCGAGATATGTCATCCACAAGTGATGGCGCACCGAATTGGCAACGCTTTACGCACGTTCCACACCCTGTGCACACTTCGGAATCTACCGTGGCGTAAAAATCGGACTTGGCCACGGAGTTTTCTATGCCAAATTTGGAGATACCGCGCATGATCCCGCAACAACAGGTGCAGCAGTTGCAGATATAGAAATGGCCTTCACGAATGTTGCTTGAGGAATGGATCAAACCGGCTCTTCAGTCTCCCGCAGAATCTGGAGAGCCTCCTCCTTCGTGATAGCTCTGGTGTCCGGGTCATCATCAAATGCTCCTTCGGTTGGCGCGAAAACCATGCAGACCTCTATAGGATATTTACAAGGTTCGCCCAACAACCCCCTTTGGACTCTGCAGATGCACTTCCTTACTCCAAAGGATTTTGCCTTGTTCAGCAACGCGGAGGCCTGTTCGTAAGGAAAAACCTGCACCTCAAAGGGAATGCTCTTCTCCACCGGAATAACTTTGTGAATTGAAGGCAACGTATTGAGGAACTCCCCCCAACCGAGCGCGGCTTCAAGGTGATATTCTTCCAATAAACGGGCAAATTCTTCGTCCATCCTGCTCAGCTGCTCTTCGTAAACGCCCACAACAAACGGCATAAGACCAAAATTTCGTTGCTCTCCCTCCTGGATGGCGCGAATTAGCCCCTTCCCACCATTTCCTCCAAGAGTGCGGTAGTTTTGGCTGGATTCCGACGGGTTCTCCGGGCAATTTGTTCCGCACTCTCTAGGATTAGCTGCATCTCAGAGGCAAGCGCAGCCTCCTCAGGTGTATAGATTTTCGCCAGAACCTTCAACTCAATGCCGCTTTCAGTTTGGGGAAACCCGTTGGGGATCGCATCGAGCTTCCGGGCCAGTTTTTTGTAAGCATTTTGACTCATTTTGACCAGACTCCCATTCATTGTCAATTATGGTATGTCGTTATTCCTTAATTAGACTATTTGGTTTATTTAAAAGTTGATGCGACAAACTTGCCAAACTACGTAGAGGTAACGCTACTTGAAGCAATATTCGATTCCCTGAAATTCTTCAGCGAGTTTCATAACGTCTTCCTTAACTCGACGTGGATCTTCACCATCAACAACCACCCTTTCCATGAAAACAGCGATCCTCCGCATTTCATCTTCCTTCATTCCTCTCCTAGTTGCTTCACAAACGCCTAGTCTAACACCGCTGTCAACAATGACATTCGTCGTTTCAAGCTTTCTAGCAATAACTCCACCCTGCTCGAAACCGCCATAATCAAGGAGAAGTTGATGGGACTGCGTATACCCAAACTGGGGACACGCGACTGGAAATCCTTGTTCAGCCAAAGCCTTGGCAAGGGTCTGTGCATTTTGAACCACCTGCCCGGCGTACTGTTTTCCATACGTTTTCATTTCAGCAAGGGCTAGAGCAAGAGCGGCTATGCGGTTCCAATGCGCATTGTCTACAAATTCTGGATGAATTCGCTTCTGAATGGTTTCGCCATGCTCCCTGTCGGCAAGAATTATTCCACCTTGGGGTCCAAAGAAAGACTTGTGCGTGGACCCGTAGAGAGCGTGGGCTCCTTCTCGGAGTGGATCTTGAAATTTTTCCCCAGTTATTAAGCCCAACACGTGGGAACTGTCATACCCAATGTGGGCGCCAGCGTCACCAGCGGCTTCTGTGAGTTCCTGCAGAGGATGGGGAAACAGGAATATGCTTGCTCCAAAAATAACCATCTTTGGTTTCTTCTGCAAGATTAAATTCCTAGCCTCCTCGACTTTGATGTTTCTAGCTTCTTTTGAGAAGGGAAATCCAACCGCTCTAAGTTTCAGTAATCTCGACAAGCCATGCTTCCAGATTCCTGGATATCCTCCATTATCTGGTGAAACGCACAAAATTGTGTCGTTGGGTTGTGTGAAAGAGGCAAGGAAGATGAGGTTTGCTATGTGACCTGAGAGGGGACGGAGGTCAGCGGTTTCGCACCTGAAAAGGTTTTTGGCGAGTTCCTCCCCGTACTGTTCGATTTCGTCGATGAAGCGGGTGCCCATGTAGAATCCCTCCCTCGAAGTGTATCTATGTCCAAGGTCGGAGGAAAGGACGGAGCGAACTGCAGGGCTCATAACGTTTTCCGAGGGAATCAGGTTGAGGCATTTCCGTCCGCGCCATCGCTCATGCTTCTCAACCAAACTCAGTAATTCGTCCATCATGACTAACACCCTAGACTTGTGTGAATTCCAGTTTGTTAAAGAAATACTTGGCGGTTGCGACACAGAATTGTGAGAATGGTGTGAAGGAAGATAAAGCTTAAAACGATAGTCGCTATGAAATGTTCACATCTTTAAAACGACAAAGCTTGGCATTAAAAGGGTGCGTAGAAACTTGTCAAAGAAAGGAAAAATTAAAGCTGCTTTCATGGCGATGTTGCTTGCAACAACATTTATTGCACCGTTCATGCCCCCAGTATTAGCGACGCCCATAGAGATAACCTCCATTGACCCGAAACGCGGACCTGTTGGAACAATCGTGAGGGTTATTGGAGAAATCGACACGTTGGGCGGGTCCTACAAGATTTGGTGGGACGAGGAACTCTCAAAAGAAGGGAACTGCCCATCAGATAGTAAAGAGGTCAATGACACCTTCACGGTGCCCTCTTCCTCCGAAGGGGTTCACGACGTAGTTTTGTTCGACGCTACATCGTATACGGCAAGCGCCCCTGTGCAATTTTTAGTTACAACTCTGTCCTATACCGTGTCGATGGAGCCGGCTCGAATACAAGAAGGACTTAACACGACTATTACGGTGGGCATGCAAGGAGCACTAGCAAACAAAAACTACCCCCTCACCATGAATGTAACCACCCCCAAAAATGCATCCTACACCGCGAATCTCACCGTCACCACCAACGAAGTTGGCTTCGGAAACGTCTCTAAAATTTTTTGGGGGGAGTTCCCGGGCGCCAACACCACTTTCGTAGGCACTTACAGCGTGGCCATAAATAAAACGCTTGCAACTGGAAACTTCACGGTCGGCCTAACGGATAAGCCAATATATGAAAGGAACGAGACCGTCTACATTCGAGGCTCAGGATACCAACCCAACGAAAACGTCACCGTTAACATAAAGTTTGGTGAAGCAAACGTTACGAGATACCCGAAGAACGAAACGGCTACAGAGGGCGTAGTGATTGATTCATGGAATATTCCGACAGACGCCACGATCGGAACCTACATAGTTACTTTGGTCGGCGCCACCACCATAAAGGATCCGCCCGATGTCCAAGAGTTCAGCGTTAGGCTAGTCTGCCAAATTCAATCCAAAAAACTTGATGGGGAAGTCTTGGCGGGCGTAGAAGTCCGGGTATATAACGCAACAATGGGGGCGGTTAGTGCCAGTTTAACTGATGAAGAGGGCTGGGCAAAATTTTGGCTTGAGAGCGGGAATTACACTTTTGAGGCTAGATGGGGAGAACCTGGAAGGAGAATACTAGTCGGCACCTTAGTCAACGTAAGCATAATAGAAAGTGTTACAAACTTAACGTTGTGGTGCTGGATTGCCCGTCTAAGAATAACAATAAGTCCACCCCTTCCCTTCATTGACATAAACCTAACATACCAAAATACAACGAAACCCTACGTAACGAATAGCTCAGGAACTTGGGAAATACCGGGAGACGTGCCTACGAACATTAGCTACACAATAGAAGCTCGACGTTACAATTTACTTTTTAACACAACATCTATGGAAAAACTACCCGCCGCCATGAACACAAGCTGGGTCAACATAACCATAACCTGCCCGACCTACACCATGTTCGTTCACGTGCTGGATTCAAAGGGACTTCCTATCCAGAACGTCACAGTTGCGGCTTATGAATGGGCCAGTGGAGTTGCAAAGCCTGCAGAATCAGGAACCACAAACTCTTGGGGAAGCGCTGCCCTCTCTTGCATATTTGGAAAATACAAGATCTGGGTATACAACCAAGATCGCACAGTTGTTTTGAACGAAACTGTCGTTAATCTGATTGAAGATCAGTTGTTCTTTGTGGTCCACTGCAAGATTTTCAACGTGGACCTTTCGGTTGTGGTTAAGGACTGCTTTGGAAATCCAATCTCCAATGCCCTAGTGAAAGTTGAGCGAGAAAATGTGGACGCGCGCGCTCAAAAGACAGAATCGAACGGAAAAACTTTGTTCAAAAATATTACTGGTGGCGAAATTCAGATTTCTGTAAGTGTAAAGGGAAAGCTTTGTGAAACTAGAAGTATTTATCTTGATGAAACGAGGGTGGAAGTGTTTAAGCTAGACAGATATGTAATGGTTGCAGGGTACCCGCTGGAAATCACCCAATTTATTGCTTGCATTTCCCTGGCGATACTCGTTGCATTGTTCGCCCTATCCTTGATATATAGAAGGCTTCGCATCAGAAAAGTTTCCGAAGAAAAAGAAAAAAGTTTATTACACCCATCGCCCAAGGCATAATTGAGTGACGACACCAACCTCAACAAGATTTTTGTTCAAATTCAGGTCGTGTCTGTGTTGTCTGGAGTAAAGTATTGTTCTCCGAAATGTGAATTGTTTCGATGTGGGAAAAAAGCTGTCATCTACAGTGGAAATACTGTGTGGTGCAGATGGACCGACGAGGAATGTGAAGTTGCAAACTGCAGCTATGCGACATGCGTGAAAAGACGACTACTGCCTAGAGGCGTCTGCGGAGAAACCGTGAAAAGAAAAACCGTTGAGAGGGAGCCAGAAGAAGCCGTAGGCCCAGCGGTTAGACTTAGAGGGAAGGCTTTACGAAAGATAGGCGAGAGAGAAATCTTCTAGTTAGTGAATTTTCGGGTTCATTGACCCTCGTTGACGACAGGGAAGCCTAAAGGCGCTTTAGACTATTTAGAGGCTACGCGTTTCACCACGGGAGGCCTTATTTTCTTGAGAACGCGGTAACCGCAAAAAGTACATTTAACTCCTCCACCGCGCAAATCAAGTTCTTCAACTGCCACCTTGGCGCCGCACTTCACACACTCATAGGCAAGCCCGCGCGCAGTTTTCTCTGACACCATTTATGTCTCCAAACTTGGAGACCATGTTTCACGACATTTAAACCTTTCTCACAAATGATGGAAAGCGCAAGTATTTAACTTTAGACGAGTGACATTGTTGGGGAGAAACGAATTGCAGGGGCGCGTGCTGATTCTTGCTGGTGGTGGAGGGCACACAGGAATCGCCTACGCTTTAGCCCAAGCTCTTCACAAAAGGGTGTCCCTATCCTTCCTCGCGCCCGAAGGAGACACTTTTAGCAAGGAAAGGCTCAGTAAATTTGGTAAAGTTGAGTTTCTCATCAAACCCAGAGGCCCAAAAACTCCAGCCAACATTTTTGCAATCCAGCTCACCAAAGCCTTAATGGATTCCGCAAAAAGAGCTTTTCACGAGTTTGATGTTGTGGTAAGCACGGGCAGCAATTTCTGTGTTCCACCAGCAATCCTAGCTTGGATGAAAGGAGTTCCTATGGTTAACATCGAGAGCTTGGTCCGTTTCACGAGTCCATCTAAAACCGCTCGCATATTACAGCCTTTTTCAAAGGTAACAGCGTTGCATTGGGAGGAACAAAAGAGATTCATGAAGGGCATAGTTGTAGGTCCCACGCTTGCCAAGCCCCAGTTCAAGCCATGGAACGGAGGATACATTTTGGTTAGTGGCGGCACCCACGGACACAGACTCTTATTTGACACCTTCTCGGAAAGCAACCTGAAAAATGTGGTTTTGCAGACGGGTAAGATTAACCCCGAGCCATACATTGAGAAACACCCGGAGTGGAAGGTAATAACCCTAACAACAAAGTTCCATGAGCTTCTGGCTGGCGCCGAAATAGTTGCAACACATTCCGGTCAAACAGCGTTGGAGGCAGCATTTTACAAAAAGCCTGTCGTGCTGGCTCCGAACCCGGAGTGGACAAGAACGGCTGGAATAGCAGACTCCGAATACTTAGCGAGAAAAATAAACGCCGTTCTAGTTTATGAAATAAATCTGAGAAACATTTTGGAAGCCATAAAGGAAGCAAGAAAAAGGAAGGTTCCAACACTGCCAGATGGAGCTGAAAACCTTGCGAACATAATAGTCAGGCTATCGGAAGGCGGTGGAACCAACTTCTCATAGAGTTAGTGACACTCTTCGATTGCGCACAAACTGTTATTAACATATCAGCCCTCTAATTCGAACAGGGGTTCTTCTGTGAAAGAGGTTTACATCCACCCCACGGCTGTTGTTGATAAAACCGCTAAAATAGGAGAAGGCACAAAGGTCTGGCACTTCGTCCATGTTAGGGAAAACGCTGAAATAGGCAGAGACTGTGTGCTCGGGCACTCTGTTTACGTGGACAAAGGGGTGAAAATCGGGAATGGTGTGAAACTAGAGAACAGGGCAAACATATATCAAGGGGTGAAGATTGAGGACAAGGTTTTTGTGGGACCCCATGTTACGTTCACAAACGACCCGTATCCGAGAAGCTTCAGTACGGATTGGAAAATCGTGGAAACGCTTGTGAGAGAAGGAGCGTCCGTGGGAGCCGGATCGGTTGTGGTTTGCGGTGTCAGTATAGGAGAGTATGCCATGATAGGAGCTGGCAGCGTGGTGACAGACGACATTCCATCGCATGCCTTAGCGTATGGAAATCCCGCCGAAGTCAGGGGTTTCGTGTGTAAATGTGGCAGAAAGCTCAAGGAAGAAGAGAAGAAGAGGGACTTCGTTCTGATGAAGTGCTTTCATTGCGGTGAAAAATACGAGATGCCAACAGAAAAATATGCAAAAATAAGCAGAAAGGAAGAGTGAAAGCAAATTGGGGCGGACAATACCCATTGCGAAGCCAGTTTTAGGAAAAGAAGAGGTTGAAGCGGTAAGAAAGGTTTTTGAATCAGGTGTTTTAGTTCAGGGAGAGAGAATAAGGCTGTTTGAAGAAGAATTCGCAGAATACATCGGTGCGGAACATGCTGTTGCCGTTGCAAATGGAACCTTGGCGCTGGATACTACTCTTAAGGCTCTTGGGATAGGTCCGGGCGATGAGGTAGTAACTTCCGCCTTCTCTTTCATAGCATCTAGTAACTGTGTGCTCTTTCAGGAGGCAAAACCAGTTTTCGCCGATGTTGACCCGCGAAGCTTCAACATAGACCCCTCAGACGTTGCCAAGAAAATCACCTCCAAGACCAAGGCGATAATACCGGTGCACTTATTCGGTCAGCCTGCGGAAATGGATGCGCTGAAAGAGATAGCGGAAGATCATAGAATAGCATTATTGGAGGACGCTGCCCAGGCCCATGGAGCGGAGTTTAAAGGGCAGAAGGCTGGAGGCCTAGGGGATGTTGGATGTTTCAGTTTCTATGCCACAAAAAACATGACTACAGGTGAAGGTGGAATAATAACCACAGACAACAGTGAGCTGGCGAGAAAGGCCCGCTTGATTATAAATCATGGAGATACGGGAAAGTATCATCACATTGTTCTTGGATACAACTACCGCATGAGCGAGGCCTCAGCTGCGGTTGGATCTGTTCAACTTAAGAAGCTTGATGAATTAAATGAGAAGAGAAGGAAGAACGCTGAAGCCCTAACTAAAGGGATTAATAGAATTTCTGGCCTAACACCTCCCCACGTGGACGATAATGTGAAACACGCGTTTTATCAGTACGTTGTAAGGGTGGAGGAAGATCATCCCATGGAGAGAGATAAGCTTGCTGAACATCTGCGGGATAGAGGCGTAGGTACGGCTGTGCACTACCCAACTCCAGTCTATGGGCAGCCTCTCTACAAAAAGTTGGGTTACGGAAAAACTGTTTGCCCCATGGCTGAGGACACTTGCAGACGAGTTCTAAGCTTGCCAGTTCATCCGTCGGTCAAGGAAGAAGACATTACATACATGCTAGATGTTTTGAAGGAGGTCAGCTAGGGACATCAGTCGACTCTGCAGCTGTCTTCAGCGTTAACGCAAAATCAAACAGTTCAGATATACCTTGAATCACTCCATACTTCCGTTTATAACCTATCTTTTGGGATGCCCGCTTAGAACTGTAGTTGAATTCCGACGTGTAAACATCACCTAGCTCCGGCGGCACAAAAACTTTCGAGATTTTTTTGCCGAGTTTTTGCTGTCCCTTCTGAATAACTATTTCAGCGATATTGTTAACGCTTAGGGCTTCTCCGCCTAGGTTGAAAGTTTCGCCTGCAACCGCGTGTTTGGGAGCTTTTGAGCATTGGATGAAGGCGTCTATTATGTCTTTTACGTGTACAAAGTTGCGTTGCTGTTTGCCGTCTGCGCGGATGGTGAGAGGCTGATCGTTTGTGGCCTGCCAAACAAACTTTGGGACAACTGTTTTCCACCACGTGTATGCGCCTAAGCCGTAAACGTTAGAAAATCTGAGTACTGTTGTTGTTACCCCGCTGTTGGCGTGACAAGCGTTCACGAGCTTTTCACCGCTCACCTTTGTAACTCCGTAGAGGTTTACGGGATTTAGCGGATGCTCCTCGATGATGGGTTGCTGTTGGGGTGTCCCGTAGACCGCGGCTGAAGAAATGAAAATGAATCTTTCGACGTTGCGGTCAACAGCTTCTTCGAGGAGCAGATGAGTGCCATAAACATTGGTTTCTATGGCTTTTTTGGGCTGGTCTCTGCATGGCTTTACCCCAGGTATGGCGGCTAAATGCATAATTATGGCAGTGTCTGGGGTTACGGCTTTTCGCACATCTGATTTCTTCCTTATGTCACCTACGAAGAGCCGATAACGTCTGTCTTTTCTGAGGTAGTCAACGTAACGGTAGTCTCCTTTCTCTAAGTTGTCGAGGGATGCTACTGTGGCTTCTGGGAATTCCTCTCCTAACTTGACTAGAAGCCCACTTCCAATGTAGCCTGCTCCGCCCGTAACTAGGATATTCATTTCCAGTCACTGGTTTCGTTGAGAACTACTGTTTTGTTTCCACATTTAACGGTTACCTCAAAGCTTGATCAAATTGTGCTAACTCAAATTCATAACTAAAAAACCAAGTCCCTTAGAACGTAGAAAAATTGTCTTATGTGCCTCGTCCTCATTTTTCTTTTCCCATAAACTCTTGGCTTCACTTGCACAGGGATTTCCGCAATTCTAGCTCCACGCTTATGGGCTTCCAAAACGAATGTTCCGCACAGGCATGTCCCGCGCAGTTTCATTTTTTTGGCT
>Ga0315307_1001627_pt1 | contig 10080 bp, 6 predicted proteins | sample TDP2_MG_FD_203079 | JGI IMG/M metagenome (GOLD analysis project Ga0315307, IMG submission 203079) | Freshwater sediment microbial communities from Lake Towuti, South Sulawesi, Indonesia - TDP2 | ecosystem: Environmental > Aquatic > Freshwater > Lake > Sediment | place: Indonesia: South Sulawesi... | reverse complement strand
TGATAAAGCGCTAAAGGCTCTGGAGCAAGAGCTTGCCCTCTTTCCTGAAAACCTCAACGCCCTCATTCTCCTGGGTTATGTTCATTTCATACATGGTCAAGAAAAGGAGGCAGCCAAGGTCTGCCAGGGTTTCGACGCAGCTCTCAAGCTTGCTGTAAAACAAATGAGAAAGAAGAGAGGAAAATCCGCTTATAAAATAGATGACAAATTCTTCGTTGATGAGCTTTCAGGCCAAAATCCGAATCTTGGTCTTCCTGATTATATTCTGGGGCTTTATCACAAAAAAAACCGAAATTTTAAAGAAGCAGGGGAATATTTCCAGCGTGCTTTCCAAAGAGGATACGGCGCTGCTGAATGTTACCTTCAACTGATAAGCCTCGAATTCGATCAAGGGGAGTGAGAGAAAGGTCTAGCCATCGCCAAGAAGGCCATTGACAGCTGGAGCCCCCTGGGTGAATTTTATTTCATGATGGGCTGCGCCTCTTACCAGCTTAAAGAGATAGAGGCGGCCATTTCCAACTTTAAGATGGCGCTCGAGCTCAGGCCTTATCTGGTCGATGCCTTAAAAAATCTGGCCAAGATTTATTACAACCAGAGGAATTTTTCTGAGGCAATTCCTCTACTAACGAAAACTCTAAAAATAATTCCCTATGACTTCGAAAGCGAATTGTTGCTCGAGCGCTCTCTAAAAAAAAGATACATCATCAGAGAAGAGGACAGGCCAAAATTGAGACAGGACATCGCGGGCGAGCTGGAATTAAAGTATAGATACGTCTTTGAGACAGATATCAACCTAGTCTTGAATGCGGTTAATGCTAACGCTATCGGACTTATCCAATCAGGAAAATTGGACAAAGCCAAGGACTGGCTCCGCTGCTTTCTTGAAGTCAACGACCAGTCAGCCAGCTTGAATTATAACCTGGCTAAAATCTACGAGCTCGATAATGAGCTGGGCAAAGCCCTGAGATATGCCTTGAGAGCAAAAGAGCTCAAGAAAGACTACAAGGATGCCTACGATTTGCTCGGCAGCATCTTCTTCAAATTGCAGGATTTTGAAAAATCGCTTCAATTTTATGAAAATGTTATCGCTCTTGACCCTAAAGATGCCATGAGCTATTACAATATAGGCTGTGTTCATTTTTCGATAAAAAATTATGAAAAAGCCGAGGAAAACTGGAAAAAGGCGATTGACATTGAAAAATTAAGAAAAAAAGAGGAAGAAAAAGAAAAATCGCCTCGGGACGAGCTGAAGATGGCCTTGACCGTCCAAGTCAGGCCTATCTCCTTTGAGGCTCATAAATCTTTGGCTTTGCTCTATCTTCAACAGGGATTAAAAGAAAAGGCTCTTGAAGAATTCGAGAGAGCGAATGAAATCGAGCCTGATGACCCTGAACCCTACTTTGAAATTGGAAAAATCTACTATGAACTGAAGGAAACAGCAAAAGCAAAGTTCTATTTCGACCGCTATCTCTACCTGGGCGGAAAAGAGGAGAAAGTTAAAGAAATCCTTAAATCTAAAGAAAAGGCTCAGAAGATAACTGAGAAAAAAAGGACTTTATGAACGAGTATGTTTTCTTTCCCTGATATGAAACGATAAAATATCGCCTCTTTAAAATTCAAGGATTTTAAATACTAAGGGGTGAGCTCTTATTTTTTGTGCCTCAGCTTTTAGCCCACCCCTCTACTTCTTTTGTCCTCTGCCACTCTTCCGTTTTTAGAAGATAGGCAGGGGTTAAAAATTGAGAGCAGATTTTACTTCTTTTTCAGAATATCTTTGACCGCGATGCGTATAACTTCGGGGCGCATTACGGTGGCTAAGGCGGAGTAGGTGCAGGTTTGGTAAAAAGGAAAAGCTGTTGTTTGATTAAATTCATCCGGCGCACAAACTGGGCCGCCAGCCAGGAATATAAACTTGTCTGTGGCTATGTTCGGAACAGTCCATTTTGCAGTGAAGGCAACCGTCCTTTTCTCACCTGGGGCTAAGTTAGTTGTGAGGGCTTGGCTGGTATCCCAAAGCAGGTTGGAGACATGATAAGGAGTGGCTTTGAAGACTTGGAGAAAGGCTTTAAAATAGGCTCCATTAACGCAGCCGTAGGCTGATGTCGAAGTGTTTTCGATTTCGATTGAAAAGCTGAGGATATCGCCAATTCTGAATGAAGCCGGCGTGACGGTTATTTTGTTGACTTTAACCGGTGACATGCCTTGGGCCATAGCTAACCCGGTTACAAAAGAGAGTAGAGCGGCTATGGTCAAAAGCTTCTTAAACATCCTAACCTCCTTCTAGAAATTTCTTGCTGGAATTTCCTTTGGCCGGAATTGATAACTTTCGGCCTCTCTTCTATCCATCACCTCCTTTCTTTTTTTTCAGTGCTTTTGAACTCATTCATCTTTCAAATAATTTTTAAATCATTCGCCGCATCGACGATAAGAATATCATGAATATCTTTTTGGTGAAGGTCATGGTTTTCTCTTATCTTAGCCCTAGCTTCATCCGCTGACACACTGGGCAAATATATGCCAAGTGCTTGTCCATGTCAATAGAATGGAAGGAATGGAAAACATCCTAAATTCCGTGATAATAATAAAATTTTGGCGAGGGGTCCTGTCACGGCATGCTCCCCGTCCGTCCTCGCTGCACCCATTCCCCGTGGGGCCCTTGGAGGGGGAACCGCTTCGCGTTCCCCCTTCCAACGCTTCGCTGCCTCCCCTTCTCGGACAGCTGAAGGTGTCCTGCGACCAAAGGGGCATACCCCCTTGGAATCCCCACGGCTTCGGGAGCGAAGCCATTCCCCTGCAGCTGCGGGCGTTGCGGGGAGCACGCCGTGCCACCCCGTTGTCAATCATTGGCTCTCACGGAATTTAGGATGCTTCTGAAGGAATGGGAAATGAATATAATAAACTAAGAGGTGAATTGTCTTTTTTATCTCAAGCTCAGCCTTTTCATCAGCATCGTGGCATAAGACCCACGGGGAAGGAAGAAGGAAAGAGTCATCTTCTTCTTTCCCTCGTGGAGCTCGTCCTTTGTTTTATCGCTGATTTGAATCTCGTCCGGGATTATGGCGGCCTTCCTCATAAAGGATTTGAAATAAGCCTTGGTTAGAATTTCTGTTCGGAATGAGCTTATTTTAAGATTTTTTTCTTGCAATATCTCTTGATGAAGAAAGCGCATCGAATCATCAGGAAAATCTATTTTTGCTGAAGAAGTGGGTATCTCAAGGCTTTTCAGGTAATAAAGAGACTTGTCATCGAGCCTTCTCCAGAAAAGATAGCTTCCCTCGCTGCCCTTTATTTCTTCAAGCTCATCGACCTTTTGTCTTATCAATCTCCTCAAAAGCTCATTCCACAGATGAGATTGGAAGGAAGAATAAAGCATGGAGATTTCTTCCTCAGAAATCAGATGAAGCGCCCTGGCAAATTCCTCGGGATTATCTTTCAAGAATCTGAATATTCTCTTCTCGGCAGGGTTTTTGGCCAGGCTCAGGCAAGTCTTCCAATCTCTCCAGTTTTCGAGCAAAGCCTCTTTTCTTTCCCTTTCTTTTTTCTTCATGTTGGGGTAGATGGATGTTAGATAAACCTGGAGAGCGCCGTTCCAGTGTCCCTTGAGAATCTTCTCAGCGAAGAAACCTCTTTCAGGGCTAAAGCTTCTGAATCTCTGATCGTCGAAGAAATTCGGGAATCCGAATTCCTTTGCCTCTTCGATGTTTCTCTCGATAGGCTCAAAATCCGCAAGATTTCTGGCTGTAACCGTAAAGAAATTTCCTCTGATCAGGTCTGGGCTCATGCGGCGTTCCATGAATCCTTGTGATTCTAAAGAGAAGTCTTTTCCCCGCTTGCTGTAGTCCTTTTTATCCCTGATGGTGATGAATTGAGAGGTTAGCCCATGTTTGTCTTTTTTTCCGCCGTAGGAAAATTTTCTGAAAGGAATGTTGAGAGTGCGGGACAAAGAATAAATGAGGTCGAGAGTCGTCCAGTTGCTTTTCTGGAGAAGATAAACTCTGTAGCCTCCTCTTTTGCTGAGAGGAAGGTCTGCTTTTTCCTCGACGATGAAGTCTTCGGGGAGATACTTAATCATAGCTTGATTATGGCAGAATGCAGGGAAAAAGTCAGGAAGATAAGCGTCTTTTTTCCATGGTGAAAAGCCTCGTTATGGATCAGGCTGGGTGCCTCGAAGACACGCCGCCTTCCATACAGTCTTCTCGACACCCAGCCTGATCCTTTTCGTACCACGGATTTGCGGATGCTTCAATCAGGAATATGTCAAATTTCAAGATATAAGCCGCATGGAAAACGATCGTTCGTATAATAAATATGAAGCCTTGCAGATTTGTTGCTTTATTTGGATTAGAAGACTTTCTTTTATTTTCACTTTTCCTTGATGAGGACAAGGTCCCAAGCGGGAAGGCTGATTTTCAGGCTCTTTGTCACAGGCTTCTCGCTCAAGATGTCAATTCCACTCTGGTAAGGGTAAATGAATTCCTTTGGCTGAGACGAAAAATTGAAATAGCAATGAACAGCTCTGCCGCTGTTCAAGATTCCATGCTTGACTTTGACCGAGCCAGGCAGTTCGCTGTCAGCTGAAGGCACACCAGCCATTTTCAATGTCTCCAGCATGATTTTTTCCTGGAGCCTGTCTGAAAGAATTGTTCCCTGATAGGTTAAAGTGCCTTTGCCATAATTATTCATGGTGATGGCCGGATATTTGCCGAGGACAGGATGGTCGTAATAGGCCAGGGATCTTGCTTTTTCAGGGATAAGGTATTCGGCCCAGACAGAGACTTTATTCTCCGCTCCAACAGCATAGGGATCATCCCTGAGACAGAGAGGAGTCTTGAGGTTTGTGAATTCCTGGTAGTAAAAGCCGGCAGCCTCGCGCAGGGGTCCTGGAGCAAGCGACCAGCGGACGGTCGAGTGCTCGTTCGAAAATCCGCTCTTGAAGGTCATTAAGATATGTCCGCCGTTCTTGACATAAGCGGCGAGCCGGTTGAGCAATTCGTCGCTGGCCACATAGAGCGGCGGAACGATGATCAGCTTATATTCGGAGAAATTCTGGCTTTGAGGGAAAACAAAGTCTGTCTCCACATGGAGGTTGTAGAGCGTTTTGTAGAGCTGGTTCAAAACGGTCATGTAGTTTATCTCTCTGTGAAAGGGCATGAAGCTCAAGCCGTGGAATGAATCCAGGCTGTGGAGAATGGCGACTCTATTCCTTTTCTCGAGGTTGACTAATTCAGGCCCCAATCTCTTCAGCTCATGGGCGATTTGGGTGACCTCTTCATAGACCCTGTTTGGCTCAAGGTCATGGCCAAGAACGCCCTTCCAATAGGTCTCCTGACCGTAGTGAAGGGAATGCCAGTGCCAGTAGGAGACGAGGCTGGCGCCGCTGGCGATGTTGGCATAGACCGCAAGCCTGAGCTGTCCTGGGTAGGGGGGAAACTGCCATTGAGAGTCCCAGCCTGTTGTCTGCGCCGTCGTTTCCGTCACCAGATAGTTGCCTTGCTTGAGCGAGCGGTTGATGTCGCCGCAGAAGGCGATGAACTCGCCGTCCATCTCGTCCTGGAGTCCCATATAGATGTTCACAGCCGGAATATCGAGGAATTTGGCGATCTCGTACTGGTCGACATCGGTCGGGAAGCCGCCGACGAAGTCGTGGCAGATGAACTGGTCCGGCCGCTTCATCTCATTGATGATCGCTGCCTGCCAGCTCAGGAAGTCCGCGGCAATCTTCTGCTGGAATCGTTCCCACTCCAACTTGTAGCCAGGGTTCAGGATGCCGTCACGAGGAGGAAGCTCGTCGAAATCTGCGATGTTCTGGCCCCAATAGTTCAGCCCCCAGGCTTTGTTGAGCTCTGCTGCTGTTTTAAATTTTTTCTTGAGGTAGTCGATGAACTTGAGATAGACATGGCGGTCGGCCGTCCCTGAGGGGTGAGTTTCGTTGTCAATCTGATAGCCGATGACAGCCGGGTGGTCTTTGAAGCGGGAGATGAGTTTGCGGATGATGCGTTCGGCATAGAATCGGTAGGTCGGATGGATCAGGTCCGTCATCTGGCGCAGTCCATAGGCATATCTTTCTCTATTGATTTGTTTAACCTGAATTTCAGGATGCTTCTTGTAGAGCCAGGCAGGAATGGAATAGGTCGGGGTGCCCAAAATGATTTTTATTCCTGCCTTGTTCAGGCGGTCGATGACACGCTCAAGCCAGGCAAAGTCAAATTTGCCGTCCCTCGGCTCCATAACGCCCCATGTCGACTCTCCGATACGAGCCAGGTTTATCCCTGCTTTCTCCATCATCTGCACATCCTGCTCCAGCCTCTCGTAAGGCATGTATTCATGGTAGTAGGAAACGCCGTAGAGGATAGTGTTAAACTTTGGCGTGTCTGCGAGTAAACGAGACGAGGCGAATGAAAAGATTAAAAGCGCAAAAAGGCCTGCACGCTTATTCAAATATTTATTCATGATACGTCCTCCTCTTTTGGGGGATTTTTGAGGACAAAATACTTAATTGAAGTGCAAAAATATATCTCTGCAGAATTAAGTATTATGTCCCCGAAATACGCCCAAAATACGAAATTTTAGGACGATTTCTGCTGCCTCAGCTTACTCTTCCTGAAGCCGTACATGAAGTAAATGGCCATGCCGACTGCGAGCCAGCCGCCGAAGCGTATCCAAGTGACCCAGGGCAACCCGAGGATCAGGTAGATACAGGAAAGAATGCCGAGGATGGGGAGCAAAGGCACAAGCGGTGTCTTAAAGGCGCGCGGCCTTTCTGGGTCGGTTTTGCGGAGGATCAAGATGCCGATGCAGACCAGGATAAAAGCGAACAGAGTCCCGATATTTGTCAGGTCAACCATCTCGTCGATGCTGGTGAACATCGCGGTCACTCCAACGGCGACACCGGTCAGAATCGTGGTCACATGCGGAGTGCGGAATTTGGGATGGACCTTGGCAAAGCTCTTGGGAAGAAGGCCATCGCGGGCCATGGAGAAAAAGATGCGCGGTTGGCCGAGCTGGAAGACGAGCAGCACAGCCGTATGAGCCACGACCGAGCCGAAGGCCACGATTCCCACAAAGAGGTTTCCCCATTTTTGTATGTTTGCATACTGGAGGGCAAGAGTAAGCGGCTCAGCCTGCTGTGTGGCCAGGGTCTGGACGAGTGCCTTGTAGGGGATGATTCCTGTGAAGACAGCTGCCACAACAATATAGATGACGGTGCAGACAATAAGCGAGCCGATGATGCCGACAGGCATATCCCGCTTGGGATTGCGGACTTCTTCAGCCACTGTTGAGACAGCGTCAAAACCGATGTAGGCAAAAAAGACAATTGCCGCGCCGGCCTGGATTCCAGCCCAGCCGTTAGGGGCGAATGGAATCCAGTTCTGCGGCTTGACGTATTTCAGACCCACCAAGATAAAGAATGTAAGAACAACCAGCTTGATGGCCACCATGACGGCGTTCGAGGTTGCACTCTCCCGGATTCCGATGACAAGGATCACTGTCAGCAAAGCCACTATCGAAAAAGCCAGCACATTAAAGACAATGGGTATGCCAAAGATGTGCGGCGCTCTTTCAAACAGGCCGGGAATTTTTGCCGCAGTTCGGTAATCAGTGGAGAGCCAATCTGGCACTTTGATTCCAAATCCTGAGACGAAGGTCTTGAAGTAGTTTGCCCAGCTGATAGCCACAGCCACGTTTCCCACCGCATACTCGATGATCAAGTCCCAGCCGATGATCCAGGCCACGAGCTCTCCGAGAGTGCCGTAGGAATAGGTGTAAGCGCTTCCGGAGATGGGAACCATGGCTGCAAACTCAGCATAGCAGAGAGCCGCGAAGCCGCAGGCGATTCCGGTGATGACAAAGGAAAGAATAAGAGCCGGCCCTGCTCCAGGCCGGACAAAGTCTCCGGCAGCCGCCGTTCCAATGGTGGCGAAGATACCGGCACCAATGATGGCTCCGATGCCGAGCATGACCACATGGAAAGGGCCCAGAACTCGTTTGAGCCTGTGCTCTGTGACCTCGCCTTCTTTTAAGATTGCATCCAGGCTCTTAGTTCTGAAAAGTTGTTTCAGCATCAAACACCACTAGAAATAATATGAATTGCCATCCCAATTATTTTGGCGACACAATACTCAATTTTCTGAGGTCAATAGCAGCATCTCTGCAATTTTTGCAATTTCATCACATTATTTTTAATATGAGTTGCCATAATAAAGAGAGCCTGGACCAAAGTCAAGATTATGGCAATTAGCTTGTGTGGCTAAAAGCTGAATATTTTCTCTGTCTTAAGGAAAGATTCGCCTGCTCATTGAGTGCTGGAGCCGTCTTATTGAACCTTAAGAAATTGCGTGTTGCGGCATTTAGGGCAAGCGGGAAGCGGTTGATCAGGTTTGATAATCTTTATTATTGTTCCGCATCGCGTGCATTTATAAATTCCGGCACCTGGCTTTTGGCCTGTATTATGCATTTTTTATCTCCTTCCTTGCTATGATAACGAATAATGTTCTATTTTAGCTGACTTTATTTGATAAGAAAAGCGTTTGTTGAGCGCTTCGTTTCTTTCAGCCTAACATGTCTCATGATTCTTTCGGACAATTAATTCAAATGTATTAAATAAAATATCTTCGAGGTTGTCTCGACCTTGAACGAATTCACCATCATCCTCGAAGATAGAAACATCGATTCCTCTTTCTCCATCATCAAGCGTTTATTCTTGCCTGAGAAGCCATCGGCCTTCATCCGAATTTGAAATTCCGTGAATGCTTTAGCTTGAAAGACCCTGCTATCTGCTGACTCCTAAAAGACTACATAAGCCGGATGTAAACAAGCTGACAGTGGAACTAAACTTTATTGCCGGAAATCCCGTCTAACAGATTAAGGAGAGTAGCCATAGAATATATAATAGAGACATCAGATAGGGCAAGGCTTAAGTTTAGGATGGATGAAGAGAGCATAATCCAACGGTGTCAGGAGGGCGACCTGATGGCCTACAGGGTTATCTATGAGCGTTATGAGCAGCCGCTTCTTCGCACAGCTCTGCGCATCTTAGGCCAGAAGCAGGACGCCGAAGATGCTGTCCAGGAGGCATTCCTGAAGATTTTTCGCGGCATCAACAACTACAGAAGAGGCTCAAAGTTCAGCACCTATCTTTTCCGTATCCTGCTGAACTCCTGCTTCGATATCCTGAGGAAGAGAGGCCGCGCTGAGTTCAAGGACATGGAAACAGAGGATTTGCCCTTTTATCCGCGGCACGAAAGTTCCTTTAATATCGAGCGCGCCATCGATTCCCTCCCGCAGCAGATGAGAATCTGCTTTGTGCTGTTTGCCGTGGAGGAGTTTGAACTGGAAGAGATTGCTCAAGTCCTGAACAAGAGCCTGGGCACGGTCAAAGCCGCGGTCCACCGGGCCAAGGCCAAACTGCGCTTCTTGCTCTCCGATTCTAGGATGGAGGTGAAAGCATGAGCTGCAAGAAATTCGAAAAATATGAGCGCGGTCAAATGACCTTCGCCGAGTTCGAACTCCATGCCTTGGAATGCATCATTTGCCAGGAAAAGATGCACCTCGACGAGCGGCTGATGTCCATGGCAAAATCCTTGGCCGAGAAGCCGATTCATGCCCCGCAGCTCTGGAGCCAGATTGAAGAAAGCCTGCGACGAGAGAATGAGAAATCGCAAGCAAAGATTGTCGAGCCTGCAACTCGCCCGGGCAGCCTCCGCCCATTTCGCTTCAGGCTTTTGCCTCTTATCCCGGTGGCTGCTGCGCTCCTTGTGGCTACAGGGCTTGGAATTTATTTCAGCTTTAAAGCCCTGTCCCATCCCCCTTCCTCAGGGTTGCTGGCCCGAGAGGCTCTGGCAAAGGTTGAGAAGAAGGAGCGCGATTACGTAGAGGCTATCGAGCATCTCGAACAAAAGGCTCTTCCCAAGATGGCCAGCCTTGACCTGGAGATGATGCTCCTCTACAGAGAAAAGCTGGAGACCATCGACGCCCAGATTGAGCGCTGCCAAGAAGCGCTTGCCGCAAATCCGGCTAACGCCCACATCCGGCGCTACTTACTGGCTGCGCTCCAGGACAAGAAAGCGGCTCTGGCCGATT
>Ga0315307_1001626_pt1 | contig 10080 bp, 9 predicted proteins | sample TDP2_MG_FD_203079 | JGI IMG/M metagenome (GOLD analysis project Ga0315307, IMG submission 203079) | Freshwater sediment microbial communities from Lake Towuti, South Sulawesi, Indonesia - TDP2 | ecosystem: Environmental > Aquatic > Freshwater > Lake > Sediment | place: Indonesia: South Sulawesi... | reverse complement strand
TGACCATCAGCTTCTGCTTGACCCTCGCCTCGGAGATGCCCAGACCTTTAGCGAGCTTCTTGGTGTTCCCATACTTCGCGTCATCTATCCTCATCAAAGTCTGAAGAGCCTCCGCCTCCTCCTCAGGGTCGAGGCTCTGCCTCTGAATGTTCTCCGAGAGAGACACAAGCAACGCTTCACTGTCACCCATCTCCCTCACGAGAGCCGACACACTCTTCAGCCCCGCAGCCTTTGCCGCCGCTAGCCGCCGAGACCCCACAACCACCTCATACTTTCCCTTAACAGGCCTAACCACCAGAGGCTGCAGCAACCCCTCCGACTCTATCGATGCCTTCAGGTCCGTTACATCCCCCACCTCTCTACGAGCGTTGTAGTCCCCGACCGAAAGCCCACTCGTTCGAAGCTGCACTATCTTCATAGACACTTCTCAATCACTTTTTGAATGTATCCAAGATCACGCTGAGAAAGAATTTATACTTTTTGAGCACTACGGGTGCTCGTGGTGCTCGATCCGTCTCCAGACCCCAGTTCAGGCACACCTGCGCAAGGTTAATCTACATGCCGGAGCCCCTCCTGAGCCTAGAGCCCCCGTAGCTCAGACACCCACCGAACGAAGATCGAGGGTGGAGAACTGGTTAGAGCGACGGTGATCGACCGATCAACCGATCGATCGTCGAGCCTTGTAAGTCCACCCAAGACAGCCGCTGATCCCGGGTTCGAATGTGGCGGAGCGCCACAGAAAGTCCCGGCGGGGGCTCATCGGGCCACAAAGGGAAAAGGAGGGAGGAGGGGAGTTATTGTTTGGTTGCTTTGGCTAGTCTTTGTTGTTTGCGCTTTATCGTGAATCCTATGTCTTTATGGAACGTTGGTAGGCTGCATATGCGTATGTAGATGGAGTAGCAGTTTTTGTTGGCTCTGTATGCTTTCCTTGTGCGGGGGCAGTGTATGATCGTGCCTTTCTTCATGCCGATATGTGGCCCCGTTGTGTCGATGTCGAAGTGTCTCTTGAGCAGTCCTTTGACGTAGATGAGTAACTCCCGGTCAGTGTTGAATGCTTCCAGTTGCCGTCTACGTATGCAGCCTTCGCCATCGAAGAAGGCTCTGAGGAAGGCGGCGGCGCAGTCTTTGCTGTGTTCGATCGATCGATTTACCCACAGCCGTTGGGGCAGCGCCAGCCTCCGCGGGCAATCCTACCCGAAACCAAGGTTGGAGACCAGACCACCCCGCATCTCTTACACTCGAACAAGGCTCGTTTATGACCAAGAATCACAACGATCTTGGGGTTGTAGTTCCTCATCTCCTTCGATCGATCCGATCGACTCATCAGATATTTCTATAGGAAGTCAACGGGCTGGAATCTACCTTCAGCGAGGTTGATTGAGAAATAGGCTATACCGAAGCCTGCGATTACTCCATCTACCGTCGATCGATACGGTACGTTCAAGAGTCCTTTGTGTCTTGCATAAATGATGAAGAGGAACAGGAAGCCCACCGGGAGAAACAACCACGCATGCATGGGATCGGATGGAGATCTGAGAATCCCAAACCGCACTACGAGAGCAATTGCAGCCCCTGCAAGAAATCCCCTTACGGAGGCCATGCGTGACCCAGATCTTGAGTAGATCGGTCCCAAATAACCATTGTCTCGATATCCTTTTGTCGTCGATCGATAAAACACGCCTCGGGTGGTATCCGGATCGAAAGATCGGGACCCCCACGAACACAGCCAGCCTGGCCGATCGAACGAACCAATTTTATATTCGGTTTCCAGGCCTGACGTCCTCCATCGATCAATCTAATAGAATTAAGGGCTTCCGTCTGGGGAATCGATCGATCGCTGGGTCCCTGTGGTCATCGCCGTCACGCTGGCACTGCATCCAGGGCCCCCTCTTTCTTGATCTAGATACTTGGCTAGGCATGCCTTCGCCATCGGACAACACTTTTAACTCTATTTTGCATACCATTTGGAGAGGTATGGAACTTTCGATCGATTCTGGGTCGAAGGTGTAGGCATGAGCAAAGAGGAGAGGATATGTCCCAGGTGCGGGAAGACGATGGCTCTGGTGGCAGCCGGCTGGTACTGCCTGAGGGATGACGTGCTCATCGATCCGGTGACCGGCAAGCTCGCTGAGGTGGTCAAGCCGAAGCCGGTTGAGGCCAGGCCGCCCGAGATCCTCGATCGATTGTTTGAAAGATTGGCGAAGCTCTTCCGACGAATGCCCATAATACTGATAGAACCGCCAGACTTGCGTTTGGCCTTAGTGGTCTCATACGGCTTGGCGGCGGGGGCTGCTCTCGAAGAGCTGATACTCACGCAACCACCGGTTATCGTGAAAGATCCGTGGCCTCCAGTCTTGATGGGCATGGCTTCGGGGTTGGCCTTTTTGGCTCCGATTCTTTTCGTAGCCAAGGGAGGTTCTGAGATTTGTCTCGGTGTTACGTGTTTCTATGTCGGATCTGCTATTGTCCAGACGGTCTATGCGTCCGTGACAGGGGGCCCGCCGTGGTTCCTTCGAGCTCTTCCGTGGACCGTCCTGGTAGCCGTAATAAGCGTTCTTGGCGTTTTTCATTGGCGCAAACGTCTAAAGCATGAATCGAGAAGCGAGAATATCCCACCAGCTTAGGACGGAGAAGGTCAAGAACTGACATGAAGCTCTTCCGCGGAGCAATCCAGATGCACAGGCTACGGAGAGACCTCTCATCGATTCTATCGATCGATCTCTATCGAGAGTAGGTTTAAATAGGTATTTACGTGAAAACACGTTAAAATTGAATGATATTAGATAGATTTGCGAGATCCATTCCGGGAGATACCTACAAAAAGAAACTGTGCTATTGGAATATAGTTCAGTTTATATCTTATTGGGTATGTTTCATCGTGTTTTCACCATTTCAGGCAAAAACCATCATGTGGTCGGTGTACATGATTACAACAGAGTTTTTTACGAATGACGGTCACATCTACGGAGATATTGTGTATATATTTACGGGGATGGAGATAAGAGGAATCGTATGGATATTTTCCATATTCGCTATGATTGTGCTTTCATACCTTTGGGCATTCCGTAAGAATAAAGTAGCTAAGTTTTTTAGGACAGGAAGTTACATAGTTACTTTGACATCGTACATAATTTGGACCCTTTTCTTCACGTGGGGCTTCCCCTCGGGTCCTCGCTATGATTATGCTGGATGGGCAAGCCGCATAGTGGCGTATCGCTATAATCCGTTGGTAATTCTGATGGCCATTATATCCTTGTCTGCCATGTGGTTCGGCGTTATAATAAGCAACGGTTATCTGATATACAAAGGGTGGAGGGAGGAATCGATCGATCAGGAAAAGCTTCTCTGAGGATCAGCCTTTCCTTTGGTGACGAAAGCAATGCAGATGGCTGGTAAAGAGGGGAAGCTGGAGGAGCTTGACAAACTCGATCGATCGAGCCGTCAAGCGTAGAGTCTCCTTCGCCCCGCAGCCAAGGCTGCTACTGTTTATAGGTCACTGTTCTGAAGCGTGGTTTGGGTGACCGGCTTTTGGCTGTGTATAGTGATGAGAGAAGTTTCCGAACTCGGGGTGAGAACGATGTAGTTGATCTCACGGACACGGTGAATGACGTGCTCAAGCATTCGGGCCTCCGAGAGGGTTTGGTGAACATCTTCGTGCCCGGCTCCACGGGAGCCGTCACCACCATAGAATATGAACCGGGCCTGATGAAGGACCTCCCGGCTGCGTTGGAAAGGTTTGCCCCCAGAGACGCGAAGTATGAGCACCATCTGACTTGGGGTGACTACAACGGCCACTCCCATGTGAGAGCAGCGGTCGTGGGGCCCAGCCTCACCGTTCCCTTCTCGCAGGGGCGAGCCGTGCTGGGCACCTGGCAGCAGGTGGTTTTCATCGAGATGGATGTGCGTTCCAGAGGCAGAAGAATCTTGTTGACAGCAATTGGAGAATAGTGCAACTGTCGTCCACGGGTCAGGCTCAGAACCCCACTCTTTGGTGAAGAGACAACGGCTAGATTCTGGGTTGAACGACAGCCTCAGACTGAGTGGAGAGAAGGACGATGTCTTGCGAAAACTTACTGGGCTGAAGTCGCCCGCCCGTCGAGAAGAACCGAGAATCTCAGCTTTTCTTGAAGTAAGAAGGCTAAAGCAAGAGTTCGCTTGGGCTGGGAGAGATGTTCGCTGAACTCGCGGTGGTAGTGATCTTCATACTAATCGCTGGTCTCTGTGGTGTACTGTGGGCTCGCAGCGCCAGAAAGAAGGCATGGACGGGCCTTCTGAAGGCTGACTCTAGTGAAGCGGGTGTGACGACCTATCTGTGTCCAGTCTGCGGTTTAAGGGTGTTGAGGAGCGAATGGAGTTTCCGTTCAATGACGTGTCTCGGCTGCGCCCAGCAAAAGCAAGACCTGTCTCACGGCGAGGGGGACGCTTAGTTCAGCGACATCAGCTGAGACAGCCGATGATCAACTGGTGTTTGTCCCTGCGCGGGTCAATGAAAGGTGAGTTCTTTCCCGGCTGTGGGTAGTGAAACCCTACCTAGCCCAACCAGTTTCTTGAAGAGTTCAGGGTGCTCGGTGTGTACGGGGATTACCTTCTTCGGCCGGATGCGTTTGATCATCTCGATGATTTCTTGGCAGGATGCGTGGCCTGAAGCGTGAAGCTGATGGAACTTGAGTTTGAAGTGATCTATCCAGTTTTGTGTCACCTTGGCCTCGATGTCTTCCTCAGAGAAAGGCTCGCTCATCGAGTGGATGAAGGTGCTTCCCGGCAGGGGCTTGATGTCTATGAGCTCTGTGAACTGATTGAAAGAGAGCGAGAGGAGCGTCTCAGCCTGTCGCTTGTGAACCCATTCCGCTGTCACCATTCTGTTTAGGAAGCCCTGTTCCCACCTGTAATAGTCTCTGTCATCGTATGTTCCACTCCTCTTTCTCCTGAAGTAGACTCTGATTTGAGGGTCTTTGGCTGGGTCGGGAACATCCACTTTGTCCATAATCTCGTGGAAGAGGTATGCGGTCTTGGGGTGGATGACGAACAGCCTTCCGGTATCTTTCGCGACTCGATAGAAAGTTTTGAAGCGGTCGATGTCTCTGCTGTAGCATACCATCACGACCAGCTTTCTGCTTTGTTCAACTGTCCTTGTCCCCAGCTTCAGCACCTGTTCTTCGGAGTAGAGTTTCCTCTTCTCCTCCGGGGCGACCCTTGTACCCTCGGTAATCATGATGCTGGGCTTCTCCTCTGCGGCCCTCTCAAGGAAGTCATCGGTCATCTGGCTCATGGCTCCGTGTCGCCTGAGGTCACCAGTGTAGACGAGGCTGCCTTCGGGGTAGGTGGCGACAAAGCCGTAGGCGCCGGGGATGCTGTGGTCTACGTGCACGGGCTCGACTGTGAGATCGCCGGTCTTCACAGGGGTGCCTGATTTGAATGTGCGGTAGTCGTGCTGCCCGTAGTTTGTGAGGGAATTCGTCTCCTCCTCCACTTTCATAAACGTCTTCGTTCCGTGACCGCAGAACACAGGTATACTGGGATCGATGAAGTAGATGTGCGCCATGTGGTCGAAGTGAGCATGGGAGAGGAAGACGGCGTCGATCTGAGGCTTGACATAGTTCAAGTCTGTTCTGACAAGCATCTGCTTCGAGTATAGGCCTCCTATCTTTGGGAGCAGGCCGAACTCGAAGTAGTCTTGACAACCATTCAGTTTCCTCGGAGCGAGCCACTCGGCAAAGTAGCCCTCACCCATCTTGAAGGGCTGCCCGAAGTCGAAGAGCACTCGAGTTTTGTTCTCCTCTATGAGGATCTTGTTGCCGCCTATCTCTTTGACGCCGCCATAGAGTGTGAGCTTCACCGTATGTCTCCGCAGCCGAATGTCAATCCCCTTGAATTAAGTTTACTCGGATCAATCAGGCCTCACTAAGAGGAGCCTCTCGGAGTTTTCTACTTGGTAGAGATTGCTTTTCGAAGAGCTTGAACCAGCGGTATGCTCACTACGGCCCCTGAAAGGACCTGTAATAGGTTGAATGGAACTTCAACGGAAGCCGCAGGAACCCCCCCGAAAAAGAGTGTTTCAACTACGAAGTACCCGGCAACCATCGCCGTCGCACCTGCAGCCCAACCGAGCAAATCTCTCCGCACGCTCCTCTCAGAAGCCAGGTAGCCGGCAAGAAAACCTTCAGCTCCTTTGATGAACAAGGTGAAGGGAGCGAAAACGGGGTAGCCAACGAGATCCGCTAAGGCAGACCCGAATCCCCCAGCGAACGCCCCCACCCTACCTCCGAAGAGGAACGCAAAAAGAAAAATAGCTATATCCCCGAAGTTCAGATAGCCCGTGGTCGCCGGGATCGGGACCCGTACTACGACCGTGAGAGCCATGACCGCCGCCGCCGACAAAGCGTAAAGCGCTACCATGACGCTTCGACTTCTTCTAGCTAGGGGCTGTCCCATAGTCCATCGCCTCGGCCTTGACTACATGTACGAGCATGGAGTTGAGAGCGCCGGTTATAGAGTTATGCCCATATATGGGTAAATCGATGTAGGAGTCTTGTTCTTCGAGTCGATGTCTCTTCACCGATCAAAGTCTTCATGGAGCATACATAGGAATGAAGCTTTGAATGTTCGATCAGTTGGTGATCGCGTCGGCCCCTCTTCCAAACGAATGCGGGAAAACGAACGAGGATCGACGCATGATGCATCCATATATAGACCAAGACCTGCCATTAGCGTTGAGACGCGTAGGCCCGTGAGATCTTCGCAGCCCGCAGTCGGCCGGAGTGTTTGGCGAGCATCCTTCGACATGCAGCTTGAGTGCACCGGATGTGGAAGTGTTTTTCCGGTCGACGAACCATACCAGTTCTGCCCCAGATGCAGAGACGTATTGCTTGTTTCATACGACTATGACGCGCTGTCATCCCACCTCAGCAGAAAAGTGTTGCAGAGCAGGCCTCCGGGGGTTTGGAAGTACTTCGAGCTACTTCCCATAAATAGAGCACAGCACATCATCTCCCTAGGTGAAGGAGGTACAGAGCTGCGTAGGTGCACCAGGCTTGCACAGAAACTGGGGGTCAGGGATCTATACGTTAAGGATGAAACCACGAACCCTACCGGCGTCTTTCTCGACCGCGGCACCACGGTTGATGTTTCCAAGGCTGTAGAGCTGGGGTTTACATATCTCGAGTGTGTCAGCTCGGGTAGCGAAGGAGCCTCCGTCGCGGCCTACGCCGCTAGGGCGAACCTGCGCTGCTCGGTCCTTCTACCTGCTGGCGACTTAGGAAAGATCGACCTATTCAAGATCTACCAGATGGTGGCCTACGGCGCCAAGATAGAGGTGGAGAAGAAAGACGCACAGAAGGCAGAGGCATTGCAACCGCGCGGTGCCGAGTATCGCGTTTCTCTCATCAGCCCGTTCTTTGTGGAGGGAGAGAAGACAACTAGCTACGAAATTATTGAGCAACTCGGCTGGAAACCTCCGGACCGGATCATGGTGCCGATGGGCAACGGAACGAACCTGTCCATGATCTGGAAAGGGATCAAGGAGATGCAACAAACAAGATTGATCGAGGAAACTGGCACGATGATGACCGGGGTGCAGGTGTCTGAATGTGCTCCCATCGTCAAAGCATTACGCAGGGGAGGAAAGATGCCTAGCCCAGGTCTCAGAGCAGAGACCATAGCCCCTGATCTAGCCATGACTAGGCCGCTGCACGGAGCCCTCGCCATCCAGTCTATCAGGGAGTCCAGAGGTGGAGGGGTGGTGGTTTCAACTGACGACATACTAGAAGCTACCGGCCTCCTAGCGAAGACAGAAGGCATCTTCGCTGAGCCCGCGGCTGCCTCCACGATCGCCGCTTTGAAGAAGCTCCTTGAGACCGGTGACATGAGGCGGAATGAAGCCGTAGTCTGTGTGATCACTGGCCGCGGCATCAAAGATGCATCCACGATCCGTAGGCTCGTGGAGAGGGTGAAGAACATCGATCAAATCTTGGCGGGAAGCGCGCCGCGAGAATCTTTCGACAAACTAGGCCGAACGAAGCTCAAGATGCTTCAGCTGATCTCAAGGGAAGAATCATACGGCTATGATCTGGCGGATGAACTGAGAAAACAGCACGGGATTCAGATCGATGTCTCCAGCGTCTATCAACACCTCTTGGAGTTGGAGAGGATGGGGTTGATTAGGGGAACCAAGGTGAAGAGCATGCTCGGAAGACCAAAGCGAAAGTACTACGGAATCACAGCATTAGGAAGAGAACTGATGAACTCGCCATGAGTGAATCAGGGACGCGTCTTGAAACTAGTGGTGTAGGCTCACGCTCTGGTCGATCCATCTCCACCACGCTCGAAATCACCCCAGCCCAAATGGGCGAACCCGTCGAAGGCATCCGCCGTCCATACAGCACCTCATATTTCTTAATGGTAGCGATAATATCTAGTATTCACGCTTGGTCATGGAGCTTCTGGAACATTTGATGGAGTTGACAGCCAATGAAGAAACACGAAAAGATCATAGTTGTAACCGACGGCGCCTCCCGGGGCAACCCAGGGCCGGCCGCCATAGCCTTTGGGCTGTACAACGAAGTTGGAGATCTGATCCATGAGGAGGCTGACTATATCGGAAACGCCACGAACAACGAGGCAGAATACATAGCACTGATTCGAGCCTTGGACAGGTGCAGAGAGTACTTGAGACAGGAAGTTGAGCATTACACGGACAGCCAGCTTGTCGTGAATCAGCTTGAGGGAAGATGGGCGGTCAAGGCGAGAAACCTGAAACCTCTCATAAAGCAGATATCCGAGATGAAGCGGCGGTTCAAATCAATGATACACAAGCAGCTGCCCAGAACAAACGTAATGATACGTCGAATAGACAGCCTAGTGAACGAGAAGCTTGATCGAATGGGGTATCCGCGGGGATGACCGACTGGACAAGGAAGCTCGGCAAATGGAGATCACTCGCATCATGGCTCATTCTCTAAAGTGATCGATCGTCAATCGAGTGAACGCTCGTATGTCCTTGTTGAAGCCACCTCGCGTTGAACTCATCGGTCGATTCGAGGCGTCGAATTTTCTCCAATTCGCGTATAGATTATTAGGGCCGATTAACAAGTTAGATGGCATGGAGAAGGCAAGGGTGGTAGCGCTTGCTTTGGGAGCGGCGTGGTGGCTTGTACTGATCCTTCTCCAAGTGGGTGCAGAGCTCCCGCTCTTGTTGCTTGGCGTCTTCACAATATTGTTTGTCTACCTCTGGATCACGACTCCAAAGGCACAGAAACCACGCTACATAACTCCTGACGAGATCAAGGTTACGATAATATGTTCGAACTGCGGCACCGCCTACGACGAATCCAACGAGATCTGCCCGAACTGTGGCTCGCCGCCTTAAATTGAGAAAAGATCCAGTCGATTCTACATCGATTTGGATTTGAGAGGGCTGAACCAAGATGCAGGCACACATGTCTGTGGGCTTACGCTGAATCCATTTCTCTGAAAATCCAGCTTGATTGGAGTAGCGTGGTTGTGGTTGGAGATCTGGTAGAAGCCAAGAGCCTTCTTGATGTCATTCAGTAACACATGTGAATCGGTCAGCGCGTTCAACCATGCTCGGCCGAGCAGCTCAACCTTAACAACGAGGCAGACCGCGTTCTCGTACATGGCTTGATAGGCTCCTTGTGTCTCCTTGTCTACGGCGCTCATGTCGTCCAACGTAACTTCTCTGGGATGGCTGTGGTACCAGCCAACAATCCCTACATCCCCCGAAGGAAACTGTTGAGGTATGTACTCGGAGATGCACACCTGCATCAACTCACATCTCAGCGCCACCCTTCGCCTCATTCTAACAGCAAGCCCCTCCTTCTCCTCCCCGGGGAAAAAGTCCCTGATGCTGATGGTTCTCTGCCTTCCCTTTCGCTTTTCTGCTCCGAGGAGGAGGCCTGCGGTCTCCTTGATTCCCGAGCCTAGAACGCAGCTCAGTCCATCCGTTCTTGTAGCGTACCTGTTGACCTGTGCCTCTTCCAGACACTCTCCTAGGATGCGCTGGACAAACCGCTGCAAAGCATCGTAGTCGAAGCTTACCCTCAGAGAGCGAAACAGCGACATTAG
>Ga0315307_1001624_pt1 | contig 10085 bp, 11 predicted proteins | sample TDP2_MG_FD_203079 | JGI IMG/M metagenome (GOLD analysis project Ga0315307, IMG submission 203079) | Freshwater sediment microbial communities from Lake Towuti, South Sulawesi, Indonesia - TDP2 | ecosystem: Environmental > Aquatic > Freshwater > Lake > Sediment | place: Indonesia: South Sulawesi... | reverse complement strand
TGTCTTCCGAGTGTCTAGAATCTTTGTCTTTGTTCCCTGCGCAGCACGGACGAACTCCCTGGTGGCAGTGGCAATCCCGGACATCCTCTGCAGAAAATTCAGTGCTGTCCTCTCTCCCTTGAGGATGGAAATCGAAGAGCCCTCAAGCACGGCCAGTCTTTCGCCTTTTTTAAATGCCCGGCCGTCTTCCATAATTTTCTTAAATCGAACTTTCTGGTCTATTTTCTGGAAGACGCGCTTCGCCACCTCAATTCCAGCCAGCACTCCTTGCTGTTTGGCCAAAATTATTGCCTTAGAGCTTGAATCTGGAGGAATGACGCTTTCTGAAGTGATATCTCCCTGAGGCATGTCTTCCTTTAAAGCAGCTTCGATGATGGAATCGACCTCGGCGTCTCTCATTTTTAAAGATTATAGAGTTTTGCCCTTCTCCAGTCAATAAACCCTTTTTTTTCAGATAGATTGCCTTTAGGCTGGGCATCGATTAAAATAAAAAATCAAAAGAAAAAAATGAAAAATCCTGAGCTTATTCCTTTTGAAAACCATTTCCAGCTCTCCAGGGCTGACCTTAAGAACATTCTCAATATTGCGCTATCCAGGGGCGGCGATTTCTCGGAAATATTTCTCGAGTACAGAACCTACAACCTCATCAACATGGAAGAGGAGATCATCAAAGAGACAGCAGAAAGCATAAGCCTCGGACTGGGGATAAGAGTCATAGCAGGCGAAAAAACAGGATATGGCTACGCCAACGACCTTTCCACGGAAAAAATCAAGAAAGCTGCCCTGGTTGCAGCCTCGATCGCATCTGGAAAAGCTCAAAGAAACGCTTCTTTCTTGAGCCAAGCTCAGCTCCAACACAATCTATATCCAGTGCTCGAGCCTACTCACAGAGAATCCCTGGAAAGAAAAATCTCCCTGGTCAAAGAGGCCTATTATGCCGCAAAGAACTTCGACCAAAAAATCGAAAAAGTCAAGGTCTCATTCCAGGACCAGGTTCAGTTCATAACCGTGGTCAATTCAGAAGGGCTGTCTGTATCTGATGCCCGTCCGCTGGTCAAGCTCGTCTGCCTGGCCGTTGCTGAGAAAGAAGGAAAGAGAGAAGCCGGCTTCTCTGGCGGGGGCGGCAGAGTCGGGCTTGAATATTTTTCCAGCGAGCTTACTCCAGAAAAGATTGGTCGAGACGCTGCCCAAGAAGCCTTGAATCTTCTCCAGGCCAAGGCAGCGCCAGCCGGAGAGATGCCTGTTGTTCTTGCGCCTGGACACAGCGGTGTTCTTGTCCATGAAGCGGTCGGCCATCTCCTTGAAGCAGATTTCAACCGGAAGAAGACTTCGATTTTCTGGAACAAAATGGGAAGAAAAGTTGCATCCAGCAAGCTGACAATCTACGATGACCCGACCATTCCCCATGCCCGCGGCTCCTATAACATCGATGACGAGGGCACTGCGCCCAGGAAGACAGTTCTTATCAGCAAAGGGAAAATGACCGGGATGCTCCAGGACAGGCTTTCAGCTAAACTGATGAGAAGCCAGCTCACAGGACACGGACGGAGAGAGGATTTCACCTGCATACCCCTTCCCCGAATGAGCAACACCTACATCGAAAAAGGAGATTATGACCCGGAAGAAATCATCAAATCAGTGAAAAAAGGATTTTACGCCAGCAAATTCCTTGGCGGCCAGGTGGAGGACTCAGGAAAGTTTACCTTCTCTGTCAGCTCAGGCTATCTCATCGAAAACGGCAAGCTCACAGCTCCTGTCAAACAGGCCACATTGATCGGAACCAATATCGATATCCTGAAAAACATTGAAATGGTGGGCTCCGACCTCGAGTTCGGCCTTCCAACAGGGACATGCGCTAAGGAAGGCCAGTCTGTACCAGTGTCTGACGGCTGCCCCACCCTTAAAATCGCCAGGATGACAGTCGGAGGGCAGAAATGAAAGAGAAGGAAAAAAAGCCTGAGCTTAAGGAGCTGGCGGAAAGGCTTGTGACTTTCGCTAAAACCGAAGGCGCAGACGAGGTGGAAATCACTGTGGTCGACGGCTACGAATTCAGCGTGGACGTGAGGCTCGGAGAGATTGAAAGCTTAGTCGAGGCTGACTCGAGGTCTTTGGGCTTAAAGGTCATCAAGGACAAAAAGACGGCATATGCCTCCTCATCAGACCTTTCCTTTGAAACGCTCCAGAAGCTGGTGAAAAGTGCCATAGAGCGAGCCAATCTTGCCAATTACGACGAATATTCAGGGCTTCCATCTCTCTCTCAGAGCCAAATCGATATCCTCTCCCTGAAGCTCTATGACCCTCAGATGGCAGAGCTCAGCACAGATAAGAAAATTGCCCTGGCCATTGAGACAGAAAAAATCGGACTCTCTGATAAAAGAATCACCAATTCCCATGGAGCAAGCTTTGAGACAAGAGAGGTCAAGGCTGTCCTGGCAAATTCCAACGGCTTCCTTCAGGAATATGAGCAAACCTATTGCGGCCTGAGCCTTGGCCTTCAGGCCGGTGAAACGGACAGCAAGGTTGAGGACGGCTGGTTTTCCGCCAAAAGATATTTCCATCAACTGGAATCGCCGCAAGAAGTGGCTAAAAAAGCTGTGGAGAGGACTGTGCGACAGCTGAACCCGAGAAAGATAAAATCGCAGAATGTGCCTGTTATCTTGGAGCCGATGATGACCTCCTGGCTTCTCGGCTTTCTCTTTGCCTGTGTCTCAGGTGTGTCCATCTATCAGAAAACTTCATTTTTAGCTGACAAGCTGGGCCAAAGGATTGGAAACGATAAGGTGACTGTTTTTGACGACGGCCTGATCCCTGGCTTGCTTGGCACAAGGCCCTTTGACTCCGAAGGAGTCCCTTCTCAAAGGACATTAGTCGTCGATAAAGGAATCCTCAGGAATTATCTCTGCAACACCTATGCCGCGCGCAAGCTCAAGCTCCAATCCACCGGAAACGCTGACGGCGCTGGCGTCGGCCCTAACAATTTTTACCTCGTTCCTGGAGAAACCTCCCCAGAAAAAATCATCTCTTCCCTGGATAAAGGCCTGATCCTGATCAGAACCATAGGCCACGGGCTCAACCCTGTCAACGGAGATATCTCGACCGGAGCCTTTGGCCTCTGGGTGGAAAAAGGAAAGATTGTCTATCCTGTTTCAGAGATAACCGTCTCCGGAAATCTTGGCAATATCTTGAACAACATAGAGATTGTCGGCAATGACCTTGATTTCCGCGTTCCTGTTGCCGGCCCAACAGTCTTAGTCCAGGAACTGACTGTGGCCGGGGAATGAATTCTCAGTTTCTTTGCATTGCTATTCAAATATAAGAAATTACTTTTTGGTGGCGCTGGCCGAGAACGAATTTTCGCTTCTGTTTTCACATCCAACATTGGTGAGGAAAGATGAATCATGAAAAATATTCACTTCCGGCCTCGGCGGCCATCAGAGCTTCCTGCAAAGCGATGTAGCGCGGATGTGGTTTACCTGCAATGAGGCGGAGCTTCAGATTGAAATAATAGACAGAATATTTTTGAGATGCTTAAAAAATAACCTTAAAAATGAATTATTTTTCTGGGTAACACCTGAATCAGTAGCTTATGCTCTTGACTATAATGACAGGCCTTAAAATGTAACTATCTCCTCCGCCATTGTGCACCACCTCTATGGAGTTTTCTGCGTCAAAATCTAAAACTATTTCCGTAGCACCGGCTTCACTAATGCTGAAAACTACAGGGATCTTGACCTCTGAGCTGGGAACTTCCATTCCATAATTTTGACCATTAACAATGATTGATCCAGAGTCGACGATTAATCGAATTTGTGTATAATCACCCTCTTCTAACTGAATATCCACTATCTTTTGTTCCTTAGCTTTCAGAGCAAGAAGATCAAATGTTTGTCTTCCTTGCCATATAGTTAAAAAAGCTTCCCCAGTCTTTTGAACTCTTATTTCACTGATGTTAACCAATATTTTTTCAGCATCAACAATCGGTTTGTCTGTCAAATAAAGCCGGAAGTTTCCTGTTTTATCCGATGAACAAGCGCCGAAGAGCAAAGCTAGAGAAAATGTTAAGGAAATCAACTTTCTCATCTTTTCCTCCTATAAATGAATTTTTACCTGATATTTTTTCTTAGAATCAATCACCTTTTGAGGTGGATTTTAAGCTGGCCTTTTATCACCCTAGGGGCCTCCGCTTAGTTTGAACAAAAATAGCCTTACTTATGGTATATCTAGATCATGCTTATTTTATTTTGGTCCTGAGTTCAACAGATATTATAACCAGGCTAATTCAAACGCCTCAAGTAAAGTGTCATTATAATGAATGAAAGGCAAATCTGAGCTTGTATCCCTGCTTATCCCAATCACCTAATTGGGTTTAATTCCGTGCACTTTGATGCTGGCCACTGAAGCTGCAAGTTCTCTTATCTCTTCCAAGGTAATTTTAATATTGTCCATTATCGCCTTGGCTGTGGGGTCGTTTGCCATTGACTCAAGTGGGAAAATGTTTTCTTCCACTATTTTTACATCCTTGAATCCGGCAGCTTTGATCGCTTTGAGATAGTCGCTTTTCTTGATGGCGCCTGAGAGACATCCGATATAGGCGGCTGCAGATTCTTTGATAGGCTTAGGAAGCTCTTTAAAGGTAACGATATCCGAAACCATCAATCTGCCGCCTGGCTTTAAAACTCGAAAAGCTTCCTGAAAAACTTGCTTCTTATCCGGAGAAAGATTTATGACACAATTGGAAATGATGACATTCACTGAATTATCTGCCACGGGCAGGTTTTCAATTTCACCCAATCTGAATTCGACATTCTTATAGTTGCCCTTGCGGGCATTCTCCCTGGCTTTATCCAGCATTTCAGAAGTCATGTCCACTCCGATAACCTTGCCTTTGGAGCCTACCCTTGAAGCCGCCAGAAAACAATCAAAGCCAGCACCGGAACCAAGGTCCAGGACGACCTCTCCTTCTTTTAAAGACGCCAGGGCAATCGGATTGCCGCAGCCGAGTCCCAGGTTAGCTCCTTCAGGCACCTCTTTAATCTCTTCATCACTATAGCCGATTCGTTTGCTAATGCTCTGGGCTAGGTTGTTTTCCGCAGCGCAGCAGGCGGCCTTGGGTCCACAACATCCCCCTTTCCGGCGGGCAACCTTAGCATACCCTTCTCGAACCATTTTTTTTATCTGGTCTTTTTTCATAGTTGACTCCTTATTTAAACGTCTCTTTGAAAACCGGACCAAGCATTTGTTGGACCATTTTGTTCAAATCTTCAACCTTGATGAGCGCAATACAGGCAATACTCCCTTGCTGCCCCCAATTGACAAGTGCGAGCTTATCGCCGGCTCGAATATTGGCCTTTTCCCTGATTTCCTTGGGTAGTACCATCTGGCCTCGTTCATCGATGCTAACCACAGACTCTACTTTGCAGCAGGGCTGGTTGCTGCCTGAAGAGTTACAAGTCTTCATATGATTCCTCCTAATAATCAGAATGTTCTGAGAATACAGTATTTACTGTAAAATGTCAAGAGGCATGAAAGGCGGGATGAATATGATAGATAAATTACTTCTTTTCGACTAACTCCAGAATAAATCTCTTTTTCAGCTTCATTCCAGCAGCACCGAGAATGACTCTGATAGCCTGAGCGGTTCTTCCTTCTTTTCCGATAACCTTGCCCAAATCTTCCTGAGCAACCTTCAATTCAAGGATTGAGCTCTGTTCCCCATCTATTTGGGTAACCTCTACCTTGCTCGGGTTGTCAACTAATGATTTGGCAATCAATTCGATGAGTTGTTTCACTGCAACCTCCTTTAGCACCTAAACTTTTTTCACCATTGAATTTTTTTTCGCCTCACTCGTCTTTCTTAGGAGAGTGAATACTTATCAGCTTCTTTTAAGCCTGACATTTTAATTCTCTCAATAATTAGTTGATAAAGCAAGGCAAAAGTCTTCAGCCTCTCTATCATCTTCCTTGAATCTTCAACCTTTTCCACCGAGAAGCAACGAACAATATATCGGATGACAATTATAACGATGGGCACCTATGGTGACAAGCTTTCTGGTTTTCTCGATATCATCCTTTGGAAATCCTGCAATGCGAAGTAATCGGAAACCGCGGAGGGCTAATACAAGAGTTCCTGCGAAATCATCCTTGGCGAAGGAGGCTTAGCCGCCGAAAAAATAAGCTTAAGGTGTTTGATAATCTTGAACAGGATAGAGATAGAAGCCAACGACCTTATTTTCCGCGTTCCTGTTGCTGGCCCAAAAGTCTTAATCCAACAGCTTACAGTAGCCGGGAATAAATTCTTTACTTTTACCTTCTCCTTGTTAAATATGAAATAGAAACAACCGCCGCTCCCAAGCCCATGGCCACCAAGCTTACGTTGGAGAGAAAGGTGAATAGTCTGATGAGAAAGCCTCCGACCAGCAAAACAAGTCCGAGAGACCGCATTTATCCTCCTTATGGTCCTCTAGAAGCCATTGTAATGGATGATATTCTTTAGCCCCCTTTTAGGGACATGGAGTCGACCTTCTTCGTCTTTCCAATATTTCACTGAATTCTTCATCTCCTCAACGACAGGCTTTTCATCAGGAAAGCCCAGAGTTAACACTGAATCAATTTTATATTGATCGGGAATCTTCAATATCTCCTGAACCTTCTCCCTTTCCACAGAAATAATCCAACAGCTCCCGACCCTTTGCTCCCAGGCAGCAAGGATCATATTCTCAACCGCAGCTCCGACATCGTATTCGTAGCCCTTCTCTTTAAGCGATGTATTGGCCAGGACAACAATGTAAGCGGCAGGCTCATGCCCTGGCCGAGGGCTGCCTTCTGGAGCAATGTACGCCGCCCACTTCAGGCAGGGGAAGAGCCTTTTCTTAAGCTCTTTGTCATCGACGACAATATACTCCAGAGGTTGGACGTTGGCTGCAGAGGGAGCCATTCTTGCGGCGTTGACCAGCTTTTCTAGGATTTCCCTGGAAACGGGTTCAGGCTTGAATTGACGGATGGAACGTCTGGATAGGATGAGGTTGTAGAAAGACATCAACCTTTTAGTCGGAGAATTGCTTTTTTTGTCGAAAAAATCAGCCCTGGGCAAGAATGGACTTTATCTTCTTCCCATACTCCCTGGACGCCTCATCAGGGGTGATGAGCTCAATCTGGCTTGGCCTGCTGATCCCCAAGCCCAGCTCCACAGCCCTTTTAATCTGCTCCTGCTCAAAGATCTTGCGCTTCATTATGGCTTCATTCGAGCCCAGCTCTTTCAGGATAGCAACTCCTACGGCATCGATGGCCACTCTGTCCCTTGAGGCGAGAAAGACATTTGCCTGTTTTCTGGTGCCGACTGACGGGCCGCCGTCGACAAAAGCTTCTACTCCATCAAGGACGATGAATTGAGGTTTGTAGGCAAGATTGATCTCGGCAATCATCTTCCTCTGGTTTTGGGCTGAACCATGGAGCTCTCTCATCAATCTCTTTGGTGTCAAGCCCACGGCCAGTTTTAAGGACATGGTAAAGACTCCGCCATATTGATGGGTTTTTAAACAGCAGGTTGAAACGACATACTCGGCATCAACGATAGGGCGCGCGGCATAGAAGCCATTCTGCCAGTGGTTGCCTTTGGGGTTGAAATGCACCCAATCCTTCTCTTCCAGTTCTTCGAAATTGATGATCTTGAAATTCAACTGCTGAGCCAAATCAAAAATTCCCTTGGCTTCAAGCACTCTTTTGGTCGGCGGCGGACCGCTTCTTTCCCCGACTGTTATCTCTGCGGCTCCGCGCTCTTTTATTTCTTGAATCAACTGGCTGAGCGTGTCATTATGAGTCGAGCCTGGGGTTGGATCAGCAGAGTTAAAGTTCGGCTTGATGAGAACTCTCTTTCCTTCGACAAGGGAAAAGCTCAAGTGTTTCAAGACCTCTTGAACCCCTTTCTTCCGGTCCTGGGTTTTGTAAAGGACGACTCTGGCTCTTCTTCCTCTTGTTGTCTGCATCAGAGATTTAAAACGCAATCCAGGCAGGGTGGCCAAGCCCAAAAAAGAATCCGTGATAAACTGGCGGCGATTCAAGCTCCGAGGATTTTCTTTCTGCACTTTATCCCTCTCCAATCCGGTTTATAACTCTTTTCCACGCTATTTTATTTAAATATCTTTTCTTTCTGTTTTCAAGTCTTATTTTGAGAAACGCTCAGGTTAGTGGATAAAAAACACACAGCTTCTGCAAAAAAAGGGAACAGTCCTTTTTTCTTATTTCTTCAAACGGTCTCTTATCCACTAACCTTCGTGTCTGCCTTATATTTTGCTGGCCACCCAAAAGGCGAAATCTGCCTCACCCATCGCGCCGCTCGTTCTTGCTCTTTCATGGCTTTTATGAAGAATCACAAAAGTTGGGACTGCCTGAATTCCAAATTGGGCTGCAAGCTGAGGATTATGGTCAACGTTTATTCTGGCTACCATAATCTCTCCAGCTCTTCTTTGGGCAAGGCTTTGGACCACAGGATGCATCGCCAGACAGGGAGCGCAGGTCGGCGAATAAAAGTCCAGCAGTATCGGAAGACCTGCAATTCCAAGGAATGCAGAAGCCTGCTCAAAATTCAATTCTATGACTGTGCCTGGCTGGGGAAGAGTGCTTTTGCAGCGGCCGCAGACAACTTTCTTTCCTGTGATGCCTTCTGGATAATTATTTGTGACGCCGCAATTCAGACAGCTCACTTTCATCATTTTACATTCACTTATCCTTCTTTGGATAAGGAGGTATTGGAGCAAGTTCCACCCCTTTTGTTTTCAGCTCTCCGAGGATGACTTCGATGGCTTTATTCAGCTGCTCATCAATACCGGCATATTCCTTGGCCGGGTCGTTATCTATATAGATATCAGGCTCGACTCCGCGGCCTTCGATGATCCACTCCTTGCCATCAACGCTGTAAGGAGCGAACTCCGGCTTCATCAAAAAGCCTCCATCCAGTAGAGGCAAAGTGCCGCGGATGCCGACAACGCCGCCCCAGGTGCGCTTTCCGATCAATTTGCCGAGTTTATAAGTCTTGAAACGATAGGGAAAGATGTCCCCATCCGAGGCTGAAAATTCATCGATCAAGCAGACTTTAGGCCCGAGCAGCATTGCTTCAGGATCAGGTCTTGGAATTGTATCCCGCGACATCTCAACCATGACAATCTCCCGTCTTAAGCGCTCGATGAGCATCGACGAGACATTGCCTCCGCCATTGCCCCGAACATCGATGATCAAAGCCTTCTTGCGAAGCTGGGGGTAAAAATGCTTCACGAATTCATTCAAGCCCCTAGGCCCCATATCAGGAATATGGATGTAGCCAACTTTGCCTGCTGTTGCTTTTTCGACCTTCTCGGTATTGCTCTCGACCCAGTTGTAATAATAAAGAGGGAGCTCATCCTTGGTAGGAACAACGACAATCTCCCGGCTGCCCTTCTCCTCTGGCAAGGAGTTGATCTTGACTGTGACCTGCTTGCCGACAGTGTTGAGCAGAGCTTCATAGATATCAGCCATGGTGTTTGTCGGCTTGCCGTTGATGGCAAGTATGTACTCCCCTTCTCTAACATTGACCCCGATCTCGGTCAATGGGGAACGAAGGGATGGACTCCAATTCTGTCCATTAAGAACCTTTGTGATTTTATAGTAGCCAGATTTTATGTCTCGGCTGAGCTGGGCGCCAAGCATTCCGACATAGATTCTCTCCACCTGGGGGAGGTCGCCTCCGCCGACATAAGTGTGGCCTATGTTCAGCTCTCCAATCATCTCTCCGATGACATAGGTCAAGTCAGCCCTGTTGCTGACAGCTTTTGCCAGAGGCTCGTAGCGGGCTTTCATCGCCTGCCAATCCACACCGTGCATGTTGGGAGCATAGAAGAAATATTTCATCTGCCGCCAGCACTCGTTGAAAATCTGGTTCCATTCCTCTTTCAGGTCAAGCTTCATCTCCATAGCCGAGAGCTCGAGCTTCTCTGTTATCTTGACCGGAGCTTTGGGCAGGTCGATGATGGCAAAATCTTTTCCCTGGTGGACAAGCATCTTCTTTCGGTCATGCGAGATTTCGTAGCCGTTGATCGAGCCGAGGTCTGTCTCTT